>Ga0116171_10002852_pt1 | contig 16217 bp, 15 predicted proteins | sample AD_JPNHW2_MetaG_FD_89798 | JGI IMG/M metagenome (GOLD analysis project Ga0116171, IMG submission 89798) | Active sludge microbial communities of municipal wastewater-treating anaerobic digesters from Japan - AD_JPNHW2_MetaG | ecosystem: Engineered > Bioreactor > Anaerobic > Digestate | place... | reverse complement strand
TAACAACATATCCTGTCAGAGAGCTGAAGAATCCTGTTATTTCTTTCCTGAAAACTGCATACATAAAATTATAGTTTGAGGACAAAAATATTCAATTTAGCATCACGGCATTGCCGGAATGTGTGCATTTTTAATACTGGTCACAAAGGTACCCGGATAATAGAACCCCGTTATCTGAGTGTAATTCATTCCTTTTAATGCCATTGCCTTTGCTCCATCCTGGCACAAACCCACACCATGACCATATCCTCTGCCACTGAACACAAGACTATCAGCATCTTTTTTTACTGTAAAATATGTGGATTTGAGATTAAAATAACTGCGGATATCTGCAGCCGGTATTGGAACACCAAGAATAACATAGTCATGCACACGCACCGGGTTTGAAGGCGTTACCGGAATAATTGCCTGGTCATCCGTCACAAAGATGCCCTTTGACCCGAGAAAGCTCTTCCATTCTGTAACAGGGATTTTTCTTTCCCACTTCATCGGCTTAAAAGCTGTACAGAAAGTATCTTTTACCGATGTCAGGTATGGTTCTGAGGAGACCCATATATCATCGGAAGAAGCTGTCTCACCACCGCAATTTGCATGAAATGCAGAGATTATGAGCGTAGAGTCCCTGTCAACCAGCACCATCCCCGAAGTGCTTTTACATGCATCAGCAATTGGTTGTTCTGATATCAGGCCTGAATAGACCTGGCAGTGAACATCATCACAGAGGTTATAACCGTCAAGACCATGACGGTAAAGATGTCTGTAGACATATGTGCGTGCAATAACTGCCTGCGTACGGAAATACTCTGCCGGACCCCTTGTGCCTGCCTCAGCCCTTACTGCCCCGGGCAGATATGATTCAATATCAGTAATATTCAATATCATTAATGATCCGCAAAAAAGGAATACTTTTACCTTTCCGTTAAGATTCTTTGGTTGTTCGCTGTTTGCCGGCTGCCGCACGGTAAAAGTGTTTTTAACATTTACCGGAATCACCCAGGCTGTATCGGCAAGTCTTGTTAAACCCGTAATTGTTTTGACCAATACTTTGCTTTCATATTTTGAGATGATGACGGTTTCTCCGGCCTTAACTGTAACGGTGTCGCCACTACTGCATGAAATCTTATAGGATCCGTTCTGTGGTGTAAGTACAAACGTTGAAGGCTTTGTCTTTGTGTAAATTCTGATGGAGATATCCTGACACTCCGACACCAGGGAAACAAAAATGAAAAAGAGGCAGCAAAGATATCTGGTCATTATTTCTTCACACTATTTAATGTCTTTACAATATCCCCGGCTATTCGTGATGATGCTCCCGGACCACCAAGGATGGAGTGCAGTGATGAATAGTCGTCCAGCATCTTCTCACGCTTTGATCCGCCGCTGATGATATATGAGAGTTCATTCCTGAGCCTCTCAGTATTAAGATCTTTCTGTATCAGTTCCACAATAATCTCTCTGTTCATAATCAGATTGACCAGTGAAATATAGTTGACCTTTATTACCATTTTAGACAACTGGTACGTCAGGGCACTGGTGCAATAGCAGACCACCTGTGGAACGTTAAACAATGCTGTTTCAAGGGTAGCCGTTCCAGAAGTAACAAGTGCGGCTTCAGCTACTGAAAGGATCTCGTACGTCTTTCCGGTCACTATCTTTACCGGAATATCTCCTGTAATATCCTTATATATCTTTTCAGGTATGTGTGAAACGGCAGTGATAACAAAATCATATTCAGGAAAATCCTTTATCACCTTAACCATCTGAGGCAATATTGACACTACTTCCTGTTTGCGGCTTCCGCTGAGAAGAGCTATCACAGGCTTTCCTCCCAGTCCCAGCGAAGCCAGTATATCATTTTGCTGTGGCATAAATGACTTACGGTTTTCAACCTCATCAACCAGCGGGTTGCCTATGTAATGAGCATCATAACCATGTCTGTGGTAGAAATCAACCTCAAAAGGAAAGATTATGTACATACGGTCAACAGACCTCTTGACACGGTTTACCCTGGACTCATTCCATGCCCAGAATTTTGGAGATATGTAATAATATACCTTTATCCCCAGTTTCTTTACATACTTTGCTATCCGAAGGTTGAAACCAGGATAATCAATAAGTATAACCACATCGGGATTGAAGCCGGATATCTGTTCACGGCATGTTTTAAAATTACTGAGAACAGTCCTGAGATTAATTATTACTTCCCATACTCCCATGAATGCAAGATCGCGGTAGTGTTTGAGAAGCCTTGCTCCAGCCTGCTCCATCAGTTCACCACCCCAGCATGCAATTTCAGCATCAGGGTCTTCCCTCAGAAGACTCCTTACCAGGTTTGATCCATGCAGGTCTCCTGAAGGCTCTCCGGAAAGGATAAAATATCTCATATTATAATAGTTTTATTCCAAAGACAAGTAAAGCCCACAGAATGGTTACGCCAAGAACACCCTTTGAACACTCCAGCATATCCAGCTTATTGAATATCAGAAATATAATTATATTGGTAAAAACGCATACACTTATTATCTGGGTGACATTCCCAATTAACAGGGTATGCTTATAGTATTCAACAACGGATAGACCGTTTGATGTAAACATGTAGAAAATAATCCATGATATTGCAGGCAACAGCAATCCCCCGATGATACCTGTAAGAGGATTATTAAGTTTTGTTCTTAATTCGTTTTTCATAATTTATCCTTCAGCTTGTCAAAGTAGTTGTAAGCTGTCATATCGGCGCTGATAGGGACCACAGATACATAACCGTTGGCCAGTGCCCACTCGTCTGTATCTGTTGCCTCCGGCTCACTGTTCTGGAAGAATCCTGTCAGCCAGTAATAGGTCCTGCCCATGGGATCCTTACGCTTTTCGAACTCCTCCTGCCAGTTACCCATTGCCTGACGGCACAGTCTCATTCCCCTGATCTGATCAACAGGGATCGCAGGAATATTCACATTCAGGCATATACCCTGAGGAAGAGGATTGCCGTCGAGAATCTGCATCACCTTTCTTATATATTTCTCACATACAGAAAAGTCGGCTGTTGGGGAAAAACTGTTTAATGAAAAGCCCACTGATGTTATTCCATAGAGGCATCCCTCGAGGGCTGCTGCCATGGTTCCTGAATAAAGTACACTTACAGAGGCGTTTGATCCATGATTAATGCCTGAGACAAGAATATCCGGTTTACGTTCAAGCAGCTGGTTATGAGCCAGTTTCACACCATCGGTCGGGGTCCCGCTGCATGCATATATGCGTCTGTTTTCAGTCTCTTCAAGAAGCTTTACCCTCAATGGCTCTTTTACTGTCAGTGCCTGCGACATACCGCTGCGGCTCTCAGTCGCTGATATTATAACCACCTTCCCAAATTCCTCCATTACCGAAGCCAGAACCTTTAGTCCTGCTGCGTACAGGCCATCGTCGTTTGTAATGAGTATAAGCTTGTCGTTCTCTTCTATTTTCATTCTCTATAACATTATAAGTACAAATATAGTCAAATAGGCAAACTTAATAATATGGGGTGCCTCCATCGATACCTTTTTTAATTTTCTTACTTTTGCAATTCACAAGTTTTAAAATTGAGTTTTCATGAATATTTCTTACAACTGGTTAAAGGATTACCTGGATATTAACTGTGGAACAGAAGAGCTTTCTGCCATTCTTACAAGCATAGGGCTTGAAGTTGAGGGCATTGAAGAGTGGGAATCAATCAAGGGCGGGCTTGAGAAATTTGTCATTGGCAAAGTACTTACATGCTGCAAGCACCCCGATGCCGACAGGCTCAGTCTGACCACTGTAGATGCAGGGGGATCCCAGCCACTGAACATCGTTTGCGGTGCACCCAATGTTGCAGCTGGTCAGACAGTTGTTGTTGCAACAGAAGGGGCAATAATATATAAGGGTAAGGAACAGTTTGAGATAAAAAGATCAAAGATACGTGGTCAGCAATCGGAGGGCATGATATGCGCCGAGGATGAGATAGGCATTGGCACTTCACACGAGGGCATATTAGTCCTTGAGGATGGGATAAGACCAGGCACTCCGGCTGCCGAATATTTTAAAGTGGTAAAAGACACCATCTTCGCTATCGGCCTCACACCAAACCGCATTGACTGCAGCTCTCACTTTGGCGTTGCACGCGATCTGGCTGCATACTTTAATCTTAAAAAACCGGTGAAAGTTACACTGCCTGATGTCAGTAACTTTAAACCAGGAATAAAAAAGAACCCGTTGAAGGTAACCGTTGAGTCACCTGAAAGGTGCCTGCGATATACCGGATTGACCATTAGAAATATTACTGTTAAGGAGTCACCTGAATGGCTCAGGACAAAGCTCTCGGCTATAGGTCTGACTCCTATCAATAATGTTGTGGATATCACCAACTTTATACTTCATGAGCTGGGACAGCCTCTGCACGCCTTTGATGCCGACACCATTGGCGGTAACAGCGTTATAGTTAAAACACTCCCGGAAAAGACAAAATTTACCACCCTCGATGGTATGGAGCATGAGCTGGCTTCATCAGATCTTATGATTTGCGATGCAAATGAAGGGATGTGCATAGCAGGTGTATATGGCGGACTTAAATCCGGTATCACCGCCAACACAAAGAATATGTTCCTGGAAAGTGCATGTTTTAACCCAGTATCTGTCAGGAAGACATCCCGCCGTCATGATCTTCACACTGACGCCTCATACAGGTTCGAACGTGGTACTGATCCAGAAATAACCATCTATGCCATCAAACGTGCAGCCCAGCTGATCCTTGAGCTTGCCGGTGGCGAAATAGACGGTGATATGACAGATATTTACCCTCTGCCGGTAAAAAAAGCAGTTGTTGATCTTACCTATGAGAATACAACAAGACTTATCGGCAAAGAGATACCGGCCGAAACCATCAAGACAATACTCAAAAGCCTTGACATTGTCACCATAGCTGAAAACCATGATGGGCTTAAGCTAGAGATACCGCCATACAGGGTGGATGTCACACGTGAGGCTGACGTTATTGAGGAGATTCTCCGCATTTATGGTTACAACAATGTTGAAATCGGATTGGGGATGAATTCAGTCCTTACACACATTGAAAAGCCTGACAGGGAGAAGGTTCTGAACAATATCTGCGACATGCTGTCGGCTAACGGCTTTGCTGAGATAATGTGCAATTCACTGACACCGTCGGCCTGGTATGAGACTACCGGCGACTACGATACAAAGCAGATGGTCACTCTGGCCAACCCCCTCAGCTCAGATCTTAATGCAATGAGACTCTCTCTTTTACCGGGGATGCTTAACACAGTTATCTGGAACATTAACAGGCAGAATCCTGACCTTAAGCTTTATGAGACCGGATATAGTTACTTCCGTATGCCAGATAAAGGTTCAAAGGAGATAACAGAGAATTATACCGAGAGGATGGATCTCGATATAATGATTACAGGAGTGATTGCAACACAGAGATGGAACTCTCCTTCAACACCAACAGGGTTCTTCCATCTGAAAGGATATGTTGAGATGATTCTGAACAGGCTTGGCATAAACATACGCTCCCTTACTGTTAATGATGCATCAGGGAAATGGTTCAGCAGTGCCCTCTCCTACTCGGCAGGCAATATTGAAATAGCCTCCTTTGGCTCTGTCTCAAGGAAATACCTCCATCAGTTTGATATCAAACAGGATGTTTTTTATGCACACATCGACTGGGAAAACCTGCTTAAGATTCAGAAAAAGAATAAAATAGCCTTCTCTGAGCTGCCAAAATTCCCGTCAGTACGCCGCGACCTGGCTCTTCTGGTGGACCGTAGCGTTAAGTTCAGCCGTATACGTGAGATAGCTTTCAGCACAGAAAAATATCTTTTGAGGGAGGTCGACCTGTTCGATGTTTATGAGAGCGACTCACTTGGCAAGGATAAGAAGTCTTATGCTGTAAGCTTTATACTGCGCGATGACAACAAGACCCTTACCGACAACAACATTGAAAAGATAATGAATTCACTGACCAACGCTTTCAGCCGTGAGCTGGGTGCATCGCTCAGGTAAACAATAAACTGTTTCAACAGTTATATCTTCATAAGGAAGATCAAACATTATGACCAGAGTTTTTGGAAAGGCGAATGACTACCTGTCGCTGATAAAGTTCAGCCATACGATATTCGCAATGCCTTTTGCTTTTGTGGGTTTTACACTTGCCATTGCACATGACGGGTATCCCTTTTCATTAAGAATATTGTTACTTGTTATTGCATGCATGGTTTTTGCCCGCAGTGCAGCAATGAGTTTTAACCGGATAGCCGACAGAAGCTTCGATAAGCTTAATCCGAGGACAGCTAAGCGTGAAATACCCTCAGGGAAAATTTCATTGCGAAATGCTATCATCTTTACAATAGCATCATCACTGCTGTTCATTGTCTCGGCGGCCCTGTTGAACAACCTGGCTCTTATCCTGTCGCCGGTGGCATTAATCATTATCCTTGGCTACAGCTATACCAAACGATTTACACCATTGTGCCATCTTTTTCTTGGATTGGGTCTCAGTCTTGCTCCTATAGGTGCATATATTGCCGTGACCGGCCATTTTGCCCTGTTGCCATTGCTTTTTTCAGGCATAGTTATAACATGGGTCAGTGGTTTTGATATAATCTATTCACTACAGGATGATGAATTTGACAGGGAAACAGGGCTTTATTCATTGCCGTCTGTTCTGAACAGGAAAAATGCACTCATCGTTTCCGTTCTCTTACGCATTATAACTGTTTCCCTGGTGGTATATATTGGTATTTTTCAATCGTCAGGAATACTATACTGGATAGGTGCTCTGACATTTTTCTCGCTTCTGCTGTACCAGTATCTGATAGTCAGACCCGATGATCTTACCAGGGTAGATCTGGCTTTTGGGACTCTTAACGGGATAGCCGGATTGCTGTTTTCAATCTTTATCATACTCGACTTGCTCATTTGAACACCGGATTTGCAGGTTTTCATATAAAAGCTATCTTTAAGGAAATTTAGCTGAATATGTCATTGGAAATCCGTGAGGTAAGCAATAAAAAAGAGTTACATCAATTCATCTACCTTCCAAAGAAATTTCACAGCAAGGATCCAAACTGGCTCCCGCCTATATGGCAGGATGAATGGGTGCTGTTCAATAAGAAAAGAAACAACTCTTACCAGTACGCTGATACGATAATGCTCCTTGCCTTCAGTGGTAAAGAAGCAGTTGGAAGAATAATGGGAATAATCAGTCACAGGTATAATGAGGCAGCGGGCGAGAAAAACGGCAGATTCTGCTTCATGGAATGTGATGACGACCCGGAAGTGTTTCATGCACTGATTAATGCAATTGAGCAATGGGCACGAAAAAAGGGAATGACTGACCTCGTAGGTCCCTTCGGCTTCTCCGACAAGGACCCTGAAGGTTTTATTGTCGAAGGCTTTGATGTACCACAGGTAATGACCTCGGCAAATAACTTCCCATATATGCCGTTATTGCTGGAAAAAGAAGGCTATGTCATGAAGAAAAACATAGTAAATTACCATGTTCCGGTTCCGTCTGTCCTTCCTCCTCTTTATGATAAAATAACATCCAGGGTTAACAATCGCAACGATCTGAAAGTGATTGAGTTTGGCTCAAAGAAAGAGTTAAAGCCATATATTCTTGACATACTCGAACTTATGAATCAGGTATTCAAACAGATATACGGTTTTGTTGCCCTGTCAGAAACAGAAAAAAAAGAACTCAGGGACAGGTATCTTTTGCTGATTACGCCTGAATTTGTGAAGGTTGTTGCAAATGAAAAGGGTATACTGGTTGGGTTTGCTTTAGGCATTCCCGATCTTAGTGAAGGAATAAAACGTGCAAAAGGCAAACTGCTGCCAATAGGGTTACTTCACATACTATGGGCAGCCAAAAGATCAAAGACACTTTTGATGGTGTTGGGAGGTATTTTGCCTGAGTACCGGGGTCAGGGAATAGATACCCTGATGGGTGCCAAAATGCTGGCTTCGGCAATTAAATGCAAAATGAAAACCATTGACAGTCACCTCGTCCTGGAAGACAACCTCCCTATGCGCGGTGAATATGAGCGTCTGGGTGGTGTCATTGTAAAAAGGTTCCGCGTCTATACCAAACCTCTTTAAAAACGGAATGCCAGAGTAACCCCAAGAAGCTCTTTAAACTGTACACGCGGACTTTTCTTCTGGTTATTGTACTGGTCGAGTATCGGTTTGCCATCTTTATCATACACCAGTGTACGTGTCTCATCGTCATAGATAAGAAAAGTGTTAACCTTAACATCTGCAAACCAGCTCAGGCTTGTTGATACCGTCATTTCCCAGTCAATATCCACATTCTGAGGTTCATGCAGAAAATTACTGAAGAACTGAATCTTGTTAACAAAGGTAACCTTCTTAAACAAGGTGTTGGTTGCATTGATGGTTGTATAAAGACCCATCTCGTTTTTAGACCGTTTGTCATCGTCAACACCATATAGAGTCTGGTTAATGCGGGCTGTATCCGGTACATAAATACCTTTATACGATATCGGTGATACGTTTATTGAGATGTTTTTTTCTGGTTTGTAATCAAGGCCATAACCAATAATAAGTGTTGCCGGGTTAAAAAACTCTGAGGTTCTTGGTTCTCCCGAAGCAGAGTAGTTATATCCCGGGAACGTCTGGGTCTTGAATTGCAGCTGACCGCTGAAATCAAATTTGCCAAAAGCCTTATGATTTATTTTGGAAGTAATGTCTATCACATCAAGGTTTTTCCTGGGGTTGACCTTCTCTGTCTTTATGAACCCTGCTGCCAGCCTGGAGGTGGTTGTCCATGATATCTGGCTCTGTTTGTTGGTATAATAGAGGTATCCCTTCAGATCAACTGCTGTTGAATAGTAGGTATTTCCTCCTGACACCCAGTTTGAAAAATATCCCTGTGAAAAGAGAACGGACATATCGCCTTTATAACTCCATGAATAGGGCTTAAGTTTATTGAACTGTACAGCCCTTAAAGACTCATCTCTTGCAGAAATAGTATTTATCCTGGTATGGGCAAGTTCATCCTTTAACCCATGTCTCCTGAAGTCCACCCCATCTTCAGGCTTAAGAATTATGGTATCCCTGGATGGACTGCCAATCCAAACGGTTACTGAGTCTCCTTCTTCATCGTAAAGCCAGTATCGTTTTAAATTGTCTGAGTTACTGTTTAGCCAGATGTTGGTGGTTCCACGTCCCTGACCGGTAAAAGTAACCAGGGTTGAGTCCCTCTCCTCAAGAAAAGATAAGAGGGAGTTTACTGCAGCAGCAATTGTGTCGGTGACAAACGGATATCTCATCCTCCTGAAAGGGCCCTCACTCTTCTGCAGGTAAACTGACGAGAGGGTGTCAGTAATGAAATAGAGCACTGTATCTGTTCGCGTGCGGGGAAGTGCCGACGGGATAATTCCACTGATAAAAGTGTAAACCGAGTCATTAATAAACAGAGTGTCATTCTTCACCTGTAGTGAGTTATCAGGCATAAGTTTCACTTTTCGTGCTTTACCTCCTGCCCTTAATAATATCTCTCTAGGCTCCTTATTCTTAGTACTGTCAATGGATAAGGTATCAGGCTCAGCCAACTGGAACATTATCTTTACAGAGTCTGTTACAAAGAAGCTTCTCCATGGAACACGTATAGAATCATAAGGGTATGAAACAAGAAAGTTTCTTGTTGAATCAAATGGTGGCCGGCCGGAAACGTATAGCAGTTCTCCTATCTCCATCCTCAAAGGGTCCTGACGGTTCTTCCACATCGAAGCAGATGAAAAAATCTTTTCCAGGTACTTCTGTGAAGTAATGCGATCCATTTTGATATCTGAAGGCACTTCCGGTTCTGTCATGGGCACAGCACGAATCAGTTCCGGCTTCTTTGGAAGCAGGGTATCCGGCTTTGCCTGTGTCTTTATGTTACGTGTAGTTTTCGCTGTCACCTGCGCATTGAGATATTCCAGGGTCGAAATATTCAAAAATAAAAAGACAATGAAAAAAATCCTCAACCTCATTACAACAATTGTTTTATATCAGTTTTAAGTTCCCCTCTTAAATTTATATTTGCAAAAATAAAGCCAAATCCATGAATCGTTGCATTCATATGGTAATAAAAAGAAAGTTGATCTTTCTAAATATCAAAAACAGGGATCATTTCCTGTTCTAGTGCTTTCCTGCAACCTGTTTACCAGGTTTTTATAATTCCATATTTCATAATTTTTTAAAAAGACTAAAGCAATGAATTTACCATATTGTGAGCCATTTAAGATTAAAATGGTCGAATCAGTTAAACGCAGCAGCCGCAGTGAGCGCGAAGGATGGGCAAAAAAAGCATCATATAATCTCTTCAATTTAAGATCGGAGCAGGTATTTATTGACCTCCTCACCGATTCGGGTACAGGTGCAATGAGTGACCAGCAGTGGGCTGCCGTAATGACAGGTGACGAGAGTTATGCCGGTGCATCATCATACTTTAACCTTAAGGAAGCGATAGCTGAGATAACCGGTTTTGAATACTTTCTGCCAACACACCAGGGCAGAGCTGCCGAGAACGTACTTTTCTCAGTGCTCGTAAAAGAGGGTGATGTAGTACCGGGCAATGCTCACTTCGACACCACCAAGGGCCATATTGAGTTCCGCAAAGCCGAAGCAGTTGACTGCACTGTTGATATTGCAAAAGACACCAGTTATATTGATCCTTTTAAGGGCAACATTGATCTCGGTAAACTTGAGAAGGTTCTTAAGGAGACTCATCGTGAAAAAATCTCATGTATCCTTATGACTGTTACCAATAATACTGCCGGGGGCCAGCCAGTAAGCATGGCTAACCTCAGAGGCGTCAGAGCCCTGGCCGACAAATACGGGGTGCTGGTTATTATTGACTCAGCCAGGTTTGCAGAAAACGCATATTTCATTAAGACCCGCGAGGATGGTTATAAAGAGAAAACAATCAGGGAGATTGCGCGTGAGATGTTTTCATATGCCGATGGCATGACCATGAGTTCGAAGAAAGATGCCATTGTGAACATGGGTGGTTTCATTGGCTTCCGCGATAAGGAACTCTTCCGTAAAGCTTCAACATATAACATTATGTTTGAAGGGTTTGTTACCTACGGTGGCATGTCGGGTCGTGATATGAATGCCCTGGCCAGGGGTCTTTATGAAGGTACCGAGTTTGATTATCTCGAAGCACGAATAGGTCAGGTAGCATACCTGGGTGAGATGATCAAGAGCTATGGTGTTCCACTTCAGGAGCCTTTTGGCGGCCATGCAATATTTATCGATGCAAAAAAATTCCTTCCCCACATACCACAGAGCGAATTTCCTGCACAGAGACTGGCTGTTGAGCTCTACCTCGAAGGAGGAATCAGAGGCGTGGAGATTGGAGCCATTATGGCCGACCGCGACCCGGTGACCCGCGAGAACAGGTACCCGGCTCTTGAACTGGTGAGACTGGCTATTCCAAGGCGTGTTTATACCAATAACCATATGGAGTACGTTGCCGTTGCACTTGCAAACATCTTTGAAAGAAGGAAAGATATAAAACGGGGGATGGCAATTAGCTACGAAGCACCCATTATGAGACATTTCACCGTGGAGCTTGACCTTCTCTGATTCGGTTAAAAACCCTATATTTACAAATACTAAATATGTACCAATGATCAGATCAATGACAGGGTACGGCAAATCCGTACTCGAGACTCCCCAGAAAAAAATCAGCGTAGAGATCAGGTCACTCAACAGCAAGCAGGCTGACCTGAATACAAGAGTGCCATGGCTCTACAAAGAGAAAGAGATTGAAATCAGAAATCTTCTCAGTAAAAAGCTGGAGAGAGGAAAAATTGATCTGTTTATAAGCTTTGATATAATGGATGATGAGTTGATGCCGGTAATAAACAAGGCTAGCGTTAAAAATTATTACCGGCAGCTCTCCGAGGTCTCATCCGAACTTGGAATTGATCCCGGTGTTGAAGCTCTCTCCATTATAATGAGGCTTCCGGAGGCACTTAAGAGTGAGAAGCCGGAGCTGACCGATGAAGAGTGGAAGATGGCATTAAAGATGATTGATGATGCCCTGAAACTGGTTGATAATTATCGTATTGAAGAAGGAAAGGCTCTGGCAAAAGACTTATCTGCTTCTGTAAACAAGATACTTGGATTTCTTAAAGATATTGCTCCTTATGAGGCTGAACGTATTACTAAAGTAAGAGAAAAGCTGACTGCCTCGCTTAATGATACTATCGGATCAGAGAATGTCGACATGAACAGGTTTGAACAGGAGATAATATTTTACCTTGAAAAACTGGATATTAATGAGGAAAAGGTCAGGCTGCGCAAACATTGTGACTACTTCATTGAGACAATGAATGGCAAAGACTCAAATGGCAAGATGCTCAGCTTTATCGCCCAGGAGATGGGGCGCGAGATAAACACCATAGGCTCAAAAGCCAACGATGCCTCAATACAGAAAATTGTTGTGATGATGAAGGACGAGCTTGAGAAAATTAAGGAGCAGGTCCTGAACGTATTATAAAACTGCATTCAACTCATTGGTATGAGCGGGAAAATGATTATTGTATCTGCACCATCCGGTGCCGGAAAATCCACGCTGGTGAGACATCTTTTAGACACCGGGCTGCCGCTTGAGTTTTCCATCTCAGCCACCAGTCGCAAACCCAGGGGAGAGGAGAAAAACGGCAGGGAGTATTACTTTCTCCCAACCGATGAATTCCGAAAACGAATTGAAAACGATGAGTTTATCGAATGGGAGGAGGTTTATAAAGACCACTTTTACGGAACACTTAAAAGCGAAATTAAACGCATCCTGGATAATGGCAATTACCCCCTGTTTGATGTGGATGTACAAGGAGGAGTTAACCTGAAGAACATCTTCGGCAGGGATGCCATGTCGATATTTATTATGCCGCCATCAGTAGAGGAACTGGAGAACCGGCTTCGTAAAAGAGCCACGGATACCGAAGACAAGATTAAAATGAGAGTCGGCAAGGCAGCGGAGGAGATGACTCTTGCAGATAAGTTTGACGTTATAATAATTAATGACGACCTTGTAAAGGCCAGTGAGGAGATTGCCAGAGTGGTCTCTGGCTTCATTGATAACCGGTAATGAAAACAGGATTATTTTTTGGCTCCTTCAACCCGATACATATCGGTCATTTGGCAATAGCCAACTATATTGTCGAATATACCGATCTGGAAGAGATATGGTTTATTGTGAGTCCTCATAATCCACTGAAAGAGAAAAACTCTCTTCTTGACGATCGCAACAGGCTCTACATGGTAAGGCTTGCTGTTGAAGATGATCCCCGTTTCAGGGCAAGCGACATAGAGTTTTCTCTTCCAAAACCATCGTATACCATCGATACCATGGCCTTTCTGACAGAAAAATACCCCGATCGCGACTTTTGTCTTATAATGGGAGAAGATAACCTTTTCACCCTCCATAAATGGAAAAACCCCGAAGAACTGGTAAAGAGGTACAGGATTTTGGTTTATCCCAGGCCGGGTATAAGCAGCAAGGATAACCCTGTGCTAAAGAAAATACTGGAAACGGCCGATCTTAAAATGGTGCCGGCACCTTTGATGGAGATATCAGGCACTTTTATCCGAAGTGCAATTAAAGAAGGAAAGGATATCTGCTATTTTCTTCCTCCACCCGTATGGAAATATATCCAGGAAATGCACTATTATGAAAAATAAAAACGGGGCTGCTTTACAGAGCCCCGTTTCTTTTTAACCTTGCATATCAGATTTTTTTGATAATCTCCATGCCGCGTTTTATTGCGTCCTCATTCATTGGAATGAGTTTGTGATATCTCTCAGGAAGTGATTTCTTCAGTCCCTTGATTACGTTTTCAAGCTTCAGTATCGGATTTACTTTCATGAAACCGCCAAGAACTATCATGTTAAACACTTTCTGCATCTGCATTTTTGAAGCTTCTTCTGCGGCCTCGATCCTGTAAATGGAAATATCTTTCCTCTGAGGATGTCTGGTTATACCATTGCTGTCGTAAATAAGTGTTCCCCCGGGTTTTACACTCTCTTCGAACTTATCCATACTTTGTTGGTTAAGAATGATTGCTGTGTCAAACCTTTTGATAATCGGAGAGCTTATTCTCTCATCGCTGAGTATTACCATTACGTTAGCTGTTCCGCCCCTCATTTCCGGTCCGTAGGAAGGCATCCAGCTAACTTCCATATCCTGCATCACTCCCGAGTAGGCCATAATTTTACCCATGGAGAGTACACCCTGTCCGCCAAAACCTGCTATAATTATTTCTTCAGTCATGTTTTTCAGTTTTGATTTGATGAATGTTTATTCCTCTGCCGGTACTTTGATATCACCGAGCGGATACATCGGAAACATATGTTCTTCCATCCACTTGTTTGATTCAACGGGAGTCATTTTCCAGTTCGAAGGACAGTTTGAAACGACCTCAATAAAGCAGGTGCCAAGTTCTTTCTTCTGGTATTCAACAGCTTTCTTCAGTGCTTTTTTTAGTTTTCTTACACCTGCTGCTGTGTTTACACTCTGACGGGTAACAAAACAGGTACCCGGAAGGAGTGCAACAATATCCGCCATTTTTATCGGGGCACCCATGGTTTTCTGATCGCGTCCGAAAGGCGAGGTGGATGACTTCATACCGACAAGTGTTGTTGGAGCCATCTGGCCACCGGTCATGCCATAAATGCCGTTATTGATGAACACAATGAGAATATTCTCACCACGGTTGCATGTATGTATTGTCTCTGCTGTACCAATGGCAGCAAGGTCACCATCACCCTGGTATGTAAACACAAATCTGTCCGGCAGCAGCCTTTTAATAGCTGTTGCGAGTGCAGGAGCCCTACCATGCGCTGCCTCCTGAAAGTCAACATCGAGATAGTTGTACATCAGAACAGAGCATCCTACAGGTGTTACACCAACTGTCTTACTCTGCAGCCCCTCCTCCTCAATTACTTCGGCTAGAGTGCGGTGAGCAGTGCCGTGTCCGCAACCCGGGCAATAGTGCATTACATTGTCTGTCAGAACCTTTGACTTCCTGTATACAAGATTCTCAGGTTTAATTATATCTTTTTGAGTTATTTCTGCCATGACTTATTCTCCTTTAATGAACTTTTTAAGGTTATCAACCACTTCTTCAGGTGTGAAGATCATGCCACCCATTCTTCCGTAGTGCTGAACCCGTGTCTTTCCGTTTGCTGAAATCATTACATCTTCAACCATCTGTCCGGCACTTAGTTCCACTGCCAGCATGCCTTTAACCTGGGATGCAAGTTCATTAAGCCTTTTCTTCGGGAATGGGAAGAGAGTAATGGGTCTCAGAAGTCCGACTTTAATGCCTTCCTTCCTGGCTAACTGTACTGCTTTCTGGCAGATTCTTGCGCTGGTGCCATAAGCAACAAATATATAATCAGCGTCTTTTGTCTCAAACTCTTCAAAGCGTACCTCTTTTTCCTCAATCTCCCTGTATTTTGCAATCAGTTTATGGTTAAACTGTTCCTGTGCATTCGGGTCCAGATCAAGTGAGGTGATGATATTGCGTTTTCGTGTCTCCGGCTTACCTGTTGTGGCCCACTCCGGAAGTATCTCATTACGCTTCTTTAAAGGCTTCAGCTCAACCTTCTCCATCATCTGACCGATAGCACCGTCAGAGAGGATCATTGCCGGGTTACGGTATTTAAATGCAAGGTCAAAAGCCAGCTCTACAAAGTCGGCCATCTCCTGTACTGATGAGGGAGCAAGAACGATAAGGTGATAGTCGCCATGTCCGCCTCCCTTGACAGCCTGAAAATAGTCGCTCTGTGCCGGTTGTATTGTACCCAGGCCTGGTCCCCCACGAACTACATTTACAATAAGACAGGGCAGTTCAGCTCCTGCTATATAGGTTATACCTTCCTGTTTAAGGCTTATCCCGGGTGAAGAAGAAGAGGTCATCACCTTCTTACCGCATGCAGCACCGCCATAAACCATGTTAATGGCAGCTACCTCGCTCTCAGCCTGGAGAACGACCATACCTGTTGTTTTCTCTGGATTTGCTTCCATCAGGTATTCAATTATCTCACTCTGAGGAGTGATAGGATACCCGAAATAACCGTCGACACCGGCGCGTATTGCTGCTTCAGCAATAGCTTCGTTGCCTTTCATCAGTTTCAGTTCTTTTTCCATTTATTTATCGTTT
>Ga0116171_10002850_pt1 | contig 16224 bp, 11 predicted proteins | sample AD_JPNHW2_MetaG_FD_89798 | JGI IMG/M metagenome (GOLD analysis project Ga0116171, IMG submission 89798) | Active sludge microbial communities of municipal wastewater-treating anaerobic digesters from Japan - AD_JPNHW2_MetaG | ecosystem: Engineered > Bioreactor > Anaerobic > Digestate | place... | reverse complement strand
TCGGGTAGCGGCTCCCCAGGGAGTGGTCAGCACACCGATGACGGATCCGAGGGTGGGAGATCCTGGAGGCTACATGCATGTACCCACTGTTTCACGATCACTGGAAGAACGTCGCCAGGCACTCATCTTGGATGCTCAAGATCAACTTAAGCGTCTACAGGCTAACGATCTGACCAAGCGTGAACTTGCAGACGCAGCTATGGAGATCAGTGAGCGGGATGTGGCCATCCGGCAATTGTTGGAAGGACGGCGATGATGACATCTGAAAACGATTCCACAATCAGCCCGATCATTTCCTCCATGTACGCCGATCAGCAGAGCGGAAGTGCAGACCGGAGAAGAGGGGAAGTTACCCTCGGCGACATTCAAGTGAGGGAGGATGCGACGGTGCAACCCGATCGCAGGAGCGTGATGGGGCCGAATCAACCCTGCTCACAGGCTCACCTCGACTGCTTGGCTTCCTGGCTCAGGTCGCAAGGGATAGAACCCACTGAACCCAAAGATGAACTCGCTCGGATTATTAAAATTCACAGGACTCTACCTGAAGGCCTTAAGCCAAGCATGATGGTCAACCCGAAATAAGGACCCGGATCTTTAGAATACGAAATTTCCTTTATATGAAATGCAAAGCGGAGCGACCCCGTGATAAACAAGATCAGCAGCACCCATCCCCCATGCCGAATAAGTGCCGGAGAAACAATCCGGGGTCGTCACTCTTGGCATGGGGGCCTTGCTGTACCCATGGGGACGCCCAAGGTGTATGGCTACCTGCCAGGGTATTACCTGGCCAACACGCGAGATGTCCTCTTTGCGAGGATGGTAAATCCCACCTGCAGCCTCCTCAGGCTCGGGCGGGTGCTGGCAGCCACAGTGTGTAGCTCCAAGAAAGCCTACCTAGCACCCATAAGTAGGCCAGATATCCGCCGGTATGGGATAGCAATAATAATACTATTAGTAGTTATTCTACTATCACTACAGTCGCTGGTAGTTCTACTACTGCCTCTAGTCTTAATGGCTATGGTGCAAGTGATGAGAATCATCACACAGCAGCATCCATTACGGTACTTTGCAACGAAGTTGCGGTATCTGTAAAGATGTTTATTCCCGGTAGGGAATGTTTATTTTAAGTAGTACCAGGTTTTATCGCTCTATATGTACCAAGTATCTTAGTACAAGATATATCTAAATAATGTACATTGTATATTAGTACATATCTTAAATTCAATAATATTATCTTAATTTAGGAAATCTTATGAAGTCACCTAACACCCATCACCTTAATGCGGATCACTCGTTTGCGAGGGCCTCCAGGCCCAAGCAACAGGCCCCCCTGTCCCGCAGAACCTATCTCCTGAAGGCTATCGCGGAAGAAGAACCCCTAGGGCCGACAGAGGTGGTCCTTGATCTCTTCCAGCAGATATCGCCTCACACGCCTGGGCGGAAGCTGCGTAGGGCCGTGGAGGATTACCTTGAGATCCTTGGCACCAAGCCAGTCTGCATAGCCCTGCTCAAGGCTCGGAAGACCCATAGGAGGGCAAGGGTCGGCTTGGTTAACCGTTTCCGGTCTCTCTGTGAGGCTCTTATTGCGGATCGGGAAGCCCAGGAGGAGAAGCGCATTGCCGAATACGAAGCTCAGAGGGAGAAGCGTCAGGCACTGTTAGAGGCTAGGCAACGGGCTAGGGCCGAAGCTATGGCCCTGATATCGAGGCTGAGAGAGAGCAGGAATGCCCATTCCGCATAGACATCGTACCGACTCCAAACGAGTCCAATCCGGCTGCCTGCTGAGGCCGTCCCAGAGTCGTGGGCGGACTGGCCAGGTGCAATCCGGCACCGGAAGGAAGCATGAAAGACAGCATGCTGCGATGCAGGAGGCCAGAGAAGCCCGTTCCAGACAGAGCAGACCCAGCGACTTCCTTACCATCTACACTTCTCAGATGACCAATTGGAAGCATCCACTCTCCCAAGGACCTAGGATCCCGGCTGCCCCTATTCGGTTCTGCGGAACATTGAGGCGATACGTCGATGAGCATCTGGAACCATCCCTTCCCAGAGCCGCAACCGTAATAGCCTGGCATGAAGCCATGCTTGCGCATGCAGAGAGGATCGATTCACCTTTGCTTGTCCGGATGACTCCCGGGTACAAGCAGGAACACGAGACGAGATCAGCGTCAGGCCGTCTCTTGCGGATGACCGACAACGCCCCTCCTTGGTGGATCCATGCAGCGGCATTTTCGGGAATTGCGCCACCACCCGGTGGACTGGCTGCGATTCTTGACGACATCTGGTGCTGGATGTTCCGCGCATCCACGGGTGGAAATGCCGGGGCTGGGCATGCCAACGCGGCTGGGTGGTATGTCGCCCATGTCCTATGTGCAAAGCCAAAGGGTGACGGACCTCCAGAGGGATGGGACGAAGCAACAGCCAGGCAGCGGTTTCTTCGGAATCTATCACCCCTGAACCATTTCCTTGTGCCCAAGGGGAATGGTCGCGATGTCGGAGAACGCGAAGCTGTTATAGCCACGGTTGCGGACTGGTTTCGATCCAGATACGGGAAAGCCTTTGAAGAATTTCTCCGTGAAGCAGGCTTAAGGGAAGGAGAGATCGGTCAACCAAGCTGGGACCTAGTGGTTGAAATGGTCGGGCCAACGGGAAGTGCCACGCATATCCAATCGCCTTCATCCCACCGAGAGCCGTCGCGGGTGATTTCGTCGGACCTTGTTCTCCCAGGCGCTTCACCGTCCGATAACTGGCCTCAGCTATTGGAGGGTAGCCATACCCGGAACCCTCGGGCTGACATCCTTGGCGCTGCGGCAGACGCTCCCGCTCATTTAGTCAAGCTCGTGGACGGACTCACGGTAGGTGCATTCGTTGGGATCGCCAATGCGCTCTTCAACAAATGCGATCCTAAGGATTTGGAAGCCGCTGCCCCCGGTGATCTCTACCGCCAAGCCACCCTCGCTTGGGCGTACCTCCATAATGCCAAGATGGTTCCAAACCTTGGTGGGAAATGGACAAAGTGTGTCTCTAGATTGCGTTCTGGCTCACCTGCTGGCCTCTCTAGGCTCACCACCCTGGGGCTTGATGATTTTGTGAACGCCTCACTGCGCGTCGTGTCCCAGATCTATCGAAAAGTGTAGATAGAAGCCTCTAATGGTGGGGAGCCATGAGTTGCCTGCTTGGCAGATACTAAAGGTGCACTGAACTACGATGTGAGTTAATTGCCTATGGCAATGTCCTGCATACTCCGTCACACCTCAATCGGAACGTACTCCAAACGAGTCTCTAGACCACCCTTTGGCGACCCATGGCGGTACTTGCTGACAGCAATAATGTGAAAGTTGTCGAAAACCCATGCCTCCATTAGCCACGTCGGTAAACCGTCCTCAGAATCCATGCGCAGAGGCACCATAGGTTTTACGCTAGGCCTCCCCTTAACCAGTTCAGCCATGACGACCTGAAGGGCATCCACAAGGCTTGTTGAATCAATATGATCTGAGTGTTGCAAGTTGAGCGAATTTGCAGATTTTAATAATCTACTTAAAACTTCTTCCTGACGGACATGTTTTGCCACATTGAATAATTGCGAACAGTGGACCATATTGGTTCTCCTAACCAAAAGAAAACCAACTGATTTCTATCGTTCATTATACCGTCTTATGTCATCTCAACAAATTTGAGCCAAGTGACTAGGCAAATAGAAAAACACAATGAGGAAAACGCGATATTACATTGCGTTTTTCAAACTTTCATGTACTGCGCAGACGAACTTCCAGATGCCCCAGGCTTAACTCCAGCTAGAGATTCGCATCGGTAGCGTTTGCCAGCCCATGTTGCGAAAGGAATAATGAACTCATCCCAGTTTCCCTATCTCGGACTTGTTCATGCTCCGTCTCGAAGACATCAAACACGGCCTAGCCCTGGAGGGCTTGGACCCTTCTCGCGTGGTGACGGTGGTGGCAGTGGTGCCCCTGTCCCCGGATTCCATCCAGGTCATCTACCGTCCGCCCGAAGGCGGGGTGAAGGAGTGCAATCTCACCCGGATGAACGAGGCCGGGCTCAGCCTCGCCACAGTGGAGCGCCCCTGGTCCTTTGATGGGGATGGGGAGGCCTTCAAGCTCACGGTGGAGGCCAAGCGTATCGACCTGGCCTTCCTCTTCGACCCGATGATGGCGGTTCACACCAGCAATGTGGATCCGCTACCGCACCAGATCACGGCGGTCTACGAGTCCATGCTTCCCCGGCAGCCCCTGCGCTTCGTGTTGGCGGATGACCCCGGTGCAGGCAAGACCATCATGGCCGGTCTCTACATCCGGGAACTGCTGATGAGGGCCGATGCCAAACGCATCCTCATCGTTGCCCCAGGGAGTCTTGTTGAGCAATGGCGGGATGAGCTATTCGAAAAGTTCGGCCTGGAGTTCAGGGTCTACTGTGGGGAACTGGAACTGGCCTCGCCTAGCGCCAATGCATTTGTGGACCACCACCAACTGATCGTGCGCCTCGATCAGATGTCCCGGAACGAAGAGCTTCAGGAGAAACTCTGCCTGGCGGGTTGGGACCTCGTGGTATTCGACGAAGCCCACAAGCTATCCGCGCACTATTCAGGCCAGCAGATCAAACCAACAGCGCGGTTTGACTTCGGGAAGGCGATTGGCTCTTATACACGCCACCTCCTCCTGATGACGGCCACGCCCCACAACGGGAAGGAAGAGGATTTCCAGCTTTTCATGTCCCTGCTGGATTCCGACCGCTTCTATGGCAAGTTCCGCGATGGCGTCCACAAGGTGGATGTCACCGACCTCATGCGGCGCATGGTGAAGGAGGAACTGGTCAAGTTTGATGGGACACCCCTGTTCCCAGAACGCCGCGCCTACACGGTGAACTACGCTCTTTCCGACCTGGAAGCCGCCCTCTATACCGCCGTCACGGACTACGTGAAGACGGAAATGGGCAAGGCGGATGAACTGGATGGCAAGCGCAAAGGCTCCGTGGGCTTTGCTCTGACAGCCCTTCAGCGTCGCCTGGCATCGAGCCCTGAGGCCATTTGCACCAGCCTTGGACGCCGCAAGGACCGCCTGGAAAGCCGCCTCCGAGACGCCAAGCTAGAACAGCGGGGCCAGGAACTGGGAATCAATTATCTAGCCGAGGTGGCGCTACCGCTGGATGACGACGATCTGGACGCCAACGAGCAGGAGAACCTGGAAGAGACGTTGGTGGATGAAGCCACTGCCGCCCGAACCATCCAGGAACTGGAAGCGGAGATCGAGATCCTCAAGGGCCTTGAGCGTCAGGCCAAGATCCTTGTGGCTTCAGGCGAGGACAGGAAGTGGGACGAGCTTTCGAAAATCCTCCAGAACGACCCCGCCATGCGCGGTCCAGACGGACACATCCGCAAGCTCATCATCTTCACAGAACACCGTGACACGCTGAACTATCTGCACCGTAAGATCGGCGGTGTGCTCGGCTCACACAATGCCATCGTGACCATTCACGGTGGCACCCACCGGGACGAGCGCAAGAAGGCTCAGGCACTCTTCCGCTCCGACAAAGACGTTCGTGTGCTGGTCGCCACCGATGCGGCAGGCGAAGGTGTGAACCTCCAGAACGCCAGCCTGATGGTGAACTACGACCTTCCTTGGAATCCGAACCGTCTTGAACAGCGGTTCGGACGTATCCACCGCATTGGCCAGATGGAGGTCTGTCACCTCTGGAACCTGGTGGCCAAGGAGACCCGCGAGGGTGATGTCTACCACCGCCTTCTCCAGAAGCTCCAGGTGGAGAATGAAGCTCTGCAGGGCCGCGTATTCGACATCCTGGGCGAGGTCTTCGAGGAAACGAGCCTGAAGGATCTATTGCTGAGGGCCATCCGCTACGGTGACCAGCCGGAGGTGCGCGAACGGCTCTTCCGGCAGATCGATGGAGCCCTAGACCGAGAACACATCCAGAGGATCTTGGAACGCAATGCCTTGGCCCAGGAGACGCTTGGCCCTGAAAGGCTCTTCCATGTGAAGGAGGAGATGGAGAAGGCCGAAGCTCGACGCCTGCAGCCCTATTTCGTGCGCTCCTTCTTCATGAAGGCCTTCGAGACGCTGGGTGGTTCCATCCAGAAAAAGGAAGCCAACCGCTTCGAGGTCAACTGGGTCCCTGAACGCATCCGTGACCGGGACCGGGTGATCACAGGGCGGAACCGCCGTGATCAGTCCCCTGTGCTCAAACGTTACGAACGGGTGTGCTTCACCAAGGAGTCGGTTCGTCCGGCAGATCGCCCCGGCCTAGCTCTCGCAAGTCTCATCCATCCCGGTCACCCACTCATGCTGGCCCTCTCCGATGTGCTGCTGGAGCAGAACGCCAACCTGCTGCGCCAGGGAACCATCCTGGTGGATCGTTCCGATGAGAGTGACCAGCCCTGGCTGCTCTTCCTCCTTACGCACGAGGTAAAGGCGGGAGACGGCATCACCATCTCGAAGCGCCTCCAGTTCGTCCGGGTCACCCAGGACGGCCAGGCCAGCTTCGCTGGGTGGGCACCTCACCTCGATCTGGAACCCCTACCGGCTGCTGAGCGCAGCCTTATCCAGGACCTCCTACAGGCAACCTGGCTTGGTAGCGGGTTGGAGCAGCAGGCCCTTGGCTTGGCGACCTCCACCCTGGTTCCTGAGCACTTCAAGGAGGTCTCAGAACGGCGGGTTGCTCATGTGGACAAGACGTTGAATGCGGTCCACGAGCGTCTCACCAAGGAGATCACCTTCTGGACGGATCGCTTCGAGAAGCTCACGGAGGATCGTGCCGCAGGCAAGGATGTCCGCCTGAACCTGGAGAACACCCGGCGCATGCTGGAAGACATGCAGGACCGCCTAGACAACCGGAAGCGCGAGTTGATGGCCCAGCGGATGGTGGTTTCCAGCACACCCGTGGTGCTCAGCGGGGCCTTGGTGGTGCCAGAAGGCCTCCTCAAGCAGCGACGAGGTGAGGCTCCAGCCGGTGCCCAGTTCAGCGCCGACGCTGCCGCCCGTGCCAAGATCGAAGGCATCGCCATGAAGGCCGTCACTCTGGCCGAGGAAGCCAAGGGCCACACAGTGGTGGATGTCTCCAAGGACAAGTGCGGGTGGGATCTGACCGCATATCCACCAGCTATCAACGGGAAGCAACCCACCCCGCGCCACATCGAGGTCAAAGGCAGGGCCAAGGGTTCCACTACGATCACCGTCACCCGGAACGAGATCCTTTATGCCCTGAACCAGGCCGACAAGTTCCGCTTGGCCATCGTTCTCGTGGGCGAGGATGACCAGCCTGAAGGCCCCTTCTACATCCGGGAGCCCTTCGACACCGAGCCTGGCTGGGGTGTGTCTTCGATCAACTATGACCTTACGACCCTCTTGGGCCGCGCAGAAAGCTACTGATGGCCTACCAGATCAAATCTCCCCGCAAGCTCATCGAAGTCGCGCTTCCCCTCGACAAGATCAACGAGGCGGCAGCCCGGGAGAAGTCGATCCGCCACGGCCACCCAAGCACGTTGCACTTATGGTGGGCACGGCGTCCACTGGCTGCAGCGCGTGCGGTGATCTTCGCCCAGATGGTGAATGACCCCGGTTACCAGCAGGGAGGTGGATTCAAATACGGCAAGAACAAGAAGGAGGCTGCTGAGGAGCGGAGGCGACTCTTCCGCATCCTGGAAGAACTGGTCCAGTGGGAGAACACCACCAACGAACGTGTGCTGGAGGAAGCCCGGGCGGAGATCCGCCGTTCCTGGCGCGAGGTGTGCGAACTGAATCAGGACCACCCCGAAGCAGACACTCTTTTCAATTCGGACAAGCTGCCGGGCCTGCACGATCCCTTCGCTGGGGGTGGGGCGATCCCCCTTGAAGCACAACGGCTTGGACTGGAAGCCTTTGCCAGCGACCTCAATCCTGTGGCTGTGACGATCAACAAGGCCATGATCGAGATCCCGCCGCGCTTTGTGGGGCGCACACCTGTTGGGCCCTTGGCGAAAGGGAACGGCACCCGCATGTTGGCCGAGACTTGGCCCGGTGCCACGAGCCTGGCCGAGGATGTGCGTCGCTATGGAACCTGGATGCGGGACGAGGCCCAGAGGCGCATCGGGCATCTCTACCCGCCCGTGAAGGTCACGGCAGAGATGGTGAAGGAGCGCCCCGATCTGAAGCCGTACGAAGGACAGAGCCTCACCGTCATTGCTTGGCTATGGGCACGTACCGTGAAGAGCCCCAACCCCGCCTTCAGCCATGTGGAAGTACCCCTTGCCAGCACTTTCGTGTTGTCCAAGAAGGAGGGCCAGGAGGCCTTTGTCCTCCCGGTGATTGAAGGAGACAGCTACCGCTTTTCCGTGAAGTTGGGAAAGCCCCCCAAGGAAGCTGAAAATGGGACCAAACTTGCTCGTGGAGCCAATTTTAAGTGCTTGTTGTCGGATGGCCCCATTGCTCCTGACTACATCAAGGCAGAAGGTAGTGCGGGGCGGATGGGACAGATACTCCTGGCCGTGATTGTTGAAGGCGTTCGTGGCCGGGTATATCTCTCTCCTACCCCCGAGATGGAGCACCTTGCCGGAAGCGCCCTCCCCAAGTGGAGACCAGAAACACCGCTACCTGATGACCACCGGAATTTTTGGACAGTGTCTTACGGATTGAGCACTTACGGTGATCTCTTCACACCCCGGCAGTTGGTGTCACTTACAACCTTTTCGGATCTGGTGAGTGAAGTAATTGCCAAGGCCAAGGCCGACGCACTCGCAACTGGTATGGCAGAGGATGGACGTGAGTTAGAGGCTGGCGGCGATGGGCCTGCTGCCTATGGCGAGGCGGTAGGAGTGTATCTGGGGTTCGTGGTAAGCAGCTTGGCCGATCGCTTGAGCACGATATGCACATGGGATTCTGGTGGGAAAACATGGGGAACTAAAACCAGGAACACCTTTGCGCGGCAGGCTATTCCAATGTCATGGGATTTCGCCGAAGTTAATCCGTTCTCCACCCAATCAGGAAGTTTTGAGAATTCTTTGGATTACTCCTCGAAAGGCATTGTTCAGACAGGGCTCACGGCTGGATCCGCATCGCAGCTAGATGCGACAGATCAAAAACTATCGGGTAAGGTCATCTCCACCGATCCTCCCTACTACGACAACATCGCCTACGCTGACCTTTCGGACTTCTTTTACGTCTGGCTGAGGCGGACCCTGAAGCCGATCTATCCCGGCCTCTATGCCACGCTGGCTGTGCCGAAGGCGGAGGAACTGGTCGCAGCGCCGTACCGCCATGGCGGTCCCCAACAGGCGGAAGCTTTCTTCCTGGACGGCATGACCAAGGCTTTGGCCAACCTAGCGACTCAGGCGCACCCGGCCTTCCCCGTGACCATCTTCTACGCCTTCAAGCAGAGCGAGACATCTAGTGAGGCTGGCACCAGCAGTACGGGCTGGGAGACATTCTTGGAGGCCGTGCTGCGAGCGGGGTTTGTTCTCACGGGCACATGGCCCATGCGCACGGAACTGGGCAATCGCATGATCAGCAGCGGCACCAATGCCCTGGCCTCCAGCATTGTCCTGGTCTGTCAGAAACGCCCCCAGGATGCTCCCAACGTTTCGCGACGGGAATTCATCCGCGAATTGAATACGGTCCTACCCGAGGCCCTGGACGAAATGACTAAGGGAACGATGGAAGGCCGTTCCCCCGTTGCTCCGGTGGATCTCAGCCAGGCCATCATCGGCCCTGGTATGGCTGTGTTCTCCAAATACGCTGCCGTGTTGGAAGCGGATGGTTCATCCATGTCCGTGCGCACCGCATTGCAACTTATCAATCGCTTCCTGGCGGAGGACGACTTCGATCACGACACCCAGTGGTGCCTGCATTGGTTCGAACAGTACGGTTGGAAAACGGGGGAGTTTGGCCAGGCTGATGTGCTGGCAAGAGCCAAAGCGACGAGCGTGGATGGCCTTGCCCAGGCTGGCGTAGTGGAAGCAGGAGGAGGTCAAGTTCGTCTACTCAAGTGGGCTGAATATCCCCTGGATTGGGATCCTAAGACCGACACTCGCCTTCCAATCTGGGAGGCTCTGCACCATCTAATCCGATCTCTGAAGCAGGGTGGCGAGACGGCTGCCGGTGCTGTGGTCGCTTCCATCCCAGCCAAGATGGAGGCGGTCCGACAGCTTGCATACCGCCTATACACCCTCTGTGAGCGGCAGAACTGGTCAGAGGACGCTCGTGCCTACAACGAGTTGATCACCTCCTGGAGTGGCATCGAGTCCGCCGCTTCCAACGCCCAGCCTGCCCAGCGTGGTCTCTTCGACTGATTCTCAAGGATTGCCCCATGAAGCCCTGGCGCGAGATTGCCGTTCCCCACCGCGATGTCCTGGAGGGCACCCTTCAGCAGGCAGAGTTCGCCGCCGACCTGATGGCCGTACACGAAAGGCAGGCCACAGAGACCTACCAGGATCCTAAGGAGTTCTTCAAGCGCACCTTCATCACCGAAGGCATGCGCCTGCTACTCACTTCTGTGGCGCAGCGCCTGAACGGAAAGGGCGGCGATCCAGTTCTTCAGCTTCAGACGGCATTCGGAGGGGGCAAGACCCATACCCTGTTGGCGGTGTATCACCTCGCCAAGGGTGGATACGCCACCAAGGATCTCCCTGGTGTCTCAGCCCTGCTGGATCAGGCGAACTTGGATGGGATCCCCGTTTCCCGGATCGCCATCCTGGATGGCAACTATCTAGCTCCGGGGCAGGAACGGAAACGCAATGGCCAGGTGGTTCGCACACTTTGGGGTGAACTCGCGTGGCAGCTTGGACAGGAAGAAGGATTCGCCCTCGTGAAGGACGCTGACACTAATGGCACCTCGCCCGGGAAGGAATCACTCCAGCCACTTCTGGCGAGATACGCGCCCTGCGTAATCCTCATCGATGAATTGGTGGCTTACGTGCGCCAGTTCGAGGAAGGGAAGACGCTCCCTGGTGGTAGCTATGACAGCAACATGAGCTTTGTCCAGGCCCTCACGGAATCCGTGAAGCAGGTACCCAATGCCATCCTCCTGGCTTCCTTGCCGGAATCTGAGGTGGAAGCGGGTAGCCAGCGTGGTGTGGCTGCTCTCAAAGCCTTGGAGAAGACCTTCGGGCGCGTCCAGGCACTCTGGAAGCCCGTCGCCACGGAAGAGGCCTTCGAGATCGTTCGCCGCCGCTTGTTCGAAACGGTGAAAGACGTGACCTCCCAGGAGGCCGTCTGTCGTGCTTTCGCTGACGCCTATAAACAAGAGGGAGCGAAGCTGCCCAGCAAAACCCAGGAGGCGCACTATTACGACCGCCTGGTGCAGGCCTATCCCCTTCACCCAGAGGTGTTCGACCGCCTGTACGAGGATTGGTCAGGCATTGAAGGGTTCCAGCGCACCCGAGGGGTGCTGAAGCTCATGGCCAAGGTCATCCAGCGCCTCTGGAAGGACCAGAACGCTGACCTGATGATCCTGCCGGGTAGTCTGCCGCTCTACGATGCGCCTGTAAGGAATGAACTGGTCTACTACCTCCCTACGGGCTGGGATCCCGTCCTGGAGCGGGACATCGACGGGGATCGTGCCACCACCACGGATCTGGAGACAAAGGAGACCCGCTTTGGGGCTGTCCAAGCCGCCCGGCGGGTGGCACGTACGCTCTTCCTTGGCACGGCTCCAGCTTCGGCCTCCACCAAGAAGCCTGTCACCGATGGACTGGATCGGGCACATGTCCTGCTCGGATGCTTGCAGCCCGGGCAGGCACTCTCCATCTATTCGGACGCTTTGAATCGTGTGGTCGATGTGACCCATCACCTTCATACCAGCGGCGATAAGGCCCAGGACAACACGCGCTTCTGGTTTGACACCAGGGCAGGCCTGCGTCGCGAAATGGAAGACCGGAAGCGGCGCTTTGATGACATCCAGGATCTCCGTCCTCGTCTGGCGACGGTGGTGCGCCGCATGGCTGAAGGGCAGACGATCTTCGGCGGGGTGCATATCTTCACGCCTCACTCGGACGTGCCGGATGACTCCACCCTGCGTCTGGTGGTGCTCACCGCCGACAAATTCTATACCAAGCAAGAGACCCGGTTTGCCTTCGAGGAAGTGCTGGAGTTTGTGAAGACTAACGGCCAGAAGCCCCGCCATAAGGGCAACCGCCTGATCTTCCTGGCGGCGGATCATGGTGCCTTGAGTCGCCTGAAAGATGCCCTGCGAACCGCGCTTGCGTGGAAATCCATCGTGGACGATGTGGAAAACCACCGTCTGAACCTGGATGTGCTCCAGGTCAAGCAGGCCAAGAAGGATCTGGAGACCGCTGATGCCGTGTTGCCTCGCGTGGCGCGAGAGTGTTTCAAGTGGGTGCTCTGTCCTGTGCAGCACTCCCCCACTGGAAGGCCTGAAATTGAGGCATTCGCGCTGAACACGAGTGGATCCACGCTTGGCAGCGAACTGGAACGGGTATGCCAGGAGAACGAACTGGTGATCGAGGCCTGGTCACCCATCCATCTGCGCAACACCTTGAAGGGACTCTACTGGAAGGAGGATCGCAGTAGCGTCAGCGCCAGCACCTTCTGGGAGGACAGCCAGAAATACCTTTATCTCCCACGCCTGAAGGAACGCCGCGTCCTGGAACAGGCGATCCACAAGGGAGCAGCCACTATGGACTTCTTCGGCACCGCCTTCGGAGAATCGGGTGGCAAGTTCGAAGGATTCCAGTTCGGAACCGGGAACGTTCAGTTCGACGACACCTTGATTCTGATTGAGCCAGAAGTTGCAAAGGCTTATGCATCCGCCATCGTGGTCCCTCCACCTTCACAGCCACCGCTGCCGGAGGTTGGTAACATCCAGGGTGGTGTTCAGCAGCCTTTGACGCCCACCACAGCAGGGGGATCAACTCAGCTATCCCCTGTCCCTTCTGTTCCAACTGGTCCCAAAGCACACGCCTTCTTTGGTGCCGTGGACGTAAAGGCCCCAACTGCCAAGGCCAAGTTGTTGGAACTGGCTGACGAGATCATCTCGCTTCTCAGCCAGGACCCTCAGGGTACTGTGAAGGTGACACTCAACATCGAAGCCGAGTTCCCGAACGGGGCTGCTGATCACATCAAACGTGGTGTATCCGAGAATGCAAGGATGCTTGGGTTCAAGAATGCGACCTGGGAGTAATAGAGGAAGTCGTTTCCATGGACTATCACGCTATAGATAGGCATCCTAACCGAGGTCTATATGTACCAAAATGTTGGGAATAATGAGATCGAATTTGCTTTAGATTGTCTAATCCAGAAAATAGGTATAAAAGCATTAATTGATATTTCTTTTTTAAATATTGATCAAGAAAAAATTGATTTTGCAACCATAGCTAAACGAATATCTATTTGGATGGGTTTGCCTGTAATTATAAATCTGCAAACGACTAGCCCTGGGATGGAAGGAAGACATTTCCGATCATCAGGGCTCGGAACTTTTGATGAACACGGAAATGCAAATCATGAAATAACGGCACAAGTACTAATTCCACCCAATATTCCGCCATATGGATCAGAAAGTTTGTCAAATTGTAGAATCGAGATACTGATAAACCCAAAAAATTTATCTCCATTTACATTTTCATGCATTATTGCTCATGAATTTTCTCATATTTTATTGCATTCCATTAAATACGAACATAAAGACAGCGAGTTATATACCGACCTTGTTCCAATTCTAATGGGTCTCTCCGAAGTGGTGAGTTCAGGAAGAAAATCTATAACGAATCACTATGAAAGAGGGCAATCAATCACATCTACAACAACTTATGGCTATCTTTCTGATGAAAACTTTGAATTTGCTCGTAAATATTATCATAAAAAGATAAACGAAGTTAGTCCATCCATGTATAGTGTTAAACAAAATATTACTGTATACAAAAATGAACTTAAAGAAGTTCGGATTGATGTAGAGTTATTGGAATATTGCAAACTCCATTTAGACAGCGCAAAGCCCAAAAACATGTCATCAGTTGATGCGGAAACGATTGTTAAAATACATAATATCAATTATCTAGAAAAGTGTTATAATACAATTGAAAAACATAAAAATAAAATTGAACACATGTCAAATTATATCAGCGATTTCCATTATATATCCAGCGAAGATGAGTCAATCGCGGCTTCTAAGGCTACAAATCTTAAGCTAAACATTGATTCAATTAGAACAACAAAATGTGAAATCCAAAGAATAAACCATATTATACTTAAACATATACCTTTTTGGAAGAAGTTCAAAATATATTTCAAAATACGCCAAAAATATAAAAATAATGAAGTAAAACACTTCAACTGGATTCGGGTGTTGCTCCGTATTAACGATGCACCAGGTAAATCAATCTCTGTCTAATCTCTGGACGATAGGGGAATGAACTCCCATTTCCAGCCTTGGTCCGCAACTAAATCACATTGCGATTTTCCCGTGGTCGTCAGGAGCAATGATGATGACTACCATCATTGAGAAGCAGAGTTTCCAATTTTTCCTCCGGTGAAAAGGCCAGAAGCTTATTCCCTGGAACAATCGTTGTCCTGAGTATTTATCGCAAACGAAGGTTTCTGAGAGCGCCCGATGTGGGCTGCTGAGTCAACGCAGAATCACGTATCTAGGATTCTCGAAAACCATTCTGATTTTTTCTTCTCGGTTCTACGTATATCAGATAGAGAAACGAGAGGGCGTTCAATGAAAATCGGAGTGGCACGATGCAGCACCCTAGATCAACGCCTCGACCTCCAGATTCGTGCACTTACGGATGCCGGGTGCGAGAAGATTTTCGAGGATCGGATGACAGGGTCGCGTCTCGATAGACCCGGTCTACAAGAAGCGATTGCCCATCTCCGACAAGGTGACACGCTCGTTGTATGGAAACTGGACAGACTCGGCCGCAGCGTTCGAGGACTGGTGACTCTGGTCGCGGAACTGGAAGCATTGGGGGTTGAGTTCAAGAGCCTCACTGAGGCTATCGATACTTCGACTCCCGGTGGGAGGCTGTTCTTCCACATCTTGGCGGCCATGGGTCAGATGGAGCGCGAACTTATTCAAGAAAGGACCAAAGCCGGGCTTGAAGCCGCCAGACGCCGTGGGCGTGTCGGCGGTCGCAAACGGAAGATGACCGCCAGCAAGGTGGAATCAGCGATCAAGCTGCTGCAGGCAGGGACAGCACCAAAGGAAGTTGCCAGCAGCCTCGGAATCTCTGTCCCGACCTTGTACCGATGGGTCCCGGCAGGGACCAGGACCTAACCGAGACATTGCATATCGCTCTGAGCCAACCCGCTGGGAAGGCCTGTTCAATGCATAGCCAGCGGCCTAGAGATTTCACCGGGAGAGGATTCGATGAACACGCTCTACGACAGCCGTGACGCACTCCGAAAAATTCGAAAGGCGTTCAATATGCTGCGCCAAGAAGGCATTCAGACTCAGATGCGATACGTATGCTGCATGTCCTGTGGTGCTCCTGAAGCTCCAGTCTTTTCGCCCCTCGTCTACATCCTGCGTGAAGATGAACTGGAATTCAGAGCCATCGGGGTTGTTCCGGTCTATTTCCGGAATCCCGAAAGGAGTGACCTCCTCGGAGCCCGTGCGCTTGGGGATCAGGTGCGGATTGCACTGGAGATTAGCGGACTGACGGTGGAATGGAGCGGAAATCCTGACCACGCGGTCATGGTCATGGCTTAGGGAGTGTCCTTGCTCATAAAACTATTGGGCCGTATTGCCCCGCCCAACCACACCAGGGACTACCTTGCAACAACATGCGTCGCACAAGACCTGAGGCGTCTCTTTCTGCTATCCGCAAGCGGTCTTGTCGCTGGGGTCTATGGTGTGACCGTCTGGGAGTCCAGAATGGGGCACCTTCTGGTCGAGGTGGCTGGAGCCACCATCGTTGTTGGGATCCTCCACGCAGGGGCAATCGTCCGCAGACTTCAGCGGGAGATGAGATTCAGGTGGATCTGTCGCGGAATGCGGATGGCACTTCCGCCAGCGTTGGCGAATGGAATTGCAGCAGCAGAGCGCGAGGACATCTCCTCAACGGCCGAGGCCATAGCATTCCGAGTTCAGAAGTCACGGGAACTCGACGTACGTTTCTTGGCCGTTTTTGATGTTCTTCTCGCCGACATCCTCGACGACCGTAGTAGTGTCCAGAAGTTTCTGTAAGTCCTTGACGGTAGATGGATCGCAGTGAATGCAGGGGGTCAGCGAAGGGAGGGCGGAGCCCGACCGAAGCTGGCCCCC
>Ga0116171_10002849_pt1 | contig 16233 bp, 15 predicted proteins | sample AD_JPNHW2_MetaG_FD_89798 | JGI IMG/M metagenome (GOLD analysis project Ga0116171, IMG submission 89798) | Active sludge microbial communities of municipal wastewater-treating anaerobic digesters from Japan - AD_JPNHW2_MetaG | ecosystem: Engineered > Bioreactor > Anaerobic > Digestate | place... | reverse complement strand
AGCGGTGTGATAGATGAAGCCGCGACGTCCGTCGTGTCCGCTCAACAAGACACCCACTATTTTGTTGTCTTTTTCGGCCACAAAACACGTGGTTGGGTTGCGTTGTAGATATTTGTCTATGCCAATTTTTGAATCATCAAGCACATTGAGGCCCATCCCGGGGGTGTTGAGCCACAAAGTGTAGACCTCGTCGTAATCGTCGATGGTCATGGTGCGAATTAGTGGGGAATCTTGCATTTGATGGGACTTTACGCCGCTTAGCCGCATTCTGGCAAGAACTTATCGTTGTACACGGCCAGAGCCCTCGCCCTGCATAAGCTTTTCAACATCACCCGGCTCTACAAGAGCAAAATCTCCAGGAATTGAGTGTTTGAGGCAGGCAAGCGCAACAGCGTATTCCAACGCATACTGATATCCTTTATTCAACGTCAAACCCAGAATAAGCCCAGCTGAAAAACTATCCCCTGCACCCACTCGGTCAACAATATCGGTAATCGAATATTTCTTCGACACAAAGCATCCATCTTTGGTAACAAGCATGCCAGACCAGTCGTTATGATCCGCGGAAAAACTTTCCCTCAAGGTCACTGCGGCAACACCCGCTCCTTGGTACGTTGCCAAAGCTCGTTCACACATGTGTTTGTATTCATCGATGTCAATTCCGGACCCACGAGAGAGCAACGGCCCTTGGATACCCAATGACTTTTGGTAGTCCTCCTCGTTGCCGATCAAAACATCGGCGTAGCCAGCGATCTTCGACATAACCTGCTGAGCAGACACACCGTAATTCCAAAGCTTTGCGCGATAGTTCAGGTCGAATGATACCCTTAAGCCTTTCAGTTTAGCGGCTTGCACAGCACGAATCGTCTCTTCCGCACAGTTTTTTGAGATAGCCGGTGTTATGCCAGACACGTGCAGCCATTCAGCACCGCTAAGTGCTTCATCCCAATCGATGTCCTCAGGTTCGACGCCAGCCAATGCTGAATTATCTCTATCGTAGATAATATTGCTCGGCCTCTGATTCGCACCGCTTTCGAGATAATAAATGCCTATCCTACCCTTCTTGAAAACGATATGCGACACCTCGACATCATGCGAACGAAGTTGGCGGACACACTCTTTACCCAACTGATTGTCAGGCAATACCGTTATAAAACGAGTGCCCATACCAAGTCGTGACAAAGCGACCGCGACATTGGCCTCGCTTCCCCCAAATGTTGCTTCAAAATACGGAGACTGAAGCAATCTCTCTTGCCCTGGCGATTTGAGCCTTAACATTACTTCGCCAAAAGTTGCAACCTTCATTCTGGTTCTCCTAAACGTGCAAGGGCATCCTTGCAAAGCGTTTTGATTACGTCAAACTTGCCTGTGTTTATCAGGTCTTCCTTAACCATCCAGCTGCCACCGATAGCAAATACATTTTTTAATTGCAGGTATTGCATCATATTGGATTCGTCAATGCCGCCCGTTGGTACAAAGGATACATCGCTGTACGGACCTTGGAGGGCTTTGAGCATTTTGACCCCGCCAGAAGCCTCCGCAGGGAAAAATTTCAGAATATCCAGCCCACGTTCCAGCCCTTGTTCTATTTGGCTCGGTGAATTCACTCCAGGGATAATTGGAATTCCTTCTTCGATACATGTATCGACAATCCGTGGATTGAAACCAGGCGTAACAATAAACATTGCACCTGCTTTTTTGGCCTCTTCAATTTGACTCAACGTAGTGACAGTACCTGCTCCAACACAGAGAGAAGGCAGATTGCCCCTTAGAAGCTGGATAGCCTCTTGAGCTACTGGAGTCCGAAAAGTTATCTCTGCAACAGGCAACCCTGCTTCGAGCAGCGCTTTGCCCAAAGGAAGGGCATCGGAAACCTTCTCAAGTTTGATAACTGGTACAATTCGGTATTTTCCTATCAACTCAAAGAGCTCGTCCATTGGCATCTCCTCCATGCTAATCTTTTCATCAAGCTACGGCTAACCTTGCTCAGCATTAGACCATTTCGGTGCGTTGTCGAAATTCTTTCCAGACTTTTTCAAAAATAACATCCTCTGATGGAATGGGCCGGACGTTTCTCCACGTAACATTGGGGATTTTCCCATCGAAGCCGACCTCTTGTACTTCATTCTTGCCGATGTCGCCACCTAAATTCGAGCGGAACATTTCCGGTAATAAGGCATGTGGAAGCCTACCGGAATCATTGTGATACAGCGCTCCGCCTCTACTGGTCCCCTTGCGTTCCGCATAATCTTTCATCGACGCAAGGCATGCAATCTGGCTATATAGAGTGTCCTTACATCGAAAGAAAACGGGCAACTCAGTCGGAATCGTCGGCGCTGCAGTGCTAAGAAGACTTTCAAGACTACTAACAGTGAGGTTCAAAGCTTCCACAATATCCGCCAAGTTTCTAAATGCCGCGCCCACCTTGGTCATTCTATCGGCCGAATTCTTCATGAGCGTGACCAAACCTGAATATTTTTTTTTGAGTGAGTCAGAATGAGCAGAATGAAGTGAACATTCACCTTCAAGAATAGCGCGATTGACTTGATGTTTCACCGAATCCAAATATGAAACTTGTAAATCCGGAGTGCCTCGACAAGCGCGTCCGATATACTCCGCCACCCTAAGAGCGCCAACTTGACCTGCGTTCAGCGCAGAACCGCCAGGTCTATGAACACCATGACTCCCAGCCGCCTCACCTATAGCAAATAGCCCCTTTATGCTCGTCTCCCAATTGGAATCGATGGATAACCCGCCGTTGCAATGCTGTGCAGCCATGAAAATCTCGAGTGGTTGCGTGGCAAGATCAACGCCATGATCTCTATAAAACTTTATCGCAGGCAAGTTTATTGCACTGAGCCTTTCAAATGGTGTATTACCTGTTGCTCCTGCACTTCTTAGATAATTTGCAGCTTCGGAAGTTAGAGCCATCAAATCGACAGGAGCTTTGCCTGCGTTTTGGCGGAAATCCAAGAAGACACGCCTACCCTTGAGGCATCGTTCGACATAGACAAAAATGTCAATTAGTGAAGAACCACCCCACACTTTTGAAGCATCGAAAGGCCATTGATATCCCTTGAGAAAAGTGGCCGACAGCATCTCGCTTCGATTGTCAAAATACTGGTTCAAAAATTCTTGCTCGTCGGCACCGACCGAATCCGTTGAGAAAAATCTGGGAAGCGCCTGCATATAAGAGCCGGAAACATTCCATCTTGGCTGCATGGATGCAAGACCGTACTGCCATTCAGTGAGGTTCTTGCCTTTGGCACCCGCTTCTAAAGCCAGCCCCGTGGAACCGAACTGACTTACTGGGTAAACGGAATCCGAATAAATTCCGCCCGGTCCTCCTGTTGCCCAGATGATATTTGTACAGCAGAACACGACGTACCGAGCATTTGCATCTTCAAGTTGGCTAAGATCGAGGCATAGAAGCCCAATTGCTCTTGCGTTGTCGTCTGTCAATATCTTTATAGCCTGCAGTTTGTCAAATATTTTGATACCTTTCCGTTGCACTTCGGCCTCGAGCTTTTCCGTCATCAGTTTTGAAGTGTACGGACCCGCGGAAGTAGCCCGTTGTTTCGGATCATAGTCAGTCTTATAGCCGACATACTGACCATACTGATCATACGGGAATGGCACTCCCAACTCGACAAGGTGGTAAAATGCCCTGACGGACAATGCAGCCTCAACGAGCGCATGGTCACCGTCAACGCAACCACCATCAAACAGCGTCTTTGCAACTTCTGCAATCGAATCAGGTGAGTCACCCCCCAGGCTCAACTTGTAGTAAGTTTGCTTGTCGGATCCAGCATTGCGAGAAGTACCAGAAAGGAGGTTCTCGGTCACAATTCCAATATTTTCCTGTCCAAATGCGCGGAGTCGTTCTGCTGCGCAAAGACCAGCTGCTCCGCTGCCGACAACAATCGTATTGCATACAAGACAGCGTATTTCGTGATTCTCTACTGTGAGAAGGATTTCTTTCATTAGAGCCTCTGGATATGGAATCCCCCATCGACATCGACATAATTACCGGTAGTATAGATAAATTTGTCTGAGCAAAATGCCGACACGACATTGGCTACGTCTTCTGGACGTCCCCAACGTCCTATTGGGAATGCACCCTTTTCAAAAAGTTCATCATATTTCTCTTTTACCGCAGCGGTCATGTCCGTATCAATAACCCCTGGACGAACCTCATATACAGATATGCCTTCGCCTGCAAGTCTATCGGCATAAAGTGTGGTAAGCATTGAGACACCGGCTTTGGAAATACAGTACTCTCCTCTATTTGTACTGGAAACAACCGCAGATATGGAGGAAACATTTACAATGACGCCTCTCCGTCCATCCAAACTCTCCTGCCTCAACATTTGGCGTGCCACGACTTGGGTCATGAACATTGTACCTTTCGTATTGATTCCAACTACGCGATCAAAACTCTCCTCAGTCATTTCCAATAAATCGGCCCGCTTTGAAGGCGCAACACCTGCATTATTCACGAGAACATCGATGCGTCCAAAATGCTGAATCACATTCTGAATACAGCTTTCCCTGTCTTCACTTCGCGAAATATCACCCTGTAAGTAGAGATAATCAATATCCAATAGTCTCAGTTCTTCCAAAGCTTGCCAATACCGCTCTGGCGAAGAACTTGCCATTATAGTCACATTATAGCCATCCAAACCGAGTTGCTTCGAAATGGCATACCCGATTCCTCTGGCTCCACCAGTGATCAATGCTGTCTTCTTCATTTGGATCCTCGCTGTGCTTCCCATGGGTGTATGACGATTTTGATAGAGTTTTTCGATCTATCAAGTGCTGTTTCAAAAGCCTTTTGTAACTCTTCGAGCGGAAAACGATGTGTAATCAATTTTTCCAAAGGCAGCTCATTCGCAAAATGGAGTGCAATGGGAAAATCCCAACAATAGCCTTGCGCCCCTTGCACGTGTATTTCATGAGTGACAAAGCGACCAGCAGGGATTGTAATCTGCTGATCTTCGAAAATGCCGACTATCGTCACAAGCCCGTTCTTGCGAACGCTCATCATCGCCTGAACAAACGTATCTTGCTTGCCCACACATTCGAACGCTTTGTCCATACCAGACCCTGAGGAAACTGTCTTTACAACTTCGTCCACGGGCTCGGATGATGGGTTAACAACATGAGTCGCACCAAGCTCTAGGGCAAGATTGAGTCTGTTTTGAGAATAGTCAACGACAACGACTTCAGCGGCACCGTTTTTCCTCGACAGGGCGGTTACAAAAAGCCCTATAGCACCAGCTCCAAAAACGATCACCTTATCGCCCAGGTTTATCTCTGCTCTACGCACAGCGTGTGTCGCTACCGATAGAGGTTCAATCAGAGACCCCTCATCGTATGTCATTCCCTTTGGAAGTGCATATATATTTTTTTCGAGTACGTCGATGTATTTTGCCATTCCACCATCGCCATTGCGGTATGTAAAACTTATATTCTCACAGTAACCGTAGTTACCAGACAAACAAGCGGGACATTTTCCACAAGTAACCACAGGTTCAATGGTAACAGCCTGACCGACGCCAAAATTGGAACAGCCTTTTCCTAAGCCAACTATTTCACCAGCCAATTCGTGTCCGATTGTCACAGGCAGTTGGACGGATGGATGCTTGCCCTTAAAAATGTGTAGATCGCTTCCACATATTGCGCTTGAATAGATTTTGATCCTAACTTTGCCTTCCTCAACTTCGCCAAGTTTACGGCTTTGGAATGCTATTACTCCAGGTTGCTGGACGACAGCTAAAATATTAGATAGCTCAGCCATTTGAAAGCTTCCTTGCTTCGTTATAAAACTTGAGATATGTACTGCCATTGCGAATGACGCAGCCGGCGTAACTGTGATCGCGCATCAATTGTGTGCATTTGCTGCATGTTATGCAAACTTTTCTGGGATCCATTTTCCCTTTTTCCAAAAGATCACGAGGTACATCTGGGTATGCAAAGGCCTCTCTGCCAAGGCCTACCATTGTGCACCAATGATCCGCGATGTTCCTTGCACCGGCATAGGGTAGAAAATGGCGAAGCCATGTGTAGCCATTTCCAATTACCGGCAAGTCTCCCATTTCTGTTTGCGCGGCTTTCGTAAACTGAAATAGTCTTGCTACGCTTTCCAAGGGGTGTTCCTCTGGCTTCTTACCGCCCACGATTGTCTGGTCCAAGGGCCTTGTTATGTGTGGAATCGCCGAATATGGATTGCCTGCAGAAGTCGACAAAAGATTTAGGCCTTGTTCCTTTAAGAGGGCAATAAGCCGTAAAGGTTCCTGCAGATTAGGTTTCATGGCATCGCTTTCGTCAACCCCCCAGCCATAAGGGTACGGATGCGAGTCAAACATATTGAGCCTGCAAGCCACGACGAAGTCGTGGCCAACGGCGGCGCGAACCTCCTTGACCACTGTCAGCAAGAAGCGCACACGATTTTCAAAGCTCCCGCCATATTTCCCCGTCCGTGTACGACTTGCAAGTAGTTCGGAAATAAGATACCTGTGACAACTCTTGATATCGACACCATCATAACCAGCCTCTTTTGCAAGCAATGCTGACCTTACATAAGCGCCGACAAGGTCATCGAGGTAGGCGTCCGAGAGAACAGGCGAATCAGCGGATATGCCGACTGCCGGATCCAGTAGGGGATCGTGCTGTGGGACAAGAGGTGCCGCCTTATTAAACGGCCGTGAATATCGACCAGAATGAGTAAGCTGCAGAATGTTGACTGGTCTGTAAGATGTGCCAAAATTCTCTTGTGAAATTCTCTTGGTCTCTTCCAGCAATTTAGCAAAAGAACCAATATTTGAAGACGTGATGCTCATTTGATGGGGATTTGCTTTGCCTTCTTGCACAACCGCGCAAGCCTCCCACCAAATCAATCCGGCACCTCCGACAGCATAACGTCTATACCGTTGCCGCACAAGATCGGATGGGCTACCGTCAAGCTCGCTGTCGCATCCTTCCATAGGCAGAACAGCAAAAGAATTGGGAGTTTCTTTCGTCCCCACTTTGACCTTACTGAAAAGCGGTGACAATTCATCACTAAATTGAATATCAATCCCTAATTCTTCAACTTTTCGTTTTAGATCATCCAAACTTTTGAAATTGAACGCTTCAAATGCAGCCATATTCGTCTCCTCATCCCCTAATTCTGTGCAATTCGATTTTCCGCAATCAGATCTGAAAGAAACCTCAGCCCCTGCGTCGCCCTAAGGTCCGGATCGACTACGTACTGATTCCAAGGCGCATCCATGCCGCCAGGAGCAAAAGTCTCGATTGTGATATGCCCTTGATAGTTTGCCCAGGCGAGTTCCGAAAAAAGAGGTTTCCAGTCGATGTAGCCACTGCCGGGAGGCCCACGGTGGTTTTCACTGGCATGGAAATGAACAAGCTTTTGCTCTTTGCATGCCCTAGCCAGAGCTCGAGGCGGATCACTTTCCTCTATGTTAGCTTGAAAAGTGTCGTACAGAATTCCCAGTGCCGGGCTATCAACATCGGCAACCATACGTAGTGCCTCTTCCACGGTATTGACGACACTCGTTCGATACCGATTAATCGGCTCAAGACCAATAACGATCCCTCTTCCAAAAGCTTCGGCACACAGTTCTTTTAATCCTTGAACTGCCAAATCCCATTCCATTTGTCTTTCATCGGGGCCCAAGAGATGAGCTTTGCTGCCACCGGCATATACTGGCCCTACAAATAACCTGGCCCCCATTTGCTCCGCGGCGTCAAAACATGCTCTGAAATATGCTTTTGTCGATTCTCGAACTGAAGGATCAAAATTGGATATGTCCCTGCCTTGGGTAAATGCGCCACAAAGGTCGATTGCAACCCCACATGACCTTGCTAATTCACCAACTCTCTTATAATCAAATGGCAACGCCATCATACCTATTTCAATCACATCGAAACCCAAAGAAGCCACATGTTCGATGAGTTGCAAATTCTCGTCACTAAATGCTGGTACCCAGTTCCAAAGATTGATGCCTATTTTGCTGTGAATCATCTCCCGGCCCTCTACCGTATCGATTTCCGGATAATCAAATCGGTACTGAGTACATCGACCGAAGGCTCGTTCTTTTCACCTTCTATGAGATTGATTAGCTTTTGCGCACCCAATGCGCCCATTTCATAGAGTGGTTGAGAAATGGTCGAGAGAGGAGGATCGACATAAGCACTCATGTCGATGTTATCGAACCCTAGAACCGAAATGTCGTCAGGGATTTTGTACCCTAGATCTCGAATTGCCCGCATGACGACAATCGCTTTTTGATCGCTCGTGCAGAAAATCGCATCAGGAATCTGCCCTCTCTTCAGGAGGCTCTGCGTGAGATAATAGAAACTATTGGTTCCTGCGGTCTCCATAAGAACAAGCGAGCTGTCAAATGGAATATCATTCGCTTTTAGTGCGTCTACATAACCCCTATATCGATGTTCATAGATTGAAAGCTCGCAAGGGCCACATGCAATTGCGATTTTGCGGTGGCCCGTACGAATGAGGTAGTTCACTCCATCGAAAGCTGCTTTGTAGTTATCGATCACAACCGCATTGATATGTTCTTCGTAATACCTTGAAATAAGTACGACAGGGAAGCCTTCGTCACTAAGCACTCGAATATGGTCGCTCCCGCGCAACATCGAAGCAACAATGAATCCATCGATGTAGCGAGTCTTCAGTTTTGAAATGTACTCTTTCTCGATAGCAAGATCATCGTCGGTATTGCAGAGAATTGTAGTAAAACCTTTTCTTCGTGCGACATTTTCGACGCCTCGTGCAATGACCGGGAAGATACCATTATGAATACTGGGTACCAGAAGCGCTATTGTATTGGTTCGACCGAGTTTGAGACCTTGTGCGAGCACATTGGGGGAATATTTTAGGGTATTTATGGCATCGAGCACTCTTTGTCGGGTCTTTTCATTCACATTGCCCTTGCCCCTAAGCACCCGTGAAACCGTGCTGGGAGATACCCCGGCCAAAAGGCCAACATCTTTCGAGTTAATCACAGAGTTTATTCCTGATTCTAATAGATGCTTGCCCCGTAATGGGCGGACGAACAATTCTTCTTGTACAAAGCAAGCCAACCTGTCGACGGTTTTTCCACTCGGCGCCAGTTCTGACGTCTTCTAGAGAATTCTTCATCGCTCACCATTGCGACAAGACGGCGCGCCTCTATATCTATATCAATTATGTCGCCATTCTCCAGTAGGGCGATATTGCCTCCTTCATATGCCTCAGGCGATACATGCCCAATGGCAAGTCCTCCTGTTGCGCCCGAAAATCGTCCGTCAGAAACTAAGGCTACTTTCTTACCAAGGCCCTTGCCCAATACTGCCGCCATGAAAGTCTCCATGTGTGGCATACCGGGTGCGCCCTTTGGCCCTTCATACCTTATTACGACGACATCGCCTTCCCTGATTTCGTCTCCGAGTGCCGCCTGCCACGCTGCATCTTGCGACTCATAAATTCTTGCAGGTCCCCTAAAGCGCCAAGCTTCTCTGTCTACTGCAGAGAACTTTACGATTGCACTTTCAGTGGCAATATTCCCTGATAAGACTGCGAGCCCTCCATCAGCAATAATGGGGTTGTCGACCGAATGAATTACTTCCCTATTCTTATTGGATGAGATCGCGATTTTTTCTGCCAGTGTTCCAAACATACCCTTTGCCGAAACATCGACCAGGCTCTTGGTCGCCAACTCTGCCATTACGGCCCCCAACCCTCCTGCCTCAGAGAATTCAACCATTGTGTAAGTGTCATGACTTGGATAAATTGTGGAAATGACAGGCACTTTTCTACTCATTTGATCGAAAAAGCTTGGGGTTATCGTTATACCAGCCTGCTTCGCTATGGCAGGAATATGCAAGATTGAATTTGTAGAGCCACCCGTAGCCATCATATACGCTACTGCATTTTCAAAATTCAACCTTTTGACAACATCCAAGGGTCTGACTTCTCCACGAACCAGATCCATAATTCGACGTGCTGCGGCCAAAGCCATCTCTTTCCATTCGTTACTTCCGGCACGCACACTGGCATTCCCATTTGGGGAGAATCCCAAAATCTCAGCAGTTGCGCACATCGTATTCGCGGTACCCATAAAAGGACATACACCAGGAGTCGGGCAAGCATTTCTAACTATATCTTTATACTCTTCACGAGAAATATCTCCTTCAACATAGGCTGCATATGCCTGTTTTGTATGTGTCAGCGTTATCATCTTGCCATTGTGCCTTCCCGGAAGCATAAAGCCACCGGTTACCATCACAGAAGGAATATTAGTGCGCATGATTCCCATAAGCATGCCAGGAACTACTTTGTCGCAGCTTCCCAAAAGTATCATGCCATCTAGTTTGTTCAGTTCCGCCAGGGTCTCAACTTCCGAAGAAATAAGATCCCGTGAGGGCAAAGTGTAGCGATCGCCGGGAGTATTGGAACAGATGCCGTCACAAATTCCGATTACCGGCAGTTCTCGAGCAAGCCCGCCAGACATATCGATTTCCGCTTTTATTGCCTCGACAATACTCCTAAAGTGAAAGTGCCCGGGGTTCATTTCATTCCATGAATTAATGATTCCTATAACAGGACGGTCAATATGATCGTCCTTTATCCCCATTGCGTAAAACAAAGCATTTCTATGGTCGAGCGATTCTTCGTTCCATTCCTGAATCATACTATTTATCCTTTCGCATTCTCTGCGCACATTTTTCTTACAAGATGAATGGCAAAACCTGCAATCTCATCTTGGAAGTAAATGACTGTCATCTCACCATTTTCGTCTCGCTTTATAGATTCATCAGAAAACAAAATTCCCCGCGACTCGAACCAGGTTCTTGCACCGGCTACGTCGTTGGTGGCTATTGCAATATGGCCATGGGTACCTCGTCCCGGTTTCTTGAGTACTTCAATCGTATCATCGACATAGAGCGAACTTTTGCCGTCTCTACCTATTGGTAAATTGAAAAGATTGGAGAAAGTTGCAGCCACTTGCCTAGCTTCCGCTTCGTTTGAAAGATTGATCCCTACGTGGTCTATTACAAAACCAAAATCGTCGTTTGTAACTTCGTTGACAATATCCATGGCGCTCTTTCACTCCCCGAGATATGCTTTTTTTACCGCAGGCGATGCCAGCAACTCCGAACCTGTACCACTGATAGTTATTCTGCCGTTTTCCAAGACATACGCTTTGTCACATGCACACAGAGCTTTCTGGGCGTTCTGCTCGACAAGAAGGATAGTAATTCCAGTTTGCCGTATTTGTTCTATAAGATCAAAGACCTGCTGCACCATAAGTGGAGCAAGCCCCAATGACGGCTCATCAAGCAACATCAGTTTAGGATCCGACATCAAACCTCGACAAATTGCCAGCATTTGTTGCTCTCCACCGGAGAATGTACCGGCGAACTGATTTCGTCTTTGCTCGAGAATTGGGAACAAATCGTAGGCTCGCTTCAGGTTCTGTTGGAGTTTTTTCCCCTTTACCAGGTACCCGCCCACCAATAGATTATCTTGAACCGTCAATCCGGAAAAACATTTTCTTCCCTCTGGTACCTGAACAATACCAGCCGCCACATTGCAATGTGGTCTTTGAGAGATCGGTTTGCCCAAAAATTCTATGCGTCCCGATAGCGGCTTTATGAGTCCCGAGATACATCTCAATAGCGTTGTTTTCCCAGCCCCATTTGATCCAATAATACTAACTATCTGACCTTCATCAACTTCAAGAGAAGTATCTTTTAGCGCTTCAATATGGCCATAAGACGCGCTCAAATTCTTTACTTCCAGCATCATCGCACGCATTCCTCTTCGCCAAGATAAGCTCTTATTACCTCTGGATTCGTCTTGATTTCACAAGGTGAACCCACCGCTATGGTGTGTCCAAAATCCAAGACATAGATTTGCTTGGAAAGCCCCATCACAAGCTCTAGGCGATGTTCTATGACCAGAATACCTATACCTAAATCCTCGTTCAGCTTTTTGATAAGGCCCATGAGATCACTTACTTCTCTTGGATTTAGGCCCGCTGCAGGTTCGTCCAGTAGCAGGACCTTGGGTTTACACGCCAAGGCACGCGCTATTTCAAGTCGCCGCTGTAAGCCATAAGCTAGATTCTCGGGCTTCTCGTCCCGATATTTCGTTAGCTCGACGAGGTCGAGATAGTGTTCGCTCAACTGTCTACCAAGCTTTTCCTCTTTGATGCGTCTGCTAGTTGGCAAAAGCCCGCCCACTATCCCGTATTTTGATGTAGGATCAAAGGCGCACATGACATTCTCGAGGACAGATAGCCCTTTGAAAAGTCGTATATTCTGAAAAGTCCTGGCAATCCCTGCCCGTGTTATCAAGAATTGATCTTTTCCGCAAACGTCTTGACCGTTGACGTGAATTTTGCCGCCATCGTCCGGGGGATACACACCTGAAATCACGTTGAAAAGGGTCGTCTTCCCAGCACCATTCGGTCCGATAATCCCAATAATGGTTGGATCTTTCATTGAGAGAGAAAAGTCGACAAGCGCCTGAACGCCACCAAAGCTTTTACTGATCTTTTCCACTTGCAGCAACATTTACCGCTCCGTTCTTGTGCCCTCGCTTGAACAACTTAGAAATATGCGAAGGGCTAAGTTCAAATTCGCCAAATAGACCTGATGGCTTGAAATTGATGATTAATAAAACCAATACCGAATAGAAGAACATGCGATATTCGCTCGCAAAGCGAAGCATTTCCGGCAACGCCGACAAAATGAGCGTAGCAACGATTGAACCAGTTAGACTGTTCACACCACCAAAAAACACCATAATTACCCACTCTGCACTCTTTCGCCAACCAAACATGCTTGGATCGACATACGTGGTGTAAAAGGCGTAGAGGACTCCAGAATAGGCTGTCATACCAACGGAAATCAGGAATGCAATCATCTTCATTCTCGGAACGTTGATTCCCATAGCCTTTGCTGCCAGTTCATCACTCTTCAGAGCTATGCACTGCCTGCCATACTTGGATACTTTCAAAAATCCAACAAGTGCGACCGAGACAATTACGGAAACAACCACAAGTGTGAAATTTGTTTTTTGAGGAATACCGGAAAATCCCATTGCCCCGCCAGTCACTTGAACGGACTGATTGAGAAGCGCCGTTATTGCTTCGCCAAACCCCAAGGTGACCAGCGAAATATAATCACGGCGTAAGCGGACAGTAGGCAGACCAACAATAAAACCAATCAACATACTTCCTGCGACTGCGATAATAGCCGCAAGTGCAAACGGCATATTGAGTCTTACTACCAACATTCCCGAGATATATGCACCAATGGCCATAAAAGCGGCTTGGCCGAGCGAGAACATTCCAGTAAGGCCTGTCAGGACATAAATGCCACACACTGAAACAACCGAAATTAGAGCAAACGTTAGCACAGATAGATAAGCTTCCATAAACAAATCCTCAGGCCTTTTCCTGTACGTTAGACCCAGCTATTCCTTGTGGATGCACAAGCAAAAACACAAGCATGATGAGAAAAGTAAACACCGGCGCGTATCCCGATCCGATAAAATTTATCAGAAGCGTCTCGATGACGCCTAAAAGTACAGCTCCTATGACCGCACCGGACATCGAACCCAAACCACCAATCACTGATGCAATAAATCCCTTAGTTACCAAATTACCAAGTTGCGGATAGAGGGTATAATTTATTCCCAAAAAGACGCCAGAAAGCCCACCGAGTGCGCCAGATAGAAAAAATGCGAGCTGAATATGCCGTACCACGTTGATGCCCATCATACTGGCCGTATCGGCATCGAATGATACCGCCCGGATACCCCGGCCAACTCGAGTTTTTGAAAGCATGAGTACTAGCAACCCAAGTACTATCCACGAGGTCACGAACATTATTGCGTCTGACCTCGATATCACTATGCTTCCGATCGAAATGACTAACTTATGGAAGAATCGAGGGTAATTATAGAAATTTGGCCCCGCCGCAATCGTCACAACCGCCTCGTACAACGATCCCAACGTGATGGAGGAAACAAAGTAATAAATAGAAGAAGCCTTTCTATTCACTAACCTGCGGAATGCCAAAAATTCGCCTAAAACACCAAGAAGCCCTCCCGCTAACATGGATACGATTATGACCGGGAAAAGGCCAAGTTTTGTCTTAATTGCAAAGATGTACCCAATAAATGCACTGGCGGTCATAAGACTGCCATGCGCAAAATTAGAAAATTTGAGAATATTGAAAATAAGCGCGAACCCTACAGCTATTAGGGCATAAACCGAACCCAATGCAATACCATTCACTATAATCTGCGGTGACATCAAAATTCCTTTTCGTACCAAAGGATAGATCAAAACCAGAATTTCCCGCCCTGTTAGAACCAGGGCGGGAACTGCTTTCTTGGCTGAAAATTCATGCAAGAAAGCATAGAAACTATCAAGCAGCCCTAGATCATTTTTTTGTTGGAGCGGTATATCGCTTCAATACAACAGGCTGTCCATTCTTTATTTCGTGCATAATCATTTCAAGACCGACAGTTTGATGGGTAGCAGGGTTTATCGTAATTGTACCTGTGAGCCCCGCATAACCACTCAGATTCTCAACTGCTTTCTGGACGGCTTCAGGATCATCACCTACCGTATCCACTGTCTTGGCGATAATCTTCATAACATCATATCCGAGGAAGAATTTGTTCGTGGCAGTATTACCAGTCTTGTCCAGGTACGACTTTGTGATGCCCTGAATCTGCGGATCGCTTTCTGTAATATTATTGATGTAGATAACTCCATCAGCCTCGGGACCACAAAGAGAAGCAAACGGCGGACAGGCATCCAAGCCACAGATAAGCGGACCATTAAAACCAATGGCACGAGCTTGCTGGCACGTCAGAATCAACTCCTGCGTATAGTTCGGAGCATAAATAGCATCGACATTTGCAGCTTTAATCTTGCTTAGCATGGTCTTGTAATCCTTGTCGTTCGGCTGATAGGGGACCTCGATTGCTACGTTCGTACCGGGCAGATCTTTGAGTGCATCCTTGAAAGACGCAACAAGAGAAACAGAATAGGCGTTGCCCTGATTATAGAATATGCCAAAAGTCTTATATTTGCGTTCCCTGGCAGCAAAGTTTGCCATGATTGCGCCCTGTTGATCAGAAGATGGCTGGAAAAGGAACATGTTCTTATAAGGGTGCCCATCCGGCTTGATTGTAGCCCGATTGTCAATTGCGAATCCAAGCACTGGCACCTTGTACTGCTCGGAAATCGGAGCAATCGCTATGCCGATGTTAGCCACAGGTGGACCAATAATCGCACTTACTTTGTCTGTCGTGCAGAGCCGCTTAAACGCGTTGATCGCTTCTTGCACATCGCCACGCGTATCATACACGATCAATTTGACCTGGCGTCCTTTGATTCCACCAGATTTGTTGATCTCGTCGACCGCCCACTGTGCTCCCTCTTTAATCATCTTTCCCATAGTGGAAGTGGGTCCAGTAACATCCTGTAAACACCCAACAAGAACCTCTCCTTGGGTCGTAGCCGCACCTGCAGCGAGAACTACAGCCGTCATAATAAGGAAAACTGCAATCGTTTTCTTCATTATGCACCTCCTTAACAAGATTTGGACAAATAGACAGTGATTTAACTAGCCTAAGTACCTCAATGAATTAAGCCACTGTCCGCGTACTAGTTGAGAAGTATAAATCCAGAATTCCTAGCAGTCAATAAAAAAATAGCGGATTTTTTGCAAAGCTTTGCAGAGATTCCAGCAACGCAAAGAGTAGTGATACTCAAGGTTTATGAACCACCTTCGCTAACTGCATGTATGAATGACGGGCATCGATACCCCTGCAGATCTATGCTTCGGCATTGAAATGCCGAACGAAAGCACCGACACCTAAGAATCAAATCACAAGTGAGTAGGGGCTGAACGTATGATCTTTGATGCGTCACCAAAAGCACCCATAAACACACGAAGACGATGGTTTTGAAGCTTTGGGCTTAACGACTCACATCAGACGCGAAGGCAAGACCCTGATTTAGAAGTACGTTCTTTTTATGTCGTTATGTACACCCAGTAGCTAGTATTAACTTTCACTTGAAATTATATATTGACAAAACGTAATAATACGCCTAGCCTAAAGGCAAGATGATATTCGATATCCAGCGATTCTCAACGCACGATGGGCCTGGCATACGAACCGTTGTCTTCTTCAAGGGT
>Ga0116171_10002847_pt1 | contig 16235 bp, 32 predicted proteins | sample AD_JPNHW2_MetaG_FD_89798 | JGI IMG/M metagenome (GOLD analysis project Ga0116171, IMG submission 89798) | Active sludge microbial communities of municipal wastewater-treating anaerobic digesters from Japan - AD_JPNHW2_MetaG | ecosystem: Engineered > Bioreactor > Anaerobic > Digestate | place... | reverse complement strand
CGGCTCTTTCTCATATTTTCACTTTCTGCGTTATAAAATGGAAGATACTAGAAAAGAATCCAATGATCTTAGTAGAAAAGCCGGTTGGAGAGAATTGTAGGAGGAGTAAAGTCCATGGAGAAATAACAGTTAATGATGTCTTTACCTGGCTTAGTAAACATGGTATAGGTGATAATGAAATTACAAGAATCAAATGCCAGTTAAAAAGCTGACATAGCTCAGTTGGTAGAGCGTTTGATTTGTAATCAAAATGTCGTGGGTTCGAATCCTGCTGTCAGCAATAAAAAAGGGCCGCATTTTAAGTGGCCCGCGTTTCCAAATGAAACTTAATACATCGACTTTTTTTTCATTGAACCAATCATCTTTTTATCCTTAGATATAGATTTCTTTGATTCTTTGATGTCGCCTTTAAGATGTGATTCTACTTTCTTTTTAGGCATAGCTTTTTTAAGCATTTTACCAAACAGCTTTTTATCAGATGCTTCGTCACCGTGACCTTTCATATTTTCACTAATCCTGTTGAAGTGCCATTAGAAAGGCACGTTTGAGTATTGTTACTTATCAATGTTGTAAATAAGGACCCTTAAGCTTCATTTTAGGTAATTGCTTACCTTCTTCAAGCTTAACCCCTTTTTTCTTCATAACAGCCTTAGCTACTTTCTCAGCTTTGCCTTTCGGCCTTAGCATAATCATACTATTTCTGCTTAGAAAGATGACCGCGAGTACGTTTTACTTCATTACCAATCGTCTCATCAATACCAGTGATTGTATCGTCGAGTTGATCAGGTGTGACATACATATTTTTTTCATACGGGGTCATTTTAACATCTTGTGGCATGTTGGCGAAAGAGCCTTGACCCATGCGTGTTTTTTCGTTTGCCATTGTTCCCTCCTTTGGGATATTTAATTTTTTACTTTACACTGCAGATAAATTTTTTTCAACAGGCTGTGGATTCGTATTTATTTTTGGTGCGACTGGCTTTTCTAAAGTCAATTGCTCAACTATATTAAGAGACCTTTCCAAATGATCTAAATCCATTCCTTGTAGCTCTTTAATGGCTTTAATTAAGTTTAAAGCCGCAGAAGTTCTATCTTCATCAGATCTCTGTAACCTTTCAGCAGAGAGGGCAGCGTCCAGTTTTACTTTATTCATCCTTTCGGCTGCCAATGATTGTTGGGCTTCGGCATAGGAGATTTTTGTCTCATTATCGACAGCCATATTCTGCATTTGTAGTTGAGCCATTTGCTGTTCTTGTTGTTGTTGAGCCTGTTGAGCCTGCATCATTTCTTCAATAAGCTTGTCTTTATCAGGTAGATTCATGTGCTCAATGAGATAGCTTGGAGGAATATTAATTCCAGCTTGTTGTAAGAATATAGCCTTTTGAAGTGCCATCTGTTTTTGTGTTGCTGTGAGAGGTCCTTCCTCTACCACACAATCATATTTACCAAAGGCTCTATTATAGAATTGTTCTTCAGGTTTTTCACCAATAATTCGTCTTACTTTTCCTGGAGTCCAGTTCGCCTGCATCATATCCATGTGTAGTTGACCAAGCATCTTCTGTGATTGATCTAGATGGTCAAAGAGAGGCTGTAGTGTAACAAGACCAGCACCTTGACGAAGCATTGATAATACGCCTGCTTTATCATCTTCAGCAGATCCAAGAAGTTCTTCGTTAACACCAGATATCTCCTGTATTTCCTTACCTAAAAGCTCTGAAAGCTGAATCATCGACGGCGGTACTTGCGGAGGCTCAATACGCTGCACATCAGTTACGAGAGCTTCAGCTTTCAAAGCCAAACCCTTTCCTTGTCCTTGGAGGAAGACATCTTTAGGGTTTACTAATGCATTTTCTTTGTATATGAATCCAGAAGTAAGTTGAGACTCAAGTATATCTAACTCTATGATTCTACGCCTGTTATATAAATATTGAGCGTCTCTAAGTCCTCTTACTACGCCTTGCAATCTCCATGGGAAATAAGGAATCTGAGGTTCGTAGTAAGCCCATACTGGGGTGTGTGGATATCTATCAATGCCCATTGGATTGGGACCATTGTACATTGTCTTTCCTTGTACAACGATAGCTAGCTTGACACTTGGTATTAGATTGTCTTGCGTAATGACTGTAGGAAACATTCTGAGATAATCATTAAGATCATCGTCTTGACCTCTCCATTCTGTACACTCACCTGTTACGGTATCTATAAGCATCTTTTGCTTACGTGAATCCATGTACCAGAACTCATCAAAGATAAGGAGATCTTGGTTTCCATAATTGTATGCTTCAGGCATAAATTGAAACTTACCATCTCTATTTCCATATCCTGACATGCCAGTTATATCATCTTCTCGTCCAGGAAGAATAGATTTTACTTGATTCTTAGTTAGATACTTACGAGTCCATATAGAGTTGCAGTCGCTAAGATCCATCTTTGTGAAGTAAGGATCGATAAGATAACCATTGTATCCGACATTATCTACGCAGATATCGCCGTTAACAGGATCATTACGATAATCCATCCACGAAGTAAGAAGGTTCATGCCGCCAACTAGTGCGCCTTGGAATGCTTCAGATAAAGTCTCAAGAACAGAAGCTCTCGTATTGACATGATACATGAGTTTAGTGAATTGATCAGCTGCCTTCTGGCTAGAAGACTCAATAGGCGTGACAATAGTGCTCTTTCGATGCTGTCTCTGATATCCAGAGATCATGGATATAGTGCGACGTATCCTATTGAAAGAGAACTGTCTTTTTCTAAAGGAAGGAAGATTACCATATATATCGTTCCACAAGCTCTGATCGCCTGCATGAAACCTATGATCCAAACTGTTACTTTATGACAGCTAAAATAAATACTTGACAATACAAGTAAAAAAAAGCTGCGGGAAAACTTCTTCGAGTTCTCCTCTCTATGTTGCCATAGAGTTCAGACTGTCGCTTACATTGTTTCCAATGTCCCCTTCACTCAGTCGTTCACGGTCCCCGAAGGGTTCCGCCTTGTTGTCCACTAGGGAGTTCCAAGTCAATCAGAAGGGGTTTAATGACACCTATCGTTAAATGTCAGCTTCCGACCAAAAAGATTGATTAATGGTAATATATTTTGAATAAGTAAAATCCATTAGTTTCAAAATATTATTATCATTATCTACATAGTAAGTATCACTTAACTGTGGGAATAATGACACGTTTGTTGTTCCTCCGAGTTTGAGATGCAAGCAGTGCAGAGCATTCAGGTGAACACGTTTTAGCTATTCGATTCTTTATTTTCTGCGTCTTGAACTCATTTTTGCATATAACACAAATTACTTTAATAAAATTCTTTTCGTAACCTGCTTTGCTTCTGCATTTTTGGGAACAATATTTTGTTCCAGTTAAGTTTTTGGTGAGGAATTTCTTTTCACAAATAACACAGTTTCTTTCTATAGGTTTTCTATTAAGCCAATTTTCCTTGGATATTTCCGAACATCTTTTTCTTCCTTTCTCAGATTTATGATAAAGATTAGCTTTCCATCTGTTTTTATGAAGATGAGCAACTTGTTTTTCTGTATCAAAATGTATTTTATGATGATCTTTTTTATGTATGCATTCGAGATTATCTATTGAGTTATCGGAAAAGTCTCCATTCTTGTGATGAATATGATAATCTTTTGGTATTTCGCCAAAATTATCCTCCCATATCTGTCTGTGAAGTCTTAATGTATGAACATAGTATCCTTTATTTTATAAAATGTTTTACCTTTATAGACTATTTGTTGTGGCTTTTCTTTCATATACCCCGCATGTTTTGTTTGATCTTTGCCTTATAGCATATGTAAAAGTAATGATTCGTTAAACACTTTTCAATTGAAGTATTTTTGTTAAAAGGCTACATGTTGCCTAAAACAGGAGGAGATATGGACTTCGAAATACTTAACTATCGTAAGGTACAGAATGGATCGTCAATCATTTCTGAATTCTCAGTTAAAATAACGAAATGGGGGTTGACTTTCTTTAAACTCAAACAGATACAGGCCAAGAACGGTGGCTCTTTTATCGCAGGTCCATCAGAAAAGTATAAGAATGCTCAAGGAGAGGAAAAGTATTCTAAATACTGGATGTTTGACAAGGAAACTGATGAAAGATTTCAGACAGCAGTAAAAAGAGCATTAGAAGAATTCCTTGCTGATCGACCCGATGTAGAGACAAAACGAAACATGGATGAGGAGGTACCTTTCTAATGAAAATCGAATTTGATACAGAAGAAGTGACATTGGAAGAAGCTGCTATGATAGTGAAAATACTATCAAGATGTCATACGATGATAATCATAAATCCTCACAATAAGGAAGAATACTTCTTAAATGACGTATATCCAGTAGATTACGATGACATTGAGCATCAGAACGTATGGGTTACTAAGAATGAAGGAAATCTTTTAGGATTGGAGATTGATTTATGAAGATTGCCATCATAGGAACGCATGGGACAGGTAAAACAACTCTAGCCTACCAAATATGTGCCGAGGCGAAGAAACGCGGCAAGAACGCTGTTATAATCAATGAGACAGCACGTAGTTGTCCATTTCCAATCAACGAAGGATCGTCTCTTGATGGATTCATCTGGATGACAGGAACTCAGTTAGCAAAAGAACAATTAGCTGTTGCACACAAGTCGAATTTCATTGTATGCGATAGAAGTGTAATGGATCACGTAGCGTATGTTCCGCAACAATATGCCTGCGGAAAGACTTACGAGTACTTCGCACTAGCTTGTTCGGCATGGATGGATACATATAACAAGATATTTTGGGTCCAGCCGAGCAAGAGTGTAGAGATTTTTCATGACGGAATACGTTGTGTTGATCCTAAATTTCAGAAGGCGATACATTATCGTTTCCAGGAAATATTATCTAAGCTTCCTTGTTATTCAAAGATTAGAGCAGTAAGCAGTAAGAACATCTTTGACGATAAGCTTGATTCAGTTATTAAGGAAGCCTTTATACCTATAGAGAGGATTGTGTGATATGGAAGAGAAACCAACTAAAGAGAAAGGTTTAATAAACAAGAATTTTAATGAAGAGCTTTTTAATGAGTATAGAGATGAGATAAGTTACTTCTATGATGATCTTAAAGAAAAGGAAGTTCAAAGAGAAGTCAGAAGCGAGGATATGGAGATAGCATTTTATTGCGCAGCTGTATCTCTTGCAGGAGAATTCATTGAAGAAAAAAGTGGATTCGATGAAGAATGCAAACGCAATAACATTCAGTCCCTGTTAAGTTTCATGTATAACGGTATGGAAGACTATAAACTCTGGGTTAAAGTACAAGGTAAACACGATTGAGTATAGAGAGGATTATAATATGTCTTGGATATTAACTATGCTTGCTCTTGTAGGAGCTGTACTTAATTCGGAAGGAAATAAGAAAGGATTCTACTTTTGGGTGGTAAGCAATACAGGATTTTGCGTATACAATTTCTGCATACATGAGATGGCAATGAGCTTTCTCTTTGGTATTTACTTATTGATAACAATAAACGGCTTAAGGAAATGGAAATGAAGATTGATGAAGATCGTTTGTGTTAAAAAGAAATACAAGATAGCGATGACGTCGCAACTAGATAAAGCATTGGTAGAAGGTAAAAAACAACGGGAGAAGAAATGAAAAAGTTTTTATACGCAATAATTTTGTGCCCAATATTCGCCTTTTGCTCTTACGAAGGCCCTATATCCGTACCTATGCATGAAGTTCCATACAATTCGTACGATGACAAAGCTATTACCATGGACACGGAACCATTTTGGCACGATATGCTAGAAGATGACTACAAACTAGCCGATTATCATTTGAGTAAAATGGAACCCAATAACTTTAATGAAAAAGTTTATATGAGACTTTGTCAGCTTTATAAAGCTTATCGAGAAGGCAATCAAGTAGAAATGGCTATAGCTGATATGAATCTACAAGAAGAAATAGATAACTATTTGTACGAATGACACTCTGAGATAAATACAATTTTCTATGCATGAAAGTTACCCCATGCATAGAAAGTGTGTAGTCCATTAAATAACCTAAGACGAAAGCAATACATGAAAATAAACTGTAAGTTTTGTCAAAGGGAATTCTCCCAATATTCCTGCTCTGACAAATTCTGTTGCCCTGAATGTAAGAAAAGATTTTATGTAGCCAACTTAAACACAAACGGTGGCTTACATAAACCCAGGAAAGTCAACATGCAATTCAACAAATTCCAAAAAAAGGATGAATTTAATTTATGGCCACAAAAAAAATACGCCTAGAAGAATCAAATAGCAACCATAAAATGCTTGTTGAAAAAGTCAACTTATTAGAAAACCAGTTAATGAATCTGCAAAATAAACAAGATTGTATGGTTCATCACATAGCAGACATTCATGATGCTGTCCTAGAACATATCAACATCGCATCGGAAAATGACGATTACACTATTAGAATAGAAAGAAAAGGAATTCCCGTTGATTTGGAATCAATTAAAGCGACAATAAAAGCTATCCCCTTACAGCATTAAACTTTTTGGCCCATGCTGTAAATTGTCTCCTATTAGGATCAAGTGACTTCCGAAAATGTTCTTTTTGTTCGGGAGTCATTGTTCTGTTTTTTCCATGTGACCACTTAATAGTTTTTTTATAAGCTTCCCGACATTGAATGCTACAGAATTTGACTTGCTTCTCATCATCGAAGATATTGCCACACAAAGAGCAAGTCTGTCTCATGTTAGTACCTAGGTTGTTGGAAGACGTTGGGCAGATCGTTACCTTCCATTGCATCACGGAACATACGATCTAGATCTTCTGGGCTCATTGTGTTCAGTGATTTGTCGAAGAAGTGGGAGAATATGCCATATCTTAAAGCGTCAACTGCGTGATCGTTTTGCTTAAGAGGCTTCTCTTTACCAATCTTCTGAGATTTGGAATCCCAGACATATCCTTGTATCTCGTCAATAAGGTTCTTGCAATCCTTACATATTTTGAGTGTACCATTATCTAGGTACTGATGAACCATGCGAATGCCATCGAGTACTTCATTCTTGGCGTCATAGAGATTAGTAACGCCATGACGTTGTAGTTCTACCTTAAAACTAGCAGCTGATGGGTCTACATAGATTGCCTTAACCGGCTTGTATGCAATCATAGCCTTCAGGTCATCGCAATATTCAGAGTCGGTCTTCTGCCGTTGCTTTACCTTACTGTCCCAATAGTACTCGGATTCAACCCACATATTGGGATACTTATTACGATTTACTCCAATAAGGACAAAAGCGCAGGCAAGAGAAGTTCCATAATCGACACCGAGGATATAATAATCAGCATTGTGAGTAGGAGGGTGACTAATAACATGAATATCCTTATCAAAACAGTCATAAATAGCGCCTTCTGCCTGCACCCATAGTCCTTCAATAAATCTTTGATACCAGAGTCCTTTGTATTGTCTTCTGAGATATTCTTTATCTTTTTCTTCTAGGCATGGGTTATCATCAAGTCGGAACTGGAAGCTTTTTACATCAGCATTGCCTTCGAGATAATCTCTCTTAAGCCAATGATATGGACTATCAGGGTTAGTCGTGGCAAAGATTCTGGCGCCTCCCATTGCGCATCTGGATATGAGCTGCTTCCATACTGATTCTGGTATGATTGTTGCCTCGTCCACATAGGCCCCACAGGAGGTCAGTCCCCGAATTTTTCTTTCGCTCGAATCATCGTCGCATCCAATAACGTTTATGGTTCTCCCAAATAGCGTTAGTTCTCTCTTGCCCGATAGATATTTGGCATGTACACCAACGATCTTCTCTAGAACCTTGCATATGTTTCGATTGAACGTATCATAAGTCTTAGCAAGCATAATAAACTGACCAGGAGCCTTGCTATTGAGAACTTCGTCGATAAACCTATACAAGCTTATGTAAGTCTTCCCGGAACGAACAGAGCCTTCCCAGATGTTAATCTTGGCATTTGAATCATTAAGAGAGTCGACTTGTTTCTTAGAAAACTTTATCTCAGGAGGTTTCATCACAGTAATATTACTCATGTAAATCCGCTTTACATCCCGATATCATTACTCAGACTTTTCTTCAATAACAGCGTCTTTGTTCAGTCCTTTGATGTGATCAAGTACTACCTGCATATCAGTATCTTTATTAGAATCAATCTCGATAACTTCTCTCTGCTTCAGTATGTGTTTACCGCACCAGATAAGCATAGTAGGATTACCTTCCATAGCTTTCTTCACTTGAGCTCTACGAAGAGATTCCTTACCTTCTTCATACCCTCGTTTAATGACATCCGTAAAACGTTTTTCGAGAGTATCGACTGAACATTTGCAACAAGCGGCTATTTCAGTCATAGTACATTGTATACGAGCAAGATCGAGAATTCTTTCTTCAGTAAGCAAATTATTATTGCTTGAATGAGTAGTTTTTGGTTTATCAGGAAGTTTAATCTTGGTTCTAGACCCTTTCTGTTGTTTAACCATATGTTCCTCAATAGTAGTTATTAAGCCTCATATAGCATGTAAACAAATAAATTTAAACATGTTTAAAGAAAAAGCCATCAGGAAGTGTTATTTCCTGTGGCTTGTATTGGATAGTCTAAATTCTCATTCTTTTGTACCTACAAGCGACGATCTCATTTTATTCATATAAAGTGACGCTTAACTTGAGATCGTTTATTCTAAGGCCATTACTATAATTCTAATACATGTAAATCGGTTTTCGACTGATAACTGATCATTTCCAAATTCGAAAACAAAGCATTTTCTCGCCAGTAAAATCATCTATGACTGTTAAATTAGTACTTAAGAAATATTCGTTCATAGCGTTCTCCTAATAAAAGCTATTTCATGTTTTTTAAGCCAACTTTCAAACTGTTGCTCGAAAGTTAACTCGGAAAAGTATAATGAATCGACAAACTTACCTCCATCGCTTTTTCTAATGAACTTCATTTCTACATGAGTTTCTTTTGGAAAACAGAAAGTATCGATATGCGGATTTATCTTTAACATCAAAGAAAAATAGGCTTTGTTTTCTTTCGATCTATCAACTCGTTCCTGTATTTTCTCTTGAATAGGAGTTTGAGCTTTATTCTTCTTGTTCCTAAGAAAAGTTCTCATAGCTGCTGAATAATCTTTGTAAGGCTTATGGTTTGCTACGTAATCATTAACTTCCTGGATGAGACTATCCGTTTCTTCCTGACCAAGCTTCTTAATCCACTCTTGGTATTCTTGATCTTGCAGCTCTACAAATTTTCCAAACTTTCTTTTATATATATTTTCTTTAGTTTCTTTTGTAAGAGTTTCTTTTGAGGGTATCTTTAGGATACTGGTCCCCGTATCTTTAGGATACTGGTCAGAAATATTTGAATTGCTCTCTATTTTTGGCAATTTTTCACATGTTTTTTCTTCATTTTCGATACACAAAGAATAGAAAACTTGTTCAGTTCCACAAGCCCCAATTTTGTTCTTTTTTACCATGCCTTTTTTTATCAAAGAATTGACTGATCGACAAACGGCCATTCGCTCCATTCCAGTCTTTTCCATAAGTTGAGTTATTGGAATTCTATCCCATTCTTTGTGCCATCCATAAGTTTGTCTCATGATAACTAATAGGACGCGAAGTTCACCTTCACGAAGAGTTGGAATTAAAGAATCGAAAAGAGTATTTGGAATTTGTGTCCATTCAGGAGCTTTGAACATAGAACCTCACAAAAAAGTTATGTAGATCTCTTTTGTTGGTTGTAGCTTAATCTGAAATCAATTACATTAGATGCACATTTTCAATGCAGCTTTGTTTTTGGTTAGACCGAGCTACAATCAACATTTAAGGCCAGTGTTCATCTGGCCTTCTTTTTTTCGGTATCAATACATACGCTTTCAACTGAATTCTTTCCTATTAATTTCGGAGAAGAAGAAATTATAGAGATATATTAAAAATATCGTTTGTCAAGATGCTTGTTTTGACATCCATTTTTGAAAGCTCTTGTTTCTCTGTTCCGGGTCACTGACCCATTTCTCCATAACCTCTTCTGGCTTCATGTTGTAATGAGTGCAACATCTTAAGATATACTTCTTTAGGTTCTCTTTGTCTTCAATACCAGAGACTTTTTGCACAAACTCAATATGCGAATCATCTATTGATTCCAAAGGTGCTTCTATCTTCCTCTCATCTGCAACCTGTGAGATCACTTCAGCTTGTTCTAGGGGAGCAGAAATGTTTTCGGCTTGATCCATCTCTTCCTTGATATAAATTCCACTCATCTCGGCAGGAAAAGCTTTTCTAAGAGCTAGAGCTTCAGCACATTTTGATAACATTACATGTGGCATTTTCTTCCAGAAGTTACTTGGCGTACCTTCTTTAGTACGTTGGCAGTATTCTTCGAAAAAAGCAGTGGCGGAAACATCATGCCAACTTCCATCTTGTGTTTGTTTCTTAATAAAAGCAGTTGCGGAAAGAAGATTTCCATCTTTGTTATAAGCAAAAAGAGCTTCTTTACCTGGAGCATATTTACCTGTTCTATCTGCAATAAGACGAAAACCATCTATTCCCGTTTGAACAGTCATCTCTTCTCTTTTAAGGGAACTATTCCATCTTTTGACTGCGTATACTTGCTTCATTGTTGGGTCAAGCCCAGTCTTCTTGCACATGGAGCTAAAAAGTTCAAATTCATTATCTGTAGCTCCCTTGCAAAATGTATCCCTTATAAGTTTTCTGGCCGATTCTTCGTCCTTCGTCACTAACTCATTACTCATTATGTGTTTCCTCAAACTTTTTTATGTTTTTTTCTGATTGAGCCGCTAACTGTCCATCTCTGACTGCACAAGCAACCACGTGCATCAACTTATAAGAAAATTCTGTCCCTGAAAACGTTTTTTTTGATAAGTCGAAAAACTCTTGGTATATCTTCTCAACGTTTTCCATTCCTTCGAACCTTCGTAACTAAATTTTCTGTTATCTTTAAGCCAGGAATATGGCGAATGCCGTTCTTCATAGACAGGTCAAATTGCTCTTGATTCACTGATAGGTATTGGACTGGAACTTTAGATATGTCTTCTATTTCGTATAAGTACTCTATTTCTTCATAAGCGGTGGCTTCGTCAGAAATAATCTTCTCGTTCGACTCAAATGTATCTACAAGACAAATGTCATCTTCCATGATGTCTTCTTGATGGTTTGAGTTAGACTCCATCTTCCAAGAATCTATCTTTTTTACAATCATGTCCTCGACCAAAGCCAGCGACTCAACAAATTCTTTGGCAAGATTGTTGATCTTTGATACATAAGCTCTTGCCTCTTTCGTTATAGAAAGCTTCGTTTGCGTAATCTGTTCACTCAAGGAGCGAGCTCGTGCAATATAGTTTATGGACACTTTGGCTTCACGTCTGTTTGTTACTTCTAGCTTTTTGGTATATAACAGCACTGCTTCAACATCTTTTCGGTATATCTCTATTTGAGAGTTAACCTTATCTAGAGGTTCTATGAACATATATCGTCTACTCCATAGCAAGGAATTCTCAAAAGAGACTGATAAAACTTAAGAGATTTTTTTAATAGGCCATTTTCCAATTGCAGTTGTTGTATCTCAAGACCCTGCTTGTAAAGGTCCATGTCAAGTTTACACACTTTATCTACTAAGAAATCCATACATGGATTATCGTTTATTCCCGTATGACGTTTCATATAAATCACCTATTTGTTAGGGGTCGTGGTTGGCCCCTTTTTTATTTTCTAACAGCGCCAATGCTTTCCAAGAAAAAAGATTCTTCCAGAGCAATGTACCTAATGGAGAAACCATGTTTAGCAAGAGTCTCTAATGCTCTGACTCCTACGCATTTTGTATGAGCAATTGCACATAATAAGTGGCTCAGCTCACAAGCTGGATCGTAGCACTCAGTTCCATAATTGATTCTCGGCTTTACAGTCACTTCTTTCTTCATATCACCACCTTTTGGAACAGTCATAACACATCCAAGTACCGCTTTTTGAGGGATCGTAACATTTTCTACCACACTCGAGGCAGATAACTTTCTCTTCATTTTCGTCAAATTCCTTTTGTTCTTCTTGTTCAAAATATTCTTCTTCTTCATCGTCCATAACAATGCTCCTTTTCATGAACATGAATATTGTTCATGATCATGATTATTACTCATGATCATATATCATGCAAGCTATAAGCGTAATATGAACGAAACTAGTTTATAATTAAGAGTTTATGTACCTATAACAGGTACAAGCACATTTGCATATTTGCAAAAGTTTAGGTGTAAACTTGTATTCAAAAACAGAAGCTGGAAATCCTTTCTTCTCTAGTTTGAGAAAGAGAAGCCGATCAGAAATCTTCAGTCCTGTTTCTGAAACAAGATAATGATAGAAAGTGGCTTGTAATGGCCACATTTTGGGATTCTCTTGTGCTGATGTTTTATAATCCACAAGTATAAGATCGTCGCTATCCGGGAAACGAACGAGGGCATCAACACATCCTGTGATACCAAGCTTATCACAATAGTATCTCTTTTCGGATTCGACGATGTTCACCTTAGATTTTGCATACCATCCGAGGAAAGATTGAAAGTAACCTTGTTCCTTTTCCTCCAACTTCACTTCAAATCCTTCTAGATAGCCTTCAATTGCCCTGTGTACGTTAGTTCCTATGTTAGCCTTATTGGACAACACTGATATATCAATCGCGTTCCTTGAGCCTGCAAATGCTTTTGCTATCGTTTCTCCGTCAACTTGTATATCTGTATTCCACTGGCCGAGTATTTCGGTTACTCGTGTATATCCTGGCTTAATATCATCCATAAATCACCTATTTGTTAGGGAAAAATCATAACAAGAGTTTTCATTAACCAAAAGTGCGAATTCGTTTGGATATAACTTTGATAAATGCTATCGGAAATTCTAAAAGGAGGAACCAATGATTACATTTATCTTAAAAGGTAAACCAATCCCTCAGCATAGGCCAAGAGCCTGTAGAAGAGGAAGCTACATACACATGTACAGTGATCAAGAAGTGATCATGGAACAGTACAAAAATCAAATACGTTCTGACTTTCAGCAAAATCCGTTTACAGTACCAATCGAAGTAAGCGCAACATTTTTCTTTCCCATACCTAAAGGGACATCTAAAGTTCGTACTTCTGAAATGCAAGCCAACATATTAAAGCCCATGAAACGCCCAGACTTGGACAATTTATTAAAATTTATTCTTGACTGCATGAATGGCATTGTTTATGAAGATGACTCACAGGTAGTTAGCTTTGGAAAAGTACAGAAAAGATATGGCGATGAAGGCATATCTGTAATTCATATAGAACCTTTAATACATACAAGGTTGGTGCACGATGAATCTGATAGTTGAAACGGTTGATGATGAGACATTTATAGAAGTAGTTATATCAGATCGTGATCTACAAGCTATTGAGAACTACGACTTTTTGACGAAGCAAGCAAAGGTGTTAGGTAAATATATTGGTTTTGCTATTCGCAGAACAACAAATGAAGAGGAATAATTATGCCACTTATAAAATCAAAGTCTAAGAAAGCAATAGGCGAAAATATAGCTAAAGAAGAAAAAGCCGGAAAGCCAAAACGTCAGGCAATAGCTATAGCTTTAAACACAGCTAGAAAGGCAGGAGCAAAAATAAAAAAACCTCGTAAGAAATAACTACGATAGATATCCTATATCTCCAACAATAGGAGATGTGATGAAACAGCTATCTCTTTTCCCTGAAACAAATGAGGAAAAGCTTTTACGAGAATTTGCAAATCTCAAAAAAGAAACGTCTAATCTTAGAAAAGGCTTATACAAGCGTCATGGAGAACTTCAAAAGAAACTTGATGACGCTTTATATGAACTAGAAACTATCAAAGCAGCTATATCCAGAGCAACAGTAGGAACGTCATCATGCAAATCAAAGTCATCAAATATTATCCCAATAACAAGGAAAAAGGAGAACTCCACGGAACTTTACATGTTTTCGTAGAAGATCTTGGAATGCACTTACGAGGAATTGTAGTAAGAAGAAGCCGAGGAGACAAATGGTATTTTTACTTGCCAGAAAAAATAGCTTACGATATCGATACTGGAGATAAGGTCCGCTATCCGATTATTCATTTTGAAGACGCAGAAAAGATGCAAGCTTTTAGGAATTCTATAGCTGAAGTAGGTCGGGCTTATATCACTGATAATAAATTCACCAGTGAGATAACGCATGAAAGAAACAAGATTGTTCCCAAAAGTCCTAAAACTCGAGACGTTCGGACACGGACCGTGGATAAACGAGCCAGACCTAGTCGTTTTCCTCCACGCAGGGGTCCAATGCAAAGTTATTAGAGATGAAAATTTAGGTTATCTACAATGTTTTTGCCTTATTCCACTGAACCACTCTTGGTACAAAAACAATAAGACTTTTCAACCAGAAGAATTTGAAGCCCATGGAAGAATTAGAGAAGTTATACTAGACAACGTTTTTTCTAACGAAGAAAAGGCGAATTCCAAATTGTTGTGTATGTACTTCTCTTGTTGCCAAGATGATGACCTTGTCCCCGCTAACGACAACTTTGAGCATGAAACAAAAACGTACCGAAATGTAGACTACGCAGTTGAAAAGCTAAAGTACTTAGCCGAACAAATTGTTGAAGCTCATGAACCTCATCAAATGTAAAGCGGGTTTACAATGCCAAAAGTAACAAGAAAATGCGCTCATTGTGGAATGGAATTTGTGACAACAGAGTCTCGTATTAAAGAAGCGGCTAAGAAAGGGCACGAAGTAGCCTATTGTTCTGTTAGTTGTGGAAAATATTCGCCCAGAAGAATGGTCGCAAAAGGATTTAGAGACACAAATTTTAAGATGTTTAGATAATGCAGGATTTTTTAAAAATTAACTTAGCTGTTGCTAATATGTAAAAATTCCTTTATTAAAAAGGAATGAAAAATGGTCCATATATCTTAGTATTTGCTCCTGATAAATACCCTGGGCTTAAATATAGAGGAAAATATATTTATGAACATCATCTTGTTTGGTGGGAAAATACAGAAACTGTAGTTCCTAAAAATTATACCATACATCATAAGAACGGTAACAAAATAGACAATCGATTTGAAAATTTAGAAGTTATTCATAAATCAAGACATTGTAGATTGCATAGAACTCCTAAAAAAATGATTCTTCTCATTTGCAAAGACTGTGGAATTCCATTTCAACGAGAAAATAGAAATATAGAATTTAAGATAAGAAGAGGACAAAAAAATTTCTACTGCTGTAAAGAGCATTGTCAGAAGTTATTGCGCCGTAGCTCAGCTGGAAGAGCGTCGGTCCGTTAAACCGAAAGTCGTAGGTTCGATTCCTACCGGCGCAGATATGGAATTTGATACGCAGTGTATCCTACTGGAGCGTCTGTTTATAAAATATTTCAGAAACTCAGACGCTTTGCGTAGCCAAGAACAAAACTATTTGTTTTGCGTCTCGTTTGTAGGAGTACACGAGACGTTTTTCACTTCCGGGGATTGTGGAGTGATATCAACATTAAGTCCTGTTTTTTTCTCAATTACCTCCTCTATCTTCTCCTCGACAATGTTGTCGTCTTGATAGATAGGAAAATAATGCTTAAGTATGGCAACCGTAGCTATTAACAGTGGTATTGCCACAAACCAAAAAAGATTTTCTGTGATAAACAACTTTATTGCATCCATTATAAAGCTCCTGCTGGTACGGATACGTCCGCATCTGTTTTTGTTTCTGTTGTTGGCGTCGAGTCTACGACGTCGCTTGCCACTCCATGAGTGTTGGCAAGACTTAAACTAAGTGTGCAACCGGAAAGAAAAGCCAAGGGAATAAGAAATAAAACCTTTTTCATTTTGAAATATCTTCCTGTACTTTTTGGTCTAAAGTGTCTTTAACTTCTTGCGGTGGTTGTGAGTCCATTTCTCCATAAGCATTTGCTTTAATTTCTTTTATGACCTCATTCATCTCTTCATTTGGAACTCCAGAAACTCTGTCACAACCATCTTCAATGGACACTCGTATGAAACAGCTACTGAGAGTAATAACACAAAAAAGAAAGAATAGATAATTTGTCATTTAACACCTTTAAGCTTCTTTTCTTCCTTCTTTACTATTTTTTTTCTTTTTTTAGCAAATTGATACGCTACTTTTGCCTCATGTCGACTATCTTTGGCCATCTCTTTCAAACCACGTTTATTTTCTCTAGAAGCAGATTTCTTTGCGT
>Ga0116171_10002846_pt1 | contig 16237 bp, 16 predicted proteins | sample AD_JPNHW2_MetaG_FD_89798 | JGI IMG/M metagenome (GOLD analysis project Ga0116171, IMG submission 89798) | Active sludge microbial communities of municipal wastewater-treating anaerobic digesters from Japan - AD_JPNHW2_MetaG | ecosystem: Engineered > Bioreactor > Anaerobic > Digestate | place... | reverse complement strand
GAAAATTAATTTCGCAATCTCTATTTTAGTTGAAAATAACCTCCGAAAAGATAGAATGTTCAAATCATTAGTTGATGATGTTTCTGAAAAAGTCTATAATCACATGATGGTGGATTGGGTCGCTCATAAGCCCAGACCAGTAATGCATGCATCCCTTCAAAATTTCGTTTTTGATTTGGGTAAAGAATACAAATTTTTCCCTCAATCTGAATTCACCGGATCGGCTGGTGGGCGGATTGATGTTGTATGGTTTCACAAAGATGATTCAAAAAAGCCGTATGTAATTTTTGAAATTGATAGTAGTATTCGAAAAAACTCGTTCCATAAACTCTGTGACCAAGATGCAGAAATAAAATTTTGGATATTATACCCAAGAAAAGAACCTAATCCTTATGCTGTGTCAAATTGTGAGAGGAAACATGGATTGATCATCATATATCCAGAGAAATTTTCTGAAAGGTTTCCAGAATAGTGAATCATTGATTGGATGCATCTTTTTCTTTGTTATCATCGACAGGATCTAAAAGAAGCACTTTAACCCGTTTTCCTGTCCATGCAACTGGAAGATACACGCCGCCGGATGTACCACGGGCTTTTACTACTCGCTCAAGAACCTCGAAGGCTTGGGTCTGTACTGTCATCGCTTGAGAGGACATATGATGTATGCTTTATCACTATAGAATAAATATTTTATCAATGCAAAATTACCATAAAGTATCTATTTTATAGATATGTTTAAGTAGTAGTGGATATAATATGGATATGTGATAAGAGCGGGGATCCGCCAAGATACGCCCGCTCTGAGGAGGTCACAAACGATGTACGCAGTTACTCTCCCCAACGCAAATTACAGCCGTGCAGGAATTAATATTTTCCCCGCGCCGGCTGTCGATCTGTTCCGCTTTGAGAACGTCTATCGAAACTCTAATCCGGAGTTCGCCCTGGAATTCAGAAAAAACATTATCGGACTTCGTGAGCAGGGATTAAAAATCAGTGAGATTGCAGAAAATCTCAACTGTTCCGTTTCAGTGATTAAAAAGTGGATTCGCAGATACCGCGAGGGGGAACTTTTGAGTGATATCTCCCGCGCACCGCTTCACCGTGATGTAAAGAACACTCAGTTCCATCAGCACCTTATAGCGCAAATCGTTAACGAATTTCCTTTCTATGGTTCCCGAAGGATCGCGCATCAGATTGAGAAGGAGTACGGAGAGAAGATCTCTCATGTTACGGTTGGTCAGATGATGAAGGATATTCAGGAGAAGAAAGAGCCGGTCATAGCTGAACGGATTGAGATTGACGAGCCGGATAAAATCTGGCATATGGATATGACTCCCAAGAGGATCGCAAAGGGGAAGATCATGTATATCTTCGCCGTAATGGATGCATGTACCCGCCGGATTCTTGCACTCAAATGTTATGAGGGCTGTACTTCGGTTGAGGTTATTGACTGTCTCTATAAGGCGATCATTAACAACAACGGGAAGAAGCCGCGCATACTCTACACTGACAACGGCGGTCAGTTTGTCTCAAAGATTTTTGAAGACTGCCTGAGGGTTCAGTGTATCTTTCACCACCGGATTGACAAGGGCAAGCCGTGGCAGAACGGGAAAGTTGAGAGGCTATTTAGGACCCTGTTTGATGAGTGGATCGACTTCAACAACTATCAGTCTCCGAAAGGACTTTCTGAAAGCCTTGAAGCGTTTCGCAACTGGTTCAACAACGAGAGGGAGATCCAGAAGATGGATTACAAAACCCCAATGCAGATTATGAGAGAAAAGGAATCAACTGCTTCTTAATTCACTTTCACTTTACCCGTGCCTTGTCATTATATCCCATTTTTTCGAAAAATCTCCACAAAGTTTCTAATAATCTAAGACTATATATTAACTATATATGGTGAATATATGGTATCATATCCTGAAAAAGATAAAACCGAATACGTTAAGATAGGGATGCCCAAAGAGATGGTTGATGAAGTAAAGCGGATTATCGAAAGTGAAAAAAGATTGGGATACGTTTCGATTCAAGAATTCGTGAAGGATGCGGTTAGAAAAAATATTTTGGAAATCGGGGGATATACAAATGACCGACAAAAGGGACAGTCTAATTAAAGCCGATTCCAAACGCGAGATTTTGCAATCGTTAGAGAGTCATATGTCAAAAACATATGAAAAAATCAAAAAATCCGGACAATATGAATATAGAAAAAATCTTGTGAAAACATATCTGATAGAAAGTAATTATCCAGCGATTTCTGATTACTATTCCGATTTTTTAAAAAATGTGAACACTAATGGTAAAAAAACCTTAAAAATGGAAATAAATAAAATTGACGAAGCTTTTTATTCAGTAATTCTTACCAAAAAAGAGAATCATGCCGTTTTTTACCTCGATTCGATGAATCCTAGGTTTTGGATACTGCATACAAAAAGCAGCGTGAAAGACACGGATTACCTCTTAAATTCAATGATTCAACCTATAATGAGTCGTCTTGATAATTTGTGGATAGATCGCAATATGTTAAATCAAATTCGTTTCAATCACGCTGATTATCTTAGAAGTATTGGGGTTCAATACAGATTCGGGGATGTTTTTCCAACGGATGATGTTGGAGAAACTTTTACTATGAGAGCTCATGGAGCACCATCAGCGGAATTTTTAAATTTAATTGAAAAATTCCCGGAACTATCAAAATTTTTTTCAATTTCCAGTGTGGGTTTTAAAAAAGTTGATAAAGAAAATGAAATACCGGCGGTTGCAATTGAGGATATTAATTATATAGGGAAATTTACAGTAAAGGGAACATCTTTTTATCAACATTCAGAAGTTGTAGAGGATATTCAAACAAATTATGAGAGGATATTGAGATATATTGAAAATGAATTTAATCTTTCATACACTGGAACTAAAGAAAATATCAGCATCCATGGGTCTCCAGCATGTATTGATCTAAAAAGGAAAATCGAGGATATTGACACATTTGTAAAAATCGTATTCTCTTCAAAAGATCCTTTCCGTCTATCGGGGTATTCAAAAAAATTAGATTCTGGAACAACGCTTGTTTCTGGTTTGGATCTCCATAATGGCGATGACTTCAATTTAGAGATCACCCCCTTTTGGATGCGAATGTATCTTCCTGAAGACGCTTGTGGGAATACAATAATGAGATTTATATGCAATATCCAGAGATACTATGATGCTAACGCATCGTTGGAAGGTTTTGAGGAAATAAAAAATGGTTCAGCTTTCAAACCACACGAAACTGATGAACCTGTTGATCGGTTTATGTCAAGAGAGGCCAATACCTAAATGGCCTAACACATTAAAAAATCAACAGTATCAAATCTCATTAGTTGATGTAAATATCCCAGTCTCGCACCCAGATATTGTTTTTCAGAATAAACACGCAAATCACGCTATTTTTGTTGACTGTAAATCAAACACAATAAAAAGAAAACAAGTTGAAAAATATGATAAAATTAGAAAGAATCCCAAAACTGCTGTAATTAATGGGATAATTACGATAATACACGAAGACCATTTAAAGCTCGATCCTGTCTTATGCTCATTTTCCGATTTATCGAACAATCAGATTATTAACGAATTCAATATGTTATTTCTTCATGTTGTTGAATCTGGTAAGCAGTATTTTGAAATAAAGGAAATTCAATTAAAAAAGGGTGAATTCAGTTACTCAAGAATTAATAGAGTGTTTCCAATAGATACTTCAGATTCAGTTCCGCCTTACTATCTTTATCCTTTTGATGATAATGATATGGAACTATTTTCTATAGCAATTTTACAATATCTTCAGAAATTTGGTTTATCCGGAAAACGATTTACAATTGATAAACTATTAGAAAATTGTCATAAAATGTGGAAATTCATTGATCATAAAGAAATATTCAGAAATAAAGCTCAGACGATTTTAACTGATCTTCAAAAACGAGGATTAAAGAATTTGATTCGAAATCGAGACGAATGGTATGTCGATCTTAAACCGGATAGCAAAAGCCACCAGGCATTCCAAAAAAAGTGTATACAAATTGAGAGACAAATATCAAAGAAAGACTATCAAGAAATTTTAATTGTTTAGTTTTTCCCAATTCCAATTTTCTAAGGAGAAATTTATTTTCGGACTTCAAGAGACCCATATGGCGGAATTTCCGCTTTAAATATAGATGGCCATCGGCTATAGGAGAATGTAACTGAATTAGCAACCATACAGAATACATCAATTCTCAAATTGGTTGCTGCTGGCATTATTGTTAATAATCCATCAATTTCCACCGCGAGTCTCATTAAATTATGTAAATCTCTGTTTGGATTCCCATATGATGAGATGATGTGTAATAATGACAAGATATGAGCCAATTTTTTCTTAATTTCAGATATGTCTTGAATTGAATAACTTGTTTTGATGGATATTTCTAAAAGTTCTTGCGTAACAACTCTGATTTCCTCCTTTTTTTGAATTAATAGGAGTCTTTCAGTCTCACTAATTTGCATGTGTTGGCATTGTATTTTTTTAACTTAAATAAATCGGATAAAACGGACACGATGTCACTTTACACTACAGTTACCGGACCTGACAGGGGGTACCCACCCGTTTTGCACGCGAAACAACGGTTGCCGGCATGGGCTCTCCGTCGGACATTGTGACTGCGAAACGTGAGACACCCCCCCACCATTGCCCGTAGGTGGGTACCCCCACCATTAGACCGGCCGACTCTGTGCCGGGGGTCGCGATGGGTAATCGATCTGAGGGGTGGGGGTGGCCGGTTGCGTACGCAGGTGGGGGTGCCACCCGGTCCTCGCCTGAAGGTTGTAGAAACCCGGTGGGGTTTTGGGAGATCGCGGGGGGGTAAATGGGATCGTGGGTGGGGGGTCCGGCTCTTTGATCGTGGAGGGGGCTGGCTGAGGGAATGAAACGGGGTGCGGGCAGCACTCTCGTTTCGGGATTTTAATGCGGCCTTAAGGATCAATGTCCTCTTCCAATGGATCCAAAAAATGATTCCTCAGGTATCCGGGTGATTCCCAAACCGTAACCGGTAAAAATTATTCCACGACGACAGTACCGGTCATTGCGGGATGGATCTTGCAATAGTAGGTAAAGGTTCCGGCCGTTGTAAACCTCTGGCTCCATGACTGGCCCGGGGATAGAACGCTCGAATCGTACTTGATAATATTTCCGGTCGGATCGGTGAACACGACCCGGTGGGAAACGGTGTCCTGGTTATCCCAGCGGACAATCGCACCCGCTTTGACAATGATTGTCTGGGGGTTAAATGCAAAATCGCTGATGGTTATCGTATTGGCTGAGACCCCTTCCTGTGCCTGGCTGATCGGTGTTGCAGGCGGCGATGTCGTTGTTGGCACCGGCGTATTCGCCACTGTTGTCGGAATCGTCGTGGTCTGGGATTGTGGGATCTGCTCCGTCCCCGTGCAACCGGCAACGAGTGATGCGAGAATTATAAGCAGGATGACTGATACCGTTCTTCTCATACCGTGATCAATCGTTGAGTTCTCCTGAAATATATTGCGGAACCGGCAGGTTCAATACACGGTTATGCAACGATAATTGCCCCTCTCATATTGGAATGGGTGCTGTCGGCGTAGTCGTACCGCCCTGCCTCCATGAAGGTGTTGGAGAACGCTGTGCCGGGCTGGATACTTTGCGAGTCAAACCGGGTATCCCCCTCCCCCGTATAGGTAACCCGGTGCGCAACGGGATCCTCGTTTACCCAGACAACCGTGGCGCCCGGATGGATCGTGATGATCGGGGAATCGAACGAGTTGTCCTTTATCCTGATAATCACGGTCGTTTCCGCCCCGCCCGGAGGGGATACCGTCTGAAGGATTGTCACCGCCACTGTGGATCCTGCACCCGGCCCGGTCGGATTATCATGCTGGATGGTGCATCCTGCAGAGAGGACCGTCGAAAAACAGAGGACCAGAATACAGATAATGCCCGCATGCTTCATGGTCCGAAGGTTATGACCGGGAACCATTTAAGGATTGCCTGAGGTTTTACGACGAATCCTGCCGGCACCGGGTGAACCTCCCTGGTTCAGGTTTCTTCTCTTCCGGTTTCCTTACCTCCGGCAGGATCTTCTGGCCCGGATTCCCCTTCTTCTATCACATGGATCTCCTTGTTCCGGATGCCGGCCATGAAATCTGAAATGTGATACTGGGAATAGAGCTCCATATCCCGAACCAGATCCGGCGGGACGAGAGCCCCGAACTTCCAGTTGCCGGCTGATGCCGGGGGAACCCGGGATTTTATCGTCTCGTAATCGAATGCCCTGATCTCTGAAATAGCGTCGGCAACTTTCTGTACCGCACCCACTTTTCCGGCATTCCGTACAAGGAGGACGAAGTCACTGTACCGCACCTTTGCCTTCCCGCCGAGTTTCCAGCCAAGCAGGATTGTCAGGAGCCTGTTGAAGGATCCGCCGTTGAATGAGAAGACGATCACTTCTGTCCTCGTCCCGGAAGGTCTCTTTCGGACAACAATGCCGGAAGGCCGTACTCCATCCGGCACCAGACCGATGCGCTCCGAGAGGATCTCCTGCTCCTTCTCCGGGAGCGGCAGGAGGGTTTTCTTGCGCCCGATGATTGCCTGCACGCCGGCACAGACGAGAGGGGAGAACCCGGCCTGCCCGCCGCCGGTCCAGAATGCCCGGGAAGTCTGCTCGGAACCGGGAACGACAACGACAAGGTTGTGGCCTTCATCATACTTGACCATCTGCCAGACTTTTCCTCCCAGCGAGAAATCCCCCCCGGATTTACCGGTGACAAAACGGGCATCAAGGGTGCCGATCACCTCCCCGTCAGGCGTAACGGCCCGGCATGTCCCGGTCCCCTCAATCACCGAATACAGGTCCCGGTAATTTGCCGATCCGAACGCCTTTTCCGATTCTTCCCCAAGCATCAGCATGTCGCCGTCGGTGGTGAGATACCCTTTCGCAATCGCGTAATCGATGATCATTCCTATTGCTGAAGCGGGGATTTCTGCAAAGGGAGGAAGCTCATGCAAGGCACGTACCAGGTGATTCTTCGTTGTCCGTTTTGTCCGGTGCAGGTTCAGGAGCAGCTGCTGGGCGAGGACATTGTAGGCATCGATAAGAGGGTGGAGCGGTTCGACCCGGCGGTGCATGGCTGATTCGAGAATCGATACGCTGACGAGCAGCTCACAGGGATCGGCAAGCACCCAGACAACGTACCCGGCTTTCCCCCGCCTGCCGCTTCTTCCCATCCGCTGGAGAAACGAGGAGACCGATGCCGGGGGACTGACCTGGACAACCACATCGAGATCGCCGATATCGATTCCCAGCTCAAGCGTGCTCGTGCAGATAATGCAGGCGCCTTCGTCACGGGAGAATGCAGCTTCCGCTTCTTTTCGTAACGCGGAGGAGACCGAGGAATGGTGGATATAGACGTTTCCGACCCGGTGCGAGATAGCATTCATGACATTCTCCGCCTCCCTGCGGCTGTTGACAAAAACGAGGGCTTTTTTCCCGGATACGATCCGGGTAACGGCATCCATCCGGTCCTTCTCTTCCCTCTCGATGATAAAGGAGAACCGCTTCTCTTTCGGAGGCGCATCGATACAGACCAGTTCCTCGCCGTGGCGGTGATCGGAGAGCCAGGCAAGGATTTCGTCGGGATTGCCAACCGTTGCGGACAACCCGATTCGCTGGATCGGGCAGTTCGCGATCCGGTCGAGCCGGTACAGGAGAGTCTTTACGTGGACGCCCCGTTCGGATTCGACGAACGCATGGAGTTCATCGATGATGATGTACCGGAGGTTCTTTAAGGATTTTGCAAGTTTCGGCTCATGCAGCAGGACTTCGAGCGATTCCGGGGTGATCATGAGGATATGAGGTGTCTCTCCTTCCTTCCAGGCCCGGTTGCCCTTCGGCACATCCCCGTGCCATTTGGCAAGTGTGAGATCGGTCGGGACACAGAACCGCAGGATCCGTTCTTCCTGGTCGTTGATGAGCGCTTTTAGGGGGGAGAGATAGAGACAGGCAATCCCCGGCCTGCCGTTCTTTGCAAGGTCGTCGATGACAGGAATGAGTGCGGCTTCGGATTTTCCTCCGGCGGTCGGCGCGATGATTAAGGTATCGTTCCCCCGGTTAACCGCCTCGAACGACCGCTCCTGCACCTCACGAAGTTCCGTCCAGCCAAGTCTCTCAGAAAGAACAGCCTGGAGCGACTCGTGAAGCGATGCGAAGACCGGAGGCATATACAGCAGATTGGGAGCTGGTCGGTTATGGGTTTTCCCGTATGCATGGATCAATACTCCGGCAATGCGATGATCCGCATGAAACGAAAGGATTGTCTGTCAGCCTGTTTTGTTCTCACCGGTTCTGCTCTTTATCCGGATTGATTCCAATGCAGTTTTTGCCGTACTGCTGATATCGGGATCCGGATCGTTCACGATTTCCTGGAGCGGTCCGGTGGCACGTTCGTCGCCAATAGCCCCAAGCGCTGATGCAGCATCCTTCCGGACGCCCTTCCTGGGATCTTTTAACAGGGGGATAAGTGCATCGACTGCACGCCGGTCCCTGAGCCTGCCAAGCCCCCGTGCGGCACCGGCACGGAGCCATTTTTCTTCGGAACGAAGCGCTGCGATGAGAGGGTCGACCGCCCGTAGATCCCCGATCTTTCCTAACGATTCAGCTGCCAGCCATGCGACATCGACATAGGGATCGGCAAGCGCGGCAATCAGCGGTTCAACCGCTTCCGGATCCTTGAGTTCTCCGAGAACTTCCGCGGCTTTCCACCGGGTATCCAGGTATTCGCTTTTAAGGAGCCGGATCCAGTTACGTACCCTCTCTTTCACTTCTGTTTCATAAATCAGGTTCTCTTCCGCTACCCGGGTTGCTTCCGGATCATCCTTCCGTATCATCTCCGGCTGATCGCTGTCGCCCACGTATGTCTCCCCACGGCGTGCATTCTGGAATGCGGGATAATTAACCTTTGCATGAAGATCCGGGACGATCTTCGTGAGGGAAAAGGGCGGTTTTACCTGCAATACCAATCCGGAAAAGACATCCGGCACCAAAACCGGACGTAAAAAGGCTTTTTTAGTTTTACATGCGACACATGAACATGGACCTGACGAAGGAAAAAATTCTCACGTACAAAACCGGTGTCCCTCCACTGACCCGTCGTGAGATCATGGAACTGTCAAAGGCAGTTTCCGGCTGGTCAATTTCAGAGGGGCGGATAATCCGCAGATTCACCTTCAACAACAGCTCGGAATCTCTCTCATTCATCAACGATATCATCGGCTTTTCCCAAGCCGAAGGGCATATCCCTGATGTTGCCCTCAGAGATGCCCGGAACGTCGAGATCTCATTCTATACTTATCCTGCAGGGGGGCTGACATGGAACGATTTTATCATGGCAGCAAAACTCAATGAGAAATTAGACGCTGAAAAAACCGGCTGATTATAAGGTTGTGCTCTTTTCTTTTAATCAGGTATTTTTGTACTGATTGCCGGGAATCCTAGACAGATCATCATAATCCGAAAGCCCGTTTCACGGTATTCCGGATTGTCTCTTTAGGCAGTGCCCCGATGATCCGGTCCACCATCCTCCCGTTCGAGAACAGGATCAGGCAGGGGATTGCCGAGATCCCGTACTGCATGGCAAGATGCTGGTTGTGATCCGTATCGCATTTCGCAAAGGTCACGCTGCCGGTAAACTCCTGTGCGAGTTCTTCAACAACCGGGGCGACACGCCGGCACGGCCCGCACCACTCTGCCCAGAAATCGATGACGAGCGCCGGGTGATCCCGGAGTGCCTGGACAAAGGAGCGCTCATCGATAGTAATCACCGGGATATGGCTGTGAACTTCCGGTTTTGTCTTTGCAGGATCGAAGCGATCGCGGAGTTCCTGCATCCTTCTTTCGCGTATTTTGGCAAGTTCGTCATCGTCCATGGAGGTCTGTTGGATCCCCGGATCTCATTAAGATACGGAAAGAAACCAAGGTCCACCGACAAAGAAAGATATATCAGCGCAAACCGGCAATAGTAATACCCGACATTGGAAGCGAGGTGGGGTAGTCAGGATATCCCGGCGGGCTCATAACCCGTAGATCGATGGTTCAAATCCATCCCTCGCTATCGTGCAGTATCCTGTTTTTCACCAGCCGGGAATTGCCTGCTGATTGTAGTACGGGTTCCGCTGAAAAGCGGGAGCTCACCGTTTTCAGGGGATATTTCAGAAGGTAAAAGGGGGAATGCCCCCCACTCCTGCACTGGAGATTATGCAGAATCGGGATTGGATAACGCTTCCTGTGCCTTTTCCACCATACTCTGGGCAGCGGTGACTTTCGGCCGTATCGTCGCGTAATCCTTCTTTTCAAAAGCAGCCTGGGCTTCCTTATACAGAGATTCTGCACGATCTATCCGTGCTTTGGGTCTGGCTGCGTTTCCGCCCTCGCTTTTCACCAGCTCAACCTCTTCCTGAACAGCGAGGATCTGGCCATAGAGATCTTCGAGCAGGGCGCGGTATTCCTCGGTCTTCTCCGCTTCCCCGGCCATCTTTTCGCGGGCCCGTTCCCGGAGAGCCTCCTGAGCGTCTGCCTGCCCCTGCAGGATCTCCTGCAGCTCGTCTTCGACCTCTTTTACTGTCTCGGCAAGGACTGTTGCAAACTCCGTGCGTTCTTCCTTTGATTCCTGGTACCCGTCATATGCCCCGTAAGCACCCCCGGCAGCGGCTCCCCCGAGTGCACCGGTAAGGGCATCACCGAGGCCCTCATCCTTCCGGAGGACGTTTCCCAGTATGCCCCCAAGCCCGGCGCCCGCAATTGCTCCCATCACACCTTTTGAAACCTCCTTATGAGCCCGCTCCACGGTATAGGTTACTTTGACGTTGGTACGCTCAACGGCAATATCCAGCGTACCCTGTTCATCGGTATGTTTCACATGCATCGTCGCAGAAGAAGGGCCCGGTGTCTTGTACTGGGTTATCTCGGTACCCTTGAGTGCGAGGTGGGACATGAGGCGTTCGGTAAAGTCCTGGTATTGGGATGATACTCCTTGTCCATAATAAATAAACGGCATCGTCTGGTTCTCCTGTCTACGTAGTTCTTGAGTGGCAAGGATATATCGTTTTTTTTCCCCGGTTTTCCCCCGGCCTGCAGGATCGTTCGGGGAATTATTCGCTCAATAACAAACAAAATTGTACAACAAAGTATAAATATGTACAATGAGAATTTCACGCATGGAAACAAAAATTCTCCTTGAGGAGGATGAGATCCCGAAGCGCTGGTATAACGTTCTCGCCGATCTCCCTTCACCGATGGATCCACCTCTGCACCCGCAGACGCAGAAACCTGTCGCGCCGGAGGATCTCTCTGCGATATTCCCCATGGACCTGATCCGGCAGGAGATGAGCCCGGACCGGTTCATTGACATCCCCGCTGAAGTGCGGGATGTTCTTACGCTCTGGAGACCAAGCCCGCTCTACCGGGCAAAGCGTCTCGAACAGTTCCTGAAGACCCCTGCAAAGATCTACTACAAATGGGAGGGGGTGAGCCCTGCCGGGAGCCATAAACCCAACACGGCGGTTCCGCAGGCATACTACAATATGAAAGCGGGCATCGAACGCATAGCCACCGAGACCGGTGCCGGGCAGTGGGGATCGGCGCTTGCTTTTGCAACGATGCTGTACGACCTGAAGTGCACGATCTACATGGTCCGGTCAAGTTACAGCCAGAAGCCGTACCGGAAGTCCATGATGCAGGTCTGGGGAGCGGAATGCATCCCGAGCCCGAGCACAAAGACCCGGTCCGGGAAAGCGGTGCTGGAAAAAGACCCGGATACGCCCGGCAGCCTCGGCATAGCAATCTCGGAAGCGGTCGAGGACGCGGCGGCCCATAGCGATACCAACTATTCGCTGGGATCGGTGCTCAACCATGTCTGCCTCCACCAGACCGTCATCGGGCTTGAATGCCGCAGACAGCTGGAGATGGTCGATGATTACCCGGATGTCGTGATCGGGTGTGTCGGGGGGGGTTCGAATTTTGCCGGGATCTCGTTCCCGTTTGCCGGCGACAAGATGACCGGAAAGCACAGGGAGACCGATATCATCGGCGTCGAACCTGCATCCTGTCCGAGCCTGACCAAAGGGCTTTACGCCTACGATTACGGGGATGTCGCCGGGTTGACCCCGCTTCTCAAGATGTTCACGCTCGGCCATGACTTTGTCCCGCCATCGATCCATGCCGGCGGCCTCCGGTACCATGGCGACTCCCCGATCGTCTCGAAACTGGTCCGTGACGGGGTGATGCGGGCTGTCGCGTACCACCAGAACGAGGTATTTGAAGCGGCGCAGACGTTTGCCCGCACAGAGGGCATCATCGTTGCCCCGGAGACGTCCCATGCCATGAAAGCTGCAATCGACCAGGCACTCGAATGCCGGAAGACCGGGAACGCAAAGACGATCCTGTTCAACTGCTCCGGGCATGGCAATTTCGATATGACGGCATATGACGACTTCCATGCCAAAAAACTCGTGGACTACGAGTATCCCGACGAATTGATCCGGCAATCGCTTGCAAGACTCCCGAAAATCCGGTAATTTTTTTATGCGCCGTGTTGGGTTTGTTGTCAATCCTGTCGCCGGTCTTGGCGGAACGGTCGGCCTGAAAGGATCCGACGGGGTTGCAGCAGAGGCAAGAGAACGCGGGGCGATCCCCCGCTCCGGTGAACGGGCGCTTGCAATGGTCCGTAAGGTTCATGCTACAGATATCCTCTTTCTTACCTGTTCCGGCGCAATGGGAGAAGAGGTCTTGAAAAATGCCGCGGCACGCTTCTGTACCGTTTTTTACCATCCAGCAGCTGTGACAACTGCGGATGATACCCTGGCTGCGTGCAAGAAATTTCTTGAAGAACAGGCTGAGCTTATCGTCTTCTGCGGGGGCGACGGGACTGCACGGGATGTGTTCGATGCGGTCGGCGCAAAAATACCGGTCCTCGGGATACCGGCGGGTGTCAAGATGTACTCCGGGGTCTTTGCCATCAGCCCGGAAGCGGCGGCAGCTGTTGTGGATATGACGGGCTCCCTGGATACCCGCGACGCCGAGATCCTTGACGTGGACGAAGTGGCGTACCGTTCGGGATCGCTCTCTACCCACCTGTACGGAATTGCGAGGGTCCCGATCCTGAACACGCGGGTCCAGCTGCCTAAGCATGTCATCGAGGAACAGGACGAGGAACGTGCGAAGGATGCAATCGCCGGTTTCATCTCCGAGGTCCTGCTCCCGGATACCCTCTATATTGTCGGTGCAGGGACCACCACCGGACATATCGCCCGCCATCTCGGACTGAAAAAGACACTCCTTGGCGTCGATGTGATCGAAAACGGCCGGCTGATTGCAACAGACGCCGACGAGCGGACCCTCCTGAAATTGCTTGACAGGAAAACGGAGGCAAAAATCATCGTCAGCCCTATCGGGGCGCAGGGATTTTTATTCGGGCGCGGAACCCAGCAGATCAGCAGTGCAGTAATCCGGAGGGTTGGCGTGGACAATATCATCGTCGTTGCCACTCCCGCAAAGTGCCGCGCGACACCGCTCCTGCATGTCGATACCGGCGATCCTTCGCTTGACGCCCGGTTCCCCGGTTCCATGCAAGTCATCTCTGGATACCGCATTGCCCGGAGGATAGAGATCGGGAGATAACCGGGAAGATTTGGAGGGGTTCTTCTTTTAAAATATCAGGGATTGTTCCGGGTTTCCGGGGGTTTCATCATAAACAATGCAATAGCGATACCTGCTACGGCGAGGATAAGCACATACGGGAAAACCCCGATGTATGAACCGGATGTCGTCTTGATGAACCCGGCAAGCTGGGGGCCGGCAATCGCCCCGGCTCCATAGGCAAGAAATACCACCCCGTAGCAGCGCGGGTAATCGCAGGTGCCGAAATACCGGGCTGTCGCCGTCGGGGCGATCGCGAGCCATCCCCCAAGGCACCCCCAGAGGACGGCAAATGCAACCATATACGTGATTGTCCCGGGCGCAAGCCAGATCAGGAGTGATGCCAGCGCAATCAGGATGAATGAGACAATTGCAGTTTTCCCAGGATCGATCTTGTCGGCAAGAGCCCCGAAGACCGGTCTTCCGCCCCCGTTGAAGAGCGCAAAAAACCCGACCAGCAGCGTCGCAAACCCCGCTTCAATACCGATCTCGGTCCCGGCCGGCTTTGCAATCGAGATTGCCATAAGGCCGGCAAGGCAGCCGATAAAGTAGCAGAGCCAGAGCCCGTAGAACGACCGGGTCCGGAGCATGACACCCCGGTCACATTCGTATACGGGTTGCGCCCCGGCGCCGGATACCGGAGGGGTCCAGCCGGCCGGTTTCCACCCGGGCGCCGGAAACCGCAACGGCAGGGAGAGGAGCACGATGAGGATAATAAACGCTATCCCGAAGATCCGGAACGTCGCCATGATCCCGCTTGTGCCGATCAGGTACCCCGCGATATTGGCCGTGAGGAACGCGGAAAACCCAAACCCAAGCAGGGTCAGACCGACTGCAATGCCCCTCCGGTCCGGGAACCAGCGTGCCGACACTGCGACAGGGACACCATAGGCAATGCCAACCCCGATCCCCCCGATTACCCCGTAGACCAGATAGAGCATCCAGACGGAGGTGACCACGGACGCGAGCAGCCAGCCAAGCCCCGTCAGGATCCCCCCGATGATGGTTACAGTCCTTGGCCCCAGTGTCTCGATGTACCTGCCGGTGAACGGCATGGCTATTGCAAAGAAGGCGAGGAAGACCGAGAATGGCATCAGGATCTCGTTTGCCGTTACCTGCTGGTTCAGCGTTCCGGTGAAGTACCCGCTCAGCGGACCGACAAAGACGCTCCAGGAGTAGATTGTGCCGAGGCAGAGGTTTATGATCATGCCGAGCAGTATAAGCGCCCACCTCCCTTTTTCAGGGGGCATGCCAAGGATCGTTTCCGGTGGCAGTGACGTCATACGGATACCATTTCAAAAGATTGGTTTTCACTCTTCCAGCGTAGATACATCCCCGGGATCCATGCCGAGCTCTTTTGCTTTCAGTACCCGGCGCATGATCTTGCCGCTGCGGGTCTTGGGAAGCTTCTCCACGAACTCGATCTCCTTCGGGACGGAAATCGGGCCAAGGGTCATGCGCACGTGGTAGATCAAATCCCACGCCAGTTTCTCGCTCTTTACAAACCCGTGCCGGAGAATGACGAATGCCTTGATGGCATTGCCCTTGATTGGATCGGGTTTTCCGATCACCGCAGCTTCTGCAACCGCGCTGTGGGAGACGAGCGCACTCTCCACCTCAGCGGTGCCGATATTGTGACCTGCGACGATGATGATATCGTCCGATCGCCCGAGGATCATGATATAGCCGTCTTTACCTTTGACTGCAAGATCCCCGACAGCATAGACCCCGTCGATCGTGTACCAGTATTTCCGGTACCGTTCGTCATCCTTGTACACGGTCCGGAACATCGCCGGCCAGGGGTTCCGGATGACGAGGAAGCCCCCGGTACCCGGGGGTACCGGCTTCCCGTTCCTGTCAACGACATCAGTAATAACCCCGGGTATCGGTTTTCCGGCAAACCCCGGCCGCATCGGTTCCCCGAGCATGGTCGTTATCATCTGCATGCCGGTCTCAGTCTGCCACCAGGTATCAACAACCGGGCATCTGCTCTTCCCGATAACCCGGTAGTACCATTCAAACGCTTCGGGATTGAGCGGTTCGCCGACAGAGCCAAGAATCCGGAGGGATCGTAAGTCATACTTGTCCGGCCACTCTTCCCCGACTTTCATGAACGTCCTGATCGCGGTGGGTGCCGTGTAGAATATGTTGATCTTCTGTTCCTCGATCAGCTTCCACCAGCCCCCGGCATCCGGGTAATCCGGTGTCATCTCGGTTTCAAAGACCGTGGCGCCGATACTGAGCGGGCCGTACACGATGTAGGTGTGGCCGGTGATCCACCCGGGATCGGCCGTGCACCAGAAGATCTCCTTCTCCTTGATGTCAAAGACATACTTTGTGGTATAGTAGGCCCCGACCATGTACCCGCCGCAGGTATGGACGACGCCTTTAGGGGTGCCGGTGGATCCGCTCGTGTAGAGAATAAAGAGGGGATCTTCCGCATCCATCTCCTCGCAGGGACAGTAGGCCGGGACATCCTGCATGAGCTCGTAGAAGTCCACCTCGATGCCGGG
>Ga0116171_10002844_pt1 | contig 16240 bp, 11 predicted proteins | sample AD_JPNHW2_MetaG_FD_89798 | JGI IMG/M metagenome (GOLD analysis project Ga0116171, IMG submission 89798) | Active sludge microbial communities of municipal wastewater-treating anaerobic digesters from Japan - AD_JPNHW2_MetaG | ecosystem: Engineered > Bioreactor > Anaerobic > Digestate | place... | reverse complement strand
ACAAAAATTCTTCCTTGAGTTTTTGCATCATTTTCTTCAAATTCCACGCTGTTGCAGCCATGAACGCATTTATTTGTATGCCTTTTTCACCTAAGAGGTAATTTTGGGCCATTCGGAAATCATTTTTCAGATGCCCAATAATTGGTTCTATTCCTGCCCGCGCCCTGAATTTTTTACGTTTCTGTTGTTTGTGATATTCAGTATCGCTTGCTTTTGGTTTGTTTGGTGTGCTGATCTTTACTCCGTTAATCTCTGTTTTTCCTTTACCACCACGATCGTAAATCAATTCTCCTGGTAGCTTTATCTCATTGTTATTCATTTGATTAAGAAGTGGCTCTATCGTGTGTCCATCGAAGATGTTTTCTGTAAACGCCTTGATGGCCGTGATGATTTTTTTACCCTTGTTGCCTGTGGTAACCAAGCCCACCTTGTTGCCAAACTCATATTGCTTATGTGGTTTTCCTTTTGCGATACAACGAGTAAACTGTTTGTGAAGGCTGTAAGCCTTGTCCTTATCATTTTTTTGTTGATTGACAGCTCGATTGTAGAGATCAAAGTCTTTTGCGTAGCGCATTTTCTGTTCTTCACTCATTTTGCGTTCCAGCTCCCGTAATTGGATATTAGCAATCGTTTTCAACCTCTTCTTTGCTTTTCTTGCCTTTTTGGCACGTTTAGGATGCTTGCCGTTGTATGTGTCGCGAACTAATTGTTTGCTTTCGCGGGTGTAACGTTGCCGCTGTTCAATGTCTTCTTTATCGGCTATTTTATTGCATTTGTCAATCACCTTTTTACACAATTTGGCATCTGTTGGGAAGGTCGTGTTGTTTTCCTGTACTGTAGTGTCGGACAAAACAAATTTTGATTTTTTTGCCACATTCGCCCCATGCAATTTTACGCTGTAAGCAAATATTTTAGCTATTCCTTCCTCGCCTACACGGTTGCGAAAATGAACGAAGTCGCTCGGGTCAAAAGGAAATTTATGCTCAAAAAATACCCCGCCGCAGAAATGCTGAAAGTAAACATCGCGTACCCAAGCCTCCGGAATGCGGTCATCCCCAAGATTATACAGGTGTTTCAGCATCAGACAGCCCACCATCAGGCGAATAGGAACACTTGGTGCTCCATGGTCAGAATAATTCGGTGCAAATTCATTCTCGAAATAATTCCAATCAATCTTATTTCCAAGAAGTACAAGTTCGTGGCGCATATCAATAAAATCTTCCAGCAATGGACGAAATAATTCGCGCTGACTTTTTATGGGTGATTTTCCTATCATTATTTGCAGGTTTTTATGCTATAAAGATACAAAATCCTGCATTAATAAACATCAAAAAAGAGAATTAAATTATTGACATTCAATTGTTTATAACTTTTTTAAGGAGCGACTATTTAAACACAACTTTTTCCGGTTAGGTAATCAGCAAAAATAGTGGATACTTTTTACTAGCACTGCGCTGTATTATATTATTGGTATTCGGTGTTTAAAAGTTGCCGGACAGAAATTAGTAGCCGTATTCTTTGCCGAAAATTCTATCAACCACAACTTTATAGGTAGCCACCTCCTTGATGGAAGGCATGCCATATTTAAAACCCCGTCCGGTATATTTTTGCATGATGATATTTAAGGCTTTAATTTTTTCTTCAGGATCTTCAATAAACTCTACATGCCCGAATGCCTGAACACTGCGGTAGCGCAACAGGTAACTGCAGGCTACGTCAGGATGCTGCCAGCCTATCTGGTGGTCGGTGCTGAACGAAACACATACCTTATTGTTTTTTCGAAGTATATCCATTTTTTTTCCGTTTTGACCGGAATGCAGGTAGATACACTTATCTTTAAAACCAAAATTAAAGGGTACCACATACGGCTGGTTATTTTCATCAGCCATGCCCACATAACAAGCGTCGCATTTTTCCAGGATTTTTTCAATCTTTTGGAGATCTTCATATAAAACTTTTGTTCGCATAAAAAATAAATTCAATAATTTACTGATACTGATTTTAGCAGGGCAAAGAGTTTTGTGTTTTACCTCATCATGGTTACCGTGCCGTTATACAAGATTTCTTTACCGTCAAATTTCCCAACTGCCGTATAGATATAATAATATACTCCATCAGCATTTTTTGCTCCGTCCCATTCCCCGCCTATTTCATTCCATGAGTAGATTTTTTTACCCCAGCGGTTGAATATGACCATTTCTTCACTCAGCAGGCTTTCAGGTCTTACATCAACCTTAAAAGTTTCATTAACTCCATCGCCGTTCGGGGTGAAAATGTTGGGAATTTTTATTACAGGAGGTAGAAATACCCAAACTTTTATTTGCACGGAATCTTTGCAGTCGTCGGGGTCGCCGGTACTGACTACAAGCCACACTGTGTACTCTCCTTCCGAAGTGTATTGATGTGTTGTGATGTTGATATCTGTTGATGAACTATTGTCGCCGAAATCCCAGTTATACACAAAAGCCCCGTTTCCTGTAAAGGTAAAAGTAAAGGTTTCATCAATTAATATAGAATCGTTCGGGCTTACCTCAAAACCAGCATGAATAGGCGATTCTGTAATAATAGGAATGGTGCCCGTGATGGTGCAATTGTTCGAATCGCTTACGGTAACGGAATAATTGCCCGCCTGAAGGTTGGCAAGGTCAGGAGTGTTTTGCGACGAACCAGCCCAATTATATTGATACGGAGGGATGCCACCGCTGATGGTAAGATTTATAGAACCGTCATTATTATTTAAACAACTTTCATTTTCATAAGTTACTGTCATGGAGAGGGAATCGGGTTCGTTTATCATGACTGTGTCGTAGGTAATGCAGCCCAAATTATCGGTGACTGTTACAAAATAAGCCCCCGGAGGTAGGCTTGTCGCTGTTTGGGTGTTCTGTGGAGGATTGCTGCTCCATAAATATGAATAGGGTGCCGATCCGTTAACGGGATTTACCGTGGCGGTACCATTGCCATCACCGTAACATATAACATTGCTATATTCCGGAGGATCTGTGCCAATATCGCTGACCATGGCATTGTTCAATGTCAACGTGGATGTGCAGTTGTTTTCAGTAACTGTTAGTGTGATATTATAATTGCCTGGTGATGACCAGCTTACCTGATGGGGGCCTTGTCCTGCGCCCGGTATGGCGTTGCCGCTGGAAAAATTCCAGACATAGTTTGCATTGGGAGAGGCGGTGCCGGTATAGGTTATCGTTGCGGTATTGTCGTCGCAGTTTGGTGATGAAATCGTAAAGTCAGATGTTGGATAAGGATTTACGGTGATGGTTACTTCATCTGAAGTAGGGCAGTTGTTGTTGGTACTGGTTCCGTTCACGGTATAGGTAGTGGTTACTGTTGGCGTGGCTACAGGGTTGGCAATGGTGGTATCGCTGAGCCCGGCAGAGGGTGCCCAGGCATAGGTATTACCGCCGGTGCCCTGCAAGGTAATGCTCTGGCCAATACAAATTGAAGTGTCAGGTCCGGCATTGATGGCTGAAGAAACGCCGGCACCCGCCGAAATAATATAATCACAAACGCAGCCGGCATTACCATCAATCATAAGGTAGTAAGTCTGGCCAACTATAAGGCCTGTGGAAGTAACCGTGCCGCTGATTACAGATGCAGGATTCCAGCAATTTGAAACAGCCGTAAAATTGTAGCAGTCAGTGGTAGTATATACCTGCATTTGTATCCCTGCCGTGGTGGAGCAGTTCGACACAAAAACATTTAATACCGAAGTGGTGGAGTCGGCCACAAAAGACAGCCAGGAATTGTTTTCTATAGATCCGCAGAAAACATTGCCAAGTGGGGTATTATCTTCGTCGGTGGAGTTGGTGGGACTGACTACCGGAGTGTATGAGGCACTGGTGTTGCCGCAATAGCCGTTGAGGTTGCAGATAGGGGTGGCAGTGGAACAATAATCTCCTGCAATGGGGTTAGTGGCGCAGGCTGGCGGCCCTGTTACAATATACACACAAAGTCCGAAAGTACCATAGGTGCCGCCGCCATATTCCCAGAACCTGATAAAAATCGTTTCTCCCGGCGTGAGACCCCATTTGTAGATCATAGGCATGGAGCCATTCGGACTATCATTATCATCACATTCAATCAGGGTCAATGCACCGCAAGAACCGGAATAGATAGCCATCCCCCCGTTGGTAATAGCGCCTGTTTGTGTGTCGAAACACAAGGCTCCGGTGGCTGGAACAATCACCTTGAACCATACATCGGCTGCCGCTGTGGTGTAACTGGCACAGCCCGGCAAAGGAGTGGTGGACGAATAAGTGGCTCCCGTATTGGTGTAGGTGGTGTATGAACACGTGGCGCCAGCCGTAATGCCAATAGCACCGCTACATTCATCATTGGCTGGTTGTGCCAGGGCTAAACCTGAAGAAAAAATAAAAAATACAAACAGTGAAATCAGTTGAAAACACTTGTTAGTCTTATTCATGTGTTTTGAAATTATCTGCATAAAACAATACTTTAATTGATGTTATTTATTTTCCGGGGAGCCCACTGTCTCAACAAATAGTTCGTGGCCAATCTGTTTCCATGCCGTTCTGATATGTTCATTAATTTTATCCATATCTTTTATGTCTTTTAGTTTCACTTTACAGATGCCGTCAGAAAAACTGGTATGAGACGATAAAACAAGACCTGTTTTCATCAATATCTGGTCAATAAGCAAAGCATCTTCGGGCTTGGTCATACCGCTGATTTTATAATATACAGTAATTGGCTCATCCTGAGTGAATATATACTGCTGTTTATTATTGGGGAAGTGGTCAGCCGCTGTTGACCCCGTGCAGAAAAAGATTGAGTAGAAAACAATTATTACTCCGGAAAAAATTATTTTCATAATGAAACAGTTGGTTTAAGACTAATATAGTTTAGACAATAAAAGATTAAAGAAAGTTGCTTTGGCAAAAATAATTGATAAAAAAATAATATACAAAAATACTAATTTTATTGCGTATCAGGGTAAATAATTTATTTACCTTGATTTAGCTTGTTTATTTGAGTAATAAAACTGGTTTTAGCTTGTTTAGTTGTAGCTGTTACCTGACCAATGTTACTACGCCTTTGAGTTTAAATTCCTTGCCTGCAAGGTTTTGATAATTAATGAGATATAAATAAACTCCGAGTTCACAGCTTTTTCCTTTGTTTTTCCCATCCCAGCCTTGCTCATAATCGGTGGTGTAAAATTGTTCCCTGCCCCAGCGGTCAAAGATATATAAGCTGTAATTATCTTTATCGATGCCTGTTATTACAGGTTTCCATATGTCATTCCAGATGTCATTGTCGGGGGTAAAGGCATTGGGAATATATATTAATATCTGAGGCTTTATGGTCAGGGGTTTTTCAGTAGTATCAGAACAGTTATGGCTGCTGGTTACAATAAGTTGCACCAGGTAATCACCTGAATCGCTGAAGACATGATAAGGGTTTTGCAAATCTGAAGTGTTTTCAATGTATGAAGCGGGATCGCCAAAATTCCATGACCAGAAATTTGCGCCCATCGACAGGTCAACAAAATTTACCAGCGGATCATCTGTCCAGGCCGTGAGCGGCGTATAATAAAAATCGGCATGAGGAGAAATATACACTTCAAGCGGGACAAAATCTTCAACATGGCAGCCGTTGATGTCTTCAGCCGTAAATAACACCACATAGTTTCCTTCATGCTGATATAAATGGCTGGGAAATTTTTCTGAAGAAGTATTGTCATTGCTGTAAAAATCCCCGAAATCCCAATGGCAAGTCGAATCGTTGATAACATTTTCCGGAGAATAATTCATGGTAACATTCACAGGATTGCATCCCCAGGGTGGTACAGCTACTATGTCCACGATGGATGTGTTGTAAAGATTTATTGTGGACGTGGTGGAGCCACTGCAACCGTTTTCATTAGTACCAGTTACCGTATAGATAATGCTGGTGGGCGGATCGGCAACTACTACCGGCCCTGAAGTAACATTGATGCCGAGTGGGGGAGCCCAGGAGTAAAAATAATTTGCACCGCTGGCAGTGATAGTGATGTTGTCTTCAGGACAAATGGTCATGAATGAAGGATCTACGCTGATGAATATCCCCGGGTCGATGGTGATAGTCTGGGTGATGGAGTCTGTGCAGTTGGTGGCGGTATCAGTATAAATATATTTTATAACGTGTGTGCCCGGACCTGCGATGTCGGGATCAAGGCTATCGTTGGTAACTCCCGGCCCATAATAGGTGCCTCCGGCTGGTGTGGCCTGAGTTAATGGCAATAAAGGAGAACTGGGGCATAATAGCGGTAAGGGATCGAAATGCAGTACAGGCAGGGCATTGACGGTAATCTGGTATGTGGAGGGAATTCCGGTACAGTTGTTAGCTGAAGGCGTAACGGTAATGGTTGACACAAGGGCGGTGGTACCGGTATTGGTGGACGTAAAAGACGGAATATCGCCCATGCCGCTGCCTGCAAGACCTATGGCTGTATTGGAATTAGTCCACGAATACGTAGCGCCGGTAGTGGTGCTGGAAAAGTCTGTACCGGGAATGGTATTCATCGGACATACCGTGATGTCTCCAGGAACTGCAACAATGGGGGAGGGATTAACCGTAATGATGTATGTAGAAGCTACACCCGTACATGAGTTGGCAGTTGGAGTAACGCTTATGGTGGCTGTTATCGGGCTGCTCCCGGTATCGGTGGCGGTAAAATCGGCAATATTGCCTGTGCCGCTGGCTGTCAGGCCAATGGCCGGGTTTGAATTGGTCCAGGCATAGGTAGTGCCTGCCGTGGGACTGGTGAAGGAAGTGGCTGGAACAACAAATCCGTTGCATATTACCACATCCGATATCGCATTGACGGTTGGGGTAGGATTAACAGTTATGGTAAAGGACGAAGCAGTACCTGTACAGTTGTTAGCCGATGGGGTAACGGTGATGGTTGCCGAAATGGGGGCAGTGCCTGTATTGGTGGCGGTAAACGAAGCGATATCCCCTGATCCGTTAGTGGCCAGACCTATGGCCGGGTTTGAATTGGTCCAGGCAAAAGTGGCTCCCGGTGTCGGGCTGGTGAAGGCAATGGCGGGGACTGCCGCGTTGTTGCATAAGGTAATATTGGAAGGAACATTTACGGTGGGTATCGGATTGATTGCTACAGTATAGGGCGTGGGAGCGCTGACACAGTTGGCTACGGTGGCGGTAACCGTGATTGTGGAATAGGTGGTGAAAACTCCGTTATTAGTGGCAGTAAAAGATGGGACATCGCCAGTTCCGCTGCCTGTCAGTCCAATGGAAGTATTGGAGTTTGTCCAGGAGAAAGTGCCTCCGGCAGGTGTGCTCACAAAGTTGGTTGCCGGGATACTGGCTCCATTGCACACTACGATGTTCGCGGGAACTGTAACCGTCGGGACAGGGCTGGTAGTAATATCGTACGATCCTGTGGCCTGGCAGTTATTGGCATCAGTAACCGTTATGCTGTAATTGCCCGAAGCAAGTCCCGTAAGGTTTTGGGTAGTTTGACCGCCACTCCAGTTGAAAGTTACCGGGTTGGTGGCGTTGTTCACGGTCAAACTTATTGAACCGTCGTTCTGACCGGCGCATGATTCATTTTGTAAAACAGGAGTCAGGGTAATGGCATTATAGGATGTGGATGAAATTACCACCCATTCGGTTACTGTGGCCGATGTGCAGCATTCCCATGGAGTACAGGAACACGAGCCGTATTCGTCGCAATAGTGCACACAACATGGATCGGAAATATAGGTGGTGGGGCACGAAGAAGCTCCGGGAACATTGTTGCAGCACCAGGCATAACTACTGCCCGAACAGGTAGTATAAATAGGCCCTGTGCCCTGATACAGCCTTTCTTCCCACTGGCAACAATCTCCAAAGAAACTTTGTGTCTGAGAAGTGGCAATATAGCCTGATGGCGGTGTTCCTATCGATGGACAGGCCACTTTTGTACCTTTATGTAAGGCTTTTATTTCTTCAGGGGTATTGTCGATGATTACTGGATTGCTGCTGCTTGCAATAACTTTTTGGCCAGCGTCGTCAGAATGTATCACTTGAGAAACATACGTGTTTCCAGCATGAGTTACCATCCTGATACGGTACCATCTGGAATGAATGGCCACAGGATCCATTATTACATCATTGTAAATAAACCTGATGTTGCCGTGCTCCGACGACATCAACACCTGTTTGTTATAGTCTATTTCCTTTGGATAATTGTAAACATGAATATCTATCAGATTGGCAACGGTGGCGCCCGAAATCACCGAAAAATTTTTGCCGTCATGGCTCGATTCTACAAACACCTGGGCAATGTTGTTTTCATCATGGTTTTCCCAGACCATGTGCACTATGCTGTCACGCCAAATACCGCAATTGAAAAAAACATTTACCTGTACGGATGATCCACCCGAAGGCGTTTCCGGCACAACTGAGGCCGTACTATGTTGACCTAGACAGTTGTGAATAATAAGAAATAGAAAAATAGGAAGCAGGAGTATTTTTTTATGATGTAACATAATTTCTTATGATTTTATTATACTGTATTAAATAACGATAAAAAAACTATAAGACTTGTTATTCGGTCATATTTTTTGCCCGAATGATTTTTATCGAAGTATTTTGTAAAAATAATAAATAAATTTGTTCGTTTTTTATCTTTTTAAAAAAATGATTTCTACAATTATTACATTTTTAGAAGATTTGTCGGCAAATAATAATCGCGAATGGTTTGAAAATCATAAATCAGCGTATGAAAAGGCCCGGGCGAATTTTTTTAATATAATAACGAACTTGCACAAAGAAATTTCTGTTTTTGATGAGGGAGTAAGGATGCTGAACCCCAAAGACTGTATTTTCAGAATATACAGGGATATGAGGTTTTCAAAAGATAAATCTCCTTACAAGACAAATTTTGGCGCGTATATGAATTTATACGGAAAGAAAGTGAACAATGCCGGTTATTATTTTCATCTGGAGCCTGGAAATTGTTTTCTTTGCGGAGGAGTTTACATGCCTCCGGCCCCTATGTTGAAATTATTAAGAAGTGAAATTTATTATAATTTCGACGAGTTCAGGAAAATCATTGATGAAAAGAATTTCAGGAAGCTCTTTGGCGAAGTTTCAGGCGATACCCTGCAAAAGGTGCCCGCTGGTTTTCCCCGGGATTTTGAGGGGGCAGGCTACCTCCGGCTGAAAGACTTTCTGGCCTTACACCGGTACGATCCGTTGCTGCTGGATGAAAAGGAGTTGGTGCCTTATGCCATCAAAGTGTTTAAGGCTATGAAGCCGTTGAACGATTTTCTGAACAGGGCATTAGAAGGCTGAATTTGAAACGAAACAATGTTTAAAAAATAACTATGCAATATGGAATTTGTGTTTTAAGCGTGGTGCCGGTTCGGTCCGAACCGGCAGATACTTCTGAAATCGTTTCACAGCTCTTGTTTGGAGAATTGTTCCGAATTGCCGAAACTAGAAATTCGTGGAGCAAAATAATCATGGCTTATGATAATTATGAAGGCTGGGTCGACAAAAAACAATGTTGTTTGCTTACAGAGGTTGAGTTTCAGAAACTTTATAATAATACGAAAGTGGTGGTTGCTGATACACTGGCACTCATCAGCGATAAAACTCTCGGGTTGTCCTATCCTGTTGTGATAGGCAGCAGTTTGCCCGGTCTGAATAAAAAAAAACTGCCAATAGCAGGACATGAATATTTCTTTGACGGCAACTATACTGATTTTTTGGTAAAGGCGGATGCCGGTCTTATCACTGGTTATGCTCTTAAATTTCTTAATGCTCCTTATCTGTGGGGGGGCAGGTCGCCTTTGGGAATTGACTGTTCGGGCTTTACTCAGGTGGTGATGAAATTGTGCGGTATCGCTTTGTCGCGTGATGCGGCACAACAAGCAGTGGAGGGAAGTAATGTGGATTTTGTTGAGGAAGCGTTGCCCGGCGACCTGGCTTTTTTTGAAAACGCCGAAAACAGGATTATTCACACGGGGATCATACTCGCCGGTCAGAAAATAATCCATGCTTCGGGCAGGGTGCGCATTGATGATATCGACCACGAAGGAATATTTAATAAGAACCTTGGCGCTTATTCGCATAAACTACGGTGCATCAGGCGCTTTTTATAGTCTGTAGTACTGGCATAAAAATTGATACTTAAAACCAGAGTCTTACAGTCATGAAAAAAATAGTAATTCTGATATTGTTTGTTGTCGTAGCTTCCGCACAGCTTGTTTTTTCGCAGGATACCAACAGTGTGGTAACCCGTGCCATTGTCATCAACGGCGATACTTTACCAGTGCTGGCACTCGAAGAAGTGAAAATTTTTGGTCCGGTGATCTTTGCCAGCAAATACGAAGCCCTGCGTTTTTCCAAATTAGTGTATCATGTCAAGAAAGTGTATCCTTACGCAAAAATAGTCACTGTCAAGGTGCAGGAGTTTAACTATCTTATCAGCCAGGCCAGCAGTAAGAGAGAGAAAAAACGGCTGATGAAACAGGCTGAAGACGAACTGAAAACCCAATTTGAAGATGATATAAAAAATATGTCATCCACCCAGGGTGAGATACTCATCAAATTGATCGACCGCGAAACCGGGTCTTCTTCGTATGATATTATAAAAGAATTTCGGGGAGGAATAGTGGCAACATTTTATCAGACTTTCGGACGATTTTTTGGTTATAACCTTAAATCCACCTACGATCCTTTTGGCGCTGATAAAGATATTGAACAGATTATGGTGATGATCGAAAACGGAGAACTGTAATTATTTTCCCCGCCCCTGCAAAATAATCAGCGCTGTATAAATCATAATTTTGAAATCCACAGCCAGCGACATGTTTTCTATATACAACACATCGAATTTTAAACGGTCAATCATTTGGTCAACTGTTTCGGCGTAACCGTATTTTACCTGGCCCCACGAAGTGATACCCGGTTTTACCTTGTGCAGCAGTTTGTAATGCGGGGCTTTTTGTATTATCTGGTTGATGTAGTAAAGCCGTTCGGGGCGCGGGCCTACTATCGACATATCGCCTGTGAGCACATTATAAAACTGCGGTATTTCATCTAAGCGGACTTTTCGCATAAAACGGCCGAAAGGAGTGATCCTCTGGTCGTTTTTACTGGAAAGCTGAGGCCCGTTTTTTTCGGCATCAACATACATCGACCTGAATTTGTACATAGTGAATGGTTTGCCGTGGAGGCCGATGCGTTCATGCGAATAAAACACCGGCCCTTTAGATGATAGTTTAACACCCAGGGCGACCAGCAAATAAATTGGCAGAAGTAATGCCATTGCAAACAACGATCCTGCAACGTCAATAACTCGTTTGATATAACGCTGCCAGGCAGGCATTAGCTCGGGCGAAATCTGTATCAGCGGGGCATGGAAGATAGAGGTCATTTTTACGCTGCCCAGCAAAAAATCTTTAAGGTCCGGAGTGATTTTTATTACCACATGGGTATCCTCCAAAAGCGAGATAATCTGCTCTACAAAGGAACGTTCTGTCTTGTCAATGGCGATGATCACTTCTTCTATACCGTATTCAATGATTATGTTTTTCAGGTTTTTATAACTGCCAAGGTGTGGAAGAAATGCTTTCATGGGATGATGATCGCCATTGTGCACATCCACAAAACCAATAAATTTGTTACCCGACGATTTCCATTGATTTTCTATTTCATTATATATTGCAGTAGCATTGCCGTTGCTGCCTATCAGCAAGGTGTTAAATCCTATGATTTTATGGTGTACTTTGTACGCTGTTTGCGATGATAATATTAAGCGGCCGAAATAGGTAAGAGTAAAATGCAATCCAAAAATAACACCGAAATACAGGTAATAATTTTTATAGGAAACCACCTGGTCGTCGAGTATGAACAGGAAGAAAATCACCACCATGCCAATAATCGAGATAGTGAATGTTTGTCCGAGCTCTTTTAATCGTGATTTTCTGAAAATCTTGTGATAAGTACCAATGATAAAATATAGCAGTATCCAGAAAAAGATGATGAAAAGCAGTCCGATATAAAGGTTATTATCTCCGTAAATCAGATCGGGGTGGTCAAACACATGGTGATCGATATGGTATTTTCTGAAAATAAAAAATAGTATCCACGCTGATGCAGCCGATAATACATCCGAAACGACATATTTAATTACCTGTAGTTTTTTGTTCATTACGTTCATTCGGTGTAAAGCAATTTTATATTATCCAGCAAAACCTCGGCTGATGTCTGATTTTCCGGTTTGTAACTTTCAAAAAATATTTTATATCCTGCCACGTCGGAGGATATATTGGCAGCAGGCGTGAGATTTATGTATATTTTATTCCACGTTGTATTAGGGTTAAGCACCATCACATCTATACGGTTGTTCATGCCGGTGTTTAATACAGCAAACAGGCCTATGGCCAAAGGGGCGTTGGTTTTGTAATTGAGTTCAAGAAAAACCGGCGACTGGTTTTGCGGTATTTCATAAATCTGGTCGGAGACACTTAAAAGATATGGTGCAGTGGCATCCATGTTTGCTACACCCGAACTGGCGCCTTCAAAAACCAGGGCACTGTCCTGTGTTTGTATAAAATTGGTGTCGCTGTTGGTAAATTTCAACAGGGTGATTCCGGCAGTTTCAAAATCTTCTTTCCACCGGATTTTGTTTTCATAATAAGTTACCGTAGGATGCAGGGTGTCGGTTTGTTCGGCTGTCAGTTCCACCGTAGTTTCCCAGGGTTGATAATACGAATAGTAAGCCCTCGACATGGCAATGCCGTTAAGTTTTATCCCTGCCCTCACCATGATGGTATGTTGCCCGTTAGCCAGTACGGGAAAAGTGGCCGGCAATTCATAAATTCCCTGCAAATCGCCGTCGATATATACCCAGGCATCGGTTATTTTGCAAGAGTTGCTACCGTCAAATTCGTAGGTGGTGTTAAGGTCTATTTTGTCAATGTGGATATATGAAGGGATGGTATCTGTTTTTTTGCACGAAGAATTAGAGAAGAGCAAAACACACCCGACAACAACCATAATAATTATGCGAAACCCGGCAGCGTATTTTTTCCCCATTATCTATATTGAAATTTATTGGGTTAACGGTAGTAAAATCGAATTATTGTATCGCAGGGAAATTTAATCAGGAATATTGATCTTTTCAATGACTTTATACGCAATGTCCAGGGCTTTGTATCCATCAATAATGCTGACGGGGGTTTCCGTATTGTTTTCTATCGAGTGAAAAAAAGTTTCCAGTTCGGTTTTGATGGCATTGATGGGAACAATTTCGGGTTTTTCAAAAAATATTTGTTTTTTGCCTTTGTTTTCGCCCAGATCGATAACCATATCCAGAGGGCCTATGGTGTTCTCGTCCACGATGTTTTTGAGCCGGATTATTTCGGCATATTGTTTTAAGAAGTCCACGGAAATGTAAGCGTCGGCCTGAAATATGCGTGTTTTGCGCATGTTTTTCATCGAGATACGGCTTGCCGTCAGGTTGGCCACGCAGCCGTTGTCGAATTCGAGGCGGGCATTGGCAATATCGGGTGTTCCGCTTACAATAGAAACGCCGCTGGCGCTGATTTTTTTGATGTTGGATTTTACCAGGCTCAAAATGATGTCTATGTCGTGTATCATCAGGTCGAGGATGACTGGCACATCGGTTCCGCGCGGGTTGAATTGTGCCAGGCGGTGGGTTTCAATAAACATGGGTTGCCGGATAAAAGGGAAAGCGGCTACAAAAGCAGGATTGAAACGTTCCACGTGCCCTACCTGTACCTTCACCCTGGCCTCACCGGCAATGGAAATAAGCGCTTTGGCTTCGTCCAGCGTAGTAACCAGCGGCTTTTCGATGAATACGTGTTTTGCCGATTTCATGGCCAGTGAAGCGCAATCAAAATGCGACAGCGTTGGTGTAACAATATCTACAACATCAACCCGGTCAATAAGTTCTTCCACCGAAGCAAAGGCCTTGATGCCGTATTCGGCTTCTACCTGCCTTGCAACAGCAGCATCCTGGTCGTAAAACCCAATAATATTGATCTGTTCGATCTGCTTCAGGCATTTGATATGAATTTTTCCAAGGTGCCCGGCTCCTAATACGCCTATTGTTAACATGTGAGTTGGTATTTTTTAGCAAAATTAAATTTTTTATAAGTGGTATTTGATTATTTTCGCATGAGAAATTAACAGGTAGAGAGATTGTTGGCAGATGAGGTAACAGTCTGAATAACATTAATATGGATATTGATGATAGACTCTTATAAACATAAAGGACTGAGAAAGCAATTGGTTGAAACGGTCAGGGCAAAGGGGATATCCGATGAGCAAATTCTGGGAGCTATCGAAAAAATCCCGCGTCATTTTTTTCTTGATTCTACTTTTCAGAATTTGGCTTACGAAGACAAACCTTTTCCCATTGGTGCCGGGCAAACCATATCGCAGCCTTTTACCGTGGCTTTTCAAACGCAATTGTTGCAGGTAAAAAAAAGAGATAAGATACTGGAAATTGGTACCGGCTCGGGCTATCAGGCCTGTGTGCTGCTTGAACTCGGCGCTATCGTTTATACCATTGAACGACAGAAAAGTCTGTATCAGAAAACTAAATTGTTTTTACCTTCCATAGGGTATAACCCGAAATTCTTCTATGGTGATGGCTACAAAGGCTTGCCGGCTTTTGCCCCTTTCGATAAGATTATTGTTACTGCCGGTGCGCCTTATATTCCCGAAATGCTGCTTAATCAGTTGAAAAATGGCGGCATCATGGTGATTCCGGTGGGCGAAGGCGATGTGCAAAAAATGATTACCGTCGAAAAAAGTGTAACTGGCGAAGTAAGCATCCACGAACACGGTGCTTTTCGGTTTGTGCCGCTGCTTGGCGACAAAGCTAATGATAAATAATACCAGATATGTGCGGTATTGCTGGCATACTGAAAAAAGACCCTTCGGTAACTGATCTTTCTGTTATGCTGGGCAGGATGTGCCAGGCGCTTAGGCATCGCGGGCCCGATGATGAAGGCTACGCTTGTTTTGCAGATGAAGAGGTTTTTGCTTGCGGTGGCAATGATACCCCGGCCGGGTCACGCGAGACCAACCTGCCTTATGCCGCGCATTATGATATTGCTGGCCTGTCCGAAGATATCTTTCTCGGCCTGGCTCACCGCCGACTTTCCGTTATCGACTTGACCCCGGCTGGCCATCAGCCAATGTGTAACGCCAACCAGTCGGTATGGGTGGTTTTTAATGGCGAAATATACAACTATTGGGAACTACGCGAAGAACTGGAGGCTAAGTCCGTGCGTTTTGTCTCCAATACCGATGTAGAGGTAATGCTCAAAGCATTTGAATATTGGGGAATGGACTTTACAGCCAAACTCAACGGTATGTGGTCATTTGTGTTGTACGACCGCCGCAGCAACTGTCTGATAGGCTGCCGCGACCGTTTTGGTGTTAAACCGTTTTACTATTATAACTCTTCGCAGTTTTTTGCTTTTGCCTCCGAACAAAAAGCCCTGCTTCAATTACCTATCGTTACGGGAATCAACCCCGAAGCCGTGGGCGATTATCTGGTCAACAGCAGAATTGAAGCCGGAGAACAGGGCCTTTACAGCAATATCAAAGAGCTGATGCCTTCTCACTATATGATTTACAACCTGGGCACCAACACCCTGGAGTTAAAAAGGTACTATACTCTGAATTATAATAAAAACAACGAAAAATTTGATGCAGGGGAATTTCGTAAAATGGCACATCAGGTTGGCGAAAAGCTTACCAGGGCCATCACGCTTCGCCTGCGTTCCGATGTAAATGTCGGCTTTTGTTTGAGCGGGGGTATCGATAGCAGTAGTATTATCGGCGTTTCGCATCAGGTAAATGCAGGTCATTCTCTGCAGCAGTTAGGCAGCCAGTTACATGCCTTCACCGCCGTGTGCGACGATCCGGCCGTGGACGAAAGCCGCTGGGCGGCTATGGTATCCGACAAATACAACCTTGTATGGCATAAAAAGCCGTGTTCGGCCAGCAGGCTTTTCGACGAACTTGAAAACATTATACACTATCAGGATTCTCCCTTGTTTTCGGCCAGTACTTATGCCCAGAGCGCAGTGATGAAATTGGCCCGTGAAAAAGGCGTCACCATCCTGCTCGACGGTCAGGGCGGCGACGAACTATTTGCCGGTTACGTGCCCTTTTACATTTCGTATTATCTCGAATTGCTGCGCCACTTCAGGCTGAAAGCCTT
>Ga0116171_10002840_pt1 | contig 16249 bp, 13 predicted proteins | sample AD_JPNHW2_MetaG_FD_89798 | JGI IMG/M metagenome (GOLD analysis project Ga0116171, IMG submission 89798) | Active sludge microbial communities of municipal wastewater-treating anaerobic digesters from Japan - AD_JPNHW2_MetaG | ecosystem: Engineered > Bioreactor > Anaerobic > Digestate | place... | reverse complement strand
CGGCCCGGGTATTTTTTGAATATCTCAACAGGGTTCTGTCCTGCTTTAGACATCCAGAAAAGATCAGGTTCCATGGTAACAAGCTCTTTGTCGAGTTCAACCATAAACACATCGAAATAGGGGATTTTCCCTTCCACTGTATCGAATTCAAAATTATGGTTATGATAACCAAACTGTATACCGTTTTCTTTCATTATGGCTCCGACCTGGTTCCAGTCGGCGCACATTTTCTGATAACTTGCGATAGTTGTCCGGGCTTCTTCCACCACCCAGGGTTGCATACAGTACTTGACACCAAGTTTTGCATGATCTTCGGCCATTTTCTTTGCATTGTCAAGGGTAATGCCAAGTGCTTCAACCTGTGTATGGCTGCTGAGGATTTCCATTCCAAGGTCATTTACCATCTTTTTAAACTCAACAGGTTCGTAGCCATAGAACTTCCCATCAGCATATCCTGCCAGTTCAAGATATTTATATCCCATGTCCGAAACTTTTTTCAGTGAGCCGGGGACATCTGTTCCCATAGCATCACGTATGGTATATAACTGAAGACCTATTCCGAATGTTTTCGGGTCAACAGCGGCAGCTGCAGGAACTTTTGAGCTACCTGTTTTGCATGAATATTGTGAGAGTACAACGGCTCCCAGAACTCCTGTAGCAGACATTTTCAGGAAATCCCTTCTTGAATGATTCTTTTTCATAGTAAGTAAATATTAATAGGTATCATTATACAGTATATTCAAAATGATGAATTTCATCCTGAAACAATTGTCTGCCAGAACTGTTGATTTTTAAATAATTAATAACAGGATTGGCATATATTCCAAGAAAAATTGATTCCAGTTCCTTCCTGTCACCATCAATTACAGAGAGCCCCATGTTCATATAATTAATAAATGTAGTTCTGTCAACCGGAGAATATAAATCTTCGAAAGTGTTACCGTTTAATATATCGTATGCTATGTAATGAGTGCTCCACAATTTATAGTTCTCGTACACTCTTTTATCAATCAGTCTGGCAAGGGCCTCTATCTGTTCATTTTTGTGAACTGCACCAATTCCAAGAAGTTCATCGTCAGAGACAGGAGCTGCAACGGTCATCTGTATGTGCCCTTTATGCTGCCTTATACCGGTTAACATGCTGTTTAAGTCTTCGCCGGGCGCCTTTACATAAGGTTTATTCCTGCTGAGATATAATTCCCTGGTTTTCAAAAAATCGCAGGGATCATACTCATAGGATATTATTAAAGGTGTGATATTCAGTCCCGAATATTTCTTCACAAAATCATTTTCACCGCTCATACCCAACATCTTGAGTACTGCCTGCTGAGTATGGTCATCCCCATCCTTGGTGCGTCCGTTTCGCTGAGCAATCCATATCGACTGCATTTTTTCGTTTATGCAGTACCGTATGTATCTGGATGTATGAAGTGAATTAACGAATATCTGTTTTGGCGATCCACCCCTGATGAGTTTGAACATCTTATTTGACTTGCCTATATCCACAACAAACTGGGAACTCATAAGGTTATCTCCAAAAGTAATTTCGGAAGTCTCATGTCCGCAGGAATACAAAATAATCTGCAAAATGGCGGCATCGAGAAGAACATCACGATGGTTCGACAGAAACAGGTATCTTTTTGACGAAGACAGTCTTTCCATACCGCTGAAATAAAACCCTGAAGAGGTGAGTTTCAAGATATTCTGTATGGCATTATTCATGACATTTACCTGGAAGCTTTTTATGCTGTCGAAAGATCTGAATCTGTTTTTAACAGCTTCAAAAGGGGTATCAGGATAGAGAAACCCTGCAACTTTTTCAAAGAGAGGGTTTTCAACGATGCGCAGCATTGCATCATTTATCTCATAGTCATAATAAGAACGAATGTCATCAAACTCACCTACCATACAATTTTATTTTTTTCGTTTATCCAGGAACTTAACCGGCTTCCGGTTTTTATCAGGAGCTTGAATCTTTTGTATATTTTCAACCAAAGTTAGTTTTATTTCAGGAGCAACCCTCAGTTTTGCACGGAATTTATCTTTCAGTTCCTTCACAAGAGCATCTGATCCGTTTACACATCCTACATGAACAACAACTTCATCAGTTCCGTAATCATTGGTATTTACCTCCACCACGTAATTCTCAACACTGTCAAAATGGTCAAGCACATCGAATATTGAAGATGGGAAGATGGTAGTACCTTTAAATTTTATCATCTGGTTTTTGCGACCTATGATCGGACTTATTCTTTTAGTCTGCCGGCCGCATTTGCATGGTTCATTATGAAATGTACACAAATCTCCTGTTCTGAAACGAAGAAGAGGCATGGCTTCAACTCCCAATGTGGATACTGTCAGTTCACCGGGTTCTCCATCACGAACCGGATTTCCATCATCATCAAGAACCTCAACTATAATAAGTTCCGGATGATGGTGTCCGCCACAGTTATAGGAACACTCAGGAAAAGTGGTTGCCATTTCGGTCGACGAATAGGTGGCAATAAGCTCAATATCCCATTTATCTCTTATTCTTTGTCCGAGAAGATTCAGTGAGAAATCCTGATTACGTAAGTTCTCTCCTATTGTGATGGCTCTTTTAATACTCGAATTACGGTAATCGATACCATTTTCTTCTGCATATTTTACTATACGAAGAATAAATGACGGAACACAAATAATATTCTTCGGAGAAAACCTTCTGATAGAATCCCATTGAAGTTCCGGTATTCCGTTTCCCACGCGAACAATACCTGCCCCAAGCTTGCGCACTCCTAAGAAATAAGCTAGCCCTGCCATAAAACGCTTGTCGATGGTAGTCATAAGCTGAAATACGTCCCCTGCCTGGGCACCGGCACATGAGAATGAAATATATTCATTGTAAGCCAGGCGGTCGAGATCTTTATCGCTCATAGCAAAAGTAACAGGGTCTCCCAGTGTTCCACTTGTAGTAATGTAATCAGAAATTTTAGTACGCGGTACACAAATAAAGTCGTCATTATAAAGCTGAAGGTGAGATTTGTCAGTAAGAGGAATATTGCGCAAATCGGACAGTCGTTTTATCTTTTTGGGATCAATTTTTTCTTTAAGGAACATTTTTTTGTAATAGGGCGAATAGTCGGCAAGATATGCCATCAGTTTCTGAAGCTGTAAATCCTGAAAATGTTCAATTACCTCTAGAGGTTGTAATTCAATTTCTGGTATCATTTCAAACTAGTTATATAATCAGACAGTACACCTATCTCATGCAGCCATTTAATACATTCTACGTTCCATAAAGCCGCCTTTCCCCCTTTTTTGGGATCAATGCCAAAGCCATGACCTCCTTTTTCATTCAGAAGCAGCTTGCAGGCAACACCGGCATCTTTGAGGCTCCGGTAAAAATAGTAGCTATTACGCCAGTCAACAACAGGATCGTCTTTGGCCACAACAATCATCATAGGCGGATCGCCGTGCCGTACCTGGCGTTCAAGTGACATTTCATCCATCAACTCTTTAGTAAAATGAGGACCAAGCAGATTTTTGCGTGAACGTTTATGTGCTATGCTGTCCTGCATAGAGATGACAGGATAAACAGGTACCACAAAGTTAGGACGCAAGCTTACCCTGGGTATTATTCCAAGCGGAAGAAGAAAATTTTCATTATACAGGGTTCCTCCTGATGCAACCAGATGACCTCCGGCAGAAAATCCTATCAGACCTACTTTGGAAGTATCGATATCCCATTTAGCTGCATTTTCCTTGATAAACTGTATAGAACGCTGAAGATCCTCTATCATTGCAGGGTGATGATAACCGAAGAAACCAACACGATAACGCAACACGAAAGCGTTAATCCCCCTGCTCTGAAACCAGTTTGCGACGTCATACCCCTCTGTATTTACTCCAAGATGATGATAACTACCTCCGGGACATATAATTACAGCCACATGAGTATTTTCGGGAGTGGTGTTTGTAAAAGCTGTTAAATCCGGATTATCGAGTTTCTGATATGTTACTTGAGTACCTTCCCAGATTTTATAAACATGTTGTGCATCAGCACTTAATACAATCAGTAAACAACAAATTACTGAAAAAATAAATTTCATTATAAATTATTACTTTAAATACTTTTTAATTTCGTCTGTCGTTAGCAATTTCCATGCCGGCTTGCAAAACTCTCCATTAACAATCTCAAAAGAAACGCTATAAAACACTTCGTCGTAAAAAGATAACTTGGAGCCCATTTCGGGATTGTGCTCAATGTAAATGAGGTTTTTCGGGTCAATATTCAGTTTTTCGCATATCTGCATAGCCAGCGATGCCGTCACCTGGGTGATCGCTGTTCCGGGATTATCTTTATACAACTCTGAAACAAGGATAACATCCTTTCCATTGTATGTGGTTCGTTTCAGGCCGCACTTTGAAGGGATGCCCCAAGAGCCTTTGAATTCAAAAACAGAATCAATATTTTCAAATGAAGCTTTCATCTAAATTTTAAAAATTATAATGTTCTTTTGACTTTCTTCCCAAAGCTATAATCAGATAATTCCCGTTGACGCGGACGGAAAGTGTTGTCATTCATTTCGCGAAGCATCACTTTTGAGAACAGTTTAAACATCTTCTGCGATTGGGGTTCATCACGGTAAAACGACTCCCAGGCATAATTAAAAAGTTCCTGAAGCCGCTCTGGCGACATATTTTTTGGCTGATATACAACTTTACCTGCATTGTAATGATCCCAGTCATTATCAAAAATACGTCCCTGGCGTATAAAGTCATCATAAACCTTTGTTTTTGGAAAAGGAGTAAGCACGGTAAATTCTGCCAGATCGAGGTCTATTTCGAGAATAAAATCAATCAGGCGCTTAATGTCGTCTTCCGTCTGGTTATCAAGCCCAAGGAGAATAGTACCTTCAACACCTATACCAAAGTCGTGGTAACGTTTTATCCTTTCCTTAATATAGTCAGAGGTATCGAACACAGCCTGATAAACATACCAGGCCCCTGCTTTTGCAGCCAGCTCAAGTACTTTTGGATCATCTTCTATGGTATGACTTATCCATTTCTTTTTTAGAGGAATCATGGCTTCGAACAGTTCCTTTTCCCATTTCGTACTTTGTGCCAGGGAGTTATCGACAATAAACAAGCGGTTGTTTTCAATAGTCTCCAGTTCCTCAATTGCTTTTGCAACAGGACGAGGCCGGAAGCCTCTGCCTCCAAGATATGTCACAGCACACGGATAACAACTGAATTTGCATCCGCGTGAAGCATGGAACAGATCAACCATCTGAACGCCTTTATGGTTATACATCTTATGGTTCAGTAAGTCTCTCCGAGCCGGCCCGATAGATGCAATATCGGGAAACTGGTACATATAGTTGTAAAGCTTCTTCAGACTATTATTTTTGAAATCGGAGAAAACCTCTTCCATTCTGCCTTCGGCTTCACCTAAAAATACCGAATCAGCATGAAGCATTGTTTCTTCTGCATGAAGCATAGTAGAAATGCCTCCGAATACAACTTTCTTTCCCTGCTTGCGAAAGATATCTGCAATTTCCCATCCTCTTTTCACCTGAGTACTCAACATCATTGATATGCCAATGAAATCAGCCTCCTCATCAAAACTAACAGGTTCGACATTTTCATCAGTAAACTTCACATCCACATAATCGGGTAAAGCAGCGGCAAATACCACAGGTCCGTGAGGAGGAAGATTAAATGTTGTCTGTCCTTCAAGTTTTTCCCACCGGGGGTAAATTAATCGAAACTTCATAATAAAATCGTAACTTATTTACTTTTATAATCTTCGTTTATTTTGTTTATCAGATAGTTAATCCCAACGAACTCTCCTGCAGTGAGAATAGCGCTCAGTGCTACTCCGATTATACCATGCAGGTTAATATTTTGACCCGTTAAATATAAGTTATTTATTTTAGTCCGCGGAACGATATGTGAGTTGAGCAAGTTGTTACAGTCTTTTTCAATTCCGTAGAGAGAGCCATCTTTAGAACCTGTATAATCGCGGATTGTAAGAGGAGTTGATGCAGACATGGAATCAATATTATCATCAATGCCTGGGAACAGTTCTTTCAGAATCGCCAATACCTTATCAGTGCACCGGCGTTTGAAAGAGATATAATCATCTCCCCTCCTGCCGGTACTGGTATTTTCCCATTGTCTGACATCATCAAAATTCATTATACAGTTGACAATCATTTTCTCTGCATATTTTTTCTCGCCCGAAGTAGGCGGAGTAAGCAGCATCATTCCCTGTGGCCAGTTTTCTTCGGTGTATTGAGAAGCTTTCCATATAGAATCATATGACGGTGAGTAATAGTAATTGTAATTAAGATACGGAAATGATTCTTTTCTGAAGGTTATAAAAATCGTAAATACAGAAGTTGTGTTTTTAAGTGAAGTAATGCGGTTCCTGTATGCTTTTTGTATCTGCCCCGGATCAATCATTTCAAGGGTAAGTGCAGGATGGATAGCAGAAATATAATTCTTGGCCTCATAGGTCCGGCCATCAGACAGAATTATTCTTTTGATCTCCTTGTCACTAACATCGATATGAGCAACCTCACTTGAAGTATACACATCGCCTCCTACCGACCTGATTAGGCTCACCATATTATCAGCCAGTTGCTGCGGCCCATCAACAAATCGTGTAGCTCCTTCAAGATAAAACTTAGAGATAAGGATATGCACATAGGCAGGTGTCTTATCAAATATCCCGGCATAGAGTGAATTATTCCAGGCTACAACCCGTTTAAGCTTTTCGCTCACAAAGAATTGGTCGATATATTTACCCACAGGCTGAGTCAATTCGTCATCCATCGAAAAGAGTTCTGTTTCGCGTGGTTCCAGATTGAAAAGGTAAAACTTTTTGCTCAGTTCCTTTATGCTTGAGATATATCGCTTCAGGTTTTCACGCTCATCAGGGAAATGTTCAGCCAACCCGTTTATGAAATTTTCCTCACCAGAACCCAGTTTGTATCTGCAGTTATCTTCACCGATATGGAGAATATCAAAAGCTTCTGAATCCAGGTCTTTCATTTTAAAATTACCCAGAACCTGAAGGTAGTTGAATATCTTTGAAAGAACCTGATCCTGAGAGAATCCGCTTACATAATGTATACCCGTTTCAAAAGTCTTATTATGTTTTTTAAACACATGCAAACCTCCACCAATTGCATAATGTTTTTCGAGAATACATACTTTATATCCCTCTTTTGCAAGCAGGCAGCCACAAATAAGCCCTCCAATACCACCACCAACGATTATAAAGTCATATTGCATCCGTATATAATTTATTTTAATGTCCCCGAACAACGCTTGTCAGTTTACTTTTCAGGGGAGTCTCCGTTATGAAAATAAAAAAAATCATTGACCACCTTTTTCAGTTCAACAAACTCAGATGAGGTAATTACAGCGCTTACCGCCACTCCAAGTATCCCATGCGAATTAATGTTTTGTCCGGTAAAAAACAGGTTTGGCACTTTTGTGTGATGTGAGATAAGTGTTTGCTCGGGACAATTTTTATCTTTCAGAATGCCATACATTGACCCTTCTTTTGTACCCGTATAATCTCTCAGTGTCAATGGAGAAGATGTATATACCTCCTTTATGTTATTTCTTATTCCCGGGAAATCATTTTCGAGTTGTTGTAGCAAAATTTCTTTTCTGGCCTCTTTAAATAATTTATAGTCATTTCCACGTCTTCCAATAAAAGTGTCCTCCCATTTCTTCACCTCATCAAACTTCATGTATGATATAAGCACACCGCTTTCAGCATAAGCTGGATTTTTCAGCGGAACCTGATGCATGAAAATATAATTACGGGGCCAGTTTTCAGGGGTATACGAAAAACAATCCCATACATTGCCGGTATTGTATTTGTAATAGTTATAATTAATATATGGAACTGTATCAGGTTTAAACTCAATATAAAGGACAAAATTTGAAACAGTATTCTCTACATTATGGATCCGCTCGCGATATATTTTCTTAATAAGTGAAGTTTCCAGCATATCCAAAGTAACTGCCGGATGTGTATTCGATATGAAATATTTTGATTCTATTATTTCTCCGTTTGCCAGAGTAACTGAGGTGGCTCTCGATGTATTGCAGTTTATCGATTTAACCTCGGCTCCCGTAAATATCTCTCCACCGAAGCCCTGTATAGATTTACACAGACTGTTTGCAATAGAGTTTGCCCCTCCCACTATACGCCAGGCACTCTGTATATAAAAGTTATTTATCAGAGCATGAATATACAAGGGGGTCTTTTCCCGTTTACCCGCATAAAGCATATTGGTTGAAGAAAGGACATTCTGAAGTTCTTTGTTTTTGGTAAGAGAATCAAGGTATTCTCCAATTCCTGTTTTTACGGCTTCATGAGAATAAAACTCACTTGATGCAAGTTTCTCGCGGTTAAAAATTGGAGATGAAGTTGCATATTTCTGAAGATCAGAAGTGTATTTTATCAGAGCTTCCCTCTCATTTGGAAAATTTTCAGACAGTTTTTCTACAAAATTCTCATACCCCATTGCAAAGCGATACTCTCTCCCATTCAGAGATATATGTTCAAAGCCATCTGTATCAAGCTTATGCAACTTAACATCTTTAAGAAGGTTAAGGTATGAAAAGATATTATATAACAGTTGTCCCTTCTCCATGCTTCCGACATAATGCATTCCGGTGTCGAAAGTGATCCCCTTCCGTACAAAAGTCTGAAGACATCCTCCAGGTTGGGTATGCTTTTCTAAAATGGATACTTTAAAGCCGTTTTTGCCGAGAATATATCCGCAAATAAGGCCTCCCAGACCACTGCCAATAATTACAACGTCATATTTTTTCATGTTTTTTTGAAATTGTAACCAGGTCATCTGTCCGGCTTAAGCTGAGACACAAATCATCAGATATTTTTTTCAGATCAGACAAATCAGGTTTATTGTCTTTTTTTACTTCGTTTCCTGTAAGGCGCAGAACAATTTTGTCGTATCGCGTATAGTCTGCATCGGATATCAACAACAATGTAGAACAAGAGGAATATTTTTGTATGATCTGCTGTTGTTCAGAGTCTCCGTAGGTTCGCAAACAATCGGCAAGCACCACAGCATCGTATGCCTGTGTAATTTCATACTCACAGGGATCACCTTTTACAAATGAAATTTTTTCGGAACACGAAGCGCAATTCATGGCCAATGCCAGCTTATCATCATTTTCTTCCACAGCATCGATAAAAAGCATCGGTTTTACCATTGAAAGCAACAAGGGAAATTCTCCGGTTCCTGCTCCGGGGACCAAAATCCTGCCAACGTCAGGAAGACTATCTATGATGCCGGAATAATTATTGTGCCTTTTGAGGTTTATTCTCACTTTTGTGCTTATAGCAGAACCTTTATACAAATAATTATGACAAAGCTTGTCAGCATAGTAGGAAGGCGTTTCCTGCTCCCCGGCAATGCTTTGATATTGTTTATTGTACATCCTTCTTATGTACTTTGCACGCAATGAATATGTTTCACCAAAGCTTTTATCTTCAGGTTTAATACGCTCAAGTATTTCGACTATCACGGATCCTTTATGCAAAATAAAATCTGCTTTGGGGAATACATATCCCATACCATGTATGATTACCGGTAATATATCGAGATTCAGCTGTTCGGCAAGATAGAAAGCCCCTTTATGAAAACGGTTTATTGAACAATCCTTTGATCGTGTACCTTCAGGGAATATCATTATCGAATAACCCTTTTTCACCATCCCGGCCAAAGGCTCCATACTTTTTTCTATACCGTTTGCAACCGGAAAAAAATCGGCATATTTCACGATGTTTCCATAAAACGGGGAATTCCAAACCCATTCGTTTGTAAGTATCACTATGTGCGGCGAAAGCATCATTATCATCATAAGATCAATATGTGACTGATGATTGCAGATTATCACCGCAGGTTTTGTAAAATCTTCTCCATATTTATTCCTTACATATGTTTTCACCTGTGGAATACGTACTGCAACAAAGCCCGCAGTAAATGTCAGACATTTATGAAAATACAACTTTTTCCTGTCGGTTGGTTTTGTCACTTTGAAAAAGAAGAAACCAATAACTGAAAGCATGATACTGCCAACCAGGAATGCCGTAAAAGAGTATATAGTGTTGCCAAGATTCCGTGCAGTGACAGGATAAACCCGCTTTCTCCCTTTATATGTTGTTAACCAACGATATAAGAACGGCAATATTGTATATGAAATCACAACCACCGATGTCATTCCGATTATTGTAACCTGTGCCAGCGATTTCATTGCAGGATGCTTTGCAAAGATGAGTGAACCTATGCCGATAAACATTGTTAATGCAGAAAGTATGACCGCCAGTTTATAGGAATTTAATATTTTCTGTTTGCAGGCATATTCACGTATTGATCCTTCCATTATAAAAATACTGTAATCGTCGCCCAGACCAAAAATGAAAGTAGCCAATATGATATTTACGATATTGAATTTAATGTTAAAAACAGACATCAAGCCAAGTATCCATATCCAGCCTATAACCATCGGTATGAATGTAAGAAGACTTAATTCGAAACGGCCGAAGGAAAGCGTTAAAAATAGAAGTACCATAAATGCACAGACATACAGCACAAAATTAAAATCGTCTGAAAGTATTTCAATTGTTGCCTTTGTTGTGGAAGCCCTGTCAAAGGAGAAGGTACCTGGAGATTTAAGCGTTTTCTTTACAATTTCTTCATTTTCAGGAGCTATATACAATAAGGTAATTATCATTACCCTGTTATCTTTATTGATAACATAAGCTGATGCCATATCACTTTCCAACAGATGATCAGAATTCTGAACTGAGTGTTCCTTTCTGACCAACTGAAGAAAATTGTTAAAAGTGTTTTCTTTGAAACCAACCTTTATTCCTTTATTTTCAATCAGTTCAGATGTCTTCTGGCGCCGGTCAGCCCAAAAACTGTTCCATAGGTCAATCTTCTGTTTCTGGAGTGAATCGCTCAGAGCCAGATTACCTATACCCGAAATAGACTTTATTTTGCGTATCTGTACCAGGCTGTCAATTTGTACTCTGGCCGATTCATAGTTTCTGAGTGCTTCGTTTGGAGTATGTCCTTCCGAAACGTGAATAATTGATTTTTCCGAAAGGTTAGTAAATGCCGTTAATTCGTCAAATGCATTTTTCTGTTCAGAAGTCATATATGAAATTTTGTTCATATCGCTCTCGAACTCCAGATGTCTTGAAAAAAATGCAAATACGATGGTCAGCAGGAAAATAGTGATGATAACCCATCTGTTTTTGTCGAGTCTGATCTCTGAGACCTGATCAAAAAACACAGGATAATCAGAAACGGATAACGACGCTCCCTTAACAAAATTAGGCATAAACAGAAGTACAAATAATATTGTTCCTGTCAGTGCAAGAGCAGCAAACAGTCCAAAATCACCAAGAGCCTCTGAACTGACAAACAATAAGCTCAGAAAGGCCCCAACCGTTGTTATGCTTCCCACAATAAGGGGAGCTGCCAGATCTTTAATAGTAAGTTCAACTGACCCGCAGTGTTTGTAATGCACAAGAAAATGCAGAGTGTAGTTGATCGCTATACCAAGTATGGCCGATCCGGCTCCTACAGCTATTGCCGAAATAGTCCCTTTAATAAAGAATAATAATGTAACTGAAAACAGTGCGCCAAAAATCACAGGTACAACAAGAAGTACTATTGAACGGACATTCCTGAAGAACATTCCCAATAGTATAACAATCAGAATGACAGCTACTGCGGTGGAAATATATGAATCCTTCTTGATCTGCGATGCATTTGATACACCTACCAATGCAGCACCAAAGCTTGTCACCGAAAGTTTTCCGCCACTTCGTGCCTTAAGTTCTCTTATGTTCTCATCAAGAGCCCTGGCCAACACTTCATTCTTCCCTGTCTCTCCAATACCATATACCGATGTTATGAAAATAAGCAGGTTCTTACTGTCCTTGCTGAAAATGTATCCGTTATAATTACTGTAAACACTGTCAATGACATTCTTACTCAGCTCTGAAAAGACTCTGTTTGAGATATGCAACGGATCAGCAATAATATACTTCTTATAGATAAGTCCCATTGGTGAAACCAGGTCCTTCTTATCCTGTTCCAAAACTGACTGGATGGCATCAGGAGTAATGATCGAGTCGAGACGCTGATAGTCAGATTTTTTAAGGTACAAAGGGATGTTCTGAAGGAGAAGATCGAAAGTCGCTCCTATCTTTGAATCATCTATTTTGTAAAAGATATTTTTAATATACTCATCCCCGGGGTCTGCCTTCAGCGAATCGACAAGAGTATCTGCACTCGCTGCAAGATAATCCTGTATATCTGACATTGAGGAGTCTTTGACAGAAAGTTTGATAATGATCTTATCGTTTGAACTTAAGTTTCTGGCAACAAAATTTGTATGTTCTGTTTCCGGAGTATCTGGCATAAAACCAGAAATGTCTTCTTCAAGCTTTATCTGAATTGCAAAATAGAAACAGGTTGCGAACAGAACTGCCAGAATAGCAAAGAATAATACTCTTTTATTCTTAAAATAATGATATATTGATATTAGCAATTCAGTCATTAAACGTTATGTTTCAATTATTTACCTTTTCAGGAACATCTTTAAAATCAATTTTACCGGATAGGCGTAAATAAAAGCTATTATAGTTAAAAATGTGTTTAAAATACTTATTCTGACGAAATCTATGAAGGGACGGTAATGGCTTATTCTCTCCTCACGTGGCGGATAATATACAGAAATTGCCACATGATCGACATTAATTCCCTTCCAATTTGCCCTGACCAGCATCTCAAGTTCCGATTCATAGCGGTTTGTAAAGAAATGAATACCGGATATCTTCTGCAAAGGATAAAGACGAAAACCAGATTGAGTGTCGGGCAGGTTAATCCCTGTCTGTAATCTGTACCAGAAATTCGAGAACCTGTTTGCAAAAGTATTCCCTTCAGGCATATTTTCCTGACGCAGTAACCGGCTGCCTACAATTAGAGTGTCGGGGACCCACTGTATCTTATCAAGAAACAACAATATATCACTTCCTCTATGCTGACCATCAGAGTCAATGGTAATTGCATACCTGAAACCTGAAGAAAAAGCGCATCCAAAACCTTGTTTCAGGGCATATCCCTTGCCCCTGTTAGGCTGGTAAGAAATTATTTTCACATTGCTGTAGGAATTCAGTAAAGATGAAGTGTTATCGGTCGATCCGTCGTTAACGATGATAACATCAGCAACATACTGCAACACATCGTCAATGACTGATTGCAAGGCATGAGAGTTGTTGTATGTTGGTATTATTACACAACATTTCAACTCCCTGGCCAGCTGCATGCTATTGTTTTTATCGACAGATATCACAGTCCTTTATATGTTGCCTCAATCTTTGTAAATATTGTTTCTCCACACACAATGTTGGTTACTGCAAAAATCATATCATTTTCTATCCTGTATTTAATAACAAATTCGATTTCAGGATTTTCAACAGGACTTATCACTTTCAGATATTTTATATTCTTTGCCTGGACCAATCGCAGATCCCGATTAAACTTATCACTCAGAAGCTCAAGGACTATCTGTAGCAGACAGACACCCGGAGTTATGGGATTGCCAGGAAAATGGGCTTTATATATCTCATGTAACCGGTTCAGCTTCACATCTGCCCGATATGTATCATCACCCGATTCAGTTTTCACTACAGTATAGAAAGTGTCTTTTAACATTAATATAGTTACTTAAAGGTTCAACGGTTCAACGGTTCAACGGTTCAACGGCTCAAGGGTTCAAAGGGTCAATAGTTTAGAGGTTTAATGGTTTAATGGTTTAATGGTTTAATGGTTTAATGGTTTAATGGTTTAATGGTTTAATGGTTCAATGGTTCAATGGTTAAGGGTTATGGGGTAATTTCTGATAAATCATAAGTCAGTTTGCAATTTATATGTCTCATCTTTATTACAAGTCGGGATGATTTATCAGCATATTGGTTCATTTCTGCAACCTTATCAGAGTGCTTGTACATGTCAGCTTTCCCTGTCCACATTTTACCATCGGTGTAATAAACATAATGCAAAGAGCGGTTAACAGTTGAGACATATACCGGGGTCTTATCTATTGAGCAGGGAGAAATCATCTCCGGACGTGAAAACAAAAAATGGAGATCATTTTCAAGTTTCTTTCTTATATACCACTTATCGATATTCTTAATCATGTTCTCCATTCCTACCCTGTTGCCGGACAGTTTAAAATCGAATCCCCTGATTCCGAATTCATTTATAAAACTTCCTGCATAAATACTATCATTCAACTTTTTATAAATTATTATGCCGGTAATTTCATTGCTCCCATAGTGTATACCTGTTTTGAACTTTCTGACATTGAGTGTATCGAAAAAATCCTCAATTATATCCTGTCTGCCAACACTTTTATTTATTGCATTTTTACAGATAAAAGAATTGCAGGAAGTCAAGAACAGGGCAAGACTACAAAGTGACAACAAACCTCTCATTGCTTATAGGTGGGTTTATCTTTATCTCATTGAATACTATTGTTGTAGTATCGCCAGCAGGTTCAATCATCTCAATAGTACTAACCATATATGTCGATTTTTCGAAATACAGAATAATAGTATTCAGCACCGATTTCATTGTTTTATTCTTAGGAGTAAGCTTTACCTGTACCCGGGTTGAACTTTCGAAAAAGGCTACATCAAACTTTTTTTTGTCAATCAGTTCTGAACCGCTTATGCTGTTCATGAGAAGAAGGCTTATCTCTTTAAACAGGGCATTTGATTTTGTATCGAACTGCCGGGTAGAATTATCATTTTTTATATATACTTTATCACCGTTAAGAGCAAAAAGATAGTAGTATGGGGAAGCATACTCCCAACACAACTTATTTCCTTTTTTATAAAGTAGTATTCCTTTAGATATCACCGATTCTGATAATACCGCAATGTTTTTGTTTTGTGTGAAAGAACATTGCAAAGAAGTCAGTGAAGCTGAAGCATTCCTGATTTTCTCCATACAGGCAGGCATATCGGCATCAGCTATTGGTTTGAAAGCGGCATTCTGAGCTGTAACTTTACTGAACAGGAACAGAACGATTAATATATTGAATATTAATATTCTCATTTTGCCACAAAATAGATACCTACAATTATTATGCAAACTCCTATCCATCGTGTTACAGGAACGCTTTCATTAAAGACCAGGATTGCAGCTAACAACCCTAAAACATAACTTATGCTTCCAAGCGGGTAAGCAACGCTGAAATCGTAATGCCTGAGAATATACATCCATAACGAGACTGCTCCCAGTACGGTCAAACCGGAAATGGCAAAGTTAAGGTTGGTGAACACCGACTTAAAATAATCAGCAGTAAACCTGAAGGCGCCGAATTTGGTAACAGCAAGTTTAAGAAAAACCTGCGACAGCATCAGAAGCAGGCTCTGTATAAAGGTTAACCCTACTAGTTTTAACATGCCGAAAGAAGTATTAATGAAAAATTCTTATTCTTATAATGATTAAACAGCAATACATTCTTCAGGTTCCCGGTATCAAAACTGTTCAGCGAAACAAATGACGGAACATATTTTTGTCTGATACAACTGGCGGTGAGCCAAAGGCCGAATCCTGCTGATGTAAAATAGTCACCTGAAAGATGTCTGTACCACGCATGTGCTTTGTTGCCAAACAGATCATCTGATATTGTTTTATAGATGGCATCGTTCTGCTCATCTCCGTTCATACCGGTTACTATAAGGTCGATATCTTCCGGTCTTTTTGAATTACGGTCCAGAAATGCCTCTATAGACGATTTGATACTTTCCGGTTGGTATAGTATCTCCATGTCATCAATTGAAGCATACGACTTTTCATTTTTCTCAGATGAAAGCATAACCGACACACTTCCCTCGCCGGCGCATATTCGGAGATCTGTACTTTTTCCCGGATCATCAATAGCTTCATGCTTCTTTCTCCAAAATTCCACTCTGTCGAGAATCTTAAAGTAAGAAGGTGTCATCTCATCATATCCGCCAACCAGAGCGGTTTTTATTTTATTATCTAAAAACAACAAAAATGCTTCAAAGAGTGCTGATTCAAAAGAAATTCCTCCATGGACAAAAGTGTTGTTATGCCCATGGCATTTCAGGTTGATAGCTATCTGGGAGCTTATTGTATTATGAGTCGACTGAATAAAAAAT
>Ga0116171_10002838_pt1 | contig 16259 bp, 8 predicted proteins | sample AD_JPNHW2_MetaG_FD_89798 | JGI IMG/M metagenome (GOLD analysis project Ga0116171, IMG submission 89798) | Active sludge microbial communities of municipal wastewater-treating anaerobic digesters from Japan - AD_JPNHW2_MetaG | ecosystem: Engineered > Bioreactor > Anaerobic > Digestate | place... | reverse complement strand
GCTGATTATGATGAAGCCCTGAGTAAAGTTGAGCTTTACCAGGCAAACATCGAAGTACTGAACGCACAAATAGATAAGACTATTATAAAAGCCCCGTTCAACGGCAGGCTGGGCTTGCGCCAGGTTAGTCTTGGTGCCTACGTTACACCGCAAACACTCATCGGCACCCTGCAGCAAACCGATAAAATGAAAATTGATTTTTCAATTCCCGAAGCCTATGAGACACTTGTTGAGATCGGGAAAAAAATAAGTGTGAACATTAATAATTCCGATAAGGATTATTCCGCAACCATCAGCGCTATTGAACCCCAGATCAGCACAGCGACCAGAAACCTGAAAGTCAGGGCAAGGCTTGAAGAAACAGGGCTCATAGCCGGCGCTTTTGTAAAAGTTTACCTGAGTGAAGAATCACAGGGCATCATTGTGCCGACAAGCGTAATCATTCCGGATGCTTATTCCAACCAGGTTGTTCTGGTAAAAAAAGGAAAGGCAAAATTTACAAATGTAGAGGTGGGTACAAGAACGGCAGACTTTGCTGAAATTACAAGCGGAATAAAGCCCGGCGACAGCGTAGTGGTGAGCGGGGTGCTGTTCCTACGACCCAATGCAATAGTAAAAATAAGAGGTGTGAACAAAACCAATATTAATAAACAGGCCCAAAATCCGGAAAAAGACAAATCCTGAAATACTCCCTGACCGATGAACATTTCTGAACTTTCGATAAATAAGCCCATCCTGGCCACGGTAATGAATATCTTCATTATAATATTCGGGATTATAGGGTTTTCTTTTCTCGGGGTGCGTGAGTTTCCGGCCATTGATCCGCCTTTGGTCTCAGTATCAACATCATATACCGGAGCCAATGCCGATGTTATTGAAAGCCAGATCACCGAGCCTCTTGAAAAAGCCATCAACGGCATTCCCAATATCAGAACCATCACATCCTCGAGCTCAGTAGGAAATAGCAGGATCAGCGTTGAGTTTAACATTGATGCCGACCTGGAAGCGGCTGCCAACGATGTCCGCGACAAAGTAAGCCAGGCCATGCGCAACCTGCCCAAAGATATTGATGCGGCACCCGTGGTCACTAAAGCCGATGCCAGCAGCGACTTTATCATCCTCCTGGCAATTCAGAGCCCCACCAAGGGCTTGCTGGAGCTGAGCGACTATGCTGAAAACGTTTTGCAAAAAAAATTCCAGACCATTCCGGAAGTCAGCGCTGTGAATATTTTCGGCCAAAGACGTCCGTCCATGCGGTTGTGGATCGATCCTGACAAACTAAATGCATATAACATCACATTTAGTGATATTTCCACTGTGCTCAATAAAGAAAATGCAGAGATTCCTGCGGGTAAAATTTATGGCAACCGTACCGAATATATTATCAGGGCCATGGGGAAACTCACCACCGAAAAAGAATTCAGAGACCTGATCATACGCGAAAGCCAGGATGGCATTGTACGCCTGGGCGACGTGGCGCGCGTTGAACTAGGCCCCGAAAATTATGAGCAGGGATGGAAGTTCAATGGTGTCAGCGGTATCGGCATTGCCATTGTTCCACAGCCCGGGGCAAATTATATTGATATTTCAGACGAATTCAACAAACGCCTTGAAGATTTAAAAACATCACAAAAAAACGATATTATCTTTACCAAGCTCATCGACAAAACCGCCACCGTCCGCAAATCATTAAAAGAAGTCAGCGAAACATTGGGTATATCCATCGGACTGGTGATACTGGTTATCCTGTTCTTTTTCCGAAACTGGCTCATTGCCATCCGCCCGATGATTGACATTCCGATATCACTTATTTCCACGTTTTTCATCATGTATCTTGCAGGCTATTCGATAAATATTCTTACACTTCTTGCCATTATTCTCGCCACAGGGCTTGTGGTTGATGATGGTATTGTTGTAACCGAAAATATTTACCGGCGCATTGAGCGTGGTATGCCCATAAGAAAAGCCGCTATTGAAGGAAGCCGTGAAATATTTTTTGTTATTATAGCCACATCCCTCACCCTGGCCATCGTGTTTTTACCGGTATTATTCCTCGAAGGCTTTGTCGGGCGGTTGTTCCGCGAATTTGGTGTTGTGCTTGCCGGAGCTGTATTAGTATCGGCATTTGTTTCACTCACTATAACCCCGGTGCTGAATGTTTTCCTGAATAAAAAAGGCGGCCATGAAGGTAAGTTTTACCTGAAAACAGAACCGTATTTTAAAAGTTTTGAAAATGGCTACAGAAAAGCTGTTGAGCGTTTTATCAGGCACCGCTCCTATGCCTGGATAATTGTTGTTGCCTGCCTCGGCATCATAGTATTTATAGGCGCCAATCTGCAGAGCGAGATAGCCCCCCTCGAAGATAAAAGCATGATCAACCTGCAGATGACCGGCCCTGAAGGCGCCAGTTTCAGGTATATGTCAGAGGAAGGTGAAAAAATCAGCAGTTTTATTCTTGATTCCATTCCAGAAACAAGTTTTGTTTCTCTAAGCGTTCCGGGGTACAGTAGTGCAGGCATGAACAGCGGCAGAGGACAGATCGGCCTGGTGCCGGTAGCCGACAGAACCAGATCACAGACACAAATTGCAAAATATATTGAGAAAAAGTTCGCACGCTTCAACAATGTGCGGATCTTTCCGGTAGAGGAACAGACCATCTCCGTCGGGATGAGCTCACGCGGATCGTTGCCGGTGCAATTTGTTTTACAAAACCTCAACTTTGATAAATTAAAAGGCGCCATACCAAAATTTCTTGAAGAAGCCCGAAACGACAAGACATTTCAGAATGTTGATGTAAACCTGAAATTCAATAAACCCGAGGTAGACCTCACCATCGACAGAATTAAGGCTCGTGAACTGGGGCTTACCATTACTGATGTGGCCGAAGTTATTCAAAGCGCGTTCAGCGGCCGGCGCATGGCATATTTTACCATGAACGGCAATCAATACCAGGTGATCAGCCAGGTGGGCATTAAAGACAGGCAGGAATCGGCGGATATTTCCAAATTATACGTCAGGAACAACGATGGTGAAATGATCCCCCTGACATCAGTGGTAAATATTACTAATAATGCCAACCCATCGACCATTTACCACTTTAACCGCTATAAATCAGCTACCATATCTGCTTCGCTGGCCGATGGAAAAACCATTGGCGACGGTGTAGCCGCCATGCAGACCATATCTAACAAGTTACTGGACGAAAGTTTTCAAACCTCGCTCAGCGGCCCTTCGCGCGATTACGCCGAAAGCTCTTCTAATATTGCCTATGCCTTTATTCTGGCTCTGATACTGATATATCTCATCCTGGCTGCGCAGTTTGAAAGCTTTAAGGACCCGTTCACCATCATGCTTACTGTTCCGCTGGCTATTGCCGGAGCCTTGCTCAGTCTTTGGATATTCGGGCAAACACTGAATATCTTTTCGGAGATCGGAATGATCATGCTGATAGGCCTCGTCACAAAAAACGGTATTCTCATCGTTGAGTTTGCAAACAAAAAAAGAAATACCGGCATTCCCAAGCACCAGGCTATTGTCGACGCTGCGACACAACGCTTACGCCCGATACTGATGACCAGCCTTGCCACTTCGCTGGGCGCATTACCTATTGCCTTAAGCCTGGGCGCTGCTTCAACCAGCAGGATACCGCTCGGAATTGTCATTGTTGGCGGAATCTTATTTTCACTGATACTGACGCTCTTTGTAATCCCTGCTATTTACACATTCATCTCGGGCAAACACGAAGCAGAAAAAGAAAACATCAATGATATTGTCACATAATCCTTTTTTATGATGCTGATCAAAAGAGCCATTCTGTTTTTTTCTTTCCTGTTGCCACTTTCGGTGCCTGCCCAGCAGCAGCTTACCCTTGAAATGGCAATAGATTCGGCATTAAAAAACAATTTCGACATACAGATCGCCCGCAACTATGCCGAAATAAGCAAAGTTAACAACAACTATGGTGTAGCCGGCGGCCTGCCATCCATCAATGCTTCTGCCGGTGACAAAGCATCAATGAACAGTATCCGGCAGGAATACAGCGATGGAACCAACCTGACACTCAACAATAACTTTGGCAATACTGTTAATGCTGATATCACCATGAGCATGGTGTTGTTCAACGGCATGAAAATATATGCCACCAAAAAGCGCCTTGAGTATTTACAACAACAGGGAACATTAAACCTCAACCAGCAGATACAAAATACCATTGCTTCGGTTACCATGAAATATTATGATATTGTAAGGCAGGAGCGTTATCTTGGCATAATACAAAGCACGATTGATATTTCGCAAAAAAAATATGAAATTGTTTCAGCACGGCAGAATGTCGGGCTGGCCAACGATGCCGACCTGCTACAGGCACAGATCGACCTTAATATTTCAGAACAAAATCTTAATTCACAGCAGGTCGTGGTGAGCCAGGTAAAAACAGAACTGCTCGAACTCATGGGCGCCAAAAATTTTAACCGGGCACTTATCGTCGACAGCACCATATCTGTAGATATGAACATACAGCTCGACAGCGTTTCGGATTTTATAAAAAATAATTACCAGTATCTTTCGGCTGAACAACAGATAAAGATCAGCGAACAACTTTTAAAAGAAGCCAGGGCACAGCGTTATCCCTCGCTGCGTTTAAATGCGGCTTATGATTTTACCTATACTCAAAACACCAAAGGGTACACCCTGCGAAACCAAAACCTCGGGCCTTATGCCGGCCTCAACCTACAGATACCTATATTCAACGGAAATACCGCGCGCATTCAGCAAAAAACAGCCGCTCTCAACCTGAACAATGCACGATTGGAAAAAGAAAGCCTGCTGAACAATATTACATCTTCCGCTTTCACAACTTATGAATCCTATCGCAGCGCTGTGAGCAGCTTAAAATCCCAGCAGAATAATTTTGATTTATCAGCCAAACTTGTTGACCTGGTGATGCAGAAGTTTCAGCTGAATCAATCAACCATCCTGGATCTGAAAGCAGCCCAGCAAAGTTATGAAAACGCGGCCTACTTGCTGGTAAATTTACAATATCAGGCAAAAATAGCTGAAACTGAGCTAAAACGCTTGTCCGGGAATTTAAAATAATATTATATTTACAAAATCTCTCAGCAAAATTTTTCGTATCATTATGGTTTGAAATTTTCCTGAATAATTAAAATCAACTTTTATCGTTACTAATGAGCAACTAATTAATCCGTTTGAAAGAATGTCAAAAAAACTTTTTTCATGTTTTATCATTGTATCTCTGATTTTAAACATTGCTTATGCACAGGCTCCAAAATACAGTAATGAATTTTTGTCGATCGGTGTAGGTGCCCGGGCCTTAGGAATGTCAAACTCGAATACAGCTTTTGTGAACGATGTTTCTTCGGGTTACTGGAATCCTGCAGGGCTTGCCTTGGTACCATCAAAGTTTCAGCTGGGCCTGATGCATTCTGAGTATTTTGCGGGGATTGCAAAATATGATTATGGCGCACTTGCTGTGCAGATTGATGATAAAAGCACCGCCGGGCTCACTTTTATTCGCTTTGGGGTCGACGACATTCCTAATACCACAGAACTTATCGATGCACAGGGAAATATAGATTACGACCGTATTACCACGTTTTCGGCAGCTGATTATGCCGTACTCCTTTCCTACGCCCGCAAATCAAAAATTGAAGGATTACGTTATGGCGGCAGTGCAAAAATAATTTACCGGAAAGTCGGATCTTTTGCTCATTCCTGGGGTTTCGGCCTGGATTTCGGCGTTCAGTACGATCTGAAAAAATGGCACTTCGGAGCCATGGCCCGCGACATTACTTCCACGTTCAACGCCTGGAAATACAACCTTGATGATAATACGAAAGATGTATTTGCCCGCACAGGTAATGAGATACCCGAAAATTCACTTGAGCTCACATTACCCCGCCTGAACCTGGGAGCTGCCCGCCGCTTTGACCTCCCTAAAAAGTTTTCCGCACTTATTGATATCGACCTGGATATGACCTTTGATGGAAAACGCAATGTGCTCATCAGAAGCAACCCTTTATCCATCGACCCACATGCAGGAGTGGAGCTGGGCTATAACGACATCATTTTCCTCAGGGGCGGTTTCGGGAATATTCAAAAAGAAACTGACATTGACGGAAAGAAAAAGATATCCTTTCAGCCCAACATAGGTGTGGGTATAGTTATTAAGAAAATAGTTGCCATTGATTATGCTTTTACCGATGTTGGCAACGCTTCCATTGCTTTGTACTCACATGTTTTTTCGGTGAAGGTAAACATCAACCGTAAAAAAACTGCCGTTGAAAACAATTAAACCCGGGTCAGATTTTTTTATTGCCTATGAGAAAATTTCTACCTCTTTTATTTCTTTTTCTGCTGTATCTTTCCACTCCTGTATCATCACAACCATTCGGGAATGAATGGATTAACTACTCGCAATCTTACTATAAAGTATATATTTATTCAACCGGCGTATACCGCATTGGCTATAATGCCCTTCTGAATGGCGGATTCCCGGTGGGAAGCATAAACCCCAAAAACATCCAGGTTTTCAATAAAGGCGTGGAACAATATGTTTACATCAGCGGCGAGAGTGACAATACCTTTGACCCGGGCGACTACATTGAGTTTTATGGCGAACGTAATGACGGATCTTTTGATTTGCCTCTTTATACAAACCCCGAAGGGCCTGCCAACAAAGCCATCAGCCTTTTCTGTGATTCGGCGGCCTATTTTATCACATGGAACACATCCTTCAACAACAGGAGGATGCTGTCCGACAATGACGTGAACTTCGGCGCCTATACGCAGGTGCCCTATTTTTATAAGACTATCCGGCAAAACTACACTACAAAATATTATGCCGGTGAAACCAATGCCGGCGGCGTTACCGACCCTGAATACACCGCCTGTGAAGGTTGGTTTGATAGCGGCTTTAATGTCGGACAAAATATTTCTAAAAGCATTTCTACGGCGAACAAATATGCGGCAGGCCCCAATGCCATTATTGATTTTGTGGTGCTGGGAGAGTCAAATTACGCTGCAGCCAACCCCGATCACCACCTGCATATCAGCTTTGCAGGAACAACCGTCGATACCATTTTCGAAGGATATAAAGTTCTGAACTATCATTATACACTTCCCGTATCGCAACTCGGCAACAGTACAACATCTTTCTCCTTCAGCTCTGTAAACAATCTGGGTGTTGCATCCGACAGGAGTACCGTTGCCTATATTCAGATCAAGTATCCGCACACCCCAGATTTAGAGGGTAGTTCCGCTTTTGCTTTTTCAGCAGAGGATGCTTTTCAGTCAAAGTCATTTTTGAATTTTACAAATTTCAATGCACCATCCGGCGATACGGCCAGGTTGTATGATCTCACCAATCACCGGCGCATCAAGGTGGTTTATGACGGCACCTCATACAAGAGCCTGCTGGCAAACTCAGGCAGCGAAAAGTATTGCTACCTGACATCGGATAATGTCATCAAAAACATCCCTAAAACCTACCCTGTTTCGCCTGATGCTAAGTTTGTCAACTATCTGAGTATTGCCAATACCGAATTTACGGATTACCTGATTGTGACTCATCCGTCGTTATGGGATGAAGCGGACAATTATAAAAATTACAGGAACACAACCGGCTACCATGCCATGCTCGTAAATGTGGAAATCTGTATGACCAGTTTGGATACGGCATTTTGAAGACGCCTCTTGCCATTAAAAACTTTGCCCGCTATACCTATACTTATTTTTCAGAAAAACCCAAAGCCCTTTTTCTTATCGGTAAAGCATACCGTGCCGCTTCTGATGGCTCGTTGCCGCAATACAGGTCTGATGCCTTACATCATAAGCTGACCCTGGTGCCTTCATTCGGTTATCCGCCTTCCGACCTGCTGTTCACACAGGGCATCACAGATACGCTGTATGAGCCGGCTATCGCCACCGGAAGGCTGAGCGCACGCACACCCGAAGATGTGGCCAATTACCTCGACAAGGTGATGCAGTATGAACTTTCACAAACCAATCCCCAGGAATGGATGAAAAACGTGTTGCACTTTGGCGGTGGATCTTCATTCCTGGAACAACAGCAATTTCTGACCTATTTAAACCATTACAGGCAAACCATCGAAGATCCATATTTTGGCGGCAATGTGAAAACCTTTCTGAAGACATCATCAGAACCCATGCAGATAAACCAGTCCGATTCATTAAAAAACATCATCAACAACGGCGTCAGCATGATGACGTTTTTCGGACATGCCGCCTCTATTGGTTTTGATGTTTCGGTAGATGTACCGTCGGAATATGAAAACTACGGAAAATATCCGTTTATCCTTGCCAACTCATGCTGGGCCGGAGATGTGTTTTTAGATTCCAACAGTTCCAGCGAGGAATTTATCCTGATCAAAAATAAAGGAGCTATCGCTTACCTGGCCTCTATTTCCCTGGGGCTGCCCTGGGCTTTGGATAAACTTTCCGGAGAAATATACCGGCAGATCAGCTATAAAAGCTATGGAAAATCTATCGGTGAAATTATTAAAAACGCGATCGACACTATCCAAACCCCAGACCTAACGTTAAAAGAAACATGCCTGACCATGATCTTACAGGGAGACCCGGCCATCATCCTGAATTCTTTTGCAAAACCCGACTATGTCATCACACCTCAAAATATTCTTTTCTCACCACAGGAAATCACATCGGACATCGATTCATTTTATGTGCATATCGTTTCAACCAATGTTGGCAGGGCCATTGATGATTCCATCATTGTGCAGGTCACCCGGACATTCCCCGACGGTGTTGCCAATGCTATTTATTACAGAAAAATCAAAGCGCCCCTGTTCAAAGACACGATAAGCCTGAAACTGCCTGTAAATGTTATTTCCGGGCTCGGGCTAAATAAAATCAGGGTTAATCTGGACTTTTACCAGAATGTTGATGAACTCTCCGAAACCAACAATATAGCCGAAACCCAGCTGATGATAAAGTCATCGGACATCGTGCCCGTTTATCCCGGGAAATATGCCGTTGTCCCTGCCCTGCCCGTCAGGCTGAAAACCTCTACCAGCGATGCTTTTGCCGGGTCCTTTGATTATGAGTTCCAGCTTGACACGTCCGACGCCTTCAGCAGCCCGCTGAAACAAACCTTTCATATCAACCATACCGGAGGTATTGTTGAATGGATGCCGTCCTATCCGGTAACCACCGACAGTATCGTGTATTTCTGGCGCGTGAGCATCGATTCAAACGATTCGCATACATACAACTGGCGCGAGAGCTCTTTTCAGTATATCAGCGGGAAACGCGGCTGGGGGCAGGCTCATTTTCACCAGTTTAAAAACGACAACTACGAATATGTAAGTTACAACAAGCCGCTCCGTCGGTTTGAATTTGTAAACGATATCAAGTCCGTCATTTGCCAGACAGGCTTCTACCCTTACATTGCCTGGCAGGATGAATATTACAAGGTCAACAATGTATTAAAAAATCAGTGGGCTTACCTCGGGCCTTCGGGAAACGGGGTATTGGTGGCCGTTTTTGACAGCGTGTCGGGAGTTCCCTGGACGAACTATTACATGCCACAACCCGAAACAGAAGCTATCTGGGAGTTTTCGACTAATACCGCTGCCGAACGTGATGCCCTGCAGAATTTTATTAATAATTCCATTCCTCACGGAAGCTATATACTTGCATACAGCCACCGCAACCATAATGCTCAAAATTACAGCGAAGCCCTGTACCAGAGTTTCGAGTCGTTCGGAAGTTCAAGCATCCGGTCATTGCAAAACAACATTCCCTATATCATCTTCGGTGTAAAAGGTGCGCCAATAGGTTCGGCAAACGAATTACAGGGCTCTTCTGCAACCTCGGTGATCAGGCTCGACGACAGCATTGCCACCAAATGGAATGAAGGATATATCCAGTCGGAACTTATAGGCCCTGCCTCAGCCTGGAGCTCATTGCACTGGCGGAAAAGAACGTTTGAAGCGCTGAATACCGACAGCGCAAGGCTTTTTGTTCTTGGCATAAAATCAAACGGACAAACGGATACCATCATTAAAAACCTGCCTCCCGATTCTGCCGATGTATACAACTTAAACACCAGGATCAATGCGGCTGTCTATCCCTATTTGCGCCTGATGGCATTCATGCGCGATGATTCATTGCACACACCAGCCCAGATGCGGCACTGGCAGGTGCTGTACGACGGTGTGCCGGAAACAGCCCTGAACCCTTCCGCACATTTTGTATTACATAATGACACCTTATCGGAAGGTGAAACCGTGCTGTTTTCAACGGCTACGCAAAATATCAGCGATTATGATATGGACAGCCTGCTGATCAAATACTGGATCGTTGATAAAAACATGAATACCCACCCGCTGGGTTCTTTCAGGCACAGGCCGCATCCTTCGGGCGATATACTTGCCGATACCATCACGGCATCAACCACGGGTCTCGACGGACTCAACAGCCTGTGGATAGAGGTTAATCCCGATTACGACCAGCCCGAACAAACACATTTTAACAACATCGGCGAAGTTAAATTCTTTGTGAACAGAGACCGCATAAACCCCTTGCTTGACGTGACCTTCGACGGCATCCATATTTTGGATGACGACATTGTTTCATCGAAACCCGAGATACAGGTTGCCCTCAAAGATGAAAACAAATTCCTGGCGCTGAACGATACGGCATGTTTCAGGGTCTACCTTACCGCACCCGGAAGCAATACAAAAACAAGAATTTACTTCACAAAGAACGGACAGGAAATTCTGCAATTTATTCCTGCTGCTTTACCCAACAACAGTTGCAAGATCCTTTACATGCCAGAACTTTTGCAGGACGGCACCTATAAACTCTTTGTTGAAGCACGGGATATGTCGCACAACGAATCGGGCAGTAATGACTATTCCATATCCTTCGAGGTCATCAATAAGTCTTCCATCACTCATGTGATGAACTGGCCCAATCCGTTCACTACCGCCACGCATTTTGTTTTTACGCTCACGGGTTCCGAAATTCCCACCTATTTTAAAATTCAGATCATGACCGTCACCGGCAAGGTGGTGCGCGAGATTGACCTCAGCGAGCTTGGCCCGTTGCACATAGGCCGGAATATCACCGAATATGCCTGGAACGGCACCGATGAATTCGGCGACCGCCTTGCCAACGGTGTGTACCTGTACCGTGTGGTGACCCGGCTGAACGGAGAAAAAACAGAGCTTCGTGAAACCGGTGCGGATCAGTATTTTACTAAAGAGTTTGGGAAGATGTACCTTATAGGGAATTAAGTTAAATCCAGGCGTTACTCCAAAGGCCCAAAGGCGCTTCTATGGAGCAGTCACCCCTATACTTGCATATGCAATCATCCGATGACAGCCCGGGCTTTTCTTTTGAGTTATCGGAGGATTTTCTATCAGAGAGCGCCGGCTTGTTCCGGCGGCGGCGTGTGCTGGCTGTGAATCAGAAAATATATAAAAATCTGCAAAGGCGCCTACGGCGTTTCCCGGCAGCTTCGTGCCGGGATTACTTTGCATAGATTTTCAATGTTTTCTGAGAGCGGGGTGAAGCATTCGCCGGAACCGTCCTTTTTGGCAAACCTTTTTGGACGATCAAAAAGGTTTGAAATAATAATCATTTATTATTGAAATGATATGGCTTTATAAAATATCATGCTCATACCGCTCATCCCGAAATTCTCATATTATAAGGGTTTTGCAGTCGGGAAGTTTATAAAGAAATAAACCGGGTTATAGTGTCGGAGCAACTGCCATCAACGGTGGCTTGCGCGCACCGAAGGCGATTCTATGAAGCAATTGCCCTTACACATGCAGATGCAATCATCCGACGACCGGGCCGGAGTTTTTGCTTTTATTTTATGGTATAATATCCAGGTGCTGGTCTCACGAACATGTAAGCCACCAGATAATTTGTTTTTTTAGATTTTTCAGTTATACGCCCACTTCAGGTATATCGAGCCCCAGGTAAACCCTGCGCCAAAAGCAACCAGCACGAGGTTATCGCCTTTTTTCAGTTTGGGTTCCCATTCCCATAAGCATAAGGGGATGGTTGCCGCCGTGGTGTTGCCGTATTTTCCGATGTTGATCATGGTTTTATCATGACTAATGCCGATGCGGCGTGCAGTGGCTTCAATAATACGCAGATTGGCCTGGTGAGGAACAAGCCAGTCGAGCTTGTCGATGGTCATGTTGTTGCGCTTCATTATTTTTTCGGTAGCATCGGCCATCTTAACCACAGCTACTTTAAACACGGGCTGGCCTTCCTGGTAAATATAGTGTTCGCGTGCATCGATACTTTCGTGCGAAGCTGGTTTCAGTGAACCCCCGGCTTTCTGGTGCAGGTGAATTCTGCCGCTTCCGTCGGCTTCAAGAAACGAATCCATGAGGCCGTATTCTTCGGTGGTGGGTTCGAGCAATACTGCTCCCGCGCCGTCGCCAAATATTACACAGGTGGCACGGTCGGTATAATCAACTATGGACGACATTTTTTCTGCTCCTACCACGATGACTTTTTTGCATTGGCCGGTCTCAACAAATTTTGAACCTGTCACCAAAGCATAGACAAAGCCCGAACATCCGGCGCCGAGGTCAAAGCTGAAAGCCTTTTTTATTCCTGCTTTGTCGCAAATAATATTTGCCGTAGCCGGAAACTGCATATCAGGAGTAACGGTGGCGCAGATCACGCAGTCGATTTCATCCGGGCTGATGCCTTTTTTTTTCAATAATGAGTTGACCGCCTCCAACGCCAGATCAGAAGTCCCCTTCCCTTTTTCCTTCAGCACCCTTCTTTCGCGAATGCCTGTACGCGTACGTATCCACTCGTCGTTGGTATCAACAATTTCTTCGAGCTCTGCATTTGTAAGAATATAGTCAGGCACATAACCACTGACCCCGGTAATTGCAGCCCTGATCTTTGGTGTCATACAAAAATGGATTTAAGTCGGAAATTTATTTCTTTTTTACTGCTTTTTCTTCAACCGCTATGGCAGGTTTACCTTTATAATAACCGCATTCAGGGCAAACCCTGTGGTAAAGCACCGGAGCCCCGCAATTGGAACATACTGAAGTGGTTGGCGCTTCGGCTTTAATACTTGATCTTCTTTTTGATGTCCTGGTTTTGGAGAATTTTCGTGTTGGATGTGGCATAATATTAATTTTTTAATGTTAATTTCTTTAAATCGTCCCAGCGGGGATCGGTATTTTTTTGTTGAGATAAATCATCTAACCTTTTAATAATTTCCGGATTACAATCGCTTTTACCGTTTTCATCTTCGGGATGAACTCTGCGTTGGGGCAGCAATAAAACAATGCTCTCGTAAATATATTGGCCCAGGTTGATCTCATTTTCATGATGAGGCAAAATGATCATGTCATCCGACGTTTCGTCTGTTTGTTCGCCAAATTTTACAACCAGTCTCTCATGGCCGGAAACCTCCTGTTTATAGTTTTCCATACAGCGGTCGCACGCACAAACCACATAACCGCTAAAGGTAAACTTCAACTCAAGCATCTCTGGCTGTTTGCTCATATCTACGCGGACATGAACATCACAATCGCTTATTTCTTCATAGGCGAACTCATGAAAAAATGTTCCGTTTACCGAATACTCAAACTGATGCAAACCATCACCCAGCCCGGAAAATTGTAATATATACTGATCCAAATAGTTCACTTTTTTTCTTACAATAAAAAAGTCTGCAAAGTTATCATTTTTTTTATTATAAAAGTAATTCTGATAAAAATGTCCGTAAAATCAACTGTTTAGGCTTATTTAAATGCTTTTTCAGGCAAGCCGTCCCCCTCAAGGTTCAGGCGGCTGAAATATTCCGGAACATTCTTACCTGTAAGTGCGTCAACATAAAGCTTTGCCAGGTACTGCCCGAGCATGTAACCCTGCCCGCGCAACCCAAGAAACAACCCCTGTTTCGGATCAATGATCATACGGGGTTCAACATAGTATCCGGCCCAGACGGCTTGAAATCCTACCGATGAAAGCTGGGGCACCCAATCAACAAATATCTCAGTTGCAATTTCCAGAAATTCTTTTGAGTTGATTTTCACATTCTTATCAGCTTCCTGTGGGTCAACGGCAGGCGAAGCGCAACCGATGATCTGCCCTGTTTCGGCCAGCTGTTGGCCGTAAACAGCAACAAAGCCCTTGTATTTACGACGGTCGATCAGCATGTCGAGCGGTTGCTCGTTCAGTCCCATCATCGGGAGCCGGCGTGTAATAAATGCCTGATGTTTAACAGGATACAAACCCGTTTCTATGCCAAGCATCCTGGCAAATTTCTCCCCGCCAAATCCTAATGCATTGATAAACACCTCCGTATTGTACTCTACATATCTTTGAGCATGATTACGGACGAGGATTTTGTATATGTTGCCGTCTTTCCTCACATTAACCATCTGGCAATCTTCCAGTATGGTTCCGCCATTGTTGATACCTATGCGGCGAATCAGGTCAATAACACGTCCAGGGGTGGCCTGCCAGCAATTATTGGTGACAAGGGCGCCGAGGTATTTGTCAAGTTTCGGGTTGAAAAACGGGGAGATTGTTTTGGTAAAATCTTTTGGTTCAATAATATAAGCATCAGACCACTTCATGGAATCTTCACAGGCTTTGTATGAAGCTTCGTCATGAGCAAAATTGATATACCGTGTCTGGAAATAATCGATATTTTTTATTTTTTGTAGTTCTTTGAATATTTCGAGGTTGTGCTCCGCGATATCGGCTATTTCGGGCAGACTGAATGCGGGGCGCCCGCCGGCAATATTACGCCACGAGGAACCTCTGCCAAAATTTGCCAGCACGGGTTTCATACCGGCCTCGGCCAGATAACGGAATAATGCGCTGCCGCCTATTCCGCCGCCGGCAACAAAGGATGCGACATTTATTACTTCGGGCCGTGTACCATTGGCACCTACATGAACATTTTCGGCAACGGATTTCGGGTAAAGTTCTCCGAAGTTAATCTGGTTCGACAAAGGCCCGCGCGGTGTTGCTTCGCCCACCACGGAGATGTTATAATTTCTTAAAAGCTGTTTCAACCGGCGTATACACCTCTTGCCACGGCAGGCGCCCATACCCAGACGAGTAGTATGCTTTATTTCATCAACAGAAATAAATTGCCGGTCGCCGATCACATTCAGGATTTCCGTCAGGGTAACATCATCGCAGTGGCAGATATATTTTTCAATTTCTTTGGTTTTTTCTACCTTTTTAAAATCAATATTTTCAGGATAGTTTTCCTTAACAATGAATCCGCGGACTGCCGTCAGCGCCTCGCCATGCACGGTAAGGGATTTCACTCTTACCACATTTGTTTTATTCGGCTTTTTCAGTACTTTCTCGATGATGCCTTCACCTAATTTTTGGCCGTTGTTATCAACCAGAAATACCTCTGCCTTTTCTTCCACACTATACTCAACCGGCAAAAACAGCCAGTCCTTCTTCAGGCTGTACCCGAATATAGCCAGCCCGGGGCACTGATAAACACAGTCCATACAGCCGATGCATTTACCAAAATCTATCTGAGGCACCGTGCTGGTAGATGTTTTGGTGATGGCGCCGTGCGGGCATGCAAATTCGCAGGGGTTACACGCAAATCCATACAAACAGTCGATGAGAACAAACGGTTTTTCCTGCATACGTTCCTGTGAGGGCATGTAGGGATCTTTGATGACCCTGATCGGATGTTGTTGTGAGTCAATATATTCCTTGGATGTAGAAAGATATTCATCATAATCAAAGTTCTCGTCCATCTCGTTCAGAATCTCGAACGCAACCTGTTTGCCGCGGACTACGGCGCTGGTTCCTTCGCCAATCCTGATGGCATCGCCGGCACCAAAACAGTTTCTCCCGAAAATTTCATTTCCTTTTATCAGAAGCTGGTCGTCGGGGACCAGTCCGGTGCAGATGTTTATGGCATCAATGCCATCAATGATCTTTTCCGTTCCCGGGATGGGGTTAAAGTTTTCGCATTCGGCGATTACGGCACCTGTGATGCCGTCGTGATTTTTGTTTGGGATAGCCTTAATAAGGATATGAGAAAGCATCACGGGTATTCCCAGTCTGCGTACACGGTTGGCCTGCACAGGGAAGCCGCCTTCGCGGGGCATGGCTTCGATGATGGCTTTGACATTGGCGCCGGCCTGCATCAGCTGATACGAGGTAAGGTAACCAATATTGCCGGCGCCCACAGTAAGAACATTTTTCCCAAGTAATGT
>Ga0116171_10002836_pt1 | contig 16265 bp, 7 predicted proteins | sample AD_JPNHW2_MetaG_FD_89798 | JGI IMG/M metagenome (GOLD analysis project Ga0116171, IMG submission 89798) | Active sludge microbial communities of municipal wastewater-treating anaerobic digesters from Japan - AD_JPNHW2_MetaG | ecosystem: Engineered > Bioreactor > Anaerobic > Digestate | place... | reverse complement strand
GTTGATGGTGTTTTGGCTGAACATAACCTGTGAGAATTGAGGATCTTGCTGCGCATAAGCAGAAGACAATAAAATCAATGAAACAAGTATTAAAACAGGTTTTTTTACTAGCATGTTATTATACCTCACTAAATATGGTTCAACCGAAAGGTAAAGTAAATAAAAATATTGATTCCTTACAAATTTTATTAACAATAATATGTTGATAATTGTATGAAAAGGTAATGGCTTATACTTTTTTTTACTAAATAAAGTTATTGATTTACTTTAATTTTTCATTTTTTTATGTAAAAAAAAGGAAAAACTATTTGAACAAAAGAGTTTATTACATTAGATAATTTTATTGTAAATCCTAATCCATCTTTCAGGTAGCTCCTGCTTGCTAGCCATACAGTAATCATTATATGAGCATGCAACAACAACCTTTTTATCGGGGAAAAGAGAAGTATTGTTTGTAGGGATTTCCATCCACCAGTTATCGGAGAGTAAACTCTTATAGAAAACCATTTCTATCCTGGGAGTTCCGCTATCCACAATAAATTTTTTAAAATCGATAAGATTTTCAGGTTGTTCGAGTTTCCGTTGAGACCAAGCCTCAATAAAGTGCCAAACTAGTTGAGCAGCCAAATGAGCACTAATGTTTGAAGGGTCGGAGTCGGAATTATATTCGAATATTCCAAAACATTTGGTTTTATTGCTCAACCCTGCGTATCTTGCTAGTTGGCAGGCTTCTTCAGCGTAAAGCCCATTTGGTGATGGGAAAATATTTCCAGGGCAATCAGAATATCTAACAGCACCCAGATCAAAGCTTACAAAGGTTGAGTCCCTAAGAGAGGGCTCAACTTCACGAATATTCCCGCGAACAAATCCTAGCCGGAGAATTTCATGGTTTGATTTCGAGAAAATATCAAGCTGCTTTTGGTTGGTTAGGTAACCTTGATAGCCCATAAGGCTAATATTAAAAACCTTTTCAACGGGTTCGTCTAAAAACTTCTGAAGATAATTAGTTGAGCTGAAATCTCCATCGTTCTCAAGGTCTAAGCGAGAATCGATAAACGTTACATTAATTTTCTTTTGATGTATTGCTATTGCTTGGTAAATTGGATACGAAAGTTCTTGAGTACCCCCTAAAACAACTATTATTGCTCCCTTTTTAACAAAGAAATCAACAATATCTTTTACAGCAGAATATGTATCTGCTGGTGTTTTAGTAGGTTTAAGGTTTCCTGCATCAATTATTTTTACTTTGCTGGGGAAACCTGATAAACTATATAAATAGGAACGAATTAAATCCGGAGATTTAGAAGCCCCAAGGTTTGCAGAGTTCCTATTCTCAGGCATTCCGATTAAAACGATATCATTCGGTTTAACTACAGGAAACGATTTACCATAATTAAAATAAGTTATGTTTCCATGTGTTGATGCATCTTTTCCAACTCCGCCAATTCTGGGCAGAGCATCGGTTGGGTCAAGATAATCAGCCGGGTTCATCGCTTTGTTTTACCTTGAGGTTTTTTCTTTTTATTTGTTGGATGCTGCTCCCCAATTATTTTTATGCAATCGGCATAAGTTAACTTTGACGCCTCTGTTCCTTTTGGAAGTTTAAAGTTGTCCCCTTTATGATTAATGTATGCACCCCAACGACCATTAAGTAGTTGAAGGGTATTATCCTCATCAAAAATCTTAATTACCTTTTCTCTTTCTTTCTTACGACCTTCTTCAATAAGTTCAATTGCACGATTTAGGGTAATTGTTAGAGGATTATCTTCCTTTTTTAGGGACACAAACTTTGAAGCATGGCGTACGTATGGTCCAAAACGACCAACGCCAATAACCACCTCGTTTTCTTCATAAAGGCCTAGATTTCTTGGAAGGCTAAATAGTTTGAGTGCTTCCTCCAGTGTTATTGTTTCAATTAGCTGACCTTTTAGTAGGCTAGCATATTGTGGCTTTTCCTTTGTTTCGGTATTACTCTCACCAATTTGAGCAATTGGACCAAAGCGACCAATGCGAACGGTAACCGCTTTACCTGTTTTTGGATCAGTTCCAAGCGTTCTCTCGCCTTTGCTGTAGTCCGATTCGCGGAGGGTTTTTTCAACATCCTTATGGAATGGGCGGTAGAATTTTTCGATCATCTTTGACCACTCTATTTTGCCCTCTGCTATCTCATCAAAATCCTTCTCAACGGTAGCCGTAAAGTCGTAGCTAAGAATATTTTTAAAGTACTCAACCAAAAAATCGTTTACAACAATTCCTATATCACTAGGGAAAAGTTTTGATTTTTCGGTTCCGGTAATTTCAACTTTTTCCTCTTTGGTAACTTTCCCCTTTTTTAGAACTATAGAAACGTATTTCCGTTCAATTCCATCGCGATCCTCCTTGAGAACATATCCACGGTTAAGGATAGTAGATATTGTGGGAGCATAGGTTGAAGGACGACCAATACCGAGTTCCTCAAGCTTTTTAACGAGGCTTGCTTCGGTGTATCGAGCAGGACGTTGAGTGAATCTTTCGTTTGCAGTTATTTCTTTAGCAATAAGAATTTGTCCAGCTTTCATTGGGGGGAGTAAATCTCTGCCTGTTTCCTCGTTATCGTCATCGGATGACTCAAAGTAAACTTTTAAGAACCCATCGAAAAGAATTACTTCGCCGGTTGCGATAAACTTGTAGTTTGAGGTAGAAATATTTATGGTGACAACGGTTTTTTCGATTGAAGCATCGCTCATTTGTGAGGCGACAGTTCGTTTCCATATTAATTCGTAAAGACGCTGTTCAGCATTGCTTCCAGTTATTTTATGCTTATCAATATAGGTTGGTCGTATTGCTTCGTGTGCTTCCTGAGCCCCTTTGGATTTGGTTTTGTACCTACGAGGATTATGATACTTTTCACCAAACTCCTCACAAATAGTCGCTTTAGCAGCATTAATAGCGGTATCTGATAAATTTACAGAGTCGGTTCTCATATAGGTGATGTGCCCCGCTTCGTAAAGTTTCTGTGCTATGGTCATTGTTTGCGAAACCGAAAAATTGAGTTTTCGGCTTGCTTCTTGCTGTAGCGTTGAGGTTGTAAATGGTGGGGCTGGTGATTTCTTAGAGGGTTTTTTACTGATATCGGATATAGTAAAAGTTGCATCCTTGCAGTTCTCAATAAAATCAAGAGTTTCTTTAAGGTTTTTGAGTTTATCCGACAGCTCAGCTTTTATCTCAACCTTTCCATCAAAAAGGCCATTTACCTTAAAGAATGAGGTAGATTTAAAGTTAAATATTTCGCGTTCGCGTTCAACGAGTAGCCTAACAGCTACCGATTGAACTCTTCCTGCGGAGAGAGCCGGCTTAACCTTTTTCCATAGGATTGGGGAAAGTTCAAAACCTACCAATCTGTCAAGGATTCTGCGTGCTTGCTGTGCGTTAACTAGATTATAATCTATCCCTCTAGGGTTTTTTATTGCATTTTGAATTGCATCCTTGGTTATTTCATGGAAAACAATTCGTTTTGTTTTTTTCTTATCAAGTTTAAGAACTTCGCTTAGATGCCAAGCAATGGCCTCTCCCTCGCGATCTTCATCGGAAGCAAGCCACACAGTTTCTGCTTCACTTGAACTCTTCTTTAGGTCATCGACAACCTTTTTCTTATCATCGTTTATGATATATTCTGGCTTGAAACCCTTGTCAACATCAATACCTAAGTTCTTTTTAGCCAGATCTCTAATATGGCCAAAGCTCGATTTAACTGTAAAATCCTTCCCTAAAAACTTTTCAATAGTTTTTGCTTTGGCTGGTGACTCAACAATGACAAGATTTTGGATCATACCTAAATGATAAAAGTTGATACTTTAAACAGGCACAAAGTAAAACAATTAACGAAGCAACAACAAAAAAATTTTTTAAAATACTTTTTTATTATTGCAATACGATTTTATAAATTAATCAGTTAATGCTTGAAAACATTAATAAACAGATCAAAATATCTTTGTATATAATAAGGGGAAGATTACCTTTTAAAATATTACTAACTTTGCCGTGAATTTATAAAAAAACAGATTATGTTCCTGAATAAACTTGACACAAAGCAGAAGATTCGATTTTGGCTTTGGGGTTCTTTAGCATTCGTCTTTGTATTTGCGGCTATCGTTTTTATAATGATTTCAAAGGAAGTATTTGGGCCAATGCCTACCTTCGAGGAGCTAGAAAACCCGAAAAGTAATATAGCATCGGAGGTTATTTCGGAAGATCATAAAGTTTTGGGAACCTACTTTGTTCAAAACAGAACATATGTTAGCTACGATAAAATATCACCTAACGTTATTAAAGCACTACTTGCGACCGAGGACATCCGCTTTTATCGTCATAGCGGAATTGATGCTCGCGGCTTAGGTAGAGTATTTTTTAAAACCTTACTTCTCGGGAATAAGGAAGCTGGTGGTGGGAGTACCATTACACAGCAGCTAGCAAAAAACCTTTTTCCAAGAGACACCATTTACCATAGTTTCTTTTTATCAAGGTTTGCGCATTTGGCTACCTCTAAGTTTAAGGAGTGGATAACATCGGTTAAGCTCGAAAAGAATTATACTAAGAATGAAATAATTTCCATGTACCTAAACGTTGTTGAATTTGGCGGTAATGCTTATGGTATAAAATCAGCCGCTAAAACATTCTTCAACACTACCCCAGATTCTCTAAAAGTAGAGCAAGCAGCACTTTTGGTTGGTTTGGTTAATGCTCCTACTCGATACAGCCCGGTGAGAAACCCCGAACGATCGTTAGCAAGAAGGAACTTTGTTCTTTCGCAAATGTATAAGTACGAATTTATTTCAAAGCATAAGTACGATTCTCTGAAAAGACAACCCATAAAGTTGGACTACAAAATTCAAGACCAAAACGTTGGCTTAGCAACCTATTTCAGAGAAACCCTTCGTCAGATATTAATTGCCAAAAAGCCTGAGGCTAGAATGTATTATTCAAGAGATCAATACATCGAGGACTCATTACAGTGGGCCAACAATCCACTTTACGGCTGGTGCAACAAAAACCTAAAACCCGATGGTACACCTTATAATATATATCGGGATGGATTAAAAATATATACAACCATTAATTCACGAATGCAGCTATACGCTGAGGAAGCGGTTGAACAACATCTTGGTAAATACCTTCAATTGACATTTGATTACGAGCAGAGGCAGATTGGTTATCGATTATTTGATTCGAAATTGACCAATGAGCAGATAAAATCGATTATGCTTCATGCAATGAAGCAAACCGATCGGTATCGGAACTTGAAGAGCAGAGGGGCGTCAATGGATGAAATATACGAGAACTTTAAGACCAAAACGAGGATGACCATTTTTACCTGGAAGGGGGAAAGGGATACTTTAATGAGTCCGATGGACTCAATAAAGCATTATAAACGCTACTTCCGTTCTAGCTTTATGGCGATGAATCCTCACAATGGACATATCAAGGCCTATATTGGTGGCCCCAACTACCGCCATTTTAAGTACGACATGGTTACTCAGGGTAAACGTCAGGTTGGCTCTACAATTAAACCATTCCTTTATACCCTTGCAATGCAGGAGGGTTATTCGCCATGTTACAAGGTGCCAAATGTTTCTCAGACCTTCCCTGAAGGAGATACAACATGGACTCCAAAGAACTCTGGTAAAACAAAGTACGATGGGAAAATGGTTACCCTAAAATGGGGTCTTGCTAACTCGGTAAATAACATTTCTGCTTGGTTAATCAAGCAGTTTACACCCCAGGCTGTTGCAGATATTATTAAAAAGATGGGCGTAACAAGTAAAATCCAAGCGGTTAACTCTTTGTTTTTAGGAACATCAGAGATTTCTCTATATGAGATGGTTGGTGCGTACGGCACTTTTGCAAATAAGGGTGTTCATGTTGATCCTTTGATGGTAACAAAAATTGAGGATAAAAACGGTAATGTTCTTGAAACATTTAGTCCTCAGAAAAGCGAAGCAATTAGTGAGCAAACGGCATACCTAATGATTAATTTATTAGAAGGTGTAATTAATAATGGGACAGGGGCTCGTTTAAGAATGACCTATGAACTACCCGGCCCAATTGCAGGAAAAACGGGAACCACCGATAAACATGCCGATGGTTGGTTTATGGGAATGCTACCGAACCTTGTTGCTGGAGTCTGGACTGGAGCAGAGGATCGTTCAGTTCACTTTCAGGAAATTTCATTAGGACAAGGTGCTACCATGGCATTGCCTATTTATGCCCTTTTCCTTGAAAAGGTATATAAAGATCGTAGTTTGGGGATTTCTCCTAATGATCAATGGGAGAAACCTTTGGTTGAGAAGTATTTTGACATAAACTGCGAGGAAACTAAGGGAAAGAAGAAGGGAAAACAGCAAGAAGTTAACGAGGACGATTTCTTCTAAAGTCTTATTGAATCGGCATAACCCGGTATTGAATCGATAAGATTCTTGGTGTACTCAGTTTTAGGATGATAAAATATTTCATCGGGGTTACCACACTCCACTAGTTCGCCATTTCTTAAAACGATAATTCTATCGCTTATATATTTTATTACAGCCAAGTCGTGTGAAATGAAAAGAAGCGTAAGGTTAAGCTGCTCCTTTAAATCTTTTAGGAGGTTGAGCACCTGTGCTTGAACTGACACGTCTAATGCTGAAACGATCTCATCGCAAATAATAACTTTCGGATTTACTGCCAAAGCGCGGGCAATAACGATCCTTTGTCGTTGACCACCCGAAAACTCATGGGGATAACGGTAGTAGCTACCTTCTGGTAGCGCAACTTTTTTAAGCAGATCGAGCACTCTTGCTTTCCTCTCCTTTTTATCGCGATAAATCCCATGAACTTTTAAGGGTTCGGATATGGCTTGCCCAATCGTTTTTCTGGGGTTTAAAGATGAATACGGATCTTGAAAAATAAGCTGAACATCTCTTCTGAACAGAGCCAGTGTACCTCTATTCATATCTTTTAGATTGGCTCCTTTATAGGTTATACTTCCCGATCGATTCTCTATTAAACTTAGCAGTGTTCGTCCAAGTGTTGTTTTCCCCGATCCAGATTCTCCAACTATTCCAAGGGTTTCTCCTTCAAAAACTTCAAGGCTAACATTATTAACAGCAATAAATTGTTTAGTTGTTTTTCCAAAGAAGTTTCGTTGTGTAATAAAAGATGTAACAACGTTTTTGGCATTGAAAAGGACATTCAACTTATTGGTTTGATATGGGGTAACTTTTTGAACCATATTCAGCCCATCTCCTTTGATAAAATCCTCAACCGTTAATAAACGATTTGGTTTATAATTCAATGGGGGTTTACAGGCTAACAACCCCTTTGTGTATGCATTCTGTGGGTTTGAAAAAATCTGTTTAACCAGTCCCTGTTCAACTACCTTTCCATGTTGAAGTACAACTACTTTATCGGCAATGTCTTTTATTAGCTCAAGGTCGTGGCTAATAAACATCATACCCATTTGGTATTTGTCGCGTAATGATTTGAGCAGTTGCAGTAACCCTTTTTGAACCGTAACATCTAATGCTGTTGTAGGCTCATCGGCAATAAGCAGTTCGGGATTTCCCGAAAGAGCAATAGCAATCATTACCCGTTGCTTTTGCCCGCCACTTAGCTCATGCGGGTAGCTATTGTAAACTTTTTTGGGATTGGGGAGCTGCATTTCAGCTAAAAGGTCGATACACTTCTTTTTAGCGGCAGTACCTTTAACGTTTGAATTTAGCAATACTGCCTCAAGCAGTTGTTTCCCGCACCGCATCGAAGGATTTAGGCACGTTAAGGGTTCTTGAAAGATCATTGCCATTCGCTTTCCTCGTACTCCCTGTTGCTCCTTATCGTTTAGCTTTAAAAGATCAATACATTCCTTACCTGAAAAAGTAATCTTTGCAACCCCTTTTTCAATTATTGCTTGCGGGGGAAGTAGCCCCATTAAGCTTAACGAGGTTATTGATTTCCCAGACCCAGATTCTCCAACGATACCAAGTATTTCGCCTTTATTTAGCGAAAAAGATACATCGCAAAGAACGGTGCTATTACCAAATCGAATACTTAAGTTTTCAACCTTAAGCATTATAAGTCGGTATTAGAAAATTTATTTGCCAGAATAGCCTCTCCAATTAGGTATCCATGAGCTGTGGCATAAATAATTGAACGGGTTGCCCCAGAGCAATCCCCGGCAAACTTAAGGTGCTCCATCGAAATATTATTTAATCGATTTGAGTAGAACTTGATTTCAGGGGCATAAACAAGGTTATCGTTGTTTGCCACACCCGGGATTACCTTATCAAGATTTTCGATAAAGTCGATAATGCTTTCGATTACCCTTCGAGGGAATACAAGGTTGACGTCACCAAGAATAAAACTTTTTGAGTCAAGGGTTGGAAGGACTCGATATAAATTTTTAGTACGTTTTGATTCCTTAAAATGGCTATAGGTTTGAAGTATCACCTTTCCCTCCCCAGCCAGCAGATTTGATAGCTTTGCAATGTATGCGCCGTATCCGATTGGATCGTTAAATGGTTCGGTAAACTTGAGCGAAGCAAGAACTGCAAAGTTTGTATTATTACTTTTCTCATTCATCTTTGCGTGACCGTTTACAGTGATAAAATCGCCATAATTTTCGGTAACCACAAAACCCGAAGGGTTATTACAGAAGGTTCGAACCATATAACCAGTACGACTGCGGTATTTAACTTTGAACTCGTACATCTCCCTGTTTATCTCATCAACCACGTGGTTAGGGATTTCATAGCGAATGCCCAAATCAACCCGAGTATTATCGAGCACCAGCTTTGGGTACTTTGAAATCATTTTATTAACCAGCTTATGGCCGCTTCGGCCAACTGTTATTATCGCTATATCAAATTTACCCTCACCATTAATCTTTGCACAATCCTTTTCAACCTCAACATCATTAACCTCGTAGCTAAAGTGAAAGTGAATATTTTTATGTGATGAGAAATCATTGTAAATATTATAAAGAACCTCTTTTAGCTGATCCGTACCGATATGGTAAAATTCGGAGCTTATAGGTAAGAACCCCTTTTCGTAGAAAAGTTTATAGTAATTATGATTCCCGAAGGATTTCCCTGTTTCAACCTGCTTGTTTGCCGTGTAGTTGATATAGTAATCGACAAGTTTCTTTTGTAGAACTGGATCGATAAAAATATCGCCACCCATTTCGGTTGAAACGAATAGCTTTCCATCAGCCCGAATGCCCGAGATACTAGAGGAGTAAACATCTTTACTTTTCTCAAAAACATGAATTTCGTGCGAAGTTTCTTTTAATCTTTCAAGTAAACCAATAGCAGCAGCACCAAACCCTATTATGGCAATCTTCATATTCATTGTTATTAGTTAAGTTCAAATATCGAAAACAAAATTCGATAGTGCAATACAAAAATGGAGATTTCCTGTTTGGTTAAGCAATAAGATTTTTTGTCCTCGCAGAATCTTTTTTATTTAAAAATGCTTTATATCCCCAAGAAAAAAGCTAAATTAAATTTCAAAATTTACCATTTCACAATAGCATAAAAAATTGAATATGAGTAGTATAAACATGATAAAATTCATGTTAATGGTTTAATTAATCACTAATTTTTGGGATTATGCAGTTGAAGGAAGGGGTTGGGATTTTGCTTAAGCAAAAGCGTTACATTGCCATAAGCTTTTTGATGATACTGATAATCATTGCTAGCTTGTTTGTTTATTATCAATTTGATTTACATAAAATCAAAAACCAACAAATAAAGCAGCTAATATCTATCTCTGATTATAAAGTAAAACAAATAGTGGAATGGAGGGAAGATAGAATTGCTAATATTATATTCTTAACAGAAAGCCCCCTTTCTGTGAGCGCATTTCAACGTTGGGTTGCAAAACCCGATACGGATATAATTGGACAGATATCCCGACGAAACTTGCTAATTCAAAAACAGTTTGGATTTGAAAATGTTTTTGCAACCACCTCTGATAAAAAGCCAACTTTATATTTGGGTGATAAGACGCCTTATATTACAAAGCAGGTTAGTATTTATATTGATTCGGCGTATGTCCAAAAAAGAATATTTTTCACGAATTTTCATTTTAACGAAAACACAAAGCAACCTCATATTGCAATTGTAGCACCTGTGGTTAACGCTCATAACCGAGTACTAACAACGATGATTTTTTATATTAATTCTAACGATTACCTGTACTCAATCATAGATAAATGGCCAGGAGCAGAGAAAACAACTGAATGTATACTTGCAAGTAATGATGGAGATAGCATAACGGTATTAAACTACTTAAAGCAGAGTGCTAACCTTAAAACAAAAATTCCGGTAGGAATAAATTACATTTCATATAATAAGGGAATTGCAAGCAACAATGGATTATTCCAAGGAAAAAATCATTTAGGCAGAAAGGTTATAGCTATTTATCGCAAGATCCCGGATACCAATTGGTTTATGGTTAATAGCATAGAGCAACAGGAGGTTTTTTATGAACTTAATAATAGAGTAATTCTTTTTGGGATAATCTTTTTTATTCTAGCATCAAGTTTATTTCTAGTATTCTATTTACTATACCTAGAAAAAAGTGCTCGGTTTAGGCTGTTAACAAAATCATCAGAAACAGAAAACTATTTCAATAATAGTATAGATATGCTTTGCATAGCAGATAAGCAAGGGCATATTAAAATACTCAACCCTGAATGGGAGAAAACGCTTGGTTATTGTGTTAAAGACCTTTTAGAGAAATCCTACATTGATTTTGTTCATCCAGATGATGTTGAATCAACAATTAAGGCAACGGCAGAGCTATCAACAAACAGAATTGTTCACGAATTTGTAAATAGGTTCCGTCATAAGGATGGTTCATATCGATGGATTGAATGGCGTTCCTTTCCATTAGGAGATTTGATTTATGCTTCGGCTCGGGATATCACTCAGCGTAAAAACGCTGAAGAGGCTTTAAGCCGCAGCGAGCAACTATTTGCCGATATATACAATCTTAGTCCCCTGATGATTGTTATTTCCAGCCAAAAGGATGGACTAATCATGAAGGCAAACAACATGTTTTCTGAAATTCTAGAGTATTCAGAGGAAGAATATTCTCAAAAAACAACAATTGAGTTAGATATTTGGCCAAAGATTAATGAGCGGCAAGAATTAATAAAAGAGTTAACTATAAAAGGGTATGTTAGAAATAAGGAGGTTACCCTTAAATCAAAAAGCGGGAAGTTGCTTAATTGTTTGTTTTCAGCAAAACCGATGGAATATAATGGCCAGTCCTGCCTAATATCAATTATAAATGACGTAACAGATCGAAAAAAAATCGAGATTAAACTTAGTGAAAGCGAAAGTAAATACCGCTTGCTTTTTGATAATATGAGTAGTGGTTTTGCTTTTCACGAGTTAATTTTTGATGGAAATTTTCCTGTTGATTTTAGGATTATCGATATAAATAATAAGTATAAGGATTTATGGGAGGTAACAGATGATATTATTGGACGAACTGCTTTTGAAACATTTGATTTTGCCTCTCGCAAATGGATTGATGATGCTTGGGAAGTGGTATCATTAAACAAAACCAAGGTTAACATTCTTTCTGATCCTGATTCGAAAAAACATATCGAATCAGTTGCGTTTAAAGTTGATGATACACATTTTGCAGCAATTTTTAATGATATTACAGAAAGGGTAAATGCAGAGAACGAATTGAAACTTTCAGAGACAAAGTTTTCGACTATCTTTCAGATGAGCCCAGATATGATTGGAATAACTCGTATTTCTGATGGAGTTGTAATTGCAGGGAATACCGAACTTACTAACCTAACGGGATATACCCCTGAAGAATATTTAGGGAAAACAACGAAAGAGCTTGGCTGGTGGGCAAATTATCAGGATCGTGAGCGGATGATAAAGGATCTTGAAGAGAAGGGCATTGTTAAAAACCTTGAACTTAACATGCGAAATAAAAGCGGAGTTATATTAACATGCCTTTTTTCAGCCAATAAGCTGAAAATAAACGATGAGAACTGCCTTCTTTTCATTGTGTTTGATATAACTAAACGAAAACTGGCTGAAGAAAAAACTAGAAAAAGTGAAGAAAGATTAAGAAAGGCTCAAACTATTGGTCATATCGGTTATGCAGAACAGATAGTTGGTAGCAAGGAATTATGGGCTTCTGCCGAAGTTATGAAAATTTATGGATTCCCTCCTGTTGAAGGATATATCGCTCTCGATAAGGTTAAAACCTGCATGTGCGATTTTAATTCCTTTAAAAAATCTTATCACGAGTTTATTGAGCAAGGCAAAAAATTCGATCTTGAATGTGCAATAAACCCAGCCGATGGTTCTTCACAACGTTACATTCGGAATGTTCTCGATGTTGAATGGAATGAGGATGGAACACCCTATAAAATATTTTCTATTGTTCAAGATATAACCCAGCAAAAGCTGTACGAAGAGGCTCTTCATAAGCGAGTCCTAGCGTTAACTAAGCCAATGGATAACCCTGAAGGATTAAAATTTGACGATCTATTCGACATTGAAGAGCTACAAAGAATACAAGATACATTTGCAGAAGCCACTGGTGTTGCTTCTTTAATTACTTATCCAGATGGTACGCCGATTACCATTCCCAGTAACTTTTGTCGGCTATGCAATTTAATTAGGAATACTGAAAAAGGTCAAGCAAACTGTTTTAGATCTGATGCCTGTATAGGAAAGCAAGTTCTCGATGGGCCTACCATTCAACCCTGTTTAAGCGGTGGATTATGGGATGCAGGGACATGTATTACGCTTGGGGGAAAGCATTTGGCAACCTGGTTAATTGGACAGGTGCGTAACGAAGCGCAAGACGATAATGTATTAATTAAATACGCCGATGAAATAGGATTAAATAGAGAAGAGTTTAGAAAGGCTTTAAACGAGGTAACATCGATGTCAGAACAACAATTTACAAGAATAGCCAATGCATTGTATGTTATAGCGAATGGGATTTCAGTAAAAGCCTATCAGAATATTCAACAAGCAAGATTTATCGCAGCACAGAAGGAAGCAGAGGAATCGTTAAGGAAAAGCGAAGAATTTTTTAAGGGGATAACTCAGAATATTCCTGGTATGGTTTATCAGCTATATGTTCGGCAGAACGGGGAGATAGGGTTTTATTATGTAAGCGACAGCTCTAAGCAGTATGTTGGTCTTGATAACTGTAATTTAGAAAATTTATTCGAACGTTTCGCAAGTAATGTTGCAGAAGAAGACCGGGCTAAATTTATTAACTCCAATCAACTTGCAATAAAGAATGTAACTAAATGGGAATTTGAGGGGAGGTACATTAAGCCTTCAGGTGAAGAAATGTTTTTTAGAGGGATTTCTCAACCAAGATATAGGGGAAATGAGCTGATTTTTGATGGGTTAATTCTTGATATTACGGAGCGAAAGAGAGCTGAAACTGCATTACACGAAAGTCAGGAGCGTCTTCGTACCTTTATGGATTCTGCAACCGATTCATTCACAATTTGGGATAAAAACATGACCCTGGTTGATTTGAATACTACGGCAATGCAATACCTACCTTCAAACATCAAAAAAGAGAATATTATTGGGAAAAATATTGTTGATTTTCTTCCTTACCTAAAAGAAAAAGGGGGATATTATAAATATGAACAGGTATTAAAGACTGGAAAGCCCTACTACATTGAGGAGAATGTCACCTTAAATAGTGGAAAAAGATTTTGGTTGGATACCAAAGTTTTTAAAGTGGGAGAGGGAATTGGTATTGTTGGAACTGACGTTACTGAAAGAAAAAAAGCAGAAGAAGAAATAAAGGAAAAAGACGCTAAGCTCCGAAGTATTTTCAGTGCAGCACCAGTTGGAATTGGGTTAACAATCGATCGTATTTTTCAGGAGTGCAACGATGCGTTTTACCAAATGACAGGGTATACCCCAAGTGAAATTATTGGTAAGAATGTAAGATTAATATACCCAACAACAGAAGAATACAAATATGTTGGTGAAGAACAGATAAATCAAATGAAGAAACAAAGTACTGAGACAATCGAAACAACGTGGATACGGAAGGATGGTATTATTATTAATATCCTTTTACGTTTTGTTGCCCTTGATTCTTCAGATTTTTCTAAAGGAGTTACATTCACTGCAATTGATATAACAGAAAGGAAAACGATAGAACAAGAAATTATTAAACTTAACGTAGAACTTGAAAAAAAGGTCGAGGAGCGTACTGCGAAGCTTAATGAAGCAAACAAAGAGCTTGAGTCATTTGCTTATAGTGTTTCTCACGATCTTAGGGCACCTCTTCGACATGTTGATGGCTTTATTCGTTTGATGTATTCAAACATCGATTCTCCGAATGAGAATGTAACCAGATATTTCGAAAAAGTTAATCAAGCATCAAAGCGCATGTCTGCTATGATTGACGATCTGTTATCATTTTCTAGACTTGGTAGGAAAGAGTTGGTTCGATCGGATGTTAATATAAACCAAGTAATTAGCGAACTAATAGAGCTTTTTAGACCGGAATTTTCAAAGCGAAAAATTGATTGGAAAACAAGTCAAATTCCGGTTGTAATTGGAGACCGAAGCCTATTAAAGCATGCTTTTGAGAATATTCTTGGTAATGCCATAAAGTATACGAGAACCAAAGAGGAGGCCGTAATTGAGATTGGCATGAGCAATCAGACAGAAGAAACAATTGAAATATATGTAAAAGATAATGGGGTTGGGTTTGATATGGCATATAGTGAAAAACTCTTTGGCGTTTTTCAACGTCTACATTCCAGTGAGGAGTTCGAAGGAACTGGAATTGGATTAGCTAATGTAAAGCAGATAATTGAAAAGCATGGAGGTTCTGTTAGAGCTGAGAGTAAAGTAAACGAGGGAGCGATTTTTTTTGTATCTTTACCTAAATGCTAAAAGTCATGGATAAACTAGCAAGAATTCTTTACGCAGAGGATAGCCTTAACGACATCGAGTTGACCTTGGCTGCTTTTCAGGAAAGTAATCTTGTTAATCAGGTGGATATTGTTCGCGATGGCGAAGAAGTTTTAGATTACTTATTTTACCGAGGGCGTTACGAAAATCGAGAAAAGATTACCCCTTTATTCGTCCTGCTTGATATCAAAATGCCTAAACTTGATGGGATCGAAGTACTTAAGGAAATTCGGGCTTCAAAAGAATATAGTACACTCCCTGTGGTAATGCTAACTTCCTCTCAAATGGAGACGGATGTTTTTAAAAGCTATCAGCTGGGAGTAAATGGTTTTGTGGTTAAGCCTATCGATTTTCAGGAGTTTGTCAAGGCCATCAAAGGGATTGGTTATTTCTGGGCAATTCTCAACTCATCTCCATGCAAATAAATAAAGTAGATCTTAAAATCCTCATGCTTGAGGATGATCCACTGGATGCAGAGTTGAACAAGGAACACCTTCGTTTTCTTGAGGAATACAACTGCATAGTTCATTGGGTTGTTGATAAAGCATCCTATTTACAAGCTCTTCAAACAGAATGTCCCGATATTATTCTTAGTGATTATAATATTCCTAGTTACAATGGGATAGAAGCCTTAAATGATCTAAAGGAAATTAACAACATGATTCCATTCGTTGTTGTTACAGGTACACTCGATGAGGAAACAGCAGCGGGAACAATAAAAGCAGGTGCTTGGGATTATGTGGTAAAGGACCGATTATTCCTACTTCCGATTGCAGTTAGAAGTGCTCTTCAGCTAAAAGATGAGAAAGTAAATACAGCAAAGGTCGAGGCTAAAATACGTCAGCTTTCACAAGCTGTTGAACAGAGCCCTGTGCATGCTGTTATTACCAATACAAATCATATCATTGAGTATATTAACTCAAAATTTACTGAGGTTACTGGCTTTACCATAGAGGACGTAGCTGGAAAAAATATATTAATGCTTTTACCCGAGAATAGCAGAGAGAATTTCAACAATAAACTATTAAATACTTTAAACGAAAAGGGAATTTGGAAGGGAGAAGCAGAGGCTTTGAAAAAGGATGGTACTATTTTCTGGGAGAATGTATCTATTTCAGCTATAAAAAACGAATTAGGCCAAACAACCAATTATGTTACTCTAAAAGAAGATATTACCAAGCGTAAACAAATGGAATTGGAGTTAATTCAAGCTCGCGATCGCGCAGAAAGTTCCGATCGGCTAAAGGATGCTTTTTTACAAAACCTCTCACATGAAATTAGAACTCCATTAAATGCAATAGTTGGATT
>Ga0116171_10002834_pt1 | contig 16273 bp, 14 predicted proteins | sample AD_JPNHW2_MetaG_FD_89798 | JGI IMG/M metagenome (GOLD analysis project Ga0116171, IMG submission 89798) | Active sludge microbial communities of municipal wastewater-treating anaerobic digesters from Japan - AD_JPNHW2_MetaG | ecosystem: Engineered > Bioreactor > Anaerobic > Digestate | place... | reverse complement strand
TTTTGAGAAAAATCAAAATTAAAGAACCGAAAATGAAAAACATCAATTTTGCCGTAGCTGCATACAACGAAGCGGACGGATATGGGATTGATATCTATTATGATTTAAAAAAGGCCAGAGTTTTTATTGCGGATTATTTCCAGACCTATACGGGCATCGGGTTCAGGAGGATAACCGGTTTTTCGGAAGGAACGCGCCCAAAGACTATTACTGCCGAGTTTATACTGGGCGAAATTGAAAAAATCAATCAAAGTATAACGGGGCAGGGGATACAGCCTGAGAATAACAGCGGTAACAGACCAAAGGATTTGTAAAAATTACAAAGGCTAATAAAAAAATGCTGCACTGCAATTGCATTTTTATGCCTTGCGTGTTATCATTAACGGCAACACAACATCGATGACAAGAAACGAAGGAAACAGCTATGCAAAAATGGGAATATACCATGGAAGTCATCACGGCATACGGGGAAAAGAAGCTGGAACGAATAAACGAACTTGCAAAAGAGGGCTGGGAACTTACTTTTATACAGGATACTTGTTTCTATTTCAAACGTCCGATTGATTAACCGGAATATTATATTCTGAACGGACGCATTATAAAAAATAACTATACCCGCCCGTGGCGAAGCTGGATATCGCAGCAGATTCCGATTCTGAAGGCCGGGGGTTCAAATCCCTCCGGGCGGGCCATAAAAAATCCGGGAAGTCTTGATTTTTAAGACTTCCCGGATTTTTTAAATAATGTACTTAATATTTTTTATCGCTAAGAGTGAAACCTTGCCTTTAACTCATCCGTGAAATCTTCCTTCGAAAGGCTCCGGATCATCAGCAAAGTCAGGGCACATGCAGCAAAACAGGGAACCGCGGTATAAGATGCCGGGATCAAGAAAAGAGAATATACCGTCAGACCAAGGTTCAGCACCGTGAAACACACGGCGTAAATAATATCGCCGCGGCTTGATTTCGGCCGGAAAAGCGAATGAAAAAGCAGTATAGAGGAACCGACTGCGCAAATCTGCGGTATGACAGCGGATATTGCGAAATTCGGCGACGACAGAAAGGTGATGGAAAGATAAACCGAAAACAGTATAAGATAAAACGCGTCATAAACAAGATAGTTCCCGAGCCGGCGGTGCTTGACTGCAAACGGACGGATGAATACCGACCAGACGCATGGCAGCAGAAAAACGGCTATGGCGGCATCTGAAAATCTTTTAGCCGTAAAATACTCGATTCCTGCGCCTGCAGCGCACAAAATCACATAGATTACCGCGGCAAACAAAGTATACGGTTTGCGGTACGGGCGGTACACCACATCGGGGTACTCGGCTGTATGCTGATGAGCAAGCGCGGGCGGGGAATCGACAGCTTGCCCCGAACAGAGCGGACAGCGAAGATACTCCTCGCCCAAATCAACTTTGCATTTCGGACAAATCATTACGGTTCCTCCCAACTTTCTTTGCAGTTGCATTCAATCCGGATTCTCGCGCCTTGCTCCGCGATATAGCGGAAGAAATCCCGCTGAATATTGACATTTTTGTTGTCACCGGTAAAGCTTATTGTCAGTGTGTGTCCGTCCGAAATGATTGCGCAGGATATGCGCTTGCTCGGCGTACCGCCGAGCAAGCGCTTCTACGCGGTCGATATGCGGCTTCATTTCCAGAGGGATGTTTGCCACACCGAGATTTGTCATGGAGGATGTGATTTTTCCCTGCCCCACATATTTGAACGCAAATTTAAGAATTTGCGTTTTGACTGCAATCGGCATAAAACGGATGAACGGGCTGTCAGCGGCACCGACATTAAGAGAGATTGCTTTAAGCAGTTCCTCTTTTTGGCTGCCTTCTTTCAGGTTGCCTTCAATCATTTCGGCAATATCATCGAAACCGGTGTTTTTTGTTTCGGAGGGCAAAAAGCCGATGTTGGTAAAAAGAGAAAAGTTGCGCAATGATTTTTCTTTAAAAATAGGGCGAAGGCTGATCGGAACAGAAACCTTTATTTCTTTTTTATAAGGTTTTGGCGCGTTTAAATAAAGAACATACAGGTAAACCGTAAGCAAATAGTCCGTTATGGTAAGCCCTTTTTCACTCGCGAGCTTTTTTAAATCGCTGACAGGTGTTATTCCTTGAACAACTCTGAAATAGTTCGGAATTTTTTTTGCTTTGACTTGATACGCGTTTGCTTCTGCGCGGCTGGCATTTTGAACCGGAGTATAATTCTTTTTGTAATTGTCTTCAAGCTCTTCCGGTGCAATGCCCGTATCAAGGCTGATGAATTCGCCGTTGTTCGGGATATCAAAACCTTTGAGCATAAGGTACTTTGCGGCGATGGTTTTAATCAGCATCAAGCCGGAAAAACCGTCACCGATACCGTGGAATATTTCGAGGCAGAGGCGTCTTTTATAATACAGGATGCGTATAGCAGGGCGCGTGACATCAAAGATATCGAAAGGACGGCAAGGATAGCTGCTTTCCTCCGCAACGATCTTGGTGTTTTCGGTTCGCTCCAGATAATCCCAGAACAAACCATGGCTGGCGTGCGAGAAAAAATATTTTGCGTAAGGGTAAACCTCATCGACCGCCTGCTGAAGAAGCACGGGATCAATATCATCTTTCATCACGAACCCCATACGGTATGTATTGCTCCAGTTCCTGGTCCGTGAGGCGGGGTAGATTGTTGCGGCGTTGTCAAACTTAAACCAGTGTGCTTCAACATTATTCGGAACCGATTTATCAACGTTGCCGAGTGACATAATTTACTCCTTTTCACCCTGAATTTTTCCGGATTTTTTCGCTGTAAATTTCTTATAGACAAATGATGAACCGAGAGCAACAAGGATAATTCCGCCGATAGCAAGATAAAAATAGGGCGATTTGAAGTCAAGAACACCTGCAAGAAAAGTCCAGGCTATAATCAGCGGCAGCAGCCCTGCTATCGAACCGAACATGAATTTTTTATATCGGATATCCATTGCGCCAAGCAAAAGGCTGCTCAGGTCGCAGGCGAGAACACCGGAGAGTTTCAGGATAAAAACAAAAACAGTTTCATTGTCGCTTTTGATTTCGTCCAGCTTCTTGATTTTCGGAAATCTGCCGGTTAATTTCACAATCAGGTCTTTGCCCGCAAAGCGCCCGAGAAAAAACGGAAGGGAAAGGCTTAAAACAACACCGGTCAGGTTGACAGCGAATGCCTGCCATACATTCGGAAAAATCAGGCCAACCGCAACATACAGAATCGGGAGCGGGAAGACAAGCGAAAAGGATTTGACAACATAGAAAAGGACAATGGCAGCCGCTGCGAGGAACAAATTTTCGGGGGCATAATTTTTAAGATCCTGGGCGGTCAGCCCTTTGTGTTTAAAGTATACAATACACAAAACGGCCGTACAAAGCATCAGGATGGCGGAACCGGACTGAAGCACTTTGACAGCCTTGCTGTAATCACGCTTTTTTGTTCCGGGTTCGGAATTCTTCACCGTGTCAACCCCATTTCAGACAATTTATAATTAAACTTTACAGGTAAAATGACGCTGTGTCAAGCAATTGCTTCTTTATACAATACTGAAAAATTCAAAATTCATACAGATGCTTTTATAATTCAACGTGCGGAGAGTATCGGGAATTTATTTGTATTGCTCCCTTATTTGATTGTAAGCGGAATTGACAAAAAGCGCGAAGCGAGGCTAAAATATAACAATACAAGGTGTAAGATTTAAACGAATATAATATGATGCTCCGGTTATGCGGCCTGTCGGTTCTTTTCTTTCTCGACATTTACTGTTTAATCTGCTAAGATGATTTCACAGGTATAAAAACAAAGTGAGCGTTGATATTTATGAGTAATCTTGATAATCTTAAAGCTGAAATGCAGTGCCTGCCTCAGAACACTAAAATTATTTTAAATTATCTGAAGTATCTCGGTTATTCGGAGCATTTTGACGAGCCTGTTCCGGTTGCGCGCGCATACGCGATTGAGTCGCTGTTTTGCCGCCATGAAAAACATCTCTATGAAAATGATCTTATCGCCGGCTCTGTCAGGGGTTTGATTTCCGGACCGCTTGATATTCCGGATGAGACGCTGAAACGGGCTGACAGTATATGCGGCAGTTACGGGTCAAACGGTTTTCGTACCAATGCCGACCATTTCGCACCCGACTATGAAACTTTTCTTCGGGACGGTGTCTGCGGTACGGTTGAAAAAATCCGAAGCTCGCTTGAATCCCATGCGCATGATAAAGATGCCGAAAAGAAAAGAGTGTTTCTTTGTGCGGCGGAAATTTCGATGGTTGCCTTCGGAAAGATGATTGAACAATACGCAGGCGCCGCATTGAAGAAAGCCGGCAGTGTTAAAAACCCGCGGCAAAAAGAAAATTTGATGGAAATTGCCGCCATTTGCGGCAAAATCAAATGGGAAAAGCCCGGGACGTTTCATGAAGCGCTGCAGCTTGTCTGGTTTGCGCATATCGCTTTTTTATATGAAGGCCGCTATGCTATGGCACTTGGACGGCTTGACCAGTATTTGTACCCGTTTTATGCCGCTGATATTGCCGGTGGTATTTTGACACAATCGCGCGCGCTTGAACTGGTGGAATGCACGCTGTATAAAATCGGTGAAAGAAGGTTTTATGCGGGTGATGATGTTGTCAATATCGCCATAGGCGGCGTGAAGCCGGACGGCAGCGGAGCGGTTAACGACCTGTCTTATATTATTTTGGAAGCGGTAAAAAACTGCAATATTCCCGGGCCTAACCTTTCCGCGCGTATTTATGAAAATGTGCCTGAACATTTTCTGGATGAATGCCTGAAAGTAATCGGCACGGGGCTGGGCTATCCGGCCTTAATGAACGATGAGGTCAATATTCCAGCACTGCTCCGGCACGGATACAGTTTGGAAGACTGCAGAAATTACTGCATGGTGGGCTGCATCGAAAACTTTATTCAGGGTAAACAGCCTCCATGGTCCGACGGGCGGTACAATGTGCCGAAATATATCGAGCTTGCGCTGAACAACGGATACAGTATGCTTGATGGGACAAAACTCGGCCCCGAAACCGGCAGTGTGTCAGCCTTTACAAAAATGGATTTGTTTATGGGCGCGCTTGAAGAGCAGATGCGGTACGGCGCTTCCGAATATATGATGTATTTCCGCAATGATAACGAGCGCTATAACCGTGTGATGTATTCACAGCCGTTTCTTTCATGTTTTTGCTTTGACTGCATCGGGAGAGGATTGGATATTAACGACGGCGGCGCCTTTTACCCCTCGGTGCACGGCGCAGCTTGTATGGGGATAGCAACTGTAGCGGATTCCCTTGCGGCGGTTGAAGACCTTGTTTTTATAAAAAAAGCGGTGACGATGGAAACACTGAGAGATGCCTTGCTGAAGAATTTCGAAGGTTATGAGAACCTTCGTCCGGAGATGCTCCGCGCGCCGAAATACGGGAACAATCTTGATGCCGCCGATAAATACGCGGTTTGGTATGTTCTGTTTACAAATCAGCTGTTTTCAAAATACCGGACTTATGACGGCGGAGCGATATACACGGCAATGGCATCAAATGTCAGCAATATCCCCGCCGGACGGGAGGTTGCGGCAACGCCCGACGGCAGAAAATCGGGCGAGCCCCTGAGCGATGCCGCTTCCCCGATGCATGGCATGGATGTCAACGGGCCGACCTCGGTGATAAATTCTATGACAAAACCGGATTATACACTTGTGTCCTGCGGGACGGTGCTTAATCAAAAATTCAGCCCGTCTATGTTTTCGGATGACAGAAAACGCAAAAAACTTCTTGGACTGATAAAAACCTATTTCAAAAAGGGCGGACAGGAAATACAGATCAATGCCATTTCCCGCGGGGTATTATTTGACGCGATGAAAAATCCGCAGGAGTACAAAAATCTGGTTGTCAGGGTTTCCGGTTTCAGCGCCTATTATATAACACTGAGCAAAGAAGTGCAGGAGGATATCCTCAAGCGTACCGAGCAGGAATAAATAACAGGCAGGAGAATGATGATGAACACAGCTAAAGCCGCAATCTTCAGCGGACCGGGAAAACCTTTTCAAATAAAGGAATATGAATTGACTGCACCGCCCGCGGGTATGGCGAAAATCAAGCTTATCGCAAGCGGAATCTGCGGGACGGATATCCATATTTACAGGGGTAAAATACCGGTGCCGTTTCCGTCAATTATCGGGCATGAGTTTGTGGGACTGGTTGAAGAGATTTCTTCTTCAGACAGCAAAATGTACGGAATCAATACAGGGGACAGGGTGATTGTCGATATTGCCTGCCCATGCGGCGAGTGCCTGCTTTGCAGGGAAGGCGACGACGCCAACTGCCTGAATATGGGGCTTGCAAACGGCGGCAATCCCGACACCGCGCCGCATTTTTACGGCGGTTTCGGCGAATACAATTATTCGCCCGTAAAGAATCTTATCAAAATTCCGGAACGCATTGACGCGAAAACAGCCTGCGTTTTTGCCTGTGCCGGCCCGACCGCACTCCACGCTTTCAGCTTGGCAAAAAAGGCGGGAGTCAGACTCCATAAAGATCAGACGGCTGTTGTTCAGGGGCTGGGCCCCGTAGGCGCTTTCGCCCTTATTTATCTTGCAGCCCTGGGAATCAAAAATTTGATTGCGGTAACAGGCAGGGACAATGAAGAGAAAAACGCGATGGCATATACATTGGGTGCGTCAAAGGTTCTCAGCTTTGAGAAAAACGGATACGAAGAGATAATTCGATTTATTAAAGAAGCATCGGGCGGCAGAGGGGCTGATTTGGTATATGAGGCATCCGGGAATCTTCATGCGGTGCCACAGGGATTAGAGATGCTCAGAAACCGCGGAGTTTACCTGATCCCCGGGCAGTATTCCGACAGCGGCACGGTTGCGATACCTCCGCAGGCTATTACTTTCAAGGCTCTTCATATCATCGGTTCTTCACAGTACGCTGTACAGGATGTAAACGAATACCTTTCGTTTCTTGCGGCAAATCCGGAACTGATGAAAAACATATTACCGCTCGCGAGCTGTTACCAGGTGGAAGAAGCCAATGAAGCCGTCGAGGCTGCCAAATCCGGTAAACACATTAAGACGATGTTTGTTAATAAAAAAGAGGGAAAAACCGAATGATCATAAAAATTTCCGACAAGAGCGAAAATGATTTTATCAGCAGGGAAAAGTGGCGCGTTTTTGACGATGACGGCGAAACGCAGATGGCATCGGGCGGTGTCAGCACCCGCAGAAGCAGGTTTGCGGGGAATTATATCAGCACATTGACCGTTGGCGGCCTTTCGACAAGCCCGGAGTTCCGCAGGCGTGGCTGTGTGCGCAAAATATTTGAGGAAGTATTTCTTCTCGCCCCCGAACGCGGATGGACGGTCAGCTTGCTGCACCCCTTTTCGTTTTCATATTACCGTCAGTTCGGTTATGAGAAAATTGCGGACCATAAGGTTTTGGAATTTCCGATGAAAGCGCTTGACTGTTTTGAGAGATGTTCCGAACTCGGCAGGCTGAATAACGAGGGAAGGCTCCGTGACGCGCTGTCGGTCTTTGAAAAATTTGCTCTAAACAGAAATATTATGTTTGAACGCTTCGACAGCGGGAATTATTTTTTGGAACCGAAAAAAGGCGAACCGTCCACTTTTATCTGGTATGATAAGCAGGGCAAGCCGGCTTCTTATATAACGCTCGGCACTGAAAACTATTTTTCGGTTAACCGAATGATCAGCATAAATCTGAATGTCTATGAGATGGCATTCACATCACCGGAATCTCTATACAGCCTGTTTGGTTTTATGCGCATGTATGAGGGCGAGCTTGATACGGTAAAAATCCATAACTGCGCAATGTCCCCCGAAATCGACTTTATGCTGAAACATTATATGGATACGAAATATACCATTTTGCCTGACATTATGGGCAGAATTTTGAATGTGGAAAAAATTCTCGGGGCAAACAGCTATCCCGAAGAGCACGGACATTTCATCGTCAAAGTTAACGATACGCTTGATTTTACGAAAGGTGTTTATGAGGTTGAATATTCCGGCGGAGCGGCGGATATAAAAAAGATTGCCGATACCGGCAAGTATGACCTTTGCGCACCGATGCCCGCATTTACGCAGATGCTTTACGGCTATGAAAGCCTTAACGCGCAAAAAGCAGGATATATGCAGGGCGTGGAAATGAAAACGGATGCCAAAGATTTTTTCAGGGCATTCCCTAAGCGCGATAACGGTTTGTTTGAACATTTTTAATAATCTGAAAGGTGATTTTGCGTGAGCAAGTACGATATTGAAACGGTCAGAAAAAAGCTTGAAAACATGACACTCTATGTCATCCCGTATACACACCCCGATTGGTCCTGGTGCCACACAAGGCAGTGGCATGAAAGGCGCTATGTTTCGGCTTTTGAGGAACTGCTTGATTTGCTTGAAAAAGATAAAACCGCGACATGGTATATGGATTGTTATACCACGGAACTTGCGCCTGTGATAGAAAGAAAGCCTGAACTGATACCGAAAATCCGCGCCGCGACGGCTTCCGGCAGAGTTGCCGTATGCGGCGCTTTTTCAAATGTACGCCCGAATATGACGGCGGATGAAGCGTATGTCAGGAATTTAATAATCGGGCGGAAAAAGTTTTCGGAGATATTCCCCGAAGCCGATCTGAGCGTTCATGCGGATACGGTTGATGTTGCTTTGGGCCATCCTCAAATACCGCAACTGCTGAAAAAGGCGGGTTATAAGTATTTCCGCGCCGGCCGGCCATATGATGTTTTACGCAAAAAAGGGATCCCTCACGCATTTTTTTGGGAAGGCAGTGACGGAAGCAAAGTTTTGTGCTGGTGGGCGCATTATGATGCGCTGGGCTTTAAAAAAGATGCCGTTTTAATCAATGAAGACAAAGATTGGGAGCAAACGGTCTGCGATTTTTACGAACATGCACTGGAAAAATTTACTGCCGCATCTCCGGTGGATATCGCATGGCTGCCGCAAGGCAGTGACGACGCGCTGCCTTTAAAAGTTTTCAATTCGGATATGCCTATTGATTTCGTTAACTTCTTCAAAAAATGGAACTTGCGGGAAACCTCTGAAATGCTGTTTTCAACACCGCCGCTGTTTTTTGCAGAGCTGATGAAAAGGCGGGAAAAAATTCAGACCGTCAGTGGAACCATTGACCCGTGCGATGTTTGCTATAATGTTGCATGGGGCGGAGAAAAGGGGCTTGCGCCGCTTCGCTTGAAAAGCGCGGAGCATATAGCCGATGCTGAAAAATGGATGAGTGCTGCCGCGCTTGCCGGGGCAGGTGATTTTTCTGCGACAGAGGGTCTGTGGGAAAAATGCTTAACATCCTCCGCTCATGCTTCGCAATGGGTTTTTACGGAGGATGAAGAAGAACTTTACGGATTTGCGGCAGACAGCCTGAAAAAAGCGGATGAGCTGCGTTTCAAAGCAATGAAGAACCTGACAGAAAAACTGAAGCTGCCCGCCGCGGCCATTGCGGTGGTTTACAACAGCCACGACAAGCCGTTGAAAAAAGCTGTTGAATTGACGGTTACCTGCGGAAAAATTGAAGAACTTGAGCTTTGTGACGGCAGAGGCGAAAAAATTGATTTCCAAATACTGGAGCCTTTTGAGTACGGTGACGAGGTATGGGAATACAGGATAACAGCCTTATTGCAGCTGCCTCCAAACGGGGTCAATGTTATCTGCGCCGCAAAGGGGGATATATCCTGCCGAACCGGCGGTATTTATAAACGTCCCGAAAAAAGCGCACACCGGGCCGTGTCTGAACAGTTTTCGATGGACAACAGCATCATTAGGCTTGATTTCAATAACGGAAATTTGGAAAAAATAACCGATAAAACAAACGGCACCGTGATCGAATCCGGCAAAGTAAACTGGAATACGCTTGAGTTTACCGGAATTGATACGGATAAAGGCGGCCTTCACGCCGGGCCGGAAACCGGCAGATCACGGGTTATTTGGACTGATTGGATTGTTAAGGAATCCGGGCCGGTGCGCTGGCGCTGCACATTGAACGGCTCCGACGGTTTGCGGAATTTTTCACAGGATATTGTTTTAGAGGCCGGCTCCCATACCATTATGTTTGAAACACGAACGGATAATTGGCCGGTATGCGCGGGGTACCTGGCTGCGAAAATACCGGTGCCTTCCAAAACCAGGCTTTTCGGCGGCATACCGTTCGGGAGCGAAGTAAAAGCGATTGACAAGGAACCGTATAACGGTAGGGAAGAGGGCTGGAGTGATTTTCACAGGCAATGGGACGGATTGTTTTTCGCCAAGGATTTTGCCGCGGCGCAAAGCGAAAGTTTTACAGCCGCGCTTTGCCATATATCCGGGGACAGATATTATAAGTATGAAAAAGCAGAGAACTCGCTTGCCGGTATCCTGATAAATTGCGCTTATCCGTACAAAAACACCTGTGAGGAATATATGAATATCGATATGTTCCAAAGCCCTGGAAAACACAAATTCAGTTATGCGGTGATCATAGGCGGTGCGGATACCGGTGCTGAAAATATTATCTCTCAGGCGGCTTCGCTTCGCAATGCTCCTGTTTTGCTGAGACCGTACAGAAATATGAATTGTTCATGTGATTTACCCGCATATGGTTCTTTTGCCTTTATCGATTCGCCGAATATCATGCTTTCTGCGTTATATTATCAGGGCGGAGATATAATTGCGCGCGTATGGGAAGCGGGCGGAAGAAATACCGTGAGCCGGCTGACACTGCAGAAGCCTGTTGCCGAAGTGCGGGCGGAAAATCTGATAGGGGAAGAGGATGAAAGCGCTGCCCCGAAAATCGAAAACGGGGCGGTTGTATTTAACAGCAAACCCTATGAAATAAACACTTTCAGAATAAAGATTGATGCATCACGGAAAGGATTTTAAACCATGGAAAATAATGAGAACTTCACACTTATTGTCAGGCCTATGGAAGCGGGTGATACGGACCTTCTTTATGGGCATTTTTGCGATCTTTCAGAATGGAGCAGGAAAAAATTCAGGCCTCATGATTTTACGATGGAAACTGCCCGCAGATTTACCGGAGAAGGCCTTTCGGACCCCGAATGCAAACGCTTTATCGCGATTGCCGAAAAAGACAGCGCTATATCAGCCGCGGGCTACTGCTTTTTGGCCGGCTGGAGCAAAGATACGCCTTGGCTCGGCATTGCGGTAGGTGATAAATGGCAGGGGATGGGCGTTGGCAGAAGAATGATGGAATATATGATTATGTTTGCCCGTGAAAACGGCAAAAAAGAACTGCACCTTACCACTGACAAGGATAATATTGCCGGGCAAAAGCTCTATAAAAAATGCGGCTTCGTTATCACCGGCGAAGGCAAAGAAGATGACTATAAACTGATGATGACGCTGTAATAAACCCCATCAACGCTGCAGGCCGCCCCATGTTGTAAAGCTAATTTACTTTACTGAATAGGGCGGCCGAACATTGGCCTTGAATTTTGCCGGCTGCAGGGCTCAAGTCCGGAAAGAAGCAATCTTGCATTTGTACGGTCTGAGTGTTATAATATCCCCAACAATTTAAAAGCAAGAATCAGGAGGTGTCGTAGTGGTTTCTCAAAAAACAAAGTCTTCTGTTTTTAAAAAACTGTTCAGCATTATTCTTGTTTCCGGTTCGATTGTTTCATCCATATTTCCGTATGCAAGTGCTGCGGGAGCAGCCAAAAAAGGAACAAACTATCCCGCTGTTTTTGTTTCCGGTTATGCAGGCTGGGGGGAGTACGAGCATTTTAACAACGCGCTTCCGTATTGGGGCAGGCTGAACGGCGACCTGATTGAATATTTGAATTCAAAAGGGATTGAAAGCTATGCTGCTTCCGTCAACCCTCTTGGCAGTGCTTGGGACAGGGCATGCGAGCTTTACGCCCAGTTAAGCGGAACGGTTGTCGATTACGGCGCGGTACATTCGAAAACATATAAGCATCTCCGCTTTGGCCACGATTTCAGCAAAGAACCTTTAATAAACGGCTGGGGCAAAAAAGACGCTGACGGAGAATTGAAAAAGGTCAATTTTATTGCACATAGTTTTGGCGGCGCAACCGTGAGGCTGTTGGCCGAACTTTTAGCTAACGGCTCCCCGGAAGAAATGAAAAATACTTCCGCAAGTACGGTATCGGGCCTTTTTACAGGCGGAAAAGCCGGTTGGATTTACAGCATAACAACACTCGCATCGCCCCATAACGGGACGGATTCTGTTTTGATTTTTTCACCGGTCGAAGTTTTGCCGGCATTTGATTCTTTTAAGCAGCTCGAAAAATTCACTTCCGACCCTTTGGTCAAGAATGTATACGGAACCGCAAAATCTCTTTCGATTTTGCGGATCAAGGATACCGGTCTGTATGATTTGTTTATTGATGGGGCTGACGAATTAAATGAGCATATCACAACAATAAAAACAATTTATTATTTCTCAATTCCGAATGACGGCACAGTATCTTCGCCGCCGGCGATCGAGAGGATTCCGGATAAGGCCGTGACGGACCCTCTTTTTCGGGCAAATATATTTTTGATGGGAAGAGCATCGCTTGTTACGGAGAAGGGGACAGCTGTTGATAAAAGCTGGTATAACAATGACGGCGTGGTTAACACAATATCGACAAGAGCGCCGAAAAATGAGCCCCAAAGAGTTTTCAATGCAAACAAAATCGAACCCGGAGTATGGAATATTATGAAAACTTACCATGGCGACCATGCTGCGATCATTGGAGGGCTGACATATGCTGTTGATATCAATGAACTTTATCTGAATCAGCTGAAACTGATAAACTCGCTGTAAATTATGCGGCAGAATCTGAATGATGCACGGCTTATGCGCAAAACACTTGTCTTTTTTCAGCGGGACGATAGACTTGGTCTTATTTTAAAATGAGGTGAAACAATGCTTGTAAAAACCCATCGGATATTTTGCACTAAACTGGCTGCCCTGTTTCTTGCTTTTATAATTGCAGCTGTTTCCGCCTTGCCGGCTGCCGCTGCTCCCGTTAAACCGAATACAGGAACAGATTATCCTTTTGTTTTTGTTTCGGGTTTCGCCGGCTGGGGACAATATGACAAACTTTATGATACCGTAAAATACTGGGGCGGCATTAAAGATGATTTAATAAAATATTTGAATACGCAGGGGTTTGAGTGTTTTGCCTCATCGGTTGACCCGGTTAAAAGCGCATGGGACAGAGCATGCGAGCTTTATGCTCAAATGACAGGACAGGTGACAGACTACGGCGAGGCCCATTCCAAAACTTACGGCCATGAACGCTTCGGTCCGGATTTCAGCGGCAGCCGTTTGATTAATGATTGGGGCAGGAAAGATGCCGGCGGGAGAATTAAAAAGGTCAACTTTATTTGCCACAGCTTTGGGGGAGCAACAGCCCGTGTGCTGGCTCAATTGATGGCTTACGGATCCAAGGAAGAAATAAAGGGAACAGAAAACGGCAAAGTATCCGGGTTGTTTACAGGCGGGAAATCCGGCTGGATAAACAGCATAACAACCCTTGCTTCTCCGCATAACGGAACAACGCTGACAGTGATTGCGGACCCTGCCTACGCATTGATTTCCGGTACAGGCAAATTGATTTCATTTACAGGTATTCAGAATGTCGACCTTTCCAAAACCGATGTCTTCGGGGCTTATGATTATCTGGGAGGCCTTGGCAAAGTAACTTCCGAGGGGATAGGGCAAGATACGGGTGTTTACGATTTAAGTGTGGATGGAGCGGCGGAACTCAACAAAACGCTTTCACCGTTAAAAAATGTTTACTACTTTTCGGTGCCTTGCGACGCGACATCGGCAGTTAAAAATTCGAATGAGAGAATACCGAATCCCATGCTGTCGGAACCTATTCTATGGCCGTCAACACTGCTTATGGGAAGCATGACGGGGATAACGGCCGGAGGAATTGTTATTAACGAAACCTGGCTTAATAACGACGGGGTTGTCAATACGGTTTCCTGCACGGCACCGGCCGGTGAAGCGCATAAAATTTTCGATGCAGGCAATATTAAACCGGGAATTTGGAATATTATGAAAACTTTTAAAGGAGATCATGCTTCCATCGTTGGCGGCACGATGCAGGTGTTTGATGTGGATGCCTATTATTTAGCACAGCTGAAACTGGTTGATTCGCTTTAGAGTTCCGGTATAAACCGGTAAACCGACAGACAGCGGCGGAAAATATCCGTCGCTGTTTTTTGTATGCAAACAAAATCAGTTGAATATAATTATTCACGGTGATACAATATTTTTAAAATATTGCGGAAGCGGGAAGATGAAATGATGAAATTAATAATATCTGTCTTCAAAAAGGCTGCCTGTGTTTTTTTAACAATATTTATTTTTGTTTTTTCGGTATTTCCTTCGGCATCGGCATCCTTCCGTTCAGGTACGAATTATCCGTATGTTTTTGTTGCCGGGTATGCGGGCTGGGGACAGTATGATCAATTTAATCATACCGTTCTATATTGGGGCATGCTGCAAGGCGATTTAATCAAATACCTGAATTCGAAGGGAATCGAAAGCTATGCCTCATCCGTTGACCCTGTCGGCAGCGCATGGGACCGTGCCTGTGAACTTTATGCGCAAATGACAGGAACGGCAGTTGATTACGGCGCAGTGCATTCAGCCGTTTATAAACATGCGCGTTTTGGCACGGATTACAGTAAAAAACCGCTGTTGAAAGGTTGGGGGTCAGCCGATAAAAACGGCCAAAAAAAGAAAGTGAATTTTGTCTGCCACAGTTTTGGGGGCGCGACCGCAAGGCTTTTGACACAACTGCTGGCAAACGGCGATAAGGATGAAGCGGCAGGCACACCGCCGGGCAGAATTTCCGGATTGTTTACCGGCGGAAAAGGCGATTGGGTTCACAGCATAACAACCCTTGCGGCTCCGCATAACGGAACGACACTCACCTTTATTGCAGGGCCTGTTTATAAACCGATATCAGCTGTGAAAACCTTTATTGCCGATACCGGAATAAAAATTCCTTTCCCGGCAAATTCAACTTATACAGACAAATTCGGAATTGCCGCATATATCAAAAACATGAGCAAACTGTTTGCCGACGGAATCGGGAAAGATACCGGCATTTATGATTTAAGTGTGGACGGCGCCGCTGCGCTGAATAAAAAAATTACCATCCGCAAGGATATTTATTATTTTTCTATACCCACCGACGCAACATTGCCTTTCTTGCAGACATCGGCAAGAGTGCCGGATATAAAATACGCAAGCCCTATATTTTGGCCGACAATGCTGTATATCGGTTCAAAAACCGGCAAAACCGAACAGGGCATAGCAATTGATAAAAACTGGTTAAAAAATGACGGGATTGTAAATACCGTATCTTCGGCCGCACCGAAAAACGAACCCCAAAAGAGCTTTGACAAAAAGAATGTCACATCCGGAACTTGGAATATTATGAGTACTTTCAGAGGCGACCATGGCTCGGTAGTCGGTTCCGCTGCGCATGGGACAGATATCTTCGCTTATTATCTGGCTCAGGCTGAATTAATCAATTCGCTTAACAAATAGAAACTGTAAAACCTATAATTAGCTGCTGATATTTCAGGACCAACAGAGAAAAAGCACTGGATTTAACGCTGATTATGCATGAAAAGATATTGCCAAGTTTGTTTTGTTGTGCTATAATACGAAAGAAATTTTATGAGGAGAGATGATAGAATTGGAACAAATGAAAAGGCTTAAATCAAATACCAAAAAGCATATTTGTATGGTTCTTGCAGGTATAATAATCGCATTGTCGGCGTATCCGTCTGCCTTGGCTGCCGATACCGTCAAAACAGGAACAAATTATCCTTATGTCTTTGTTTCAGGTTATTGCGGCTGGGGACAGTATGACAAGATGAACGAAACAATGCAGTATTGGGGGATGCAAAGCGGTAACCTGCTGAAGTATCTTGATACACAGGGATTTGAATGCTACGCCGCCTCGGTTGACCCGGTTGACAGCGCGTGGGACAGAGCATGCGAGCTTTACGCACAAATGACCGGCAATGTTGTTGACTACGGCGCAGTGCATTCGGCCACCTATAAACATGCGCGTTTTGGCACGGATTACAGTAAAAATCCGCTGTTTACCGGCTGGGGAACGGCCGACGCAAACGGCAACCTGAAAAAAGTCAATTTTATTGCTCACAGTTTCGGCGGCGCAACAGTCAGGCTGCTTTCCGATCTTTTGGTGAACGGAGACAAAACCGAAATGG
>Ga0116171_10002831_pt1 | contig 16286 bp, 11 predicted proteins | sample AD_JPNHW2_MetaG_FD_89798 | JGI IMG/M metagenome (GOLD analysis project Ga0116171, IMG submission 89798) | Active sludge microbial communities of municipal wastewater-treating anaerobic digesters from Japan - AD_JPNHW2_MetaG | ecosystem: Engineered > Bioreactor > Anaerobic > Digestate | place... | reverse complement strand
TTAAGAAATTGTTTTGATCCGCCAAGGCGGATATCTTTTAATATCTTTATGCGTCTTTTTTGCTGCAACTTCGTTAGATTTTTTGACATAGGATAAATTATGTCTGCAAAATCTGCCTCGTTTCGCTAAAAAATCCATCATAAATCTTATTTAACATAAAATCAAAACAGTTTCTAAAAGTTTTATTTTTTCTTGTTTTTTCATAAAAATGTATTAATTTTACCGTCTGGTTAAACTATATGATTAAAACAGATAGTTTAAATAATTGGTTAAAATGAAAGAAATATCACATAGTACTGAAGGAATTATACTGGAAGCTGCCAAAAAGATTTTTGTTGAGTATGGATATGATGGCGCAAGGATGCAGCAGATAGCAGATGAGGCAGGAATCAATAAAGCTTTATTGCATTATTATTTCAGAAGTAAAGACAATCTGTTTGATTATATTTTTGACAAATCATTCAGGGAGTTTTTGCCGGATATTTCAACAATCATGATGTCTGATTTATCATTTGAGGAAAAAATCAAAAAATTTGTTTCACATTATATAGATGCATTAATAAATAATCCGCATTTACCTGTTTTTGTACTTCACGAGCTTCAGAGGAAACCCGAGAGGATAGTGAATTTGATTAAGAGCTCCGGAATAAATCCTGCAAAAGTGGGAGAGATGCTCAAACGCGAATCTGATAAAGGCAAAATCATCATGATGCCGGTTGAACATTTGATCGTGAACATGATTGGAATGTGTATATTCCCTTTTATTGGAAGGCCAATACTTGAAGGGTTTATCTTTAACGGAAACGCAAAGGCGTTCGATCGTTTTCTGGGGGAAAGGAAAGCTTTAGTTGCAGAATTTGTCATAAATGCATTAAGAAAAAATCAATAAAATGAAAAAGTTCATCATTTTGTTTTTCATACTGCCTACTGCAGTTTTTGCCCGGCAAGCCGATACTATAAGCCTTACTTACTGCCTGCAAACAGCTATAGATAATTACCCGCTGATTAAACAAAAAGATCTTCTGAATCAGGCGGCAGATCTCAGGTTGAAAAATCTGAACACAAATTATTATCCGCAAATATCGTTGACAGGTCAGGCCACCTACCAGTCGGCAGTTACAGAAATACCTCAAATCAGTCCAATGTTTAGTTTCCCGTCAATGAGTAAAGATCAGTACAAATTTTACTTTGATGTAAACCAGGTGATTTGGGACGGGGGCGTTACATCGGCAATGAAAAAACTTGAAAGCAGTAGTTTGCAGGCCGATAAGATGAATGTTGATGTGGAAACGGCAAAAATAAAAGAACGGGTGATTTTGGCATATTTCAATATTTTGCTTGCACAACATAATGAAAGGGTGATAGGAAATGTAAAAGATGAGCTTAATTCAAAATTAAAAAAGATTGAAGCCGGAATAAAAGACGAGGTAATGCTGCAAAGTAATGCAGATGTATTAAAAGCAGAAATAATCAAGGCTGATCAACAACTGATTGAACTGGAAAATGCAAAAAATGCCTCCTTGAGCATGTTGTCAGAGTTTTTAAATCGCCCGCTCAATGAAAATGTATTCCTGAAAATGCCTGAAGACATTGCTGTTATTGAACCAGCCTTCGACAATAAGCGCCTTGAGATGCAATTACTTGACCTTCAAATCCGGAAACTTGATATTTCAAAAGGTATAACCGATACCAGGCTCATGCCCCGCTTCTATGCTTTCGGGCAAGGTGGCTATGGCCGGCCCGGTTTTAATATGTTGTCAAATGACTTTGATTTTTATTACATAGCCGGAGTAAAAATGAGCTGGAACATATCGGGATTTTATCAGTCAGGAAAAGAAAAGCGAATAATCGATATACAAAAGGATTTGCTGAATGTTCAAAAGGAAACATTTAATAAAAATTTGAAAATATCCTCACAAAAAGACGCTTCAGATATTATAAAGTTCGGGCAATTGATCGGCAAGGATGAAGAGATTATAAAGTTAAGGCAGAACATTACCCGAACAGCTTCTGCTCAGCTTGAAAACGGTATGATTACGGCAACTGAATATGTTACAGAACTAAATGCGGAAACACAGGCGCGATTAAATTGTGAGCTTCATAAAATTCAAAAGAAAGTGGCTGAAATCAATTTTCAGAATTCAATGGGTAAGCTTTAATTTGTGAATATAAAATTATAATAGTAAAAATGATAAATATTATATTATGAAAAAATATCTGTTCATATTTAGTATTGCATTGTTAACGGCTTGCACAGGCAGAAAAGACAAATCTGATGCATATGGAAATTTTGAAGCTAATGAAACCATTATTTCTTCAGAAGTAAGCGGCAGGATTATTCAATTGAGCCTCGAGGAAGGCCAGGAACTTCAAAAAGGTACGCTGATCGGCATTGTCGACACCACCGATTTCCAGTTGAAAAAAGAGCAATTATTGGCACAGCGAAATGCTGTTTCCTCAAAATCTGAGAACATTGCATCGCAGGTTGAAGTGCAGGAACAGCAAAAAAGTAATTTGCTGATCGAGAAAGCACGCATTGAAAAGCTGTTTAAAGATGGTGCTGCAACCAAAAAGCAAGTTGATGATATTAATGGCAGTATTAATGTGGTTGATAAGCAAATAAAATCCATCCTTACTCAAAACACATCAGTGGCCGATGAAATATTAGCGCTAGATAAACAAATTGATCAGCTAAATCAAAATATTAAAAAATGTTATTTCATCTGTCCTTTTACAGGAACCATATTAAGCAAATATATCCAGGCCAATGAGCTTGTGGTTCCCGGGAAATCCCTTTATAAAATTGCGGATCTTTCTGCCGTTTTTCTCAGAGCATATGTGGGAGAATCGCAGCTTTCAGGCATTAAACTGGGGCAAAAAGCAGAAGTTTTAATAGACAACGGAACCGGAACTTCAAAGAAATATGAAGGAGTGATTACATGGATATCATCATCAGCGGAGTTTACCCCCAAAATTATCCAGACAAAAGAAGAACGGGTTAACCTGGTGTACGCGATTAAAGTGAAAGTAAAAAATGACGGAGCTTTAAAAATTGGTATGCCGGGAGAAGTGAATTTTAATAAACAGTAACAAAAAAACATCAAACATTAAAATATAATCCGACTTAATTTATGAAGAAAAAAGAACCGGATATTGTGAATGATTATTCTTCTTTAAGTACTTTCTTTACTGAAATTAAATTCCTGAAAATGAAGATGAATAGGGATTGGGGCTTTTTTTATATTTAATAAATCAGTATTTTTGAGCAAAATACTGAATAAATTAAATAATCATTAAAATACAAAAGTATGAGAACAACACAAACACACAAAAGAGCTTTTCGCATTAATTTGAAGGTTTTGTTTATGCTTGCCTTTGCATTAATGTTTTTTACAAATGGCAAGGCTCAGCTTGTATCAGTAGAAAGGGCCAAAACTGTTGCAAAAAATGTATATAATGAAGTTTTTTCAACCCCTGATAAATCACTGGCCAATGCCGGCATTATTAATGAAAATACATATTATAAAAGTGAAATTCCTGCCTTTTATATTTTTAATATGAGTGAGGGCGGTTTTGTTATTGTATCTGCCGATGAAAGGATACAGCCTGTTTTGGGCTTTGCTTCGGAAGGGACCTTTAATTTGAATGATATCCCATGCTGTTTATCATGGATGTTTGAGCAATACAGCAACCAGATATATGAAGTAGTATCGGATAATTCCGGTGATCAAAATTATGAGAAAAATGAAGAATGGATAAAATATGAAAATCCTAATTTTCAAAAATCGACACAACAACTGTTAGCTGTTTCGCCATTAACCACCACCACATGGTCGCAGGGATGTTATTACAATGCTATGTGTCCTACCGATGCCTCCTTAGGAGCCAGTGATTGCGGAAGGGTGCCGACGGGTTGTGTTGCCACGGCTTTTTCTCAGATTCTGAAATATTATAACTTTCCCGAACATGGTGTAGGTTCAAAAACCTACACTCATGCTAAATACGGAACCATCTCTGCCAACTTTGCAGCTACAACTTACAAATGGGCTTCAATGCCAAATAAGCTGCTCTCTAATAATCAGGCTGTGGCAACGTTGCTTTTTCATGCTGGCGTCTCTATCAATATGGATTACGGGCCGGAAGGGTCTTCTGCATACTCGGAAGATGTTAGAAAAGCTCTTGTTAATACTTTCAAATATGCTTCTACAGCCAAGTATGTAAATAAAACATCTTATTCTGCAGCATCGTGGAGCGCATTAATCAAGGGAGAATTAGATGCGCAGCGTGTTGTTTTTCTTACGGGCTATGATAATGCAGCTAAAGCAGGACATGGCTTTGTTTGTGACGGTTATAATAATTCCGACTATTTTCATATTAATTGGGGCTGGAATGGCAGCCGTGATGGCTATTTTACGTTAAACGCCCTCAGTCCTTCTTCTTATTCGTTTAATTCCTCTGTGGCGGCTATTGTTGGAATAACTCCGTCTGTAACCGCCTGTGCATGTTCAGGGCAGCAGACTCTGACTCCCACCACCGGCACTGTTACTGATGGTAGTGGAGCAAATAATTATGCAAACAATCTCGACTGCAAATGGCTTATCAAGCCAACCGGTGCAGGCTCTGTTACCCTGACCTTTACAGCTTTCAACACGGAATCAGGTTATGACATTGTTAAGGTATACAATGGCGAAACAACATCCTCCCCGCTTTTAGGCACATTTAGCGGGACATCTCTTCCCGGCCAGCTTACAGCATCATCAGGTAAAATGTTAATCCGTTTCACTTCGGACAATGCAACGGTAAAAGCGGGATGGAGCGCCAATTATGTCGGAAATCCAATCTCCACCTATTGCAGCGGAACCAAAACACTTACTGCCGCATCAGGAACTTTCAGTGACGGCAGCGGAAGTAATAATTACAGTAATAATTCAGATTGTTACTGGCAGATATCTCCTTCCGGCGCAGTATCTGTTAAACTAACATTTACCTCTTTTAATACCCAAAGCGGTTATGATAAATTATACATTTATAATGGAACATCAACAAATGACCCGTTATTGGCTACTTATAGCGGAACGACCTTACCAGCTTCCGTTACAGCCAGCAGTGGGAAAATGTTGCTCAGATTTGTAACCAATGCATCCACCACAAAATCAGGATGGTCAGCAAAATATACCTCCTCAACTGCATTTTGTTCCGGTACCACAACATTAACAGGCAATAGCGGAACAATTACCGACGGCAGCGGCAGTCAATATTATGATAACAATGCCAATTGCAAATGGCTTATAAAACCAAGTGGCGCAAGCTCGGTCAAACTGACGTTTACAGCTTTTAATACAGAATCAGGTGCCGATTATGTTAAAGTGTATAATGGAGAAACAACTTCTTCGCCTCTTTTAGGATCTTTTAGCGGGTCTTCTACTCCTGCTGCAGTTACTGCAAACTCTGGTAAAATGCTCGTGTGTTTTACATCAAATGCAACAACCAAAAAACCAGGATTCTCCGCCAATTATGTAAAGCTTTCAAAAGATTTTGCAGGAATTGAAACCGAAACTCCGGAAGAAGAAGTTGTTCAGGTGTTTCCTAACCCTAATGACGGGAAGTTTAATCTTAAATTTTCGGAATACAGTAATGTTACATCATATATGATTGTTGATAATCTTGGGAGGGTCATGTATCAGTCACCTGTTAATAACTTAGATGATAATAACGAAATATCTGTATCTCTGCCATTGGCGAATGGGTTTTATTATCTGATAATTGATACTCCTGAAAAAAGAATCAGTTCAAAATTTATTGTTAGCAGGAATAATTGATTATTGTAAGCAACAAATGATAATAAAAAACGTGTGTAACATAGATAATAAACTGATGAAAAATATAATTTTTACCGCGGTATTATTGGGAGTTTTCCTTGTTGCGGAAGCACAGACGGGGAAAAAAGTTCAGACAACAACCGGCCTTGAAAGGATGCAGGTTTTGCATAAAAAAAAAGATGTCAAAAATAAATTATTTGCGAGGGCCGATGCTTATTTCAAGAAAACTGAAGGGAAGCAATCACTCAAAAATAATCCCAATAAGAATAACAACCTGTGGAATGTACAGTTTACCCACGAGGTGCAGATAGGCAGTGGTATTGAAACCGATGGTGCCAATTTTTATGTTTCGCAATGGAACATGGATAGTATTTTTGTTTTTGACCTTAATGGAAATCCATCCGGAAAATTTAAACTGCCGGTTACGGGCATCAGGGACATGGCATTTGACGGTACATATTTTTATGGATCCAATGCTTCAAATGTGATTTACAAAATGAATTTCACCACCCATGCGGTTGTTGATTCCATTGTTTGCCCGGCTTATATAACCGTAAGGCATATTGCCTACGATAATGTTAATAATGCTTTTTGGGTTGGCGACTGGGATACGGATATATACCTGGTAAATCAATCAGGAACTGTCATCAACACAATTTCTGCCTCAGATCACGATTTGTATGGCATATATGGTTCTGCATTTGACAATACAACATCCGGAGGTCCATATTTGTGGGTGTTTGATCAGGGCGGCGATGGCTGTGATATTGTTATGATAAAAATTTCGACAGGAAAACAAACCGGCATTATTCATAATTGTGTGGACGATATCGGTGCAAACCTCCTGGAACCTATTGCAGGTGGCCTTTTTATCAAATCAAACCTGGTATCGGGGGAAGTAACGCTTGGAGGTATTATACAGCATCAGCGCATTTTTGGTTATGATCTTTCTTCTGTTGTGGCAACGAATGATGTTGGGGCTGAGGATGTACTTTCTCCAGTTTTATCTTCAGGTTGTTCTTTGGGTAGCAGCGAAAGCATTACCGTGAGGGTGAGAAATTACGGGCTTAATAGTGCCGGCAATTTTACGCTGCACATGAACCTGAATGGAACAGATTACTATAAAACCATTACAAGTACGCTAAACAGCTTGAACTATGCTGATGTCACTTTTTCGGGAACCTATAATTTTTCACAGCCCCTGATGTACAAAATGGAATTTAACACAACCTATACATCTGATGAAAATTCAGAAAACGATACGGCATATTATAATATCATCACCGGCAACGGGCTGATAACCGTGGATGTAATGACTGACGCCTATCCCAGTGAAACTTACTGGGAACTCTATAATAATTATACTTACGATCTCTACGGGTATACATTTTATGAAATGGATTCCAATACATATTACAGTACCGACATATGTGTTGACACAAATTTATGCTATGGTTTCACAATTTATGATGAATATGGAGATGGAATTTATGCCCCTGGATATTATGAAGTGTTTTTTAACGGGGTTTCTGTTGCCTATCAGGATAATTTTACATCATTGTTTGAGGAAGTTCCTTATATCGGGCATTGCGATTATGCCGATATGGGCGTAACGGAAGTTTTATCTCCCGTGTCTTCATGCAACCTGGGCAGTGAAGAATTTGTAACGGTTGTTCTCAAGAATTATGGAACACAAACAATAGATAGCGCGGAGGTAGCTTATAGTGTTGATGGAACCACTTATGTGGAACCATTACCGTTTTCACTCGCCTCGCGGGAAGAAATGGAATATACATTTATTAATTATTGCGACCTGTCTGTAATTGGTACACATGGGCTGAAGGTTTACACTGTGCTGGATACAGATATGAATGAATTCAATGATACTGTAAACTATAAAGTAGAGTACTACACTCCGGCCATTGCACCATATTATATCACCTTTGAAGATGAAGAAGTAAATTCCCAGATGCAGATTGAAGATGAAAACAATGATTATTTTTCGTGGGGTATATATGATAACAGCGGCATAGGAAATTCAAACTGTGCGTTGTATTCGTTTAATCCTAATGAACCGGCAAATGACTGGTTGTTTACAAAATGTATTGAATTAAACACCGGACAGCAATATCTGTTGTCATTTTATTGTAAGGCCCAATCAGCATCATATCCCGAAAAACTGAAGGTACACCTTAGTGCAGGACCTTTCTCCTCTGCCACATATTCTGATCCGCTGGTTGATTTAAGTAATATCACGGATACGGCATACACTCTTGTTTCTGTCCCTTTTAATGTTGACGATGAGGGAAGTGGTGATTATTTTATCGGGTTCAATGTATACAGCGATATGAGCGGATGGAACCTTTACCTCGACAGTATTTCCATTTCACATGTGCTGTCAATTGCTGATTTAAATAACATAAATGACAGGTTTTCTGTATATCCTAATCCTGCTGCAAATACGATCACGGTAAGTAAAATTGCCGGTTATTCAGGTAGCAGTGAAACAAAAGTAACCATCTGTGATATTCATGGAAAACTTTTATTACAGCAAACATTTGGAAGTTTTAAAACAGATATAGATGTACAGGGCCTTTCAGAAGGTATGTATATATTGAGAATAGAAAGCGATCATACGTGTTACGTACAGAAATTTATTAAAGAGTAGTAAGAATAAGCTGAGATTTTTTCAGGAAGCTTTTTTGAAAGGTGATTCTGTAGGCTATATAAGTAGATTGCAAGTATTTGGAAGTTGGGATTCGGATTGGGGTGGAAAGACGGGGCGTTTTTATGGGCCAGGTATTTTTTGTATATAAAGTCTGATGAGGTTATAGCTAATACAATACAAACCGGATAATTCAAAAATGAACAACGTTGTTGTTGAAAATATCAGCAAGAGTTACCTGAAAGTAAAGGCACTGGAAAACATCACATTTAATGTTGATGGCGGTGAATTATTCGGTTTTATTGGCCCTGACGGAGCCGGAAAAACAAGCTTGTTCCGTATATTGGTCTCTGTATTATTACCTGACCATGGCAAAGCAACAGTTTGTGGTTATGATGTTGTGAAAGATTATAAAAAGATAAGGAAAATCACGGGCTATATGCCGGGAAAGTTTTCACGTTACCAGGATCTCACAGTTGAAGAAAATCTGACTTTTTTTGCAACGATATTCGGAACCACCATACGTGAAAATTATCATCTTGTTAAGGATATTTACAGCCAGATTGAGCCCTTTAAGGATCGCAGAGCCGGGGCTTTGTCAGGAGGGATGAAACAGAAGCTGGCATTATCCTGCGCAATGATCCATAAACCGGAAATTTTGTTTTTGGACGAACCTACTACCGGCGTAGATGCCGTGTCGCGCAAGGAATTCTGGGAGATGCTGCACAAACTGAAAAATGCTGGAATTACCATCATTGTTTCAACTCCATATATGGATGAAGCGTCGATGTGCGATCGTGTATCGTTGATACAGGAGGGAAGAATATTGAATATCGGAACCCCATCTGAAATTACAGCCGGATTCAGGAAAAACGTTTTTGCAATACGATCTGAGGATACATATAAACTCATCAGCGACCTGGAAAAGTTGCCATATTGCGAAAGTGTTTACCCATTTGGCCAATATCTGCATTTTATTCCGAGTGAAAATAATATTAAGCCGGAAGATCTTGAGATAATGATCAGTTCAAAACATCCTGAAGTAGTTGTTCTCAGCGTAAAACCGGATATAGAAGATTGTTTTATCAATTTGATGAAAGAAAAAAAATGAACCATTCAGAACCAGTTATAAAAGTCAGGAACCTGGTGAAAAAGTTTGGAGATTTTACGGCCAACGATCATCTGAGTTTTGAGGTATATAAAGGAGAGATATTCGGTTTTCTGGGGGCAAACGGCGCAGGAAAAACTACCGCTATAAAAATATTGAGCGGTTTGTCGAAACCGACATCCGGCGAAGCGATTGTTGCGGGTTTTGATGTGTATCATGAACCAAATAAAATTAAAAATTGCATAGGATATATGAGCCAGAGATTTTCGCTTTACGAAGATCTTACAGTCAAAGAAAATATCAGGTTTTTTGGTGGAATTTATGGTATGAAGCGTAAGGACATCAAAGAAAAAAGCCAGCAATTGATCGACAAACTGGGATTAATGGAAATGGCCGACAAACTGATTGCCGATCTGCCTCTCGGATGGAGACAGAAACTGGCTTTTTCCGTTGCGCTGGTCCATGATCCCGATATAGTATTTTTAGATGAACCGACCAGCGGCGTTGATCCTATTACCCGCAGGCAGTTCTGGGCGCAGATTTATGAGGCGGCAAGCATGGGGGTGACAATTTTTCTTACAACACATTATATGGATGAAGCCGAATATTGCGACAGGGTGTCCATCATGGTTGACGGGCGTATTGCTGCCATTGATACCCCGCAAAAACTGAAAGAAAAATTTGATGCTGAATCAATGAACGACGTATTTATTAAACTGGCAAGAAACAGTGAAATCAGGAATTAAAGAATAAACAAATTATGAAGCATTTTCTTGGGTTTATAAAAAAAGAGTTCCATCATATTTTTCGCGACCGCAAGACGCTGATTATTTTATTTGGTATGCCCGTGGTGCAAATGCTGCTTTTTGGTTATATCGTTACCACCGAGGTTAAAGATGCCCGCATTGCTATTCTTGACAGGTCCGGCGATGTTACAACCCGCAGGATCATTAATAAAATTGCCTCCTCTGGATATTTCATCATTACGAAATATATCAATAATGAACAGGAAATCAATGAATGCTTCAGAAAAAACCAGGTAAAGGAAGTAGTAGTTTTTGAGCCGAATTTTGAAAAGAAAATGCAAAAAGATAAAACAGCTTCAATCCACCTGATAGCTGATGCTTCTGACGCAAACTCCGCCAACCTGGTTGTAAGTTATACCGCGGCCATTATTAATGATTATATAATCAAAGAGAACACTTCTGCCTTACCTATGCAGGTTGTTACAGAGTCCAGAATGCTTTATAACCCTGAACTCAAAGGTGTATATATGTTTGTTCCGGGCACTATGGCCATGATTCTTGTATTGATTTGCGCCTTGCTTACCTCTGTAAGTATTGTCCGTGAAAAAGAACTGGGCACAATGGAAATTTTGCTCATATCACCGCTAAAACCAACACAGATCATATTTGGTAAAGTAGCGCCATATATAGCATTGTCTTTTATTAATGTAATTACGATCCTGCTTTTAAGTAATTTCGTTTTTGGATTACCGGTGCAGGGCAGCATAGTTCTGCTTCTGGCAGAAAGCCTGTTATTTATTATACTTGCTTTGTCAATCGGTATTTTAATATCTTCCTCCACAAACAGCCAGCAAACGGCCATGTTCGCATCAATGCTCGGGCTGATGCTGCCGACCATTTTATTATCAGGTTTTATTTTTCCGATCAATAATATGCCAGGTTGGATTCGGTGGATATGCTATATAAATCCCACTACCTGGTTTATTATAATTTTAAAAAATATTATGCTGAAAGGATTGGGATTTATGAGCGTTTGGAAAGAAACAAGCATTTTGCTCGGCACAACCATATTTTTATTATTGGTAAGCATTAAAAAATTTAAAGTCCGGCTTGGCTAAATTTTAAATAAGATCATGAGAACCATATTGTTCATATTACAAAAGGAGTTCACGCAGATACGGCGTAACCGGATGATGCTTCCCATCATTTTTGTTGTTCCGCTGGTTCAGTTGTTAATTCTTGTCAATGCAGCCAATATGGAGATGAAAAACATCAAAATATGTCTTGTTGATGACGATCTGAGCAGTACATCCCGATTGTTGACCGGTAAGTTTAGCAATTCGAAATTTTTTGATGTAAAAAGCAATACATTCAGCATTGAAGAAGCAATACAACAAATTGAAAAAGGCCGGGTAGACATGGTGCTTCATATTCCATCCGGATTTGAGAAAAACCTTGTACGCGAAAACAAAGGCAAAATTCAGCTGATGTACAATGCGATCAATGGTACTGTTGCCGGAATCAGTAATTCATATGCAGGCCAGATCATCAGTGGATATAACAGAGAGATTATTACTAAATGGTATGGGGTTTCATCGATGCAGGCAGGACAGGGAATTATTAACGTAATACCCTCTTTTTGGTACAATCCGGATATGAATTATAAAGTATTTATGGTTCCTGCCATACTTGTCCTGCTGGTGACCATCATCGGGATGATGCTGGCAGCATTGAACATTGTACGTGAAAAAGAAATGGGCAATATCGAACAGATAAATGTAACACCCATCAGGAAGATACATTTTGTAATAGGCAAATTGCTTCCTTTCTGGATTATTGCGCTTGTAATGCTGTCATTTGGATTATTCATAGGAAAGCTGATTTACAACATTCCGATTGTTGGTAATTTGTGGCTTCTTTTTGCCATAGCCGGTGTTTATCTCGTGGCCATGCAGGGTTTCGGGCTTATGATTTCCAATACCGCAGCAACCCAGCAACAGGCAATGTTTCTAAATTTCTTTTTCATGATCGTTTTTATTATGATGAGCGGCATCTTTACTCCAACCGACAGCATGCCTCACTGGGCACAGGTCATTAATTACTTTAATCCGATCGCATATTTTATGAAAATCATCCGGATGATTTTACTCAAAGGATCAGGGTTTCTTGATATTTATAAGGATTTTATGATATTACTGGTTTATGCCTTTGTTGTGATCACGGCAGCGGTAATACGTTACAGGAAAATCACATAGCTATCAGTTAAGAACGCCTTTTTATTCAGATTAGTACCAATTGTCTAAGGCTGACTTCACCCGTCTTTATATATTGACAAGGGAATGTCAGTTACAGTTCTGGTTCATCACATTATATGCTTCTGTTAGCCCCAGATCGCCGGCTTTTTTAAAATCCTGGCAGCCGGATTCTTTTTGCCCTGATATTATTTTTGCCATGCCTCTGTTAAAATATGCGTCAGATGATTCGGGCCTGATAGCAATTGCTTTTGTAAAGTCGGAAACAGCCTCACTGTATTTTTCCTGAAGGCAAAGTGTCATACCTCTGTTAAAATATGCCTCAAAAAACTCTTTGTTGAGCCTTATTGCGCTAGAATAATCTTCAATGCTCCCATTATAATCCTTAACTTTATTCTTTAACAACCCCCGGTTATAATAAGCCCAGACAAAATTTGAATCTAAACTCAGCGACTTATTAAAATCAGCCATAGCGCCCGTGTCGTCTCCGGTTTCTTTTTTTGCCAGACCTCTGTTACAATAGGCCCATACATATTCAGGATCATTTTTAACAGCCATATCAAGGTCTGCAATGGCTCCCCGATAGTCACCCATGTCTTTTTTTGCCAGCGCCCTGTTATTATAAGCCAAAGCTAAATTCGGCTCTTTCTTAATGATATCAGTAAACAGGGTGATATTGTTTTCCCAGACTTTTATCCTGACAGTTGTCCGGTAGCAATAAAAAACAATCATAACAAATAAGAGAACAAGTAAAAATTTTTTTACTTTATTAGAGTATGAAAACTTTCCGTCAATTAGATAAGTATAGTATTGGCCAATAATGAAAAACAGCCCTGTATATGATAAATAAGTATATCTGTTGGCAGTTTGAAAAAATCCGGAAGGAACAATTCGAAGTAATACTGAAATGGCTACAACAAAGAACAGCAACCCGAAGATCAGTTCTTTTTTAAAAATTCCTGCTTTATGAATTAAAAATAAAATAAGAGGGATTACGGGTATAGCCAGGTAATATTTTAAAGGTAAAAAAACATCGTTTTCCGGATAAGGATAAATAGTGCAAAGTTTAATGGGAAGCAGCAACTTTTCAATATAAAATGCAACAGAATAATTTGAAACAAGAAGGTTGTTGATAAAAGAATAACTTTTATTTACATCAAATATAGTATCTTCAAATTCACTGTGTGTATATATGGTTAAAAAACCAAAAAAGAAAGCAATGATAAAGAATGGTATCTTTTCAAGAAACAACCTTTTATCTATATTTCGTGATATATAATAGTCCAGTAAAAATAACATCGGGGCGAGGGTTACCGCAGAGGGCTTTGACATTGCAGACAGTATGAATAGCAATGCAGTATAGATAAGATATTTATACCTGTATTTATTTCTTATATATTCCAGGTAATTGATAAGCGCCAAAAAATAGAAAATAAGGTACAGCGAGGTTTTTAATTCCGACACCCATGTTACCACTCCTACATGCATGGGATGTAAAGCAAATAAAAGGGTAACAATAGTGGCGGTTTCGTATCTCAGTGTCAGTTTAAAAATAAATTTATAGATTACGATAATCGCTATAAGATGGAAAATGATATTAAAAAAATGAAAGGCGCCGGGATTCAATCCCCAGAATTTAAAGATTATCGAGTAAATTAAAAAAGCCAGAGGATTATACATTCCGATGACCGGAGTAGTAAAGATATTTTTAATTCCTTCTAATGAAAGATCTTTGATCAGGCTATTCTCTGTTATATAAGAATTATCATCCCATAAAACAAACTGGAACCGTATGGCTTTGGAAAAAAGAATAAAGGTGATGGTAATGATCAGTCCGATAATAATTGTATTTCGCCATCTGTCTGTCAATAAGGGTATTTTAGCCCGAGATTTTTTGTTTTTTTTATTGCCTGTAATTTTATTTTTTTTCATCTCTTAATACAATAATGAAAATCGTGAAAAATTGAAAAATACCTTCAATAATTTCGCAAATATTTCATTAGGTGATTTAAATCAACCTGCAAAATACAAAATTTTTGAAATGGCTTTTATTTTATATTTTAAAAAAAGAAAGATTTCTCAAATAAATGTAACTTTACTTTCAATAAGTTTTTATATGCTTGCATGATAGAAATTCAATTAATTTAAAAAGCTTGTGATGCCCTGAATGAATTGATCAATAAAGCAAACTGGCTAGTTAAGAATCATTAGTTCAACACTAAATGTCAGATTGTTTTATATAAATGGATTATTGAAAAACATTATTGATGGAAAAACTCAGAGATTTATTTCAGAAAAAGGAAAAATTTTTACTTGGTATTGAATTGGTTGGTACACGCGGGATTATCCGGCAGGAAAACGGACAAAAGTTAATGTCACTGGTCGAAGCGCTGTGTAAATATTCCGAAATTGACTGGATTTCTTTTACGGATAATGCAGGCGGCAATCCAATGATTTCGCCGGAAATTCTTGGAAGAAAAGTTCATAGCCTGGATAAAAATGTTGTTATCAATATTACCTGTAAGGACAGTAACAGGAATGCCCTGGAGAGCAAAGCATGGCAATATGCCAGTGAAGGATTTGAAAACCTTATGGTGTTGACCGGAGATTATCCGGTGGAAGGATATCAAAGCCTTGCGCAACCTGTCTTTGACATTGATTCCGTTGGTTTGTTGAAAATGCTGAATGACATGAACCACGGCCTGGCAATTAAAGGGAAAAAGCCGGGCACAACCAATACACTTGATAGAACCAATTTTTTACCCGGATGCACGGTGTCACCATTTAAGCTTACTGAAGCTGAGCAAATGATGCAATATGAGAAATTGTTGCTGAAAGTGAAGAATGGCGCCGCATTTATTATTCCACAACTGGGGTATGATATCAGAAAGTCCCATGAATTGATTTGCTTCATGAAAGAAAACGTTATCAATGTTCCCGTTTTTGGTAATATATACAGACTTGCAGCCGGCATTGCCCGTATGTTTAACCAGGGATTTTTTCCTGGTTGTGTTGTTTCTGATGATCTTCTGACAAGGATTGATAAAGAAAAAACGGCGCCTGATAAGGGGAGGGGCTTTTTTACAGCATTTGCAGCCATGCAACTTTGCTGTTTTAAAGGCATGGGATATAGCGGAGTGTATATTGCCGGTATAGATAAGCCCGACGATCTTGAGGCTATACTTGAAAAGGCCAAAGATTATGAAAACAGCGACTGGCATGATTTCATTCCTGAACTCACCAATCCTCGACCTAAAGAGTTTTATTATTATGAAATTGATGATGCAACAAAGCTTTCAAATCCTGACAGGAAGAATGAAAAACTTTTAATCTACAAAAAGTCCGGCTATTCGAGGGATGTATCGTTATCATACCGCTTTAGTCGTTTAGTACATGCTGTTTCTTTTAAAAAACCATCCTCGTTTCTGGGCATACACCGTGCTTATTACAGGTGGGCAACGAAAGGCACTTCACGTAAATGTTATAATTTTTCGTATTTCCATGAACGGCTGATCAAATCTGCGCTTTTCAATTGCATGGAATGTGGCGACTGTTCGCTTCCTGATATTACCTATTTATGCCCTCAATCGCAGTGCTCCAAAAACCAGCGGAATGGCCCGTGCGGCGGCAGTAATAGCGATAAGTGCGAAGTGACGAAATTCGGTAAATATTGCATTTGGGTAAAAGCTTACAACC
>Ga0116171_10002830_pt1 | contig 16290 bp, 11 predicted proteins | sample AD_JPNHW2_MetaG_FD_89798 | JGI IMG/M metagenome (GOLD analysis project Ga0116171, IMG submission 89798) | Active sludge microbial communities of municipal wastewater-treating anaerobic digesters from Japan - AD_JPNHW2_MetaG | ecosystem: Engineered > Bioreactor > Anaerobic > Digestate | place... | reverse complement strand
TCCACCTGTAATTGAATTGGAAACATATCATTGCTGATGGATGGCAGTATCTGTCCCATATACTCGTTCATGATGAAGGATTCAATTTGGTTTTCCAAGAGGAAATTACGTGCGAGTTCAGCTTCGAACATCGTATCGTAACGTGCTACGGTTATCAGTGTCTTCTCCATGATAACTCCTTTGTGATTGTTTTTCATCAGTCAATTTAAAGAAGAAAGTGAAATAGGCAAGATAAATCAATGCCATTTCATGCTAAAAAGAAAGGTCAGCCGTAGCTGACCTATCACTTATATGAGTCGTGTAAATTAATGTTGGTTATTTTTTGGGATTTTCCTCATCCATTCCTTCCGTATCGCATTCCATGTCATCATCGTCACAGCAGCAGCATTCATCATCATCTTCTTCATCTTCTTCGCCTTTCACGTAAACATGGATACTGAGTTTTTTATTACCCAGTGATGGGAAGAAGTCTTCCACATATTCGCGGACGGTTGATTCAATATCATCATGTTTATCAATCGTCTCCTGGCTGAATCCTGTTCTGATGATGACTTTATTCAAAGCCATATTGATATGGATCTTGGGGCTTTCCCCATATACATTCTTCAGGAATTCAGGAAGCGCTTTGCTCAAGCGAACAATAGAACTGACTTTTTTATATGCTTTGAATCCCAAATATCCGGCAGCGGCTGTTCCGCCAAGAATCAACATGCTTTTGAAGAACTTTTTCATGACCCCTCTCCTTAGATAAATTATTTATAAATCGATTTGATCTTACCCCAGGATTTGTGAGTATTCAAAACTGGAGCTTGTTTTTGGATATCAAGTGAAGTGCGGGGTTGCAGGCTATAGTAACCATGAGAGTAATCGATAATTCCCATGATGTAATTATAGTTTACACCCACACCGGAATTGATTGGGAACGGTACTGCACCCGAAAAGAAGCCATCATCCACTTTTACTGCGCCTGAACCATCATCCACAAATAATTCATTCTGTGAATTGGGAGCAGTTGTGCAGATCACATTTTGTATCTTGGCAAGACAGCATTCATATGCTTCTTCTGAAGCCATTTGACCACTTATGAGGATAATCGGGGAAGGTAAAGGATAGTTCGACCTAAGTACATTGACTGCACTGCATTGCCTGATCTCGGTCATCCCGTAGTATTCCTTCACTGTTCCCGTTACACTGATAAGGTCACCAATTTGAACAGCATGGCTTGTATCATCGATAAAGATGCTGCGCCATGCACCACCGGTTGGTTCTGTAATAAAGAACTTCTGACCTGATGTGGCATGATAACCGGTTGCCGTAACAACGCCAGTGATGGTTACAACTTCATCTGCATAGGGTGATGGATAGGTGTTATCCACTCCTGGATTTGTCGTATATTGAATATCGTATATCGATATAGCAGATAGTAGGGTAAAGAACAGAAAAAGAACCGCACTAACAATATATTTCATAATTCCTCCTGAGCCCCTTGAGTCTCAGAAATTCATTAGATATTTATGTATCGAACCTACATTCAATACATAATTTGCATCTGTATATGTAGATGTCAAATATTATTTTCTATATTCTCCTTCTTGGGGAATCGGAGTTTCACCAAGTGGTTTGAACTTATACCACTTGTTAACACGTGCATGTTTCAAGCCATTTTTAACCCAATTCATGAAATAATCATTCATACGGGTTTGACGTAACTGCCTGGTGATCTCACTTTTTTCCTTATCCAGGTTATTCCAGTTCGGTTCCTTATATTTCACAAGATAGCCGATGAAATAACCGTCACTTGTCTCTACAGGTTTTGTGACCGAATTATCGGTTTTCAATCCCAGGATTGCTTCCGTAACCAGGGTACTTTCCCTCGTAGGGACACGAGAATCCCACATAAGGTTCTCAAAGTCGATGATGGAACGACCGGAACGTCGCATCGTAATCAGATCCTGCTTCTTATATTTCTGATAAAAAGCATCTGCATCGTCACCAGCCATACGTTTCTGAAGTATCCTTGTAAGGGTTGCCTTGATGGAATCCTGCACCATTTCGAGGGGTAATTCCTGGTAGGGTTGCGTCTTCAACACCTGGATGAGAAGGTACGAATGCATATCAGCTCTGTAGATTGGTTCAAAGAGAAATCCCGGCTGCGAGACAATTGCCCTTTCAATCACTGACTGATCAAAGGATATTTGGTTTTTCTTTGGATTGCCTTTTGATAAACCGTTAATTACTGCGTAGGAAGCATCAAATTCGGCAGCAGCCTTATCCAGTCCGATCTGTTCTGCCAAACTTCTGATCCTGATGACTTTGTCTAAAGATTCATTCTGTGTTTTATCACCTACCTGAGGGGAAATCCGGATTTCCCTTAGTTTCAACAGGTTCTTGGTTTTATCTTCAACCTTGTATATTGCCCATGAATCTTTTAACTGAATGGGTGAAGTAAAATGCCCGATATCTGTCTGATTCAAAGATTTCTGTGCATTGGACGGCATGGAGGCAATTTCGACATATCCCATATCGCCGTCTTTGGTTGCAGAAACTGAAGTAGAGTATTTGGATGCCATCAATTGAAATGATTCTCCATTCATCAGGTTGATATAGATCGAATCAATACGGGTTCTTACATAAATACTATCATTGTGAGTAGGTTGGATTGGGAAAATGCTTACTCCAATATCACACTGAGGTGAACGGGCATAATCTGCAAGATGTTCATGATAGTACTGCTGAACCATATCACTCGTTACAACAGGAGAGTATTTATTATTGTAGAATGTGAAAATGGAAGTGCGGGCTGCAGCATGGTGCAGTGCATACTGGTTCTTGATGTCACTCTCAGATATCACCATCTCCTGGGCAAGTTTCAGTTTCAGTTTCTGTTGCGGGATTACATATAGAAGATACGATTCGCGAAGCCAGAAAAGGTCGATTGGTTTATCTGAATGAAGACTTTGGATATAAACCTCACGGTTGAAACCATTCTCATCCTGAAACAACGGGTGCTTCAGGATCATATCAGGGATATGCGCTTCCAGGGAATCCATTACTTCCTGCTCTGACACGGATATACCATATTTCTTGTAAGCATCGGTCAGAATGATCTGCTTCGTGCTGTTTTCCCAGGTTTTATCGTATAGTTGCTTCCACTCATCGTCTGTAGGCTTTCTGTCATGTTCGACAACGAAGCTTTCGTAATGTCCCCATAACGCGGATGCAAAATCAGATTCTGATATCATATGACCATTGATCTTTCCTGCATATTTGGTATCCTGGGCCTGTATGATGGATGCTGCGAAGAGCATTAGGATGAACAGTATGATGATTCTTGATTTCATTAAAACACCTCTATTTTATTCGATTTTATCCTGAAGTTCCTTTAACTTTTGCCATGCTTCCATGGGTGAAAGTTGATCCATATCCAAATCCTTGATCTCCGTAAGGAGTTTGTCCTTTTCTTCCGTCTTTTCTACGATCACTTCGAAAATATTCATCTGGTCAGTTCTCTGACCCAATTGTTTCTTGATCTTGGCTGTCAAGCCCTGTGGGCTCAATTCATGATCTTCGAGATTTCGGAGTATGTCCTTTGCCCGCTTGATCACTTTCTCCGGTAAGCCAGCCAAGCGTGCCACCTGAATACCGTAACTCTGGTCCACACCACCGGGTTCTATCTTGCGAAGGAAGATCATCTGCTCATTCCATTCCCTAACGGCGATATTATAATTCCTTACTCCGGGAAGTACATTTTCAAGTTCTGTCAGCTCATGGTAATGTGTGGCGAAAAGCGTTTTTGCCTTCTTGTACTTATGAATGAATTCAACAATTGCCCAGGCAAGACTCAATCCATCAAAAGTACTTGTTCCCCTTCCAATCTCATCCAGAAGGATGAGGGAATTGACGGTTGCTGAATTCAGGATGTTAGCTGTTTCCACCATTTCCACGAGGAAAGTGCTTTGTCCCATTGCCAGATTATCTGAAGCTCCCACCCTTGTGAATACTTTATCAAAGATAGGTAATCTTGCTGTTTTTGCGGGAATAAAACTCCCCATCTGCGCCATGATGACCAATAATCCGATTTGCCTCAGGTAAGTGGATTTACCTGCCATGTTCGGACCCGTGATAATGGCAATCTTATTTTCCTCATCATCGAGTCTGACATCATTCGGTATATATGCTTCGCTTGTAAGTATCTGCTCTATGACTGGATGCCGGCAATCCGTCATCTCCATTTCACCCGAATCAGTGAATATTGGTCTTATATAATTTTTATGATATGCATGAAAGGCGAATGTTGATAGAACATCGAGTTCGGCAATCTTCTCCACATAACTCTGCATATGATCCATATGTTCCGTGACTTTCAGTCTGATATCCTTGAATAATTCATATTCAAGACTCTTGATCCTTTCCTCTGCTCCGAGCACTTTTGACTCGTATTCCTTCAATTGGGGGGAGATATAGCGTTCACAATTCACCAATGTCTGTTTTCGAATATAATAATCTGGTACTTTCGGAATGTGAGAGGAAGTAACTTCGATGTAATAACCGAAGACTTTATTATACCCAATTTTCAGGGATGGAATTCCGGTTTTCTGTCTTTCTTCTGCTTCCAGTCTTGCAATCCAGCCTTTCCCATCCCGACTGATTGTTCTCAGTTCATCCAGATCAGCATTGTAATTCAATTTGAAGATGTTCCCTTCAGTTATTGCCATGGGCGGATTATCAGAAATGGCATTTTCAATGAGACCGATCGTTGAACTGAAATCAGGAATCTCCTCGGCTATCTTAGATAGAACAGAAGAATCATATCGTGTCAGCAGATTCCGGATGTGGGGTGCATTAGCGAGGTAATTCCCAAGTGCTACGGTTTCTCGAGGATTGATCCTCTGCGCACCGACCTTGCTCAATAACCTGCTCAGGTCACCGATATCCTTCAGGATAAGTCTCAGGTCTTCGGTCAAGGCAAAGGATTGGGTGAATGTTTCCACCATATCCTGTCGATAGAGAATATGTGCCTTATCCAGGAGTGGATTCATCAGCCACTGGTGCAGAAGTCTCGATCCCATCGGGGTTTGGGTCTTATCAAGGATATCAATGAGACTGCCATTTCGATTCCCGTATCTCATGGAATGGGTAAGTTCAAGGTTGCGTCTCGTAATCTCATCCAACTGCATATAAGAGGATAACGAATAATAATGAATGGATGTGATATGTGACAGGTTGTCATCCCGAAGGGATCTTACATAGGCAAGTGCTGCACCCGCAGCTATCGTTCCCATAGGATGATTCTGTGCACCAAGGCTTTCCAGTGTTGAAGTGTGAAAATGTTCCTTCAGGAGTTTCGCTGCTTCCCTTTGATCGAAGAACCAACTGTCATAGATGGTGGTTGCAGGCTGATAATCCAGTTTCAAATCATCCATCATAAGTTTATGATCTTGGCTTTGTACAATGATCTCCGCAGGATGCATACGTTGGATTTCATTTCTGAGTTCTTCCGGTTCGAGTTCTGTGAAGAAGAAATCTCCTGTCGAAATATCGAGAAATGCCAATCCAATCAGTTTTTGCTTCGAATCGATATGCACGCAGGATACAAAATTGTTTGATGAACCGTCTATTAACTGCTGATCGAGTATTACACCGGGGGTGATGATCTCCACGATCTCGCGTTTTACGATCCCTTTCGCCAGTTTCGGATCTTCCACTTGTTCACAGATGGCTACTTTCAACCCTGCCTTGATGAGCTTGTCAAGATAAGTATCGATGGCATGATACGGGAAGCCTGCAAGAGGGATGGGCTTGCCTTCGTTCTTGTTCCTGGCTGTAAGAGTGATGCCGAGAATCTTTGACATAACCTGGGCATCATCGAAGAAAGTCTCGTAAAAATCACCCATTCGAAACAACAACAATTTATCAGGATGTGATTCCTTGATTTTCTTGTATTGCTGCAGCATCGGGGTGATCTTTGTTTCTTCGGGAATCATCTTTATCTCTTTATAATAATGGAACCGTAACTCTTTTCATTCAATTTGACACGTATCTTTTCTGCTTGAGCCTCAGTTTTGTAGGGACCCATCAATACTCTGTAGGTTATTTTATTATCCAATTTTGTGGGGAAATAGATAGCGCTGAACTGATCATCCTTCAACTTCAGCATCAGGTTCTGAGCATTACTCTCGGACGAAAATCTGCCCAATTGCAGGAATATTCCATGTCCTGTGTTCTTTACCATCTGGAGTGAATCCTGGACACTTTCTATCGGCGGATCGATCCCTGGTGGTGGAAGGACAACAGTAATGGTCTTCGCAGTATCAGGGACGACAGGGGCAGGATGATATACGCTATCAGGATAGATAAAACTGATATCGAGATTATCCCTCATCCTTGCCTTCATCGATAACAGCCTGTCTTCCGCCATGAAGGCATACTGGCTGTAGCGGTCGAGTTTAAACACATTTCGATAATACCGTAACGCCATCTCGTTATTATTACACATATCATAAGCGTATCCACGCAGGTAATTATAATAGATGTTGTGTTTGGGCAATCCCTGGACAGAATCGAGCCGGTCTAACAGAGATTGGACATTATCATATCTTCTCTGGTTAATATAAGCATTGGCAATGACATAATATGCGGTTTCCATTTTCTCGGGGTCAGTTGAATTGACCAAATATGACTGACTGTATTGAATCGCCTTATCGTTCTCACCCTGTTTCAAATATACCTGTGATAACCATAGATTCTTATCATTAATGGAAGGTAATGTGATCTTGGCAAGATAAATTGAAGACTTGCCTGTATCTCTCTGCAGAAAGTAGATGATGCCAAGTTCAAGACATGCCTTCTGCCCATATTCTGTCTTTGGGTATGTGTCTGCAACCTTGACCATCTCTATGATCATGGTATTTACATCCGGGATTAGTTTTGCCTTGTAATAGGCTACGAACGCCTTCTCTTCCGAAGCAATAGGTTTCAGGGCATTGAGTTGCGCTTCGAATGTGGCATCGTCTATTTTCTGATATGAATTTTCCAGTTCTGTATATTCTGATTTGAACAGTGTGAGAGCATTCAGTTCCAAAATCATGAAACTAAGGATGAGCAGCAAACCAATGATTCTAATCTTCATGTATTATTTCCATCAATTTCTGAGTTTTTCTTACCTAATCGAATGATTCCCATGTCCGGGATATCATGGTTAATAGGAATATGGAAAACCTGGTTCGGTTTGGAAAGATCAACGACCTCTCCATCCTGGTTCCTGAATTCCTGCACTTTGTATGTGAAATCATCTGTGATCTGCGGGAAGATAAATTCTATCTCATCTCCAACCACAAACTTGCTTCCGCAATCCACAGCAGCAACCCCTTGATCATGGTCTATGATCTTCCCGATATACTGGTATTCTCGCTCATAAGTATCTTTTCCATAAGTTTGCATATCGAGGGAACCATTCCCCGGGTAAAATCCTTCTGTATAAGGTCTGTGACTGAGTTTATCGAGTTCCTGCCTGAGTATCTCAGGTATCTCTTTCCCCTGTTTAAGCATATCGATAGCAGTACGATAGACCCTGGTCACGTTTGCCACATAATACAGGCTTTTCATTCTGCCTTCGATCTTGATACTGTCAATGCCAATATTCTGAATATCTTCAATTCGATTGAGGAGACACAAATCCTTGGAATTGAGAATATAAGTTCCCCTTTCATCTTCATCGATCTCGAATTTCTGATCCGGACGCGATTCTTCAACCAGCGAATATGTCCACCTGCATGGATGCGTACACAATCCCCTGTTGGCGGACCTCTGGTTCAGAAAGGCACTCAGAAGGCATCTTCCCGAATAGGAAATGCACATGGCTCCATGAACGAATATCTCCAATTCGATATCGGGATTCTGTTCACGAATGACCATGATTTCATCGCGGGAAAGCTCTCTTGCGAGGATGATTCTCTTGATTCCCTGTCTTTTCCAGAATTTTACACTTTGAGATGATGTTACGTTGGCTTGTGTGCTGATATGAATTGGAATTGATGTATGTTCCTGGATGAGTGATATGACTCCGGGATCAGAAGCGATGACAGCATCGACCTTGATCCTGTCCAGATATTGCAAATAATCTGGTAGTTCCCTGAAATCCTCTTCATGTGCGAATATATTGGTGGTGATGTATAGCTTTTTACCAAGGGAATGGCAGTATTCTACTGCCTTCTTCAGTTCATCCGGGTCAAAGTTATCCGCTTTGGCTCGCAGACTGTATTCCTTACCTCCGGCATAGACAGCGTCAGCACCATAGGCAATGGCATATTTCAGTTTTTCCAGATTGCCTGCAGGGGAGAGTAATTCCATTAATTGCTCAGGGAACGCAGAAATTCTTCGTTGGTCTTTGTAGCCTGCATCTTTTTACGCAGGGTCTCGATTCCCTGGAGCGGACTCATTGTCTTGAGGAATTTACGCAATACGATGATCCTGTTGAGTTCAGTCGGTGTTAAAAGCAATTCTTCACGGCGGGTTCCTGATTTCACGATGTCGATGGCTGGGAATACACGCATATCACTGATGGAGCGGTCGAGAACGAGTTCCATGTTACCGGTTCCCTTGAATTCTTCAAAAATGACTTGGTCCATTCTACTTCCCGTATCCACAAGAGCTGTGGCAATGATCGTAAGACTTCCCGCTTCTTCCGTATTACGGGCGGAACCATAGAATTTCTTCGGTTTGGTCAGACCCGCAGAATCGATACCACCGGTTAAAACCTTTCCGCTCGATGGTGCCTGGTTATTATAAGCACGTGCAAGACGTGTGATACTATCCAGGACGATCACGACATCCTGTCCGAGTTCCACCATGCGCTTTGCCTTTTCCAACGCCATTTCACTCACATTGATATGATTTTTTGGCGTTTCATCGAATGTGGAACTGATGACTTCACGATTTCCCGGTTTCAGTATTCTCTTCATTTCAGTCACTTCTTCCGGACGTTCATCCACGAGCAGGACGGTGAGATATACCTCGGGGTGATTGGTCAGGATTGCATTTGCAATGTCCTGGAGCAGAATGGTCTTGCCTGTACGGGGTGCAGCCACGATCAATCCGCGCTGTCCTTTCCCGATGGGTGTGAAAAGGGTCATGATACGTGTGGAAAGATTATTGGGGTCGAACTCCAAATTTAAACGCTCTGTGGCGTAAAATGGTGTCAGATCATCGAATTGCTTGGATTCGACAGCATTCTGCGGAGTCTGACCATTAACAGCATCCACACGCAGCAGTGCGTAGTACTTTTCACCTTCCTTCGGTGATCGTACGGGACCGGATACCATGTGCCCCTTTTTCAGATTGAATCTGCGGATTTGGGTGAGAGATACATAAACGTCATCTCTACCTGGATTGTAATTGTTTTCTGAAAAACGAAGGAATCCGTAACCGTCATCCATCACTTCCAGGCAACCCGTTACAAAGGATAATCCTTCCTGAGCAGCGGAAGTTTCCAGTATCTTATATATCAACTGGTCTTTGGTCATTGTAGTGTAACCGGAAATATCATATTGCCGGGCTAATTTGTTCAATTGTGTGGCATTTAGCGTGAAAATATCATCTAATTGTGCCATGTATTCTCCTTTTACTGGTTCTCATATATGTTTCCAGAATTGTCATTATAATTGACATATTGTTACCCCGAATGCATTTTCTTGGAGTGCAATTTACGTGCCATATACTCCGTTTCAATGATTTAGAATTCTGTTTTTATCATAAAAATACGTAAAGTTCCCAGATCCCTGTTCTCTTCTACCTGCTTGTATGCTTCTTCCTCTTACCGATCAATAGAATTCTCGGGACATTCGCGAAACCGGTTTCCTTCACTTTCTCAATCAAAGCCTGTCCTTCTTCAATCAGACTTTCCTGTCCGCCGAGTTTTTCGAGTCGCTTGATCATTGCCTGGCAGTTTTTTACCCAAGTATTGATGACGGCAGCATCCTTCGGATTATCAGTAGGGTAATGATAATCGATCACTTCAATACGTAACAGGGGCAGCTTGCTCAACATATCGATGAGCTGCTGCTTTTTGAAAGTATGGTTATGAGGAATCCCCATCAGGCGATCGACATCAGAAAACCAGTGATGCAGCAGAACGTGCGTTTTTTGTGCTTCGGTCTTATGCCCATCGCTATACATCTCTGTGGCTACGAACAACCCACCGCCCTTGAGAACACGCATCATTTCTCCCAATCCTTTATCAAGATTCTGGAGGTGATGCAGTGAATTGGATATGCAGACTGTATCGAAATGCTCATCGGCAAATTCTATCTTTTCAACATCCATTCTCAGGATTTCTATGTTATTTTCAGGAAAAAGCGAACCGGCATGCTTGACTGCCTGGTCGGAGACATCGATACCGACAATATGCTCAAAACTGTGAAAATCATTCTTGATCACTTTCACGAAATCGCCGCCACCTGTGGCAACATCCAGTACTTTTCCTGCATCGATTAATTTATATCGATCTTCAGCAAGTTTCATGTTAAACTCCCAAATGAACAAATCCTCTAATAGGTTTTTGTGGATTTTATTAATATCTGTTGGTCAAATGAGTTGAACCGGCAGTTCCCTATATCAATTACAATTCCTTTATACTCGATTTGCTGTTTTGTTGTCAAAGGAATTTTTATGGATTAGCCATATTTATGTCTTTGTACTTCCTTGATATACAACGGGACCCAGTTCCTGCTGAAGGATATCTTCAATTTACATCTTGTCGTGGCATAAGATTCCAATCTTATACTTTCTATATTATTAGCCTCTCATTCTCATGTATTTGCAGGTACAGTCTCCTAAGGAGGTCATCCTTGCGAATGCGAGGTTAACCTCAGTAGGGGCGTGCGGCGTACACCCGACCTTATCTCTCTGCCACTATGTGACAACACTTCGACAAGCTCAGTATATCGCTTCCTTACCATAAGGAAAATGAAGAAGATGTAAAATGAATGCATCCCATAAACTGACCAGCGGTCATATAAAAAACCTATTGACAATAAACTGACCGGCAGTCATTATGTGCACATATGTACCCAATAATTACATAAAGATATATATAATAAGGAGAAAGCGAATGGGAACTGCGGAACGAAAGCAGAGGGAAAAGGAGCTGAGAAAGAAGCAGATCTTAAAAGCTGCCGAAAAGATCATCACCCGAAAGGGTATGCTGAGTACGACAATGGAAGAGATCGCCGAAAGCTGTGAATTGAGCAAAGGAACCATCTACCTGTATTTCAAGAATAAGGAAGAATTGAATCTTTCGATACTCATCATGGTTCTCGAGAATTTTACCAGAATCATGGAAAAGAACCTGAAAAAGCTGAATACTTTCGAAGAAAGACTGCGTAGTATTGGTGAATCCTATCTGGAATTCTATAAAAACTATCCGGGTGATTTCAAGATCATGAATCATAATCCCGAGCAGCATCCTGAAATCGAGCATTCCTCCCGTGAATTAGAGAGGGATCTATTAGCTACAAGCTCTAAGTTGTGGGGCGTTGTGGAGAATGTGATCCGAGAAGGGATGGACCTGGGACTGATCAGGAAAGATATCGATCCTCTCGAGATCGGGATCAGTCTTTGGGCAAGCAGCAACGGTATGATCCAGATCATGGAGCATATCCGCTCCGATGCGCAGCGAGGTGTTCACGAGAAAAGCAACATTGAGGAAATGGATGAATATTCCAGGAGATTCATGGGAATGGATTTTGAACAGATGCTGCGTAACCTGTGGGCAGCAGTGAACAATTCAATTTTAGTCAAACCGGCTTATTAATAGGGGGAAAATCAATGACAACCAGAGCTATCCTATCATTGATCATTATCCTCTGCATCAGTGCATTGTTTGCAGAGGTCAATGACATCCATCTTCGAAATTATCTCGAGATGGGAATCCAAAATAACCTTGATCTTAAGATCCAGCAGGATAAGACGAATTCTTCCCATGCGAAAAAATGGGAAGCATTTGCCGGATTCTTACCGAGTTTGGATGCATCATCACGTTACACAGAACTGAATGAGGGAATGACAATCAATCTCGGGGATTATTCCATTCCCATTCAAGCGAAGAAAAGCACACAGACAAAATTTGAAGCAACGCAGGTTCTCTTCAATCCTGCCGTATATTTTAACTATAAGATGCAATCTCATATGACAAAAAGCGATGACCAGGCATATCGCACCAAACTGATCCAGACACAATACAATATTCTGGATGGTTACTATAATTGCCTGAAAGCATCATCATTGGTCAACATGAGGAAAACTTCACTGGAACTGGCAAAGGAAAACTACTATGTGACCACAAAGCTCTACGAAGTGGAAAAAGTTCCGCAGACGGATGTGCTTCGTGCGCAAGTGGGAATGATGTCCAGTGAGCAGGATATCCGGGATGCCGAGAATCAGTATAAGCTTGCGAGCAATTACTTCAACAGCCTGCTGAATCGCGATATGAATTCGGAGATCGAGATGGAAGAACAATCCCCTGATTTTCTGAATAGATTGGATATCAACACCGTTCTTCCTCCAGTCGATTCATTAAGTGATGCAGTGACGCTGGCTATGAAGCAGCGACCTGAGATCAAGCAGGTCTCAGAAGGTTTGAAATCCGTGAAGAGTGCAAAAACTATCACTCTATCCGGTTATTTGCCTTCCATCGTGGGTGTCGGTGATTACGGCTGGCAGAGCAGCAGTTTTGATTACAAGGGTGATACAGACTACTGGTCGATCACGGGTATGTTGTCATGGAACCTGTTCTCAGGTTTCGGTAGGGAGAGCAGAGTCAGACAGGTTCATTACTCAGTGAAGGAAATGGAAAGAACCCTGGAAAGCACAAAGCATATGATCGAATTGGATGTACGGAATTCCTACGATACATATCTGCACGACAGAAAGCAGTTTGATGTTGCGAAGCAAACCTACCAGGCTGCACAGTCCAATTATAACATGGTTCAGGAACAATACAGGAATGATCTTGCTCCCATGGTTACTCTCATGGATGCCAAGAACCTGCTCGATTCATCCAAGACGAACCTCATCGTAAGCTATTTCAATGTTCTGGTGTCGAAGGCGAAATATGACATCAGCCTCGGAAATGAAATCATTAAATAACATATAGGAGAAATCATGGCACGTAAGAAAGGCCTCATGTATGGAATCATTTTTATTATCATCGTACTCTTTCTATTCATTATCGTAACGGGGAATAAGGCTCGCAAAAGCGAGAAAAAGGACTTGGTGATCCCGATCAGTGTTCTCACTGCCAAGATGACGGTCGGACCCATCCAGGAAGACTTGAAATATACAGGAACGCTGGAGGGAAAGGAACAGGCGACTGTTCTTTCGCAAACCGCAGGCGTAGTGGAGACGGTATCCTGCACACCAGGACAGAAGTGCAGAATCGGACAGGTTTTGGGCATGGTCGAAAACAGTGCCCAGCAGGCAGGAGTTGACCAGGCACAGGCACAGGTCATGGCTGCTGAGACAAATTATGAGAAAGCACAGAAGGATATGACTCGTATCCAAAAACTATATGATGATAAGGTCACAACCAAGGGTAATCTTGAGCTTACCCAGCTTAGTGTAAAGTCTGCATTTGCGCAGCTCAAGGGGGCACAGGCAGCATTGAAGGCTATCCAGAAGCAACTGAATGATACCTATCTGAGGGCTACCATCAATGGCAGGGTTGCCACAAAATTGATCGAGATAGGACAGACCCTGGCTCCTGGAACCCCAGTAGCCACGCTGGTAGACGATTCAGCTTTCAAGCTGAAAATTTTCGTTCCTGAAAGCAATATTACCAAGATTAACCAGAACGATCAGGTTAATGTAACGGTGGATGTTATTCCTGATAAAGTTTTCAAAGGGACTGTAAAGACTGTTGGTCTTGCCATACAGGGTGACGGGAATTCCTATCCTGTGGAGATCAGTATCCCGAAGAATGGTGATAATGACCTGAAAGCAGGGATGTTTGCACGTTCCACAATCGCAACCTCGAAGAAGGCTAATGCCATGTTGATTCCTGCTGACGCTGTTATTACCAATAGCAATCAAACCTATGTGTATGTCGTGAATGGAACGAAGGCAGCGATCCGTAATATCGTGGTCGGCTTAAAGAATGAAAATTACTATGAAGTCATATCCGGTATAGGTCCGAATGACCAGATCATCACTGTTGGCAAGGATCAGGTCTCTGACGGTTCACCAATCCAGATGGGAGAGAGCAAGTAATGAAACTAACAGAACTGGCTATCTACAGACCAGCGTTCATGACCATGATATTCACTGCCTTGGCGGTGTTTGGGCTATTTTCCTTCACCCATATCGGGGAAGACTTGCTGCCCAAGATGGATTGGCCGATGGTCTTTGTGGCTACACCCTATCCGGGCGCAGGACCGGAGGAAATCGAAACACAAGTGGCAAAACCCATGGAAGAGACGCTTTCCTCGATCAATGGGATCAAGTCATTACGTACCTATTGTGCAGAGAACTTTGCCTTTACCATGCTTGAATTTGAAATGTCGGCAAATGTGGATAATGCAATGAACGAAGTTGAACGCAAGGTGAACCAGGTGCAGCCGACACTGCCGGATGGTGTGAAACCTTCAACGATTGCGAAAGCGGATATTGGTGCGTTCGCCATATTGCGTATCGCAACTCAATCCAACATGCAGCCGGAAGTATTCTACCAGTTTGTGAAGGATAAAGTCAAACCAAGATTGGAACAAGTTGAAGGGGTCGCTGCTGTGGAAGTGGTGGGTGGAAAACAGAGAGAGATACGTGTCGAAGTGGATAATGAAAAGCTGAGACAATATAATCTCACGATTTCCCAGATTGCCCAGGCATTAACCTTGGAGAACCTTGATTATCCAACAGGTTCGGTCGAGCAGCGTGACAGGAAGTTCACGGTTCGTGTGGCTGGTCGTTTCCAAATTCTTGATGAACTGAGGAATCTCATCATAACATCTGGTCCCAATGGGAATATCTACCTTCGTGATGTTGCGAGTATTCTCGATACGGATAAGGAAGAATTCACTTATGGAAGATTGAATAATGTGAATAGTATTGGACTCCTTGTAACGAAGGCTTCCGATGCCAATGCAGTGAAGACAAGTGCAGGTGTGCAGAAGGTTATGAAGCAACTGGAAAAGGAATACAAGCAGAACAGCCTGAAATTCGTCATTGCTCAAGACCTGACAAGCTTCACAAAGAATGCTGTGAAAAGCGTCGAGATCGATATGCTTTTTGCCATCCTGATGGTAGCATTGGTATTGATCGTCTTCCTGCATAATGCGAAGAACGCTTTCATCGTGATGTTCTCAATTCCAATTTCATTGCTCACTACCTTCATCATGATGAAACTGTTTGGATTCACGATCAATCTCATTACCATGATGGCAATGACATTGGTGATCGGTATTCTTGTTGATGACTCCATCGTGGTACTGGAGAACATCCACAGAAAATTGCAAATGGGGAAGGATAAGATCACGGCTGCCATTGAAGGTCGATATGAAATTGGCTTGGCTGCTATAGCCATTACGTCCGTTGACGTTGTGGTGTTCCTGCCGATTGCCATGCTGAGCGGAATCGTGGGCAAGATATTCAAGGAATTCGGTCTTACCATCGTGACAGCGACACTGGTGTCTCTGTTCGTTTCATTCACGCTTACTCCACTGCTGGCTTCTAGATGGTCGAAGATCGTGACTTGTGCAAAGACAGACATCTGGTCACGTTTTACATGCACTTTCGAAAATTTCGAAGAGAGGATGCGGGGTGCATACAGGACCCTGCTTGAATCTGCGCTACGGCATCGAGGAAGAGTGGTATTGATCTCCGTACTTGCATTGGTGCTAAGCTTTATGCTCGTTGGTATGGGATTTGTCGGCGGTGAATTCATGCCGACAATGGATCGTGGTGAATTTGCAATCAACCTGGAGATGCCCAAGGGAACAGGTATCATCGAAAATGATATCCTCACCAGGAGAGTCGAGACAATCGTGGCAAACACAAAGGATGTGGATACATATTATACGGTTGTCGGAAGAAAGGAAGAACCCTGGGGTGGTTCAAACCGTGCAGATATCAGCCAGATACAGGTGAAACTCAAACCGCTCAAGGAAAGAAGACCTACGAATGACGTAATCAATGAACTGCTTGTCAACACAGGTAAAGTTCCTGGAGTGAAAGCAACCATTGCCCTGATAGGACTATTCGGTGCTGCCGAAGAACAGCCTTTGCAGTTGGAATTGAAGGGGG
>Ga0116171_10002829_pt1 | contig 16291 bp, 15 predicted proteins | sample AD_JPNHW2_MetaG_FD_89798 | JGI IMG/M metagenome (GOLD analysis project Ga0116171, IMG submission 89798) | Active sludge microbial communities of municipal wastewater-treating anaerobic digesters from Japan - AD_JPNHW2_MetaG | ecosystem: Engineered > Bioreactor > Anaerobic > Digestate | place... | reverse complement strand
GGAAAACACCTGAAAATCGAGTATATCCAAAACATGCCTGGGTGGCGGAACTGGTAGACGCAAGGGACTTAAAATCCCTCGTTGCCTGGCAACGTGTCGGTTCGATTCCGACCCCAGGCACCATTTAAAAATCCAACACAGTCCAAAGAAGTGCAAAACCCGTTAGAAATAGCGGGTTTTTTATTGTTATTAGTCCAATGACGTGTTATAAGACTTTACAAAATCCAATCTTTTTAGGGGCTGATTTCCCCATAAAAGCCCCCAAAGAAAATAGCAAGCCCCCAAAACGAGTTATTTACCATGCCGAAAAAAATCCAACCCCTGACAGATACGAAAGTCCGAACCGCAAAACCGCTGATTATGCAGAGACTGTAAGCGTGAAACTGTTAGAGATTAAGGTAAAATCTCGGCAATATTTCGCCAGGTAACAAACAGCGAACATTTACTGATGGACTTGGAGATTAACAAAAGGGGATGGCAAATAAGAAGTTCAACTCTCCCCCAAAACGGACATATGCTTATAAACACAAATAGGACATTTCTATTTTAGCTGGGCGATTTTAAACGTTTATCATTGACATGCCATCGTGTTTTTCCTATACTCCGCCGCATCATAAGTAAGTTCTCATCAAATCTGGTACTCGCTAAGCATATTTTGCACTGCTCTGCTGAAGGTGATGAAGTGAACATGGAAAACATCTTTTTTGAAAGACCCATACTAAATTCCCCCTACGAATATCCATCACGTCACTGGGAGCTTGATGCCCAAGGCCAGCCGACTCAAAAGATCATCGAAAAGCGTCGCCGCGCCGAGTTTATTACACCAATTCCCAAACCCAAAAAACGTAAGACTGCTGCCGTCCAGCAAGATTTAGTATTTGATGAAGGCAAAGGCTTATCCACCCAGCAACAACGGTACGATCCCACGCCAATCATTAACGATTTGCGAAAGATCGGTTGCGTGTTCTTCAACCCTAATGATCCTGACAGTTACTATCAGAGCCGCGAGCTTGTTCCCGGCGATATGTTGCGCGATCTGGAGCGGGCCAAGATTGTCGTTACCAATTACCATGCCTTTAAGCTGCGTGACCGCATGGAACTGTCCAAGGGCGGGCGCTCATTACTTCAGGGGCGAGGCGGAGAAGAACTCAAGGACACTCGAAACCGAAGGCCAAATGATTCAACTGAAGTGATTAATCTTGTAACACTGGAGAGCAACCTCAAATATTCAATAATAATTTTGGCCACTCAATGACGACGGAACAACAAACCAGAAAAGAAATAATCGATAAAAAGCTTCAAGAGGCCGGTTGGGATGTTAGCGATCGCACGATGGTTATTGAAGAATTCGATATCGAGGTGGTTCTGCCGCCCGGTGTAAGCGAACCGCAAACGCCATACCAAGGTCATCAATTCAGCGATTATGTTTTACTTGGCAAAGATAGCAGGCCGCTTGCCGTTGTTGAAGCCAAGAAATCCAGTAAAGATGCTGCAATTGGCCGTGAACAAGCTAAACAGTATTGCCACCATATTCAGAAACAGCGTGGCGGCGAGCTGCCGTTTTGCTTTTATACCAATGGTTTTGAGACGTACTTCTGGGATTTAGACAACTATCCGCCCCGCAGGGTTATGGGCTTTCCCACGCGCGATGATCTGGAGCGCTTCCAGTACATCCGTCGCAACCGTAAACCGCTGATACAGGAACTGATCAATACCGAAATCGCCGGTCGCGATTACCAGATCAGAGCCATTCGTGCCGTGCTGGAAGGAATTGAAAGAAAGAAGCGTGATTTCCTTCTGGTAATGGCCACCGGGACAGGCAAGACCCGCACCTGCATTGCGCTGATAGACGCACTGATGCGAGCAGGTCATGCCGAGAAAGTGCTTTTTCTGGTTGATCGCATTGCCCTCAGAGAGCAGGCCCTTGCGGCTTTCAAAGAGCACCTTCCCAATGAGCCGCGCTGGCCGAATGTTGGTGAAAAGCTGATCGCCAAAGACCGCCGTATCTACGTATCGACTTATCCCTCCATGCTCAACATTATCCGGGATGAAGCGCAGCAATTATCACCACATTTTTTTGACTTCGTCGTTATTGATGAAAGCCACCGCTCTATCTATAACGCTTACGGCGAAATTCTCGACTATTTCAAAACCATCACTCTGGGGCTTACAGCGACGCCCACTGATATTATCGATCATAATACATTCCGGTTGTTCCAATGTGAAGACGGCGTGCCCAGTTTTGCCTATACCTTTGAGGAGGCCGTCAATAACGCGCCGCCTTATTTGTGCAGTTTTCAGGTGATGAAGATTCAGACGAGGTTTCAGATCGATGGAATCAATAAGCGCACCATCACGCTGGAGGACCAGAAGAAACTGCTGCTCGAAGGCAAGGAAATCGAAGAGATCAACTTTGAAGGTTCTCAGTTGGAGAAGCAGGTCATCAGCGCGGGAACCAATACTCTAATCGTCAGAGAGTTTATGGAAGAATGCATCAAGGACGCCAACGGCGTACTGCCGGGTAAGACAATATTCTTCTGTTCCTCCATGGCTCATGCGCGCCGCATGGAGACGATTTTCGACGCCCTCTATCCGCAATATAAGGGTGAACTGGCCAAGGTGCTGGTGTCAGATGATCCGCGCGTTTACGGCAAAGGCGGCCTGCTTGATCAATTCACCAATAACGATATGCCGCGTGTAGCGCTCAGTGTCGATATGCTGGATACCGGTATCGACATCCGCGAGATCGTCAATCTTGTCTTTGCCAAACCGGTGTATTCCTATACCAAATTTTGGCAGATGATCGGGCGCGGCACCCGGCTGCTGGAAGCCAGGAAACCCAAACCCTGGTGTACGGAAAAGGACGTCTTTTTGATCCTTGATTGCTGGGATAACTTTGAGTACTTCAAGATTCAACCGAAAGGCAAGGAACTGAAACCGCAATTACCCTTACCGGTGCGGATGGTCGGGTTGCGTCTCGACAAGATCGAAAAAGCCATCGATAGCGGGCAACAGAATATCGTCAGTCGTGAAATCGCTAAACTTCGCAAGCAAATTACCGAACTGCCGCAAACCTCGGTTGTCATCCTGGAGGCCGCCGCCGCACTCAACCGGCTTATGGAAGAAAACTTCTGGATTACCCTCAATCACCAAAAACTCGAATTCCTGCGCATGGAGATCAAACCCTTGTTTCGCACAATGTCCGAGACAGACTTCAAGGCGATGCGTTTCGAGCGTGATCTAATGGAATACTCGCTGGCAATCTTATGCGAAGAGAAAGGTAAAGCAGAAACCCTCAGGGAGGGCATTGTTGAGCAGATCGGCGAACTGCCGCTCAGCATCAGCCTTGTAAGAGTGGAAGAATCGTTGATTCGTGCAGCGCAAACTAACCACTACTGGGCCAAGACCGATCCTGTCGAAAGAGAAGATGTCCTCGATGAACTGTGTGTCAGACTCGGACCGTTGATGAAATTCCGCGAACAGATGACCGGTCCCGGCCAGGTTTTCCTTAATCTCACCGACACGCTGCATAGCAAGGACTGGGTCGAATTCGGTCCGCAACATGAAGCGGTGAGCATTAGCCGCTATCGGAAAATGGTCGAAGCCTTAATTGTTGAATTGACCGGGCACAATCCCGTCCTCCTGAAGATTAAAAACGGCGAGCCAATTACCCCGGCTGAGATCAACCAGCTTGCGGACATGTTGCGCGATGAGCATCCGCACATCACCGAGGATTTGCTGCGCCAGGTCTATAAAAATCGCAAAGCGCACTTCATCCAGTTTATACGCCATATTCTGGGCATTGAGATTCTAAAGAGCTTTCCCGAGACGGTGAGCGATGCTTTTGACCATTTCATCCGGCAACACACCAACCTGAGCGGCCGTCAACTGGAGTTTTTGAATTTGCTGAAAAACTTTATCGTCGAACGTGAAAAGATAGAGAAGAAAGACCTGATCAATGCCCCCTTTACAGTCATTCATCCGCAGGGAATACGCGGGGTATTCAGCCCGGCGGAGATCAACGAAATATTACAGCTCACCGAAATACTGGCGGCTTAAAGCGCTCATAGGAGCGTAACCTAAACCCAAGGAACAAAAATTATGTTGCAAAATAATCCTGAACTGCTAGGCAAAATCAACCAGCTCTGGAACAAGTTCTGGTCCGGCGGTATCTCAAACCCGCTCACCGCTATCGAACAGATCACCTACCTTCTGTTTATGAAAAGGTTGGATGAACTGGATCTCAAAAAGCAGGCGGATGCCGAATGGACCGGTGAAAAATATACGTCTCGGTTTAGCGGCCAGTGGGTCCCGCCGGAATATCGCAATCAGCCCGAACCTGAAAAGTATGCCATTGAAAAGCGCACCCTGCGTTGGAGTGAGTTCAAGCATATGCAGGCCGAAGACATGCTCCAGCATGTTCAAAACAGGGTTTTCCCTTTCCTCAAGGACATGAACGGCACGCAGTCCAACTTTACTCACCACATGAAGAATGCCGTGTTCATTATTCCCAAACCGGCTCTGCTGGTGGAAGCGCAAAAGACCATCGATGAAATCTTCGAGATCATGGAAAAAGATTCGCGGGAAAATGGTCAGGCCTTTCAGGATATTCAGGGCGATGTCTATGAAATGCTGCTTTCGGAAATTGCCACGGCCGGAAAGAACGGTCAGTTTCGGACCCCCCGTCACATTATCAAACTGATGGCCGAGCTGACGCAGCCACAATTGGGGCACCGCATCGGCGACCCGGCCTGCGGCACGGCCGGTTTCTTGCTTGGCGCTTATCAATATATCGTCACCGGGCTGGCGCGTAAGGCTGGTGCTCATAACCTGCAAATCGATGAAGATGGCTTTACCCGAACTTCCATTGCCGCAAGTCTGACTGAAAATTCCAAAGAGATATTACAAAGTTCATTACGCGGCTACGACTTCGAGAGCACCATGGTGCGCCTGGGACTCATGAACCTGATGATGCACGGCATCGACGAACCGCAGATCGATTACAAGGATACTCTGAGCAAGAGTTTTACCGAAGAGGCCGAATACGACATTGTCATGGCCAACCCGCCCTTTACCGGCAGTATCGACAAGGGGGACATCAACGAAAACCTGACCCTCTCCACTACTAAAACAGAGCTGCTATTTGTCGAAAACATTTACCGTCTGCTGAAAAAGGGCGGCACTGCATGTGTCATCGTCCCGCAAGGGGTGTTGTTCGGTTCCGGCGGTGCGTTCAAGAATTTGCGGCAGATGTTGATTGAACGTTGTGACCTTAAGGCGGTGATTACCATGCCCAGCGGTGTGTTCAAGCCCTACGCCGGGGTCAGCACCGCCATCCTGCTTTTCACCAAAGTCTGGGGGCCGAAGGACAAGGTTACCCGGCCTGCCACCAAGCACGTCTGGTTCTATGAAATGCAGGCCGACGGTTATTCGCTGGACGACAAACGTACCAAGCAGGAGGGATATGGCGATTTGCAGGATATCGTCGAAAAATACCACGCCCGCAATCCCGAAACCGACACCGACCGCACGCAAAAGTACTTTGTCGTCCCCCGCGCCGAGATCGAGGCCGAAGGATATGACCTTTCGCTCTCCCGCTACAAGGAAGACGTGTTCGAGGAAGTGCATTACGATCCGCCGGGAGTGATTCTGGAGCGGCTTCTTCAGGCGGAAGTGGGCGAGGTGGAAGAGGCCGATCTTGCGACCGTGCAAAGCGGCATTGTGCGCGAATTGCTGGAACTGAAGGAGATGGTTGGATGACAAAAAGAAACACCCTCAGCACGATTGCAAATAGAAAAGACGGGAAATCACCAATTGTACAGTCAGCGACCGCACTTTTCATTATCGGACTGTTCGTGTCGAAATACCTGCTCGAATTGCCGAAGAAGGAAGAAATGCAGGCCTTTATCAATGCCCAGCTTAAAGAAGTCGGACGCGGGGAATGATGATTAACCACGAAATACACGAAAATAATTTGGCAAGCGTAATGAATGTGATTGTGCGGAAACTGCTGAAGCTGCGGGGAATGGTTGGATGATTTTCAAACCGCTTGGAACTGTTGCCAAAATTATTGCAGGACAATCACCAGCATCTTCCACATATAACTCCACTGGTGAGGGATTGCCTTTCTTTCAGGGCAAGGCCGATTTTCAAGAGATGCACCCCACAGTACGCATGTGGTGCACAAGCCTCAAGCGCAAAGAAGCTGAGCCCGATGATGTTTTAATCTCGGTTCGTGCTCCAGTTGGTGCAGTAAATATATGCAACAAGAAATCGATCATTGGGCGCGGGCTATCAGCCATACGCCCGTCTTCTAATCTCAATGGACTGTTTCTTTACTATTTCCTTAAAGCTAATGAGAGGCAGCTTGACGCTTTAGGCACAGGATCAACATTTAAGGCCATAACTCAAGAAATTCTCAAAAGATTTGAAATTCCCATCCCGCCGTTCGACGACCAAAAGCGCATTGCCCATTTGCTCGGCAAGGTAGAAGGGCTGATCGCCCGGCGCAAACAACATCTGCAACAACTCGACGACATACTTAAAAGCGTCTTTCTGGAGATGTTTGGCGATTACATTAAAGATAAACAAGAGACTGATTTGGCATCCTATATAACAACACTAACTGATTATCACGCGAATGGCAGTTATGAAACTCTGAGAAAGAATGTCGAACTCCTAACGGAGCCAAATTTTGCCCTTATGGTGCGAACTACCGATTTGGAAAAAAACAATTTCTCAGAAGGATGTAATTATATAACAGAAAATGCTTACAACTTCTTGGAAAAATCTAAGGTGTTTGGCGGCGAAATTATAGTTAATAAAATTGGTAGCGCTGGCAAGGTTTACTTAATGCCACATCTAAATCGTCCCGTTTCATTAGGGATGAATGCATTTTTGATCAGGTTCAACAAAGCTTTAAATTCAGTTTTTGCATACTATTTTTTGACATCTGACATCGGAACACAGCGGATTCATAATTTAGTACAAGGCGCTGTTACAAAAACAATTACAAAGAATGCCATTAGAAGCATCAGAATCCCCATAGTACATATTAACCTCCAAAACCAATTTGCCACCGTCGTCGAAAAAATTGAAGGAATCAAATCCCGCTATCAACAAAGCCTGACCGATCTGGAAAGTCTCTATGGCGCGCTAAGCCAGAAGGCGTTCAAGGGCGAGCTGGATTTGTCGCGGGTGCCGCTGCCGACAGAAGGCCCTGAAATAGCGGAGGATGTAAAATTGGAAGCAGAGGAAAAACAACCTAATAAAAAAAGGGCAGGTACAATTAATGCGTAACATAAACAAAAGGGTTGAAAAATGAGTACAACGACTCTTGGCCGTTTACAGAAAGTTGAATTGCGCGAGGCCTGGACGTCTGAGTCCGGCGATTTTACTCCCTGGCTTGCAAAAGAAGAAAACTTGAACCTTCTGGGTGAAGCCGTCGGTATAGAACTGGAACTGGAATCGCAAGAAAAAGAAGTTGGACCATTCCGGGCGGACATTTTGTGTAAAGACACAGCTACGGACAATTGGGTGTTAATCGAGAATCAGCTTGAACGCACCGACCATACACATCTCGGCCAGTTGTTAACATATGCGGCTGGTCTGAATGCGGTAACGATTGTATGGATTACTGAACGATTCACTGCCGAACACCGTGCTGCTTTGGACTGGCTTAATGAAAGAACCGATGAAAAAATAAATCTTTTTGGACTGGAAATAGAATTATGGCGCATTGGTGATTCACCGATTGCCCCAAAATTCAACATCATCAGCCAGCCAAATGATTGGTCGCGTACTGTGCAGAAGGCAGCGGCGGGTGATGGCGAAATATCCGCTCATAAACAATTCCAATTGAAGTTCTGGATAGCATTTAAACAGTACATGGAAGAAAAGGGGAGTTTTATTCGATGCCAGAAACCGTTGCCGCAACACTGGACCAACCATGCGATTGGAAGAACAGGCGTTCATTTGGACTCTATTGTTTCGCTTTGGAACTCGGAAACGGGTATCAAAGGACCCGAAATTCGTGCAGAACTTTATCTTGATGGGCCAAATGCAAAGCGGGAATTTGCCGCATTGGAGATGCATAAAGCAAGTATTGAAAAGGAGTTAGGTTTTTCGCTTAAATGGCACAATCCCGAAAATAAGGCAGCGTGCCGGCTCTATGCTAGTGTAGTGCGTCTAACGCTTCTTTACATTTAGCGATCTTTGCCAATATTTTATCCACCGGTGCACTCCAGACGAACACTTGAGGATTTTGGTTGTGATTTTCCAAATATTCGTTGATGGCTGCAATCAATTCCGGAACGCTGGAGAAAGACCCGCGCCGGATACGTTTGTCGGTGATTTCGCGAAACCAGCGCTCGACCATGTTGAGCCACGAACTGGAGGTCGGCGTAAAATGCAGATGAAACCGCGGATGGCGCTTGAACCAATCCTTGACTCGCGGGTGTTTGTGTGTGGAATAATTGTCCACAATCAGATGAAGATCCCGATCTGCTGGTGTTTGCGTATCGATCTTCTTGAGAAACCGGATAAACTCCTGGTGCCGGTGGCGTGGCATACAATCGCCAATGACCTTGCCGTCGAGTACGCTCAGGGCGGCAAACAATGTTGTTGTGCCGTTGCGTTTGTAGTCGTGGGTTTGCCGTGCTGGAATTCCCGACCTGAGGGGTAGCAGCGGTTGTGTGCGTTCCAGTGCCTGTATTTGGCTCTTTTCGTCTACGCACAGAACCAGCGCCTTTTCCGGTGGGTTCAGATACAGGCCCACAACATCGGTCAGTTTCTCGACAAAGTTTTTGTCGCGACTGAGCTTGAAAGTCTCTATTAAATGGGGTTTGAGGTTGTGCATTCTCCAGATGCGACGGATACTGGCCTCTGATAGATTTTGCGCCTTGGCCATGCTGCGCGTGCTCCAATGCGTGGCATTTTGTGGCTTTGTATGCAAGGTGGCTTCGACAACGGCCTTGATTTTGGCTGGCGTGATACGGTGCTTGCGCCCAGGACGAGGTGCGTCTTTTTCTAGTCCCGCTAAACGCAAGGCCAGAAACCTTTCGCGCCAAAGTTGTATGGTCGGACGCGACAAACCTAACGTTGCGGCAATATCCTGATTGCTCAAACCGTTTACGTCCATAAGAATGATCTTGGCACGTTGAACTTGTCTTACAGGCAATGAACGGCTTCGTGACCAAGTATCCAATGTCGCTCGTTCCGCAGTTTCGAGTATGATGGGTTTTGTTGTTCGGCTCATGTAGAATCATATTAGATATTCAAGCTTATATGTCAAGCTATTTACGACGCACTACACTAGACAAAATTACGATTTTCTAAATGAGGCACTGTGGCCGGAACAGTTTGAATGGCTACGTATAAAATTGGAAGCAATGCACAAGGTATTTGCGCCAATAATGAAGACTCTGAAATTAAATACACCGTCATAGTTTCAATGTATAAGGATGAACATGAAACCATCGTTCAGCAGACGACCGCCGAATACCTGGAATAAAAGCTCGGCCGTCATTCGGCGGCGACATGCTGTCTCTTCCTTTCATTTGGACTGGCAAAAGGTTGCAATCAGCCGATGATTCACTTGCAATCAGCCGCCACTTCGTCTACAATACGTAGCCATGAAAACCACTGATTTTTATCCCCGTTATCTTCGCCCACGAGTCATGGATGCGTTGGCCGATTCGCCGGTGGTGCTGATTCATGGCCCTCGTCAGTGCGGTAAGACTACGCTGGCCCGTCAGGTGGGAAATGATGAGGGGTTCGTCTATCTCAGTTTTGACGATGATGTCCAGCGGGCGGCGGCACAGGCTGACCCGGTGGGCTATGTCGCCGATTTACCGGAGCGGGTCATTCTGGATGAAGTGCAACGGGTACCAGAATTGTTCACCTCGTTGAAGGCGGCGGTGGATGCCCGGCGGAATCCCGGGCGTTTTATCCTGACCGGTTCGGCAAATGTGTTGCTTGTTCCAAGGTTGGCGGAATCGCTGGCCGGTAGGATGGAGATTCTCCGGCTGCATCCTCTGGCGCAGGTGGAACTTGCACGGGAAGCGGTTGATTTCCTGCCGATGTTGTTCAAGAGCGAGTTCAAGTCGGGGGCTGTCGGCCGACGCCTGGGCCGCGACCTGGTCGATCTCATGACCGCCGGCGGTTATCCGGCTGCGCTGTCGCGCGCCACTCCCCGGCGGAGAGCGGCCTGGTACCGGGATTACAGCGAAACCCTGGTTCAGCGCGATATTCGCGATCTGGCCCGAATCCACCTGATGGATGGTTTGCCGCGCTTGTTGACGCTGGCCGCCGGACAAACCGCACGGTTGTTGAATGTATCCGATCTGGCCGCCCCGTTTCAGGTAAGCCGACCCACGATGCGGCAATATCTGACGCTGCTGTCGCGGATTTTTCTACTGGATGAGCTGCTGCCATGGTACAGCAACCGGATGAGCCGCTTGATCAAGACACCCAAATTGCATATGGGCGACGCAGGCCTGGTCTGCGCGCTGCTTGGGTTGGATGCCGATAGTCTGTGGCGGGATCGCTTATTGTTCGGGCAGATTCTGGAAACGTTCATCTATCAGGAGCTGAGACGACAGGCAAGTTGGCAGGAAGAGCCGGTGTCCTTCAGCCATTTCCGTGACAAAGACAAGGTAGAAGTGGATTTTGTATTGGAGTCTCATGGCAAATTGGCAGGGATTGAGGTAAAGGCTTCTTCGACAGTTACCAATGAAGATTTTAAAGGCTTGCACAAGCTCCAGCATGCCGTGCAGCAGCGTTTTGCCTCGGGGGTGGTGTTGTATGACGGCGAGGCGGCTGTTTCCTTCGGGAATAATCTCTATGCCGTGCCCATCTCCACGTTGTGGGAGAAAATTTGATGCTCTATAACGAAGACACTCTAGTTCAGCAAACGACCGCCGAATACCTGGAGCAAAAGCTCGGCTGGCAGTCTTTCTATGCTTGCAATTCATAATAACACTATCGCATTCGACAACAAACATCGATACTACTACACACCAATGTCAGCTAAGATATTATTGACATAAAAGACATGGTTTCATATACTTTAACCCACAAAAGGGAAATTTTTATCAAAATCAAATACATAAGGTCTGCAAGAAATGATCTCGCTGTCTCCCGTATCCTGCCTTTGCTTTTGACCGTAGAATATTTCTGCACATACTATAAAGATTGACGTGTCCGGATGGTTATGAACGAAGAAAAAATTCAATCAGACGAAAATGTTGCCGAAAAAGAGAAGCTGAAGACTGAAGAGCCCTCTCTCTATCGGGTCATCCTTCTTAATGATGACTATACAACCATGGAATTTGTGATTCATGTGCTGGAGACAGTGTTCCACAAGCCGCTTCCCGAGGCTACCCGGATAATGCTGAATGTACATAAAAATGGGGTTGGTCTGTGCGGTGTTTACACGCATGAGATTGCCGAAACAAAGGTAGCTGAAGTGCATGCAATGGCGGCCGAAAATCAATTCCCGCTGAAATGCACGATGGAGAAAGAATGATCAATAAAGAGTTGAGCCTGATGCTGGATGCGACTTTCCAGGATGCAAAGAACCGGCGCCATGAATACCTTACTACTGAACATATCCTGTTCGCGCTCGTACATGACGAGCTCGGCATAGACATCATAACGGGCTGTGGTGGCGATGTCGTCAGGATAAAGGAAGCCATCGAGGCATTTTTCGCCAGGAACATACCCACGCTGCCGCCGGGGAAGAGCTCGGAACCTGTGCCTGCCCTCGGCTTCCATAGGGTTATCCAGCGGGCCATAACCCATATCCAGTCGGCGGAAAAGGCGGAGGTCGAAGCAGGCGATCTGTTGGCAGCGCTTTACGGTGAACCCGATTCCTTTGCCGTGCATTTTCTTGAACAGGAAGGCATCTCGCGTCTTGATGTGCTGAATTATATATCCCACGGCAGCGCGGGCTTAAGCAGGTTTCAACAGCACGAATCGCCGTCTGAAGAACCGACTCGCGAATCAGCCCCCGGCCAAACGGAGCCGAAGCGGCCCGTGTCGCAAGATCCCTTGAAACTCTATACCATTAACCTGAATGAAAAGGCTGCCGCAGGAGAGATAGATCCGCTGGTAGGCCGTGAAGACGAGCTTAAGCGTACCATACAGGTGCTCTGCAGGCGCCGGAAAAACAATATCGTGTTCGTCGGTGAGCCGGGTGTCGGCAAGACGGCGCTTGTTGAAGGTCTTGCGCTGAATATTCACCGGGGTTCCGTGCCTGATCCGCTCAAGGATACGACCATTTACTCGCTCGACATGGGAGCGTTGCTTGCAGGCACAAAATACCGGGGCGATTTCGAGGCACGCTTGAAGGCCACTATAAAGGATCTTGTAAAGATTACCGGCGGCATACTCTTCATTGATGAGATTCATACTATTGTCGGAGCGGGAGCAACAAGCGGCGGTTCGATGGATGCATCGAACATATTGAAGCCGGTACTGAATTCCGGCAGACTGCGCTGCATCGGCGCCAGTACGTATGAGGAATTTAAAAACCATTTCGAGAAAGATCGCGCCCTTTCAAGGCGGTTCCAGAAGATAGAAATTTACGAGCCCACCATAGAGGAAACGGTTGATATATTGAAAGGTCTGCGTTCCTATTACGAGGAGTTCCATGGCGTCCGTTATACGGATTCTGCAATCAAGGCTGCGGCCGAACTTTCCGCAAAATATATAAACGAAAAATTTATGCCGGACAAGGCGATTGACGTGATAGACGAGGCAGGCGCCACGCGAAAGCTGCGAGGCTGCGGCAACGGGAAACTCGTCGTCGGCGTAAAAGAAATCGAGGGCATTGTCGCCCATATCGCCAGGATACCCTCCCTGAACATATCCGCGTCCGATACAGAGAAATTGAAGGATCTGGAAGCGGAACTGAAAGCTGCGGTCTTTGGACAGGACAGCGCCATCCATTCGCTGGTCTCTGCCATCAAGAGATCGCGCGCCGGGCTTGGCATTCCCGAGAGGCCGATTGGCGCCTTCCTCTTCGCGGGGCCGACGGGTGTCGGCAAGACGGAAGTCTCAAAGCAAATGGCAAACGTGCTCGGTGTAAAATTCATCCGCTTTGATATGAGCGAATATATGGAAAAGCATACTGTATCGAGGCTAATAGGAGCGCCCCCGGGCTATGTCGGTTTTGACCAGGGCGGCATGCTGACCGATGAGATAAGGAAACATCCATACTCCGTGCTGCTGCTCGATGAGATCGAAAAAGCGCACCCCGACATCTTCAGCATATTGCTGCAAGTGATGGATTACGCTACACTGACGGACAACAATGGGAAGAAGGCTGACTTCCGCAATGTCATCCTCATAATGACGTCCAATGCGGGTGCAAAAGAGATGGATATGGGCGCCATAGGATTCGGCGACAGAAAAGCCGATGCCAGATCAAAAGGCGGCGAGGCGATAAAAAAACTCTTTAACCCTGAATTTAGAAACCGGCTGGACGCGATCATTACCTTCAACTCGCTCACTCCTGCAGTTATGAAAAAGGTAGTCGATAAATTTATCAGTGACCTGGGCAGGCAGCTCGGGGGGAAAAAGGTGAAGATAGAAGTTACCGATGCCGCCAGGAACTGGCTTACCGAAAATGGGTACGACGATAAATTCGGCGCAAGGCCTCTGTCGAGGCTTATTCAGACGGAGATCAAAGATGCCCTCTCCGAGGAACTGCTTTTCGGTAAATTGAAAAAGGGCGGCAGTGTAACGGTTGACCATAAAGAAGGACGCCTCGAATTCAATTATCGCCCTCTTGATTAAATTAACAGCATGACCGTTTACAGATTGACCAAAGAACTCGTTTTTCCGCCGCCCGAACTGGCCGACGACGACGGCTTGCTCGCCGTTGGCGGCGATCTGAGCGTTGACCGGCTGGTGCTCGCCTATTCGATGGGGATCTTCCCCTGGTATTCCAGCAAATCTCCCGTTCTCTGGTGGTCGCCTGATCCCCGCATGGTCTTATTTCCGAAAGAACTGAAGGTCTCGCGCACCCTGCGACAGACTATGAAAAAAGGCATTTATCGCATCACAACCAATGCCGCTTTTGAAGATGTCATCAGCAACTGTGCCACCATAGCCAGAAAGGGAGAAAACGGCACATGGATAACCGATGATATGATAGAGGCATATATTCGCCTGCACAAGGCCGGTTATGCCCACTCCGTCGAGGCGTGGGACGGCGCTGAACTTGCCGGCGGCCTCTATGGAATAGTGATGGGCAAGGTGTTCTTCGGTGAATCGATGTTCGCCAAAAAGAGCGACGCGTCAAAGGTTGCCTTTGCCACTTATGCCGTACAGCTTGCGGAAAAGGGATTTGAACTGATCGACTGCCAGGTGACCACGGAACATATGAAAAGATTCGGCGCAAGAGAAATCACACTTGCCGAGTTTATCAAACATTTAAGAAAAGCCCTGCATTAACTAAATCTCTATCGCCAATAAACAATGGTTCAAAATTTTTCTCCCCTGCTTTTGACGCAGAATTTTTCATTCCTGTAGGCAGAGCAAAAAGTGCAACGATTATGCGAGGGTCAGATTAACCGATCAAGGCAGATCAAGAGGTCAAATCTGCTATTAACTTATATACGGCAATAAGTAAGAGCGTCGCGGCATTGTTTCCGTTTTCAATGGGCCAAATTGTCTGCTGATACGATAAACAAAGAAGGCCTGCTGGAAATCATCAAAAAATTGCTCAAGACAGATACTGATCTGGACTTTCTTTCGAAATTGCCGGAAAATGATTTAAGAATACTTGTGGCATGTATACGAGAGCGATTTGATCAACTGGGAAATAATCAAAATATTATTAATTAAGGAACTGTTATGAATAAATCGGATTTAATCCAGGAGTTAGCTAAAAAGAATAATCTTACAGATAAGGTGGCTACACAAATAATTAATCTTGTCTTTGATAATTTTACAAATACTCTAAAGAATGATGGAAGAATTGAAATTCGTGGATTGGGGAGCTTCTCTGTACGGAACTATGATGCTTATACCGGAAGGAACCCGAAGACAGGGAAGACGACAAATGTAAAATCGAAAAAGTTGCCGTTTTTTTAGGCAGGGAAGGCATTAAAGAAGAGAGTCGATGGTGAACCATGATAAAGTGTCACGCATGTTTAAAAGAACTGGATATTAGACCTCCTATCGGAAGACGGGAGGTTTGTATTTTTTGCGGATCGGATCTTCACTGCTGCCTGAATTGTGGATTTTACAAGATCGGTGCCTATAATGATTGTCGGGAGCCTCAGGCGGATAGAGTGATTGATAAGAGCCAAAGCAATTTTTGTGATTATTTTAACTTTGGATCTGTGCCACAAGCCAATCGAAAAGAAGTTTCTGAAAAAAATGAAAATGCTAAAATGAAATTGGAATCACTCTTTAAGAAAGATTGAAGTAGCCGAATATAAAGAACCCTTTTGAAGGTATGTTTTATAATCATACCTTAAAAGAAAGGATTACCTAAATGTGGATATTTACTAAAGATGGCTTTTACAGCGTGGTACAGAAGTCAAATCAGAAGGGAACCGACTTGCTTACGGTCGGAAGCCGTTACAAGTCTGATATGGCGAGGCTGATAAAAGGTCTTAATATCCCTGAAGACATGTTATTAAAAGCGAACGGGACCGATTATGAGTACAGGGTTGAAGTTAAAAAGTCTGTACTTGCCGACTATATGAAAGAACAGGTCATGCAGATTGATTACAGTAACTTTGAACATGAAATTGAGTTAAGAAATAAAAAAAGGGCGGATATTTATCTTAGCGTATGGGCTAAACTGTTAAAGGGCCGGTAAGAGTAAGAATTCGGTGTTGAACCTTCTGAAGTTAAAGAAATTTGACAATAGAAGAGAGATACAAATCGAGTATAATCACCTGTAAGCGAGCACCGGTCACTTTTGATGGATATACATCCTTTCAAGTGGTAAAAGTCAATTCAAGATTCTCAATAATTATCGATATAGAATAACCATTATAATATTGATGTGATATAATATTGTCGCGATGACGGAAACGCATAATAAAAAAACTTTTACACTTAATCGGTTAAATGCATATGAAAGACTTTTCTATGTCGCAAACCCATTCATATCCTCGTGAACTGGTCTCCTTTATTTTTGACTTATGGCAAGATGTGAAATTTTTGGAAAGAGAAAGAATCGGAATTGACTTTTCTTTTCAGCTTCCCGACAGATCTTTGTTTGAGCAAATTGTCTCAGTCTGCTATCAGGCGAGTCTGATGCGCGAAG
>Ga0116171_10002826_pt1 | contig 16311 bp, 15 predicted proteins | sample AD_JPNHW2_MetaG_FD_89798 | JGI IMG/M metagenome (GOLD analysis project Ga0116171, IMG submission 89798) | Active sludge microbial communities of municipal wastewater-treating anaerobic digesters from Japan - AD_JPNHW2_MetaG | ecosystem: Engineered > Bioreactor > Anaerobic > Digestate | place... | reverse complement strand
GAGCTGGTTTGTTAAATCAAAAGTGCCAATAGATCTTCCGGCGAATAAAAAAGTTCTATTTCTGTCCCCGCTTGGAATTTTTTTTCATTAATAACGGAAAAAACAGTTCCGGGAGTTATTTCAACATGGGTTTCGTAATTCGAGCCCTTAAATATACTTTCTTTGATGATCCCTTTTATCGAAAAATCCGCATCATTTGTAATCTGAAGTTTTTCATCTCGAAACAGAACCCATATTTTTTGTCCTTCCACCAAAGGATATTCCAGCGGAATGGTCAAATAAATTGTTCGATCATTAAGTTTTAATAGAATTTGAGAGTCAGTGACGCCGGTTGCAGGCAACAAATTATTTAAGCCTAAAAATCTAGCCACCCATACCGATTTTGGTTTTAAGAATATGTTTTCGGGTGTATCTGTTTGAATGATTACACCGTCATGCAATAAGGCAATACGGTCGGCGATACTGAAAGCTTCGTCTTGATCATGAGTGACATAAACTGACGGAATTCCGTTTTCACCCAGTATTCTACGGAGCTCGGCTAATAAAGAAACACGCAAAGTATGATCCAGTGCCCCCAACGGTTCATCCAGCATCAAAAGATGGGGTTGAGGAGCCAACGCTCTTGCTAAAGCCACCCTTTGTTGCTCACCTCCGGATAATTCCGTGACCTTCCGATTTGCAAAACTTTCCATTCCGACTTGCTTTAACAATTTTTCAACTATGGGAGGGATCTTTTCGGAATTAACCTTATTCATCTCTAATCCAAAAGCAATATTTTCAAAAACAGTCAAATGAGGAAATAATGCATAATCTTGAAACATTAACCCAAAATTTCGTTTGAATGGTGGAACATTTAAAATGCTGACTCCGTTCCAAAAGATATCCCCGTGATCGGGTTTCTCCAAACCAGCAATAATTCGTAAAAGCGTGCTTTTTCCGCTGCCGCTCTTTCCTAAAAGGCATAAAATTTCATGATCCGCTAAATGGAGGTTCAGATTTTCTAAGAGAGGCGTCTTTTCATATTGGTACGAAATATCTTTAAGCTGTAACATCAGTTATTAAATCCCACTTCCCAATTCTTTTCGGCTGGAAAATCATTGCTTTTGAAAAGAATTACTTTCAAGGATAAAAGTCCCCACCAAACAAAAGGTCATTAGAATTGTTGAAATCGCCATTGCTTGACCATAGTTTGAAGCACCGGGTTGACCAAGAAAACGATAGATTGCAATCGGAATGGTAGGCCGGTCCGGCATGGATAGAAACGATGTGGCTCCGAATTCTCCCAAAGATATAGTGAAAGAAAAAATCCCGGCATTAATCATCGCCCGCCTTAAGATGGGGATATCGATTTTCAAAAATACTTTCCAAGGATTCGCTCCCAATACGGTCGCCGCATGATGCAGAGAGATCGGAATATTTTGAAGAACAGGTTGCAAAGAACGAATAACAAAAGGCAATCCGATTAAACTGTGTGCCAGAGGAATTAATAGAGGATTATTGATTTCATGGCTGAAATAAAGCAGATAACCTAATCCCAGCGTAACAGCGGAGGTACCGATCGGAAATAAAAAAATCATGTTTATTTTCTTTGTCCAAGGATATCTATCCCCAGCAAAGGTGACCATCAAACCGATCATCAAAGAAATAAAAGCAGCTATGGTTGCATTCAACAAAGAATTTCCGACCGCCAAAATAGGAGGAACATAAAAAAAGGAATTTCGTTCATTAACAAAAAGTTTTTTATAATACTCCGTTGTCCAAGCGACCGATTGAGAATCATAAACAACAAAAGAACGAATAACTAGGCCCAGCAACGGTGAAACTAGAAAAACAGTAACCAGAAAAAGAATCAAGATGATGATGATTTTTTCGGATGGTTTAGTCGGTTTTCTCATATTTTCTTCGGAAACATGGGGCATACGGTTGGACTGAATGTTCTTACCGATTTTATTCTCGATAGAAGTTACGGCGACTGTAACAATAATTTGCAGAATTGAAAGCAGACCGGCAACCGGAAGATTGAACAATTGCAGAGCTTGTTGCGCTATTTCGACTTCAATCGTCCTGAATTTGGCTCCCCCCAATAAAAGCACTACACCGTAACTGGTGAAATCAAACAAAAAAACGAGTAGCATTGCAGAAAAAATTGCCGGTTTTAATAGAGGAAAAGTTATTTTCCAAAATGTTTGCCATGGTGTGCATCCCAAGGTGCTCGCCGCATTTTCCAATTTGATATCGACATTTTCCCAGGCATTTCCGACAATCCGCATTACAACGGATATATTGTAAAAAATATGCGCGATTAATATAATCCAGATTGTGTTTATTAATTGAATGGGCGGTTGAGAAAATCCATGTTTTTGCATCAAATAAACATTCAATAAGCCTTTCGGACCAATCAATGCATTAAATGCCGCAGCTGTTACTACGGTAGGCAAGATAAAAGGGACGGAAAATAAGGATTTGAGAAATTTTTTACCGATAAATATATAACGTGAAAAGATCCATGCAATCGGCATGCCGAGTATCATGGTTAGAATCATGGATAAAACAGCTTGCCAAGTTGTGAAACCGAAGACTTTGCCGATTTTATCCCAATTAATATGAAAGTCTTCTAAAAATTGAGTGATGACTGTTTGAAAAATTGTACATAAGGGAAGTAAATAGAATAAAAGAAAGAATCCAATCGGAATAAGGAGCAGCAAACTGCCTTTTATAATTGAAGTAATGGATGATGTTTTTCTTTGAGCGATCACTGTTTTGATAATCCCGTCTCTGATTATAGCATTTCATCCGGATGAGAAACATTCTGTTTGAATCATATTGAATTGACGAAAACATCGATTTATGGTTATAAATGGGGTATGAAAAAAAGAAATTTGTTTTGGGAAGTTTTCTTGTTTATCGGTATCAGTGTCTTATTGTTAGGCTGTGATACAAAGCGAAATGAATTAATTCGGGGGTTCTTTTATACGGAAACCCCTATTCCTCCTACATCAACCGTTACGATTACTCCGACTTTATCTCCCACTTCGATCCCCACTCCGTTACCGGAATATCGAATTGACCAAGCCGATAAATATCTGTTGGTCGGAGATTATGATAACGCGATAATCGAATATGAAAAAGTTCTTTCCTCCAATCCTGAGGAACCTTATTATGCCGCTTCGGTTTTAGGGAAAGCTCGTTCTTATTATTTCAAACGTGACTATGAGAGCTGCCAAAATACGTTGATCGATGGCTTGAATACGATTAAAGAAAATTCCAACAAACCTGATTTGTGGTTTCAAATGGCGGATTGTGTTCGCGAATTGGACTTATATGAGGAAGAAATCAATGCATTAAATGAGTTTCTGAAATTACGTCCCGATACACAAATGCGATCCGAAATATATGAGCGGATTGGTGACAGTTATTATTCTCTCAAATCGTATAAGGAATCTCAAAATGCTTACCTATCGGCAGTTGAAGGCACCGATATGGGAGAATCGAGCTGGATATGGATGAAAATTGCCGATACCTATTCCATTCAGGAAGATTATACAAATGCTTTGAAGACGTGGCTTGACCTTTATGATCTTTCGACCGATGACACCCAAAAAGCAAGAATCGATTCACTTTTAGCGGATGTGTACCTGAAATTGGATTCCCCGGAACAAGCATATGCCCGATATCAAGATGCCGTAAATAATTTTCCGCGAACATATGACAGTTATTTGGCTCTGCTGACTTTATTGAATTCAGATCAGACTGTCAATGAATATCAGCGTGGTTTGATTAATTACTATCAAGGTCAATATGCCCTTTCATCCGAAGCTTTTCATCGTTATATAGAAAGCAACCCGGCTCACAACGGATCGGCTTTCTATTATATCGGTCTCAATCAAATGTTTCTGGGTGATTATCAGAGCGCAGTCGAAACATTTGCTACATTGATTGAAAACTATCCCGATAACCAATTTTATGCTTCAGCTTGGGATGAGAAATCATATGTTGAGTGGTATTATCTGGAGAATTTTGCGCAGGGTGCTCAAACGCTAATCGATTTTGTTAAGTTACATCCGGATTATCCTGAAGCACCGGGATTCATCTATGAAGCGGGAAGAATTCTTGAACGGGGAGATCGTTTAACTCAGGCTGCGACACAATGGGAGCGATTAATCGATGAATATCCCTTATATGAAAACAGTATAGATGCATTGTTTTTATCCGGAATTTGTCGGTATCGTACAAAAAACTATGACGCTGCCCTTTCCACATTTAATCGTTTGCTGTTGGTCAGCACACAACCGGCAGACATTGCAAGGGCACATTTTTGGATTGCAAAAGTTTATGATAAAAAGGGAGAAAGTGGGAGCGCGAAGCAAAATTATGAATCGGCTGCGCAGGATTCGCCCACTGATTATTACACCGAACGTGCAAAAGAAATTCTTGCGGGGAAAAAACCTTTATCTTTTTCGGAGAATTACAACCTTACGACAAATCTGTCCCAGGCTCAGGTGATCGCGGAACAATGGATGCGATTAACATTTTCGATTCCGGATGAAGTGGTACTGGATCAACCTGATGCACTGTTGTTGGATTCAGATTATCTGCACGCCGATGAGCTTTGGGAATTGGGACATTATCAAGATGCAATCGCAATGTTTGATGCGGTACGACTCAAATATGAAAACGATCCGGTAAACTCTTTCAGACTTTTAAACAGACTTGTTTCACTCGGAGCGTGGCGACCGGCGGTTTACACAAGCCGACAGATTCTTACAAGCGCAGGTCTGCTCGAAGATGCACGGACTTTAGAAGCCCCGAACTACTTCAATTGGATTCGTTATGGGACATGGTTTAATGAAATCGTCCAAGAAGTTTTTGATCAATATAAAATTCATCCGTTCATTCTCTACGGTTTGATGCGACAGGAAAGTATGTATGATCCGTGGATTTCTTCTTCAGCCGGAGCATCCGGTCTGATGCAAATTATGCCGGCAACCGGTCTTGAATTATCTAAAAAATTACAATGGCCGCCGAATTACGCCGATAGCGATTTGTTACGGGCAACGGTCGCGATTAATTTTTCCGCCGAATACCTTTCGACACAACACGACTATTTCGGAAATGATAATTTCTATATGCTTGCTTCTTATAATGCCGGTCCAGGAAGCACCTCCGGTTGGGTAGATAAAGCCGAGAATGATCCTGATTTATTCTTAGAGATTATTCGTTTCGAAGAAACGCGTACCTATATCCGAAATGTTTACGAATATGCAAAAATGTATGAAAGATTTTACGGCGTAGGTTGATAACTCAGGAAGATTCGATCAAATTTCGAGTAAATTTAATAGCACCTTCGCGATCCGTTATCAAATTTTCAATTTGAGCTTCTAAAATCGCATTTTTCAGCTCCCCTATTTCAGGACCGGCTGGAATATTAAATAGTTTACTTATCTGATCACCTGAAAGAAGCGGCTTTGGTTTAATGATCGTATCAAAGTGGTTAAACCAAGCATCGAAATATCTTGCCACATGATCCAACACTTTCGTCCATTGAGCGGAATCCCTTAATATATCTTTATTAATATGTGTTTCAATTAATTTCAGAAAAATACCGTCGATTCCGTAATCGCCGAATTTTTGGAAATATCGATATATAACTACATCCGAATATTCCTCTAAATTGAACAGTGAATGAAGTTCCATAAATGCTTCATATGATTTGATAATGAGCTTCATTTCCGCTGTACTGAGCAACATTTTCTTTGATCGTGATTTTAATATCTCACTTACGGATCGAGAATTCTCTTCCGTTCGATAAAATCTCGCAATGATCGAGAATATCAGAAGTGATCTTCTTTCATGAATTAGATTATTATCATTATAGAAAAACTCATTGAGCTTATCACGAAAGGAGCCTAACTTTAATACAGCCATTCCGGAAATAAGATTTGATGATTCGTCTTCTCTAAATTCCCGAGCTAATATATTTATTAAATGTTCGGCTGAACGTAGCCAATCATATAACGCTTCATCATTTGTCGGATATTTACCCGGAAAAAGGAAGTCGAGGAATGCATATTTATCAAGCAATTGAACGGCGGTAACCGTTTTTTCTCCGTCTAAGATTTTGAATAGCTCATCACGATATCTTTCGACAGATGCGACAGACAGGAAAGGTCGGATTTCATTAAGCGCATGGATTAAGTCGCTATCCATTGTTAGATCATAATCCACTGCCATGCGGATCGCCCTCATTCCTCTGAGCGGATCACTTTTTAAGCTTTCCAGATTGCACATACGCAGCTTCTTCTCTTTCAGATCGGATACACCGCCCATAGGATCGATGAATTTATTCTTTTGAATGAAATCGATCGCAATCGCATTTATTGTAAAATCACGTGAATATAAATCTTCTTCAAGAGTTGAACCATTTAATTGAGAAATATCAATACAGTAATATTCATCTGAATCCGCGTTTAACAAAACTCGAACCATATTTCTGTCGTCATCTAATACATAGAACTTGCCGTTCAGCTCATTGGCAAGATTCCTTCCGACCGGACGAACCAATCCTTCGATAACAAAATCAAAATCTCTTACTTTTCTGCCCAGAATAATATCCCTGACAGCGCCGCCGACCAAATATATTTGCACACTGGAAGGGACTACTTTTTTAATAGACTCAAAAATTTCGCTATATTCGTATTGTTTCGCCACGTTTTATTTTTTCCCTTTTATCTTTTCTAACTTTTCCAGATCAACTACACCAATAAACGGTAGATTTCTAAAATAATCATCCAAATCTAACCCATATCCGTAAACAAATTTATCCGGTATGACGAAACCGCAATAACGAATGGGTATTTCGACTTCTCTTCGATCTTCCTTGTCAAGTAACGTGCAAATGCAAAGTGATTTAGGATTTCTCGTTGATAAAACTTGTATAACAGCATTCAATGTGTTTCCGCTGTCTACAATATCTTCTACAATGATAACATTTCTGCCTTCAATATTTGTATTGAGGTCATAAGTAATTCGCACTTCTCCGTTTGACTTTCTTGTGCCGACTCCGTAAGAAGATACTGCCATAAATTCAATTTGATTAGGAACGGTTACATGGCGCATCAAATCAATCAGAAATACGACGCCTCCCCTTAATATGCAAATAAATACAATATCTTCGTTTTGATAATCCCGGGAAATTTCTTCACCGAGCTCTTTTACTCTTTTTTGTAAAGTTGTTTCATCGATCAGGACTTCCGCCAGGACATCTTGATATGAATACATATTATTCCTCCCCCATTATTTTCCCGGGACAATATGATGTTTCTTACATCGGGCTTCATACATCTCCGACGCACCGACAATAATTACAGGATCGTTGTAATTTGCCGGTTCGCCATTTATGATACGTTGCGTCCTGGTAGCCGGTTCCCCGCACACCATACAAATTGCATAAAGTTTATCTACCTTTTCCGCTTTTGCCATCAAGACAGGCATCATTCCAAACGGTTCCCCACGAAAATCCATATCCAATCCCGCTAAAATCACCCGTATTCCCTGATTTGCCAAATTATCGACAATATTCACAATTTCCTTCCCGAAAAATTGGGCTTCATCGATTCCGACGACACTGGTCTCGGGATCGAGATACTTATAAAGATCGGTTATATCGCCTAACGGGATAGCATCTATTTCGATACCTGCATGGGAATGAACCCGTTCTATGATATAGCGATCATCGATAATCGGTTTAAATACTTGGACTTTATTCTTTGCGATAATAGCCCTTCGTAGACGCCGAATGAGTTCTTCTGTTTTTCCGCAAAACATCGACCCGCATATCACTTCGATGGCAGCAGGTGCTTTCTTCACCATGAGTTTCTCCTAAGATTTTAGACTTTTTTCTGATTTTCTATATGGCTTATTTTACTCCCATTTCATTTTTGCCCATTTATCTTGCAATAATCAGAGTATGGAAATCAGCCATAGGAGAGTCAATTAGGAGTCCATTGGGGATTTTTTCAAATAGAAGTCAAATTTTTGGCAAAGATTGATAAATCATGCGAATGGCTTCGGGTATTAGGGAAAGTAAGTCGTCCGCGGACATGGAATAAGGCTGACCGATTTGTCGAAAAGCAATTTGAGCTGCCGTTGCATGAACCCACACCCCGAGACAAGACGCCTCAAACGGAAGTGATCCTTGAGCTAAGAATCCACCGATCAACCCCGATAGAATATCTCCACTGCCTGCTTTCGCTAAGATTGAATTGGCATAAGGCATTACAGCGGTATAGCCGTCCGGCGAAGCGATCACAGTGAATGCACCTTTTAGAACAATAACGGTTTTCCATTCTTTGGATTTTTGTTCGGCAATTTGAATTCTGTTCGTCTTAATTTCATCGACGGTCATATTACATAATCGAGCCATTTCCCCTTCGTGAGGAGTAATAACAAAACAATCGGGAATATTCTTTTGCCAATCGGGGATATGGGAAAGAGCATTCAACCCGTCAGCATCCATTAATAATGGTACCGGATTTGCTTTCCATAAAATCAGAATGCGATGAACAAGGTCGAATACCTTGGGAGATTGTCCCAACCCGGGACCGATGACCAACGAGCCTTTTTTCTTCGACATATCACGGATTGAATGTAAAGCGATTTCGATCCCTTCATCGGAGTTAAAATTAGCCGGTTGCCAGATCGCCTGAGAAAAAATACCGGCATTCAGATTTCTTATAATCTCCGGGGCAACCATATTAACATAACCACAGCCGGCTTTGAATGCAGCGATCCCGGAAAGTTTGGGAGCTCCGATATATTTTTCTGATCCGCCGACAATCGTCACGGTACCGAATGTGCTTTTATTTCCGTCTTCGGGTCTGATCGGCAGAAACGTACGGACGACTTCCGAGTCCAATACCGTGCGATGAATTGTTTGATAAACCGCTAGATCCTGAGGTAAATCAAGGGATATTGTTTCAAGCTCCCCCACGAGGAGATTCGCCGGCGGTAAAACCTCACCTATTTTAACGGCTTCGATGCAGATCGTGCGATTCGCACGAATACAATCGGGATCAATTTTTCCGGTATCGCAATCCATGCCGGATGGACAATCAATTGCATAAAGTAGAGATAGATTCTTACGTTGATTTATTTTTCGAAAAATGGGACGAAAAGCTTCTCCCAAAGGAAGATGAAAGCCAATTCCGTAAATTCCGTCTAAGATAATCGAACTTTGCTTTAACCAGTTATCAAGTTGACTCTCTTCCGTATCGTTTTCATAATCAACGAATTTTCCCGATACATTAAGAAAATCTTTGAGATAACGATCTTCCATTTCTCTTTTTGAGAGCAACCAAGCAAAGGTTTCCCAACCTTTTTGAGCCAAATATGTTAATATCGCCAGGGTGTCGCTGCCGTTGTTTCCTTTCCCGATCAGCCCTAAAACCATCTTGTTTTTATCGGAACAATCGGAATCTAAAATATTCGCAATTTTTAATCCGACGGTTTGGATCATATGATCAGATGATATACCGGCACCAAACGCTTGGTTTTCAATTTGGCGCATTTCTGAAACTGATACTAATCTCATGGCATCCTCGCAAAATCGATTTCTATAAAATGACCGGTCCGATTCTTAATTGAACGTGTCTTTATTCTAATTCGTTAAAAGGTAAAATACAGGAATGAAGCGTTTTATTTTCTTTTCCGTCTTGGTCGCCGGCTTTTCTTCTATGGCTATTGAAATGACAGCTTCCCGAATGATCGGGAATATTTTCAGTTCCGCAAATCTAATTTGGGCATGCGTGATCGGCTCAATTATGATTTACATGGCAATAGGGAATTGGTTGGGGGGTATTTTTTCAGATAAATATCCAGATCTTTTTCACTATTTGATATTAATTTTTATTTCGGGGGTTTTTTGTTGCCTAATCCCGCTCTTTTCAAGACCTCTCTTATTAAAAGGGGCTCAGGCAATGGATCAGATGACACTTCGTTGGGTCCTTATTCTTTTTCTAATTCTTCTTCTGATCCTTTTTATCCCGATGACACTATTGGGAATGATTATCCCTTTTGCGATTAAATTGTTGAATACTTGCTATCCGTTCCGTGGTAAAGTAAACGGCCAATTACTCGCTGTCTCTACAGTGGGGTCGTTCATCGGAACAATGTTTCCGTCGTTTATTTTGATCCCATCTGTCGGAACCAACAGAACTTTCTTTGTCATCGGCTTCTTGTTATTGCTAGCCGGAGCGATCGGTCAATTAACGAATATAGGATCCGATAAAAAAGCGGAAAAACTTATGATCTTTTGTATTTTTTTGCCGATTTTATTATTTTTTCTGTTTCCTTCAAAAATAAAACAAACAAAAGGCCAGATTTATGAAAAGGAATCAGTCTATAATTATATTGAGGTTGTTGAAAATTCCGGATATACCATATTGAGATTAAATGACGGACAAGGAATCCAAAGCATTTATCATCCGATGATCGATAATTATTATGGACCATGGGAACAGATTTTGACCGCGCCCTTTTTTCAACCCGCTCCGATCGATCTGGGAAATATTCGAAGAGCTGCGATACTGGGAAATGCCGGCGGTACTTCTGCTAAGCAGCTTCTGAAAGTCTTTCCTGATGTAATTGTGGATGGATTTGAAATTGATCCCGAAATAACCAAAGTCGCGAAAGAATTTTTTGATCTGCCTTCGGAACGAATAAATATTATTTCAACGGACGGAAGAATCGGGCTGCAAAACAGTGATGATCAGTATGATATTATCATGGTGGATGCTTATCAATCTCCATATATTTCAGTCAATATGTGTACACAGGAATTCTTTCAAATTGTTTCCGAAAAGCTCAATCCGGAGGGCGTTTTAGTAATGAATATCGGAAGGTCTGACGATGATCGAATTTTGCTCGGGGCTATTAGCGAAACGGTTAACCGAATATTCCCGCAAATATTTATAGTGGATATTCCGAATTCATACAATTCTGTTTTATTTGCGATGAAAAAAGGCGGCTCGATTCAGAATTTGCAAAATAATTACGATTTATTATCTGGTTTGAAAAATGTGCCTGCTCTACTAACAGAAACATTATCCTTTGCGATCGGGAATATCGGAGAATTGCCTGAAAAAAGAGGATTGGTTTTCACAGATGATAAAGCGCCCGTTGAGGCAATCACCAATCAAACAATTCTCCGGACATTTTTTAAATGAAACGAATAAAAAAAGAGATTATCGACCTTTATGAAAATCATAATAAAAAGCTTTCATGTTTTCCTTTCCATTACCTTACCGTTTGTAATATTAATGTTCTCTGTTGTTATTCTTTTTAAGCCTTGGTTCCTGGTATTTGAATATCGAAAAACGAATTTCCCGCCGGATCCTTATGGTTTTTCAATCGAAGAACGATTAGATTATGGAATTCAATCTGTTCAATATATCGTTAATAATCGATCCGATGATTTTCTGGCGAACATAACATTCAAGAACAGTAACACTCCGATTTATAAGTCACAAGAAATTTCTCATATGTCTGATGTCAAAAATGTCTATCGTACAGCCAGATTGATTTGGGAAGCACTGTTAATTCTTTACTTGATCCTATTTCTGGTATCTTGGAAACATCCTGCGCAATTATTGTCTTTTTTGAAACATTTTATTATCGGGAACTTGTTTTCGATCTTACTCTTAGTTGCGGTACTTCTTTTAGTAGTTTTGGCATTTGATCCTTTGTTTGAAGCTTTTCATTCTCTGTTTTTCAAAGAAGGAAGCTGGCTCTTTTACCAAGATGATACATTAATTCGTTTATTCCCCGAAAAATTGTGGGTTGATGCGTTTCTAATTGCCGGAGGACTTTCATTTATCTTCTCTGTTGCTTTTTTCTTTATAGGAAGAAATGCTTATAGGCGGATATCAATAAATAGCAGAAATGGACGTCCGATATAAATCTATAAAGAACAGCACCGAAAGATAAAACCTTCGGTGCTGTTCTTTGTAGTATTTTTTTTATTTATTCAAGACTAATTGCACTGACAGGGCAATTATCAGCGGCTTCCTTAGCGCTTGATTCAAATTCCGAAGGAATTTCTTCTTCTATAGCCTCCGCAACTCCTTCTGCAGTCATATGAAATACTTCAGGGCAGGTATCGGAACAGAGACCGCAGCCGATACAGACTGATTGATCAACTTTTGCTTTCATTTTATTCTCCTTTGTTTTGGGGTGGAAAAACTACGATTAAGAACATTTTAAATCGCTTTAAGCCGTAAACCGCATGCGGATGTCCGGCAGGCATTAAAATGGAATCTCCTGCTTTTAGATCAAAATTCTCTCCGTCAATTGTAATTTGACCTTCACCGTCCAACGCCAATACCAACGCATCGCCGCTTGATTCATGAGTACTGATTTCTTCTCCTTCATCAAAAGCGAATAATGTTAAACTAACTGATTCGTTTTGTGCGAGTGTTTTACTTACAATTTGACCAGGTAAATAACTGACTTGATCTGCGAACTTGAAAACCTGCGCAAATTCAAGATTTTTGATAAATTGGTTCATACATTTTCCTTTTTCCTATTATTCTTCAATAATACTTCCATCAGTTGAAATAACGATAACCTGCCATGGAATCATTTTCCCACAATCAGACAGTGCCTGAATCGCCGCATTTTCGATCCCTTTACAACACGGTACTTCCATTCGAACAATTTTCACACTTTTTATCGAATTATTTCGTAAAATATCTGTTAATTTTTTACTATAATCTTCTTGATCTAATTTCGGACAGCCGATCAGAGTCACATGTTTCTTAATGAAATCTCGATGAAAGTTATTGTAGGCAAAAGCGGTACAATCAGCCGCTATCAATAAATTACAGTTATCAAAAAAAGGCGCATTTACGGGAACCAATTTCAACTGAACCGGCCATTGCATTAATTCACTGGTTTGTGATTCCCGACTTAACTCAATGATCGGATTTGATGTATTTCGTCGCAATGTCTTTGCTTGCTTTCCCGGACAACCGCTTGGCACATTCGTCATATTGTTCACTGTCGCTTGATGACTTACCGCTTCTTTATCAAAAGGAATCGCTTCTCTTTCAATGATTGTAATCGCATTTGCCGGACAAACTGGCAGGCAATTTCCGAGCCCGTCACAATAATCATCACGAATTAATTTTGCTTTTCCGTTGATCATTTGAATGGCGTTTTCCCGGCAAGCTTCGGCGCATAACCCGCATCCTGTGCATTTTTCTTCATCGATTTCCACCATTTTTCGTATCATATATTTGCCTCATATGGCTGTTTTATTTTCTGATCATATTGTAATATTCTGAATCAAAAAAATCGTTGTAAAAACAACAAAAAGGAACTTATGAAATCTTACGATCCGTTACTACTGCAAATGCCGCTCTTTTATAACTTTTCCCCCAAAGATTTGGATTCGTTACGAAGCTGCTTATCGTTTCGTGTCAGGAAATATCTGAAAGGGGAAGCGATTTTTTTGGAAGATGATGAAATCTCGCGGTTGGGAATCATTCTGAACGGGAGCGTTATGATTGCCAAGGAGGATATTTCGGGAAATCGCAATATTATTTCAACCTTTTCAGCCGGAAATCTGTTCGGAGAAGCTTTTGCATTTTCAAAACAGAAACGGATTACGGTTTCTGTTTTTTCCGAATCGGACTCCGAAATTCTGTTTTTAGATGCTGAACATTTATTGACATTATGTAAAGAACTGTGTCCATTCCATTCTCAATTGATCCGTAATTTGATGAATGAATTTGCGGAGAAAACAATTCTATTAAACGAAAAAATCGATTCGTTATCTCAAAAAACGATTCAAGACAAAGTGCTGGCATTTCTTTTCAGCGAAGCAAAGCGACAGGGCAGCCGCTCCGTACAAATTCCCTTTAATCGTCAGCAACTTGCCGATTATCTGTTTGTTGATCGCAGCGCTCTTTCCGCCGAATTAAGTCGTATGCAAAAAAAAGGAATTTTGGAATATCATAAAAATAAATTCGTCCTTAAAACGATAGCCCATTTGGATGACAATCCTTCTTTCAATTTGTAAAAACAAGATTGATTGATTCCTTGACATATAGAATATTTGTTCTATAATCAGAAATATGGAACAAAAACTTTCTTTTTGCACACCTGAAATTCTGATTCGGAATATGCGGTCTCCGCTTCCTTATGGGTTGACGGTTATTCAAGGGCCTCATGCCGCCAGCGGGCTTTTACTGCAAATTTGCGCAAAGCTCGCATTGAGAGGTCCTGTGCGGATTTTAGACTGCGGGAATCGCAGCGATATGTATCAGGTTGCCAGAGAATTACGTCCGTTGACACGTGATCCGGCAACCGCTATGCAGCGAATCCACTTGTCTCGAGCTTTTACCTGCTATCAAGCGGAAGCTCTGCTGGGTCAGAACCGCGGACAATCTCAAACGCCGATTCTGATCTTTGATTTATTGGCAACATACTTAGACGAAAGCGTTTCCAAACAGGAAGCCGAACGGTTATTTGATGACACGTTGGATCATCTGCAAAAAATGAGCCGAAAAAACCCGGTATTGGTTGGGATTCGACCGTTGCCGGCGATTGCTCTTGACCGCAGCAATTTACCGTTGCGACTGCAAAAAGCCGCGGATGAATCTTTTCAGCTTATGGAGATATCACAGAAAGCGGAAACAAATGATGATCAACTGTCGTTGTTTTGAAACAGCGGAAGGAGCGATTTTATGGGAAGGACAATTCGATCTGCTACGCAAACTTGGATAGAGGAAGAGAAAGCGTTGGGACGATTTGCACGTGCTTTGCGGAAAGAAGATCAACGTGCAATGATGGAGCTCATTAATCTTTCACGGCTTCATATCGCGGAATCTTCCTATGCCAGCAACCTCTATCCGATGGATGTTTATTTAATCTCCATGCTTTTGGAGATGTTTAAAAGAGTACAGCGTGATGAAGCAACGTTGGTTGAGGTCTGTAAACATGCCGGCATCGAATTGCCGTCTGTTTCGACTGAAATTCCCGAATTCCCGGATTTGGTCGACCTGATTGAATCACTGGATCAGGCTGATGCGTAACTGTTTTGTCTATGCAAATGCACGCCAGGGGTTGGCTGCTTGACCTTTATGAAGATGCGAACGACGGCGTTCGACTTTGGTTCATTTTGGAAAATGATCAACGGATTTGTTTGAAACAACAATTACCGATTACATTTTATATTTCTGGAGATTCAAAGCGTTTACATCAGTGTTGCCTCTTTCTGAAACATCTGCCGGGCATGATTGCAATGCAACGTGTCAGCAAAAAAGATGTCTTTAAAACCGAGCCGGTATGTGCATTACAAGTCGATATGGCCGACCCTGTTCATCAGCGTCAAGCATTTTTGAAGCTTAAAAAAGATTTTCCCGATTTGACTTACTATAATGCCGATCTTGCCGTACATATTCATCATGCCGCTCTTTACCAAACTTTCCCGATGGCGTTTTGTGATTTGTTATACGATTCTGAAAACGGTTTAATTCAAATGTTAAAAGTGCTTAACAGCCGTTGGGATATTACGCCTCTGCATCCTGTGTTACGAATCCTTGAAATTGCGCCCGACTGTGATCCGATCCGAAAAAAAACGGAAATGCTAAAAATATCCGACTGCCGCGGCCATAAACAAACAATTTGTTTACGGGAACCGACACTTCTTTTGGAGCATCTGAACGCATTGATAGCAGCAACCGATCCGGATATTGTGGAAACCCAATGGGGCGATGACTGGTTGTTCCCGTTGTTATTGCAGTGGGAGCAGGAAACGGGAATTCTGCTGAATTTTAATCGGGACCCGGAACGAAAGCTTCGTTGGAAAAAAGAAATAACTTATTTTTCATATGGCCAAATTGTATATCGGGGTCGGGAAGCGCATTTATTCGGCCGCTGCCATATCGATGTTCGCAATGCGATTATGTGGAAAGATTACGGGATGGCCGGGACATTGGAATCGGCACGGGTAACGACGTTGCCGATTGAGCAGGCTTCACGTGTATCGCCCGGATCGGGAATTTCCGCCATGCAAATGATCACGGCACTGGAAGAAGACGTACTGGTTCCCGAGCAAAAGCAGCAGGTGGAATTCACAAAAACAGGACTGGATCTGATCCGCTCCGACCGGGGCGGTCTGGTTTATCAACCGCGCACCGGTTTATATTGCGACGTGGCACAAATTGATTTCACGTCGATGTATCCCGCTGTGATTATCAACGGCAATATCTCTCCGGAAGTGCCACTTCCTCAGGGGCTGAAACCTTCCAG
>Ga0116171_10002825_pt1 | contig 16312 bp, 14 predicted proteins | sample AD_JPNHW2_MetaG_FD_89798 | JGI IMG/M metagenome (GOLD analysis project Ga0116171, IMG submission 89798) | Active sludge microbial communities of municipal wastewater-treating anaerobic digesters from Japan - AD_JPNHW2_MetaG | ecosystem: Engineered > Bioreactor > Anaerobic > Digestate | place... | reverse complement strand
CTAAAACATTATTGGCGATCGGATCGGGATTTTATTTCATTTCGATGTTGATATTGTGGAGCGCTAACAACTGGATATTTGTCGCTTTTTCAGTTGTATTTTTCGGGTTTGGACATGGACTAATGGTGCCATCGGTTCAGAATCTATTCGTAAGTTTTACAACAATAAAAGAGCGGGCGGCTTTCATGTCGATAAATAGCATGGTTTTGCGGATTGGTCAAACAATCGGACCTTTAATGGTAGGAATCGCATTTGCAATTTTTGGACTCAACGGCGCTTTTGCTTCTGGTGCCGGAATTGCTTTGATAATGCTGTTACCAACATTCGTCCTATTAAAGGAATTCATAAGAACCAAAGAAACATGATAAATTAACTTTACTTTTTAAACGTCACCTTAATATTTTATTAGTTTTATTGGTTTAAAATATGCTATTTTTGTAATTAATCAATTGATTAAACCACTCAATTAAAATGAAACAAGATCGGGATACCGAAAAGGACATTATTCGAGCTGCCCAGAAAATTTTTCAGGAGAAAGGTTTTAAAGAAACAACCATGCGTGACGTTGCTGCAGAAGCAAACGTTAATATGGCAATGCTCCATTATTATTTTAGGTCGAAAGAAAACCTGTTTTTTCTGGTACTAGACGAGGCATTCCGCTTGTTGGTTGAAAAAATTGTGACCATTTTAACAAACGACAGTCTGGATATATTCGAGAAAATAAGGGCTATTGTTAAGGAATACATCACCTTCTTCAGCGAAAAACCCTATCTGCCGCAGTTTATTATGGGTGAAATGATCCGAAATCCGGAATGGATCAGAAAACGCATGGTACAGAATATGAGCTTTCTGATTGTATTCCGCACTTTCTCTGAGCAGGTTGAGAAAGAATATGAAAAAGGAACGATCCAGCACATCTCGGCGCTATCTCTTTTGCTGAATATCATGTCATTGTGTGTTTTTCCGGCTATAGTAAAGCCAATAGTCCAGGACAACAGCGATGCAGCCAAGACGTCGGTTTTTGATTTGGTTATTGAAAACAGAAAGACCGAAGTAGCTGATTTCATAATTAAAGCAATTAAAACTTAAAAAAATTTGCGAATGAGTTAATCAGTTGATTAATTCATTTGATTAAACAGGAAACAATAAAAGTTCAGATTTGAAAACAAGCCATCACATTAACGACAAATTTGTCGAATTATCCGACTTTGTACTTAATTTGCCCGAAAACTACAATAGTACAGGGCTACTGGTACATTCCGGGCGAAATGAAGTACGGATTATTAAGATTAATGGGTTAGTTCTTGCTGTTAAATATTTTAAACGCATGACGCTGGCTAACCGATTTATCTATGCAACATTCCGGAAATCAAAAGCTCAGCGCGCCTATGAAAACTCTGCCTGGCTATTAAAAAAAGGCATTACCTCTCCTGAAAACGTAGCATTCATCGACTGTTACAAGTTCAGTTTGCTAAAAAAGTCATTTTTTGTTAGTCTTTTCACTGATTACAAGCCGATTAAAGAATTATTTTCCCTGACACTCGCTGAATCGGAAGAAGGGCTTAAAGCTTTCGCAAGATTCACGCACCTTTTGCATCAAAAAGGCGTATTTCACTATGACTATTCGGCAAGCAACATTCTGTATTCTAACGCTAACGGACAATATGATTTTGCTTTAATTGACATCAACCGAATGAAAATTTCGAAATACTCTTTTAAACGGGGAATCAGAACTTTAAATCGCCTGGTAATGCCAGTTGAACAAATGGGAATTGTCGCCGCCGAATATTCCAGAATCTCAGGAATAAATGACCTGGAAGTTTTGAATGCAATGACTTTTATCCGGTTGTTACACCAATTCAAGAACGTAGTTAAAAAATGGATTAAATCTCCATTGCGCTATTTTGCAGGCTAAAAAATTAACAGGTATAAAAAAATACTTATTAATTACGAATTGACTGTCATCATTCCTGTTTTCAATGAAGAAGACAACCTTGAAAGGGTTTATTCGGAAATGAAAAAGTTTATTGAATCATCAGGCACACGAACGAAGGTGCTGTTTGTGAACGATGGGTCTAAAGACAAAAGTCTGGAAAAGATAAAAGAAATTTGCGAGCGTTCCAGTGCCTTCAGGTTTATCTCTTTCGAAAAGAACTGCGGGCTGAGTGCCGCTATTAAAGCAGGTTTTGATTACATAGATACACCGTTCACCGGCTACATCGATGCGGATTTACAAACATCGCCTTTCGATTTTGATGAGCTGCTTGGTTATGCTAACGAATTTGACCTGGTTACCGGAGTTAGGAGCAATAGAAAGGACTCTTTCAGTAAAAATATGTCGTCGCTTATTGCCAACGGAATCCGGCGCGCTTTCACCCACGATGGAATGGACGACACTGGCTGTCCGCTGAAGATCATAAAAACAGAATATGCCAGAAGAATTCCAATGTTTAAAGGACTTCACCGGTTTCTTCCAGCTATGGTATTGCTGCAAAACGGAAAGATAAAACAAGTTTCGGTTCAACATTTTCCGCGTATAGCGGGCAAATCGAAATACAATCTTTGGAATCGTCTTTTGGGTCCGTTGGCCGATTGCTTTGCCTATTTATGGATGAAAAAGAAGTATATTAACTACAAAATAGCAGAATCAAAGTTATAATTGTATGACGCATTGGCTTATCTTCGGACTCGGTTTTTTAGCTCAGGGGTTGTTCTCCAGCCGGATAATTCTGCAATGGATTATTTCTGAAAAAAACAGGAAAGTACTTACGCCTAACCTGTTTTGGGAAATCAGCCTTTTTGCTTCTTGTTTGCTGTTTGTGTACGGCTATTTGCGCGACGACTTCGCAATTATGCTCGGACAGGTTATTACCTACTACATTTACGTCAGGAATATACAACTGGAAAAAGAATGGGAGAAGTGGCCTCGGTGGCTGCGCATCTTTATCTATTTTTTCCCGGCAATTATACTGGTTTATGGTTTCAACAACAATGCAATAGACACCCATAATCTGTTCAAAAATCAGGATATACCATTCTTTTTAATGATTCTTGGAGTTGTTTCGCAAATCTTATTTACGCTCAGGTTTGTATATCAATGGCTGTATTCAGAGTCGAAACAAGAGTCGTTACTTCCGATGGGATTCTGGCTTTTAAGTCTTATGGGGTCGTTGCTCATTTTCACCTATGCCATTTTTAGGCGCGATCCGGTTCTGTTTGTCGGTCATCTTTCAGGAATAATAATCTACTCCCGAAACATGATTATCATGAAAAAATATGGCAACTAACCCGCAAATGTTCAGAAATATATTGCCGCTGTTTTTCGTCAGCTCCATCTTGCTGTTTTGGGGGCTGGGAAAGCTCGACGTAAACATCATGGAAGCCCGGAATTTTGTGACGGCGCGGGAAATGGTTCAGAACAACGAATATTTGCTTACTACACTTAATGGGCAACCTCGTTACGAAAAACCACCTCTTCCAAGCTGGCTAACAGCTGCTTCAGGGGTGGTTTTTGGTTTCGATTCGCTTTTCGCGATGAGACTGCCGGTTGTGCTAATAACAATGTTACTTGTATTTGCATTTTATCTCTTCTCAGTACAACTCAAGCTGACATCAAAACACGCTCTGCAAAACGGTCTGATTCTGGTTACTTCATTCTACGTTTTCTTTGCCGGGCGCGATAATCAATGGGACATGTACACCCATAGTTTCATGATGGTCAGTGTTTTATTTCTCTGGAAGCTATTTACATCAGCGACCAATCAATGGAAAAACAGCTTACTTTCAGGCTTGTTTCTGGGCTTTTCAATTTTGAGCAAAGGCCCTGTTTCGGCTTATGCAATGCTACTTCCTTTCCTTATTAGTTACGGAATTGTTTACCGGGTGCCTTTCAGGAAAAAATGGGCGTATTTTGCTGCAATGCTATTTTCTGGTATGATTATCGGAGCATCGTGGTACATTTATGTCCGGTTGAAAGACCCAGCTTCATTTCAGACAATTGCTTCGCGGGAAGCCGCCAATTGGACGAGCTACGAGGTAAAGCCTTTTTACTATTATTGGGACTTCTTTGTGCAAAGCGGATTGTGGGCTATTCCTTCGCTCGTTGCACTCACCTATCCATACATGAAGACACGTGTTCGCGATTTAAAGTCATACCAATTCGCGTTATTCTGGACTTTATTAGGCATCGTTTTTCTTTCAGCCATTCCTGAAAAAAAAGTGCGATATCTTGTTCCTGTACTCATTCCGTTAGCTTTAACAACAGGATTTTACATCGAATATCTTATCCAAAATTTCAAATTCAGCTTGCTGAATTGGGAAAAAGCGTTGGCCTCTACTTTTTCTTCAGCTATAGCGTTGGTGGGTTTTGCCTTTCCTTTTGCGATTGCGTTTGTTTTGAAAGAACGCCTGGCTTCACACTATTTTCTGTTTATCATTTCATCTGTTGCTACAATTGCGGGCGCAGTCATCATTATCAGAGGGCTAATCTCAGGAAAGTTCAATTCTGCATTTTATGCGATGATTTCAATTTTTGTGGCCATCGTAATCGCAACATTGCCGCTTTATAAAGAAGTTGTGAGCAATCCCAATTATGCTTCAGCAAAAAAAGCTCTATCTATTGAACAGGATTACCATATTAAAACATACAGTTTATCTGCGGTAGCCCCGGAAATTATATGGGATTTTGGAAAGCCAATTCCAGTCATTAATTCGTTGGGAAACCAGGCTTCAGTTCCCGATGAATTGAAATTTGGCCTATTGGTTGATGTTAAAGATTCGTCGGTTGTAAAAGGCTTTTCTCCAAAATACATTGCCAAAAAGCTGTACCGAATCAACCTGCACTACAACAAGAACTTAAAAGAGCGTTTGGTAAAAGATTATTATTTGATTTCACAAAAAGAATAGCAGGAAACAAAGTTCGCTCAAAAAAAAACGCAGATATCTCTTTTTCAGACACCTGCGTTTTACTCATATATTCAGTAAGCTTATTCCAAATAAGTATATCCGTATAAACCGGAGCGGTAATTCGACAGGAATTCTTTTCCTTCTTCAGCAGTAATAATTCCTGATTTTACCGAAGTTGTTACCCATGTTTCAACTGTGCGAACGAGCTTTTTCGCGTTGTACTGAACGTAGTCCAATACTTCGGCAACAGTCTCACCATCAATCACCTGATCTATATGATAGCCCTTTTCATCAACAGAAACATGCACAGCGTTGGTATCGCCAAATAAGTTATGCAAATCGCCAAGAATTTCCTGGTAAGCACCGACAAGGAAAACCCCTATATAATATGGTTCGCGGCTTTTGAGTGAGTGAACCGGCAGATAATATGAGAAATTCCGGGTTGCGATAAAGTTGTCAATTTTCCCGTCGGAGTCGCAGGTTATATCCTGAAGTGTAGCCGAGCGGTCTGGTTTTTCATCGAGCCGCTGAATAGGAATGATCGGGAAAATCTGATCAATTGCCCACGAATCGGGAAGCGACTGGAATAATGAAAAATTACAGAAATATTTGTCCGACAACAATTTAGGCAAATAAAGCAATTCTTCAGGAATATGTTTTAACTCACCTGTCATCTGGTGAATTTCTTTGGTGATCGACCAAAACAAACGTTCGATTTGTGCACGTGTTTTCAAATCGAGCAAGCCCAAACTAAACAAATCAAGCGCTTCCTCTCTGATTTGCTGAGCGTCGTGCCAGGTTTCGAGCATCCTCGGCTGGTTTATCTGATCCCACAATGAGAACAGCTCTTTTACCAATTCGTGATCTTCCTCCTGAGGCATTTCCTCTTCGCTCATGGTAGGAAGAGATGCGGTTTCGAGAACTTCAAATATCAGCACCGAATGGTGAGCCGTTAACGATCTTCCCGACTCGGTAATAACATTCGGATGTGGCAAATTATTTTTATCAGCTGCGTCAACAAAAGTAGAAATAGCGTCGTTTACGTATTCCTGAATACTATAATTCACGCTGCTTTCGCTGCTCGAAGAGCGCGTTCCGTCATAATCAACTCCCAATCCACCTCCAATATCAACAAACTCAATTTTGAAGCCTTTCAAATACAACTGAACGTAGAATTGAGAAGCTTCGCGCATAGCAATTTTTATACGACGAATTTTTGTAACCTGACTCCCGATATGAAAGTGAACCAGCTTCAGGCAATCAACCATTTCTTTCTTTTCCAAAATATCGAGCGCTTCAAGCAATTCACTGGAAGTCAACCCGAATTTGCTCACATCTCCTCCAGAGTCTTCCCATTTTCCACTTCCTGAGCTTGCAAGTTTAATGCGAATACCGATGTTTGGCTTAATACGCAAACGGTTGGCAATCTTGATAATCAGCTTTAACTCATTGAGCTTTTCAACAACCAGATAGATTCTCCGTCCCATCTTTTGAGCCAGCAAAGCCAATTCGATGTAGTCTTCGTCTTTGTAGCCGTTACAAATAATGAGCGAATCGTTGTCGGTATTAATTGCTATAACAGCATGGAGCTCTGGTTTCGAACCAGCTTCCAGACCAATATTGAATTTCTTTCCATGACCAACAATTTCTTCAACAACCGGGCGCATCTGATTTACCTTTATCGGGTAAATAATGAAATTCTGACCATTGTAATTGTACTCTTCTGCGGCAATTTTGAAACAACTGGCCATTTTTTCGATCCGGTTATCCAGAATGTCGGGAAAACGAAGCAGCATGGGGGCTGAAACATCGCGAAGCTGAAGTTCTTCTACCAACTCGTGAAGATCAATTGTAACGCCGTTTTTCTTCGGAGTTACGGTAACATTACCTTTTTCGTTGATCGAAAAAAAATTGATCCCCCAACCATTGATGTTGTAGAGTTCAGCTGAGTCTTCAATACGCCATTTTCTCATTAAGGAAAAGTTAATTATTTGTTTATACTCATTTTTAAAGCCAAATAGCTGGCCACTCTTTTCTTTTTAGTGTTCAAAAAATCACTCGTGATTTAGTCTCCGGAATAGAAACATACAAAGCAGAAAAACTGTTCAAAAACCTAAAGCCCGCAACAGGGCTAGAAGCCGCGCCAGTTCTACCCGCCAAACGATTTTTCAAACGGCGTAAATGTACTAAATAAATGTAAGTGATTTTAAAAATTTTCACCAGCCAAAATCCATCGTAATCGCGATAAATTTCTGCCAGTAAATCTAATTCAGCAACCGAATTAAAACATCTGTAAACTGTGCAGTCGCTTATAGCGACCATCCAATTGTATCAGCTCATCATGTGTTCCGCGTTCAATAATTTCGCCTTCATGGAAAACACAAATCAAATCTGCATTTCGTACCGTCGATAAGCGGTGCGCGATTACAATCGAAGTCCGGTTTTTCATGAGGTTTTCTAAAGCATCTTGCACCAAACGTTCCGATTCGGTATCCAGCGCCGATGTGGCTTCATCAAGAATCAAAACCGGCGGATTTTTCAAAATCGCTCGGGCTATACTTAATCGCTGACGTTGTCCTCCTGAAAGTTTACTTCCCCGGTCGCCAATAACGGTATCGTAGCCATGTTCGCTTTCGATGATAAAATCGTGTGCATTAGCCACTTTGGCTGCAGCAATTACTTCAGCCATACTCGTGTTTTCAACGCCAAAAGCAATATTATTGAATATCGTGTCGTTGAATAAAATTGCTTCCTGATTAACGTTGCCCATCAAATCGCGCAAGTCATGTAAACTAATGTCTCGAATGTCGATTCCATCTATCAGAATCTGGCCACCAAGTACGTCGTAAAAACGTGGCAACAAGTCAACAAATGTAGTTTTTCCGCTACCCGACTGTCCAACCAAAGCGATTGTTTTACCCTTTTCGATGGTGAGCGAAACATTGTTCAAAACTACTTTTTCGTCGTAAGCAAAAGTCACATTTTTGTATTCAATCGAGTTTTTTAAAGTCGAAATATTTTGCGCGTCCGACTTTTCCGGAATGGTAACATCGGCCAAAAGAATTTTGTCGATACGATCCATTGAGGCCAAACCTTTCTGAATACTGTAAAGTGCCTGCGTAAAGGCTTTGGCAGGATTTATAATCTGGTAGAAGATGGCAATATATGCGATAAATTCAGGCCCGGAAAGCTCACTGTTTTTACTCAGAATAAGCGTGCCTCCAAACCAAACAACAATGATGATCACGATGGTTCCGAGTAATTCGCTGAGCGGATGAGCCAATTCGCGACGACGCATCAGCCTATTCATTATCCGGCGATAATCATGCAGTTCCTCATCGAAACGAGCGTTCATTTTCTTTTCGGCATTAAAAGCTTTTATGATGCGCAACCCTCCCAAAGTCTCTTCAACAACCGTCAAAATCATCCCCATTTTATCCTGTCCTTCGCGCGACACCTTTTTGAGCGATTTTCCGACGCGCCCAATAGCAATACCGGCAATTGGAAGCACCAGAAAAATGAAAAGTGTCATTGTTGGGCTCATGACCAACATAGAAGCGAGCAATACAACGATGATAACCGGATTCTTCAGGAACATATCCAACGACGACATGATGGAGTTTTCGACTTCTGTAACATCGCCTGTTATTCGGGAAATAATGTCGCCTTTTCGCTCCTCCGAGAAAAAAGGAAGCGCCAGCTTCAGAATTTTGTTGAATATCTGCTCCCGAATATCTTTCACTACTCCGTTTCGGATGTAAACGGCCTGATATGCACCGAGGTAAAAGAAACCAACCTTCAGCGTAGTCGTCAAAATGGTGAAAATACCGATGTACAAAAGGGTTAAACCAGCACCATGTTCAAGTTTAAACGCTGTTATGTAGTAGTACAAATTATTTGTTATTGCGCTCGAAGAAAAGCTCCATGGTTGCAATTCAAGCACATCTTTTGTTGAATCGAAAAGGATTTGAAGGATTGGGATCAAGGTTGTTACCGAAACAACCGTGAATATTGCTGATAAAAGGTTAAATAGAAAGTTTAGACCCAATTCCCTTTTATACGGCGGGATAAATCGTTTTAAAATTTTGAAAAAATCCTTCATTGATAATTATTCGGGGAATTTATCTGATATAGAAACCTGTGTTTAAAATTGCTGAATTTTTAAAATATACCTGTATAATTCTGTGGCGTAATCTTCTTGAGCTCAGCTTTCAGCGAATCGGAAATCTCTAAGGTATCAATAAATTCATGAATTGCCTGTTGATCGATCTTTCTGTTAACACGGGTCAGATTACGCAATGCTTCGTAGGGATTGGGGTAACCTTCACGGCGCAAAATAGTCTGAATAGCTTCAGCAACAACCGGCCAGTTCTTCTCCAAATCAGCTTCAATGGCATCAGCATTCAACAACAGTTTGCTCAAGCCGCGCATGGTAGAGTTTATTGAAATAAGGGTATGAGCAAAAGGAACGCCAATATTTCGCAACACGGTTGAATCGGTGAGATCGCGTTGAAGGCGCGATACCGGAAGTTTTACCGCCAGATGTTCGAAAATGGCATTGGCGATTCCGATATTCCCTTCCGAGTTTTCAAAATCAATTGGATTTACTTTGTGTGGCATCGCCGATGATCCAACTTCGCCAGCTTTAATTTTCTGCTTGAAATATTCCATCGAAATGTATGTCCACATGTCGCGGTTCAAATCCATGATGATATTATTAATGCGCTTCAGTGCATCAAAAATGGCAGCATGGTTGTCGTAGTTGGTAATCTGTGTCGTGTACTGGGCGCGCTCCAATCCGAGGTATTTTTTCAGAAAATGGTTACCAAAAGCTTTCCAGCTAATTTCGGGATATGCAATATGGTGCGCATTGAAATTACCGGTTGCACCACCAAACTTGGCGTCGCAATTGATACTTTTAAGCTGTTCCAATTGAATCTTTAGCCTCTCAGAAAACACCCGGATTTCCTTGCCCAAATTAGTTGGTGAAGCGGGTTGTCCGTGAGTTTTAGCCAACATCGGAATATTTTTCCATTCTTCTGCCATGTCGTCGAGCTTGTCAACCAAATCGTAAATGGCCGGGTAATATTCATTATCCAAAGCATCGTGTATCGACTTTGGCACCGCAGTATTGTTTATATCCTGAGATGTTAAACCGAAATGAATGAACTCCTTATAATCCTGAACACCTAATTTATCAAACTCTTCTTTAAGGAAATACTCGACAGCTTTTACATCGTGATTGGTTATTTTTTCGATGTCTTTAATACGTTGAGCATCTACAACAGAGAAGCCTGAAACAATCTGGCGCAATGACGCAAAAAGATTTGAATCAAAACTCTTTAACTGTGGCAAAGGGAGCTCGCAAAGCGCGATAAAATATTCAACCTCGACCAAAACGCGATACTTAATCAATGCATATTCCGAAAAATAAAGCTGAAGGTTCTCAACCTTGTTGCGGTAACGGCCGTCAACGGGAGATATTGCTGTGAGTAAATTTAATTCCATGAATTTTGTTTTTCGAGGCGGTAAAGGTAGCAAAAAATTGTACTGCAAAAATTGTAAGTGTCGCTACTACAAACGGAATTAAAACCCAATAAAAATATAAAGATCATCAAACCTTCCGCCAGATAAATTGTTTAGCAGACAAGCTAAATATTTAAACAAAATGAATTACATTCGTCTATCGGTCACTTTTATTGTACTTATTTTAGCAAGCTGTTCAAAATCAGAAAGCCAAATGATCGATAATACCACCATAAAAGAGCTCGACTTAAACAGATATTTGGGTACCTGGTACGAGATTGCCCGTTTTCCACATTCGTTTGAAAAAGGCATGGCCGGCGTAACTGCCAATTACAGCTTACGTGATGATGGCAAGATAAAAGTTATAAACAAAGGCTACAAAAACGGATTAAATGGAAAGCTTTCTGTAGCTGAAGGCAAAGCTAAAATTCCAGATAAATCACAACCCGGAAAGCTAAAAGTATCTTTCTTCTGGATATTTTACGGCGATTATTACATTCTCGAACTTGGCCCAAATTACGAATATGCCATGATTGGCAGTTCGTCGTCAAAATACTTCTGGATACTCAGCCGAACTCCGCAAATGGATGAAACAACGTATAATATGTTACTTGATAATGCAAAAAAACGAGGTTACAATCTTGACCAACTCGAAAGAGTACAGCAAAAGTCCAATAGTTTATCGAACTGAATATTCTGCAGAAATGACAACACGCACCTTCTTTATGATATCGTTTGTGCCCGCGGCATAGCCTCCTTCTCCACCCGACAATGATGCAGTTCGGTCAACTATTGTAAACAGTCCCTGGTTTGCTTTTCTTAATTTGCCAAGCGTCGCATCGTTTTCTTTAGCAAATTGCTCGGCTGCATTTCTCGCATTATGTGTGGCTTCCGTAATCATTTCAGGTTTAATGTCATTCAGCTTAGTAAAATAGAACTGAAGCGGATTTCCATAATCTGTGTGTGAAAGGAAAACCCCAACCTGAAGCAGTTCACCGGTCATTCGGCTGACCTTCTGGATTAAATCCACATTGCTGCTCCGTATCTGAAAATTCTGAGTAATTAAATACCGGAAACCCTGTTGAAAATTATCGTACTGCTGAGCCTTTTTATCAATTACAACAATGCCGTCAACTGTGATTTCTTCAGGCTTAATTTCGTTTTGACGCAGAAAATCTACCACTTTATTTTTTGCAGCTTCAATCGCTTTGCTTCCTTCGAACAAATCGTTATTTGCCATTCGCGTTTGGATAATCCAAACAGCCAAATCTGATTTCACTTCCCTTTCAGAAAAGCCCTTAACGCTCACACTACGATCATCGGTTTTAAATCGTTCAAGCGACCGGCCAACGAGGAAACCGCCGACTCCAAAACTTACAACTAATGCGATAGATGCAATCCAAACTCCTGATAGTTTCATTTTCTTTGACATTTAATTGTTTTCATGAATTATGACTACAAGCAATAATCCGGCCAAAGTTTTACGACCTTCCAAATCGTGAAAAAGCGTCTTCCATAATTGTTGAAGTAGCTGTAGCTCCACACCTGCTGCAACCAGCCTCGCGAACCGCCAACAACTGGTTCAGATTTCTCACACCTCCGGCGGCTTTCAATTTTACATTTGGCCCAATATTCTCCTTCATCAAACGCAAAACCGAAATTGTTGCTCCTTTGTAATTGTAGTCACCATTTGCTTGCTTCACAAATCCGTATCCGGTTGAAGTCTTCACATAGTCAGCCCCAACTCCGGTACATATCTGGCAAAGTTTAACAATGTCCGCATCGTTGGTAATAAAATCAGTTTCGAAAATTACCTTAACAATTGCAGCGTTTTTATGGCAAACATCAGTAACAGCTTTTATTTCATCAGTGATATAGTTCCAATCGCCCTGAAGCGCTTTACCAATATTTATAACCATGTCAATTTCAACAGCACCATCTTTGCAAGCTTGCTCTGCCTCAAACACTTTAACAGGAATTGACGAATTTCCCGCCGGAAACCCGATAACGCAACCCACAAGAACGTCGCTCCCTTTCAAAATGCCAGCGGCTTGCTTTACGGCATAAGGTTTTACACACACCGACGCAACATCATATTTTATAGCGATCTCGCATTCTCGTTTCAAATCGCTATCAGTCATGGTTGGATGAAGAATCGAATGATCGATCATTTTGGCAAGTTGTTTAGCTGTGGTCATAAGTTTATTTTAAGAGGTGTTCAAGAATTTCGGTTATCGACGAAAGCGTGATATAAACATCGCTTTTTACCGGAGCATGATGATTTTCGTGTTGCCAGGTTATTTCATACGGAATGTGAATGGCCTTTCCACCAATATTGGTCACCGGCAAAATATCTGACTTAACTGAATTGCCTACCATCAAAAATTGCTCAGGTTCTATATCGAGGTGATCGAGTAATTTCTGATAATTACTTTCGCGCTTGTCGCTCATCACCTCAATGTGGTGGAAATATCCAAACAATCCCGATTCTTTCAGCTTCCTTTCCTGATCGAGTAAATCACCTTTTGTAGCCAAAATCAATTTGTACTTCCCTTGAAGCATTTGCAAAACCTTTTCTACACCATCGAGCAACTCAATGGGCATGGTCAACAATGTTTTACCTGCATCAATAATCTGATTTATTTCTTCTGCCGATATTTTTCCATCGCTTATTCTAACTGATGTTTCCACCATCGACAATATAAAACCCTTAGCGCCATACCCGTATATCTCAAGGTTCTGCATTTCGGTTTTAAATAATTCTTTTGAAGCGTCAGACTCGGACAGATATGCCTTTACAATTCGGCAAAATTTCTTTTCAACATTCTGAAAAAAGGGCTCATTAATCCAAAGTGTATCGTCGGCATCGAAGCCTATTACTTTAATATTCTGAAACATAACAGGAATAGATTAGTGCGACGAAAATAGTAATTTTCCTTATGTAATAATGCCTGTTGAATTCCATTTTTATTCCTCTAAAGGCAAAAAACAGAATTGCGTTCTTTCCTTTCTTTAAGACTTTGCTCTTTTCTCGAGACAAGCTAAAGTTTTCAAATAGGCTTTCGACAGTAAATAACCCCAAATCATCCCGATAACAATTCCGGCAATTACATCGCCCGGATAATGTACCCCGTTATAAATCCGGCTATAAGCAACCATTGCAGCCCAGATAAACATCCAGTATTTCAACATTTTGAATTTGTCGTCAAAAACCAACCAGATAAATGTTGCCAATCCAAAAACATTCGCCGCGTGCGACGATGCAAAGCCGTACAGGCCACCGGCGCCGGCATTACTCAGATGAACCAGATTCATTATCGCCGGATCGTGCGAAGGACGAAGTCGCTGCACCGTATTTTTTAATAATCCGGAAGCTGTCTGATCGCATAAAGCGATAGTTGCTGCAATAAACAGTAGCATCAAAACGCCCTGCATCTTATATTTCCTGAAAATCAGAAAGATAACAAACAAATACATCGGAATCCAGATGAGCTTGTCGCTCAGCCAATACATGATCGGATCGAAAAAAGAATTGTGCCAGCCATTTAAGGCCAGAAACAAATCGGTATCAAGCGATTTTAAGAATTCCATCATTCGGTTATATTTTCCGGGTGAATCATCTCATAAACCATTTCGGTCACTTCGCCAACAACCCGCCTGCAAACGATTTTATGGTGTTTGCGTTCAGCTATTTCGCTTTCAGTAGCATGTTGTTTAAGAATTTCTCCGCAGTTGGTCGTTCCATACAAGCCTTTTACTTTTCCATTTAAGTCGCGCACTTTTCTGTAGCAATCAAGCTTTGTGTCCATATCAGTGGGAGCAATATTTCCATATTTCAACCCAAGCACCATAAACCCACCTGTTACAGCACCACACTTTTCACGAAGTCGCCCCATACCTCCACCGAAAGTGGAAGAAATCAGTTTAGCTGTCTTTTCATCAAGCTCGAACTCTCTGGCAAAAGCAAGCAACACCGACTGCGAACAGGCGTAACCCTCATCGAAGTACGAAAGGGCCGCCGAAATGGTATTTTGTTTGGTCATTGTATAGATTATCGTTATGCAAAGATGCAAGATTAGAATTGACATTGGCTATTTTTGACCCGAAAGAAAAACACATTTAGAAAACATTTTTCAACACAGATCTATTATGGAGCCAAACAAACATATATGGCAATTTGCACGAGTAGGTGGAATGAACCGGGTTTGCCTTGAACGAGGTGAAGATTTGTTATACCTGGACACACTCGATCAGAAACTGTGGACTGCGCTCAGTTGTCCGGTTAACGGGTTGGAAATTGATTCAAAAACGCTTGAAATGATCGATACAGATCATGATGGCAAGATTCGCGTACCTGAAGTTTTGGCTGCCGTTAAGTGGATCACCGCTGTTGTGAAAGATTCCGACACATTGATCGGGAAAAATTCGGTAATGCCTTTGGTTGAAATAAACACAGATACTGAACTCGGAAAAGTTCTCTTTGCATCAGCAAAGCAGTTACTTGCAAATATTGGCAAACCCGATGCGGAAGTTATTACGGTTGAAGATGTTTCGGACACATTCGCCATTTTTGAAAATACGAAGTTTAATGGCGACGGCGTAATTCACGCTGATTCGGCCGACGATGAAGATCTAAAATTGCTCGTCACACAAATCATTGAATGTGAAGGTGCCATGGCCGACCGCAGCGGCAAGGACGGAATAGATACTGACAAAATAAATGCGTTCTTCGATCAATGCGAGGCCTTGACAGCCTGGAAGAAAAAAGCAGAGGACGAAAGTTCCTTAATTCTTCCGTTCGGCGAGAAAACGGAGGAAGCATATACAGCGTTTGTCGAATTGAAATCGAAAATAGACGACTACTTCTTACGTTGCCAACTTGCTGAATTCGACGCCGCCTCAACCGAAACATTGAACTCAATTATCGCCCGCATTCAAACGATTACAACTAAAGATTTAACCGACTGCATCGACGAAATCTCTGGTTTCCCTTTAGCAAAGATTGAATCGGAGAAACCGTTATCGCTGGTTGCAGGAATTAATCCGGCATGGAAGGCCAAGGTAGAAAAATTCAGAACGTTGATTTCTACTGAAGATGAACATGCAACGTTAGAAGAAAAGGAATGGAATGAGCTGAAATCCAAATTTGCTGTTTACGAAGCATGGAAAGCCGAAAAAACGGGAACTGAAGTTGAATTGCTGGGATTTGAGCGCATTCAGAAAATTCTCGAAGAAAATCGCAAAGCAGAATTAATTGCTTTAATCGAGGAAGATAAAAAACTGGAAGAGGAAGCCAATAATCTGATTTTGGTACAGCAAATGGTTCGTTACCACCGCGATTTATTCACACTTCTGAACAATTTTGTAACGTTCTCCGATTTTTACCGACCAGATTCCGACGCTATTTTTCAGGCCGGAAGCTTGTATTTCGACCAACGCCGGTGCGATTTATGCATAAAAGTCTCCGACATGGCCAAGCACAGCACAATGGCCGCCTCAAGCGGAATCTGTTTGGTTTACTTCGATTGCTTTTCAAAAACCAGGGACGAAAAAATGATCGTTGTCGCTGCTTTTACTGATGGCGATGTTGATAATCTGGTCGTTGGGCGAAATGCCATTTTCTACGATAATACCGGAAGTGACTGGGACGCAACCATCATTAAAATAGTTGATAATCCGATTAGCATCAGGCAGGCATTTTGGTCACCCTACCGCAAAATTTCGCAGCTTGTTTCGAAACAAATAGAGAAGATTGCTTCATCAAAAGAACAGGATATCCACAAAACGGCGACTTCGGGAGTTGAGAAAACCACCACTCAGGTACAAACAAGCGCGCCGACCGCAAATGCACCGCAGCCAGCGCCTTTCGATATTGCCAAAT
>Ga0116171_10002822_pt1 | contig 16317 bp, 20 predicted proteins | sample AD_JPNHW2_MetaG_FD_89798 | JGI IMG/M metagenome (GOLD analysis project Ga0116171, IMG submission 89798) | Active sludge microbial communities of municipal wastewater-treating anaerobic digesters from Japan - AD_JPNHW2_MetaG | ecosystem: Engineered > Bioreactor > Anaerobic > Digestate | place... | reverse complement strand
TATTTGACGGAACAGAATTTCACATGCTCAATAAAGTTAGCAATTTAAGCAATTTGACGGGGATTTTCAAAATCGGGGGAGCCATTCTGTTTTATAAATTGGCATTGGGCTAAAGCCCGGATATGGTGTTGTTTGCCTTTCAGTTGGCTAAAGCCAACTGTAAAAGAAGCCAACGGTAAGAGAGGCCAACGGTAGTAGAAGCCAACGTTAAGAGAAGCCAACGTTAAGAGAAGCCAACGGTAAGAGAGGCCAACGGTAAAAAAGCAACGGTAAAGTAAGCCAACGGTAGATTCAGCCAACGGTTATAGAAGCCAACGGTGATTAAGTTATATTACATAATTTTGCATCATGGCTTACAGAACATCAAAAAAGAGACAGATTACCTCAGTGGAGCTTCCGTGCAAAAAGACAATCTATCATTCAAAGGAAGAGGCTGAGGATATGATAAGATACATTAATGAAACCAGGGTGACCCGCGAAATAAAGGCATATAAGTGCGATATTTGCGGTTTCTGGCATCTTACAAGCAAATCATAAATCAGATCCGGTTCAGACTTTCCCGGTTAAGTTATCTCAGGAGACAGCTTTTTCAAGAGAATCAACAAATGTTATTATTCCCCTGGCATTGCTTTCCCTGACGAAATCCCTTAAACTCTTGCTTTTGATGTTTGAAAAATCCCCTATTATGGCAAGCTTCATTCTGTAATTAGAGAACTTCTGAAGGATCTCTCCGGCTACTTTTGTTTTCAGATCAAAGAAACTGTCATTCAGTGTTTCCCGGTGTATGATTAATTTTTCACAGTCGTTGTAGCCTGCTTCGACCATTAAATCGAGGATATCCTCCGGAGCACTTATAAGTATATCTCCAGGAGTTATTTCGGCCACTTTATGGCCATCAGCTGAGTTGTGATATATGATCATTTGATTGATATAAATCGGTTATCGCTTTGAATCAATCCGGCAATAAACAGGAAATTATGAATTATCTGCCTTCCGGTTAGGTGATAAACCGGTTTAAGCAGGTTGAAGTCGTTTAATAAAGCAGCACTGTCGAGTTTGTTAAGATTCGGATCTTCTTTCATCCATGCCTGAAGAAGTTCGTCGGTAAGTTCAAAATGAAACTGTATGCCGTAAGCTTTTTCACCAACCCTGACTATCTGGTCAGGGCAAAAATCACCAGTTCCAAGTAATTTCATTTCTGATGTTATTCTTACAGTTTCTCTGTGAAGCTGAAAAACATTAAATGTCCCGGGCAGATTTGCAAGCAGCCTGTCGGATTTTCCATCCTCTGTCAGAGTTATCCTGAAAAGGCTGCCCCCGGGATCACGGGTACCTGTTTCGGGTATCTTACATTTTTCTATGGTTCCACCCATAGCCTTGACCAGTGTCTGGAGGCCGAGACATATTCCCAGATATGGAATGCCCGAGTCAATTGCAGTTTTAATAAACGCCAGCTCACTGAGCATTTTCGGGGTTTGATCATTTGCACTTTCAGGTCCGCCAAGGACAATTACAGCACTAAATTTGTCCGCATCGCTGAACCGGGTTTCAGCATTGAAATCAACTATTGTATAATCAAGATTATTTTCCTTCAGTACAATTTCAATCAGGCCGGGATTTTCTCTTGGTTCATTCCTCAGGATAAGAATTTCATTACGCATAGGGACAGGGATCGGGAAATGATTTTCCAAAAATAATAAAACAGGCAAAAAAATTATCGCCAAACTTCCCGTTTAGTGAGATCCCTCATTTCACTGGTTGTTATGCATCGTTTCCAGTGTACCGGTATATACGGTTTTCAGCCATTTGAAAATTTCTCCGGCCTCGGGCGAAAAATTATCTATCTGCCAGTCGCCCCATTGGTTGATCAGTACCTGTTTGTACTTCTTTAAGGATGGGAGATATAGAAAACCTGAATAAACAGTAACACCGGCATCAGCCATCCTGTTATATGGCTCCGAGAGTTTCCCCTGTGAAGCATCAGGCAGCATGTCGTAGTATTTATGCAGGGCATCTTTGGTGATCGTTACATTAACATCACTGAGCTGCCTGAAATTATCATTCATATCCGATTCGGAGATATAGCCCAGGGAATCGGGGGAGTGCCAGTTTTCAGGCAACCTGAAATAACCTACGTTCCCTGTTGAATCGATCACTATTCCGCTGTGTGAGTAACCCCACGCATAGTTTACATGCTCTACCTGAAATAATACAAGTTGATTGGGCCTGAAATCTGAAGAGTCATTCTTTTCACAACCCGACAGAAACAGGATGAAAACAAACAGATATACAACCTTGCTTTTCATAACAGTTTAGTTAAGGTTCATCTTACAGGTAAGACTATCAAATTCTGTTCCAGAAACTTGTTATCAGGCAGAAAAGTTGAATCTATCCCCCTAAACTTTCGGAAGAACTCTCGAAGGTATATAGAAGTCCTCTGTTTTAAGTTTGCATTTTCGGGCAATTTGTTTGCAATAATCAAGCCTTCCGGCCTTCTGATCGCGTGTATCTGAACCAAATGTAAATTTCAATCCCTGCTCTTTGGCCATCAAAATGAATTTCTCATGTGGTGTATGAGCCAGGTCATTTATCTCAATATTCAGGTGTTTCTTTTTCAGAGCTGAGATTATCAGCTGCATTCTTTCCTCGGTCCATAGCGTGTAGTAATCCCTTGCGATGCACACAGGCAGGAACAATGGCCATCCCAGAGTTGTCAGCGGTTCGTTGTTGTTTATCACTTCAAGGGTATGATCCAGATAAGTCTTCATAAACATTTCTGTATCATCTACATAGGTATCAAAGTTCCAGATCCTTAAAGTTTCGCCATAGCCATTCCCCTTAGGAATAGTCTGAGCATCCATCAGAATATAATCAAGCTGGGATAGCACTGCAGAAGAGAAATTTGAAGACCAGCCCGGACTCATTGGTTGCAGACCGATATAAACGGGATACGGACGGAGGGTGTCGATGAAGCTCTTCAGGCTTGCATCGTCCTTTACGCGATAACCGGGGTTTTCAACGATCCCGAATTGGACTTTAGATTTTTTTGAAATATCCATCACGTGATCGATTGTAAACGAATTGGTAAGATGGACATGCAGATCCAAAAGCGGAAAATCATCGGCTGTATTGAGGTTTAAATTGCCCAGGATGGGAGAAACTGCTATCATGCTTCCCGCCATTCCGGCATTTCTGATAAATGTTCTGCGTTGCATTTGATTGATTTTTAGTTGGGTTATTTTTTAAGACCATTAATCCCAGACATATTTCCAGGCATTGTTTTCTTTTTTCCAGACAGTATGAAAGATCCCGGTACGTTCAGTAAGGTTTCCTGAACTGTCGATGAGGGAATAAACATATCTGCCGTAGGTGTAGGCGAGTGTGCCGCACGATGAGACTCTGATAAAATCGGGGGTCCAGCTCAATGTTGCATCAGGATTTGCATTTAACGAATAATAGGCTTTTATGTTCTCTTTTCCCTTAATTATCGAGTCATTGCCTCTTAATATTACTGCATCTTCAGCGGCAAAGAAGTGGAATGCTTCTGCAACTCCCTTTTCGGAAGCCATAAGTTCAAAGTCTTTTTCAGCCTGCATTACTTCACTCCTTGCAGTTTCAAGATCAGCTGTCCTTCTGCAGGAAAATACTACTGAAAGAATCAGGAGTATCTGAAATATTTTCTTCATAGATTAGATGATATAATAATTTCCCTGGTCTATTGCATACTGACAGACGGAGCCCTGAAAGTATTGGGATCGTTAGTAAGTCCATGCTTATAATTGATCACATCAATGGTCTTAGGGATGATTTTGATGAGAACAAATTTTTCCTGCCATCCGGGGATCCCGTTCCAGTATTCCCTTTTCATTTTCAGGAGAAGTTCCTTGTCGTCAATTACAGTTGCAGTTCCCGTGATGCTTACATATCCCTTTGCGGTTATATGATCTGCATAATAAACGCAAACCTTTGGATTGTTCCTCATCTCCCTTACTTTTCTGCTTGTCCTTGAGGTAGCAAACCATGTTATAAGTTCGTCGTTGGGTGGAAAAGGATTCATTGTTCGGATCTGGGGCTGACCGGTGCTGTCGATTGTGACAAGTGCACAATAAGTAGTTTCTTTAATGATTTCACGAGCTGCAAGCATGATAGTATCACGGCTTGCAGGGCTCTGTGAAAACAGATTCCGGGCCGGGGCAAATGTTAAAAGTACTGAGAAGGCCAGGGCCGCAAGACAGGTAAAGGTTTTCATTTTTTAAGGTTTTAATGTGAAAGGATGATTTTGTATATGATCTTTCAGCAAGCTTTTACCCTATGGAATTAATCAGCAGTTTCACTTCAAAGATCGTTTTTCTCTTTATTTTTCAGGTAGTCCTTCAGGATTTTACCAAAAACCTTGTCCTTTCTTCTTCTTTCTGCCTCAGTCGTTTGAAATCGCTCCTGTTCCTTGCGGATTTTAAGATAGTTTTCATAGGATTTTTTATCAAGTTTCCCGCTTTCCACAGCCTCGATTACAGCGCAACCTGTCTCGTTAATATGATTGCAGTCGGGAAATTTGCAGCCTGATGCCAACTCAAAGATCTCATCCCATGTTGTTTTAATACCATCCTGAGTTCCGGCCACACCCAGTTCTTTCATGCCCGGGGTGTCAATAATTATTCCACCGTTTTCAAGTACAAACAGCTCACGGTGTTCGGTGACATGTCTGCCCTTGTTTGTGCTCCGGCTGATTTCTCCTGTTTTCAAAACATTTTTTTTGAGAAGATTATTTATCAGAGTCGATTTGCCTACACCCGATGATCCGACAACACAGTAGGTAAGGCCTTTCTGAATAAAGTCAAGGATCTGGTCAAGACCATTACCTGTGATGTTGCTCAGGAGTATGTGTCTGATCTTTTTATCCCGTAAGTCAAGTTCCGCCAGGACTTCCCTGATATTTTCATCAGAGGCAAGATCAATTTTACTGAGGACAAGCACAGGTTCAATACCCGAGGAATAACAAATCATCAGATATCTTTCGAGCCTGTTGATATTGAAATTATTGTTTATTGCCTGGATAATAAAGGCATAGTCGATATTTGCCGAAATTATCTGCTTTTCGCCGAATTTACCGACTGCCTGTCTTTCGAGCACAGTCCTCCTTGGCAGGACTTTGGTAATAATGGCTTTATCGGAGTCATAGACTGTCATTGCCACCCAGTCTCCAACTGCAGGGAAATCGGCACGTGAGTCTGCTGAAAACCTGAGGTTGCCGGTTATCTCCGCATCATATTCATTGCTGCCGTCCGAAACAACATATCTTTCCTTGTGTTCCTGGGTTACCCTTCCCAGCGAAAAACCGGAGAGGCCATTATTTTCCATGTATCCGGTAAGTTCGCCGGTGCATCCTAAATCAAACAGATCCATAATGTTTAATGCTTTCTTTATTTAGAGGTTAATTCTCGTGTATGGAGAAGAAGATCAATTCCTCCGGGAGAACCATGGCCTGGAATAACAACCCTGGCATCCCTGAATTTATTAATTACCCTGTCTATTGTTCCCCGGTATTCGGAAGTACTGCCATCGGCAACATTGCCGAGATTGGGAGAATCGATACTTTTGCACATGCATCCGGGAAAAAGAATTTTTTCGGAAGGAATCCAAACCACGATATTGTCCATTGAATGAGCTGCTCCCAGGTAGTAACAACAGACGGTTTTATCTCCCAGTGTTAATCTGAGAGAATCCGTGAAACCCTGGCCGGGAACCGCCAGCCCGTTCTTTTTTGCAATATCGACCGTTTTACTGTTTGCCCACGATTGTATATTCAGACTTTTTAGGTAGTTTAATCCTCCCATACAGTCTTCGTGCCAGTGATTGGGAACAAATCCTTCGATTTTTAAATCCATTTTTTCAGAAAGGTAATTAACCAGGTCACGAGTAAGGCTATCGTTCCACGGAGTGTCAAAAAGCAGGGCTTTCCCTTTGCTTACAAAAACAATGCCGTTTCCAGATACCCTGCCATAATCAGGGAGGATTGCATATGAAACATGCATATAAGCATTTTCTGAGATTCTGATCAATTCAAGATCAGGGGAGATCTTTATTAAATCCTGTGAAAATAAGATCAGCGGGATCGCAGTTGTAAGAAGAAGGAGGAAAAATCTTTTAATCATAATTTACAGAATTACAACAGTCTCACTTGTATTGCAGGCTGTCTTCCCTTATTTCATAATGCTGCGATTCTTTATCGTAGTGCGATAATACTTTTTGAGCTTTTCCCGGGACTACAGCCTTTTTATAGTCTTCACCTGCAAATTCGGTTACCGAATCAATGGTATCAAACCACATTATTGTTATAAACTCAGTTTCGGTATCAAGCGCCCTTCGCAGCAGCTGAATTCCCCTGTAGCCTTTTATATTTCTGTTTTTTATTCCTGTGAAAATCTCTTCCCTGAGAAGATTTTCATAAATGTCGGCGTTTTCAAATGTTGTATAGCCGTGCCAGATCCTGCAAATCATAATATACGTTTGTTAAAGCCGGATTTATATCCTGTCATTCCGGTTCCACATTATTTTTCCTTTAAATCGTACATGTAAAGTTTATAAAAAATCAGGAATAAGATTACAGTGCCGCCCTTTAATATTTATAACCATTGATAATTAAAAGAAAATCCGGCGCCGGTTACCCGGCGCCGGATTGTCATGAAGATAACAGGAATGAAAAACAAGGAGTATTTATTTTGCCCCGGATGATCTTTTCCGGAGTCCGTCGTCGGTCATGATCCAGTAATAGTTGGAATTATCTGATCTTGCATGTTCCATGTCCCTTGAATCATCGCTCCAGTCCCATTCATTATTTCTGTAATAATCCTGTCTGAACATGTCTTCCGTTGTTTTGTCAAAATGGATTATTGTTCCTTCAGGGATGAACAGATTGACGCGGACATCATCGACTGACCACTTTGAACCTGCAGGAAGAGTGAAATATTCGTCAAGCCGTATGGTATCTCCGGCTATCCCGTAATTATAAATCAGCTTCTCTGCTTTCATCTGTGCATCGAGCCTGCTTCTTCCGGCAGAACGTTTCCTGATATTCAGTCTTGCAGAATTATCATCCGATTTGTTTATATTAAGGTCTGTACTTATGAAAAGTCCCTTATTGCCATCGATAAAGAATATCTTGTATTCCTCTTCGTCAAATGCAATTTCCTTGTCGAAGTGCAGATCGGCGACTTTCTGACCCGACACAATATAAATGTCCTTTGGCGCTTTTTCAATTACTTCTTCAGTGACATTTCTGGCAGTTTCGGCGAAACTTATCCCTTCATTGAAAAGCAGAATCGATAGAGCTGCACCGCACATAACCCAGATAACAAGCGCTGCAAGGCTTACAATACCGTCTTTGGCCCTGAACCAGAAAATCATCTTTACTCCCCAGTAGATCATTGCAAGAAGCGGAAGGAGTATCACCATAAATGACAGGAAGAGTATCCAGGGAGCGATTGCCGGATTAACTACATAATTCAGAAAATCGGGGAAGTAAAACAGGTTGATACCGAAGGATGTAGTAGAAAAATAGCCCGGATATTTAAAGAAAAATACCATCACAAATACTACAAGAGTGATAAAGCCTGTAAGTACAAGGCAAACACCCAGGATAATAAGCACTACCCTGAAGAAAATGAACAACACTTTCCCCAGCGCGCGAAAAACCTCGTTGAAAGCGCTGCCGATGCGGGCTCCTGAAGCCGATGATCCAGCGGATTGTGATCCCTGTGAATGCCTTTTTTTAAGGAATGCCATGTAATCGTCCCTTCCGTACATCTCTCTTTTCCGGAGATCGGTATTTGCAGATGGGAGAGCTATCCAGAGAGCGACATATACAAAGAAACCAATGCCGAAAAAGCATGTGAAGAGTACAAATAAAAGACGTACCCATACCGGTTCTATATTGAGATATGCACCCAGGCCTCCGCATACCCCGCTTATTATCTGATCATCAGGATTCCTGTACAGTTTTTTTGATGCGGCTGACTGGTATGCAGGTTCCTGTACTTTAACGTCATCATCGCCTGTATCAAAATCCTCGGGTTTCCCGATAATTCCCATCATTGCCTCCACATTCTCCTTTGAAATTATACCGGCAGAAGCCCCCTGCGACTGGAATATCTCTGCTATTCTGATTTCAATATCTTCAACCGTTTCAGCTGCTCCGGACGTATTGCGAAGTATATTGGTGATATCCTGAAGATACGCACGGAGAATCTTATAGGCTTCTTCATCGATCTGAAACAGGGTACCGCCAAGGTTTATTTTTATTGTTTTGTCCATCTTATTCTAATTTAACAGGTTTGCTTACGGTTATTTTGATCTGATAAGGTTAACGGATTCAACAAGTTCGTCCCACGATTTGTCGAGATCTTCTAGGTAGGTTTTGCCTTCAGGCGTCAGTTCATAGTATTTACGGGGTGGTCCCTGCTGCGATTCTTCCCAGCGGTAGCTAAGAAGGCCGGAGTTTTTTTGTCTCGTGAGAAGAGGATAAAGAGTACCTTCGACCACTATTACCTTTGCCTCCTTAAGTTCCCTGATTATATCGCTCGCATAGCAGGAATTCTTTGAAAGTACCGATAAAATGCAGTACTCAAGAATCCCTTTCCTCATCTGTGCTTTTGTATTTTCCAGATCCATATCGTTTGATTTTAATGATTCTACAAATTCATGTTCTTCCTCACAGTGTCGAATTCCTTTTTGACCGATTCCTTTATATTGTTGATATTCACCGGTTCACCTTTCATCTCGATTTTCTGGGCTGTGGTCTTTGCCTCGGGAAGGACAATATAAAGTATGAGATAGATAAGCAGCCCCAATCCGCCTGCAAATATCAGCGCCACCATGATCACACGTATTATCCATGGTTCAATGTCCCAGTATGCCCCCATGCCGGAGCATACGCCGCCTATTATCCTGTGATCGGGATCGCGGTACATCCTGTGGGGGCCGGGAGTATAAAACTTTGCTTTCCGGGATGTGCTTTCACCGTCTGAAAAATCTTCAGGATTCCCCATTATTGTGATTACTTCCTTTACATCAGTCATGCTTATAACCTGCTTGTAGAGAGTCAACCGTGAGCGGAATAGTTCTGCCATCCTGGCTTCAATGTCCGACAGGATCTCGGAGGAGCTCTCTTCTGCTGCAAGATGAAGTTCAAGGCTTTTCAGGTAAAGCTTTAACTCAGAGTATGCATCTTCGTCGATGTTGAAGGAATAACCGCCAAGATTGATACTTACTGTGATTTTCATTTTTAAAAGGTTTTAATTTCATTGTTCTGCATGATCCGTTTTCCTTTTTCACCAGGAATTATTTAACGGTCTTTTGAATCTGACAGAACCTTATAATATTTACTACTATATAAAACAAGCAACATTACAATACAAAGATATATATAAAATTATGTACTATGCAATACATAGTACTAAAAAATTTCATTACGCCTGGTTGCTATATTATAAGATAAAGATATACAGCGTGATATGAATAATGTGTTTTTTATTGAGTTTTTGGCAAAACTTGTAAATATTGTGAAAACAATGCACAAAAAATCATTTTTGCGGGTTTTAAGAATCGTTCAGGATTCTAAGGGCAGCCTTAAATAGTTCTAATTTTACTTATCTTTAGCAAAACATTTCCTTATGACACGACAATACAACTGGGGAATACTTGCTCCCGGGAAAATGGCGGCAAAATTTACTAGAGGGTTGAAAACTGTGAAGGATGCCTCGTTATATGCTGCCGGATCGCGCGATATTGCAAGGGCAGCGGCTTTTGCGGCCGAACACGGATTTAAAAAATTCTACGGGAGCTATGAAGAGCTTGCCTCCGATCGCGATGTCGATATCATATATATCGCCTCTCCTCATTCCCACCATCACGATCAGGCGATTCTATGCCTGCAGAAAGGGAAAGCAGTACTTGTTGAAAAGGCATTTGCGCTGAACACTTTTCAGGCAGAGGAGATGATAGCGGAGGCAAAGCGCCGGAATGTGTTCCTCATGGAAGCTTTATGGCCGCCATTCCAGCCCTTCTATCATAAGGCCCATGAGATACTGGCATCAGGCATACTTGGCAGGATCATTCACCTTCATGCATATTTCTCATTTATCCCGCCTTTTGATCCGGTTGACCGCAAGTTCAACACTTCTCTCGGAGGAGGTTCGCTGCTTGACATAGGCATTTATCCGGTTATTGATGCGCTTACATTTATTGGTGTTCCCGACGAAATAAAAGCATCGGCCCTTTTCGGTGAAACAGGCGCCGAAGAATCCGTGAGCGCACTTTTCCGGTACGACAACGGCGCCATGGCAACTATTTACAGTTCGTTCAAAACGAATATCGGAATTGGGTGCGATCTTATATGCGAGAAGGGAAATCTCACCCTTTCGAGGGGCCGCGACATGAATCAGAGGGTTATCGTCGGGCTTCACGGGCAGGAAAAAGAAACCATTGTATTCAGTCCGCCTGCTCTCGGGTACCACTGGGAGGCAGAAGAGGTCATGAACTGTCTTGACAATGGCCTGGTCGAAAGTCCGGCCGTGCCTCTTTCTTTCAGTCTTGACCTTATAAAGACTCTCGATCGTATCAGGCACGAAGCCGGGATAGTTTTCCCCGGAATCGACAGGTAATTTTCAGCTTATGTCCGGTCAGTTGTCAGATGAGTCAGCCGGAAAGGAATTTTTCCGAAGGAAGCTCGGCATAAGCATGATTATCCCCGGTGTATTTGTTTTCCTTATGTGGCTTGTCAAGTCCGTGGAACTGATGTTTGATATTGATCTGACCCGGATGGGCATTTACCCGCAGTCAGTCAATGGCCTGCAGGGCATCCTTTTCTCTCCCCTGATACATAAGGATTTCGGTCACCTGTTCAACAATTCGCTTCCATTGTTTTTTCTGGGTACTTTCCTTTTCTATTTCTATTCGGAGATCGCCATTAAGGTCTCCTTTTGGTTATATTTCCTGACCGGGGCCGCAGTGTGGATCGCCGGTCGCGAGGCATGGCATATTGGGGCAAGCGGACTTATATACGGTCTTGCCTCCTTTCTCTTTTTCAGCGGAATAATCCGTAAACACTTCCGTCTGGCCGGTCTGTCGCTGCTTATAGTTTTTCTTTATGGATCGATGGTCTGGGGTATATTCCCCGATGTTTACAGGGATGCTTCATGGGAATCCCATCTTCTTGGATTTGTTGCCGGTATCGTCCTGGCAGTAATATACAGGAAGCAGGGACCTCAGGCTCCTGTATATGAATGGCCCGAGGATGATGTATCATCGCGGGAAGGATCTGACGAAAATGAAGAACCCCGACAGGACCGGGAAAGATGAGAATCATTTATTTACAGGCATTGTGGTTAAGGCTCAGGAAAGGGCAGGAACATCCTGTGAAATAATATCCTTAATATAATTGTGCAGACAGTTGCTTGAATCGATCAATTTATTAATTTTACGGGCACTACTTAACCTGAAAAAACTCACTTCGCATGAACGGGAAACCTGTAGCTGTTATTACAGGAGCCAGCAGAGGAATTGGCAGAGCTGTAGCCATTGCCCTTGCAGGTGAAGGATATGATATAGCCGCAATAGCCAGATCGGTCGACAGTGAAGGGATGGAAATCCTTGGACCTGAGGTGGAAAAAAGAGGCGGTCAATTTTTTCCCATCGGACTCGACATTTCGTGTACAAAATGCCATAAGGAAGTTGTTGCGAATATACTGGAACGATATGACCGTATCGACTTTCTTGTAAATTGTGCAGGTGTTGCCCCTCTGCAGCGGAAGGATATTCTTGAAATGACAGAGGACAGCTATGACAGGGTGATGAATATCAACCTCAAAGGGCCTGTATTTTTTGCACAGAAAATTGCAAAGGAAATGATGTGGATGAAAGAACAGATAGCAGGCTATAAGCCTGTTATCATATTCATCACTTCAGTCTCGGCACAGCTGTCGTCGGTAAACAGAACAGAATATTGCATATCAAAGGCAGGTTTGAGCATGGCTTCAACTGTATTTGCCGACAGGTTGTCGAATGAAAGTATCCTTGTTTATGAGATACGTCCGGGTATCATACAGACAGATATGACAGTAAAGCTAAAGGACAAATACGACAAACTGATAAACGAGGGCCTGGTGCCTCAGAAAAGATGGGGTTTGCCTGAGGATATCGGACGGGCTGTTGCCTCAATAGCCAGAGGCGACTGGAACTTTTCAACAGGAATGGTGTTCGAAATCAGCGGAGGCCTTAACATCCGGAAACTTTAATCAATTCAGTTGCGCTTTTCTGTCAGTGACCAGGGAGGTCATTGAACAATTCTGTTGTTTATTGCGTTTATGTCTCAAACTAAAACAAAATAGACATGAAACTTAAGTATTCTATTCTAGCGATAGCGCTTATTATTACAGGTTCTGTTACTGCACAGCAGAGATTAACGGCAAATTCAGCACTCACATCGATGTCGTGGCTTGGGGAAAAGGTTGTTGGACAGCATACAGGTACAATAAACCTTAAATCGGGCTGGGTCGACTGGCATGAAAACAAGATCACGTCGGGTGAATTTATTATCGACATGACAAGCATCAAATCGGATGAAAAACTCGACAGGCTTGAAGGTCATCTGAGGTCGGACGATTTTTTCGGAGTCGAAAAGAATCCCGTTTCAAAACTTGTGATTACCGGAAGCACTCCTTTCGACAAGGGTTCGGCAACACTAAAAGGTAATTTGACGATAAAAGGGATTACAAATCCTGTTGAGTTTAAGGCAACGATGCAGAAAACCGATGAGGGGACTCGTTTTTTTGCAAATATTGTTATCGACAGATCGAAATATGATATAAGGTACGGATCGGGATCGTTTTTTGACAATCTTGGCGATAAAACAATTTATGACGAGTTTAAGCTTAAGGTTAACCTTCTCCTTATCTGATTACTCAGGAAGGGCAATAATCTCGGTGTCGCCCTTTACCGGGTCGGGATTGAGTACCTCAAATTTATACCGGTTCTTTTTCAGAAAGTCAACAGTAAAACTGTAACATTCAGTGTTGTGGGTGGCGACAATAAGACGGGGTCTGAATTCTGTGACGACTCCGGTGAGTCCTTTGAGGACTTCAATTTCGCCACCCTCAACATCTATTTTAATAAAGTCGGGAGGAGGCAGTTCACCTTCATTTACCATTCTGTCGATCGAGACCTGTTTTACCTTAAGATCGCCGTCTGACGACACTCTGCCCGTGGCAGAGCCATGTGCGGTATCGAACTGTACAGCGCCGTCCTTTTCACCCACTGCAGCTTCGAAAAGTGTAACAGCTGAAAATCCATTTTTTTTCATATGTTTTCTGAAAAACTCAGCGTTCATGGGCCTGGGTTCAAATGAATAGACATGTCCCCTTCCATTGTTCAGCATGGCTCCTATTGCTGAATAATAGCCTATATGGGCTCCTATGTCAAAAAACACGCTGCCCGGAACAAAGTTAAGAAGAAAGGCGTCAGTTTTATATTCCTCCTGGTCTCCGCTAATAAAATTTCCTCCGGAGGTGATTATCCACTTTTTGCCTTTAAGCGGGCCTGACTTAATATTTACATATATGCCGCTGAAAAGGACTTTTAAGGAATGCTTGAGGTTCATCTGTAGCTTCAGTTTGGTTTTTACTGCGTTTTCAAATATATATGCTGCTGTCAGGATACTCGATTCAGGGGATCTTTCCGGGGCAGATGCTGAAATATTTGTAAAACAGCGCAAAGGTATTGGAAAAGTCGTAAATCATAACAATCTTGTATTGACTAAATCTGATTATCCATGAATAATGCAATTTCTGTGGACGGCAACAAGAAGTCGCTTGTTTACCAGGGATTTATGGTCCCTTTCGTTCTTATTACGAGTCTTTTCTTCCTTTGGGGATTCGCCCATGGCTGCCTTGACGTACTTAACAAGCATTTCCAGGAGTTGCTCAGCATGTCGAAAGCCAAATCGGCTTTTGTTCAGTTTGTTTTTTACGGCGGGTACTTTTTTATGGCAATTCCCGCAGGGATGCTTATGCAGAAAGTGGGTTATAAGAAAGGTATTATTTTCGGTCTTCTCTTATTTGCAGCCGGAGCTTTTCTTATGCTTCCGGCCACATTCATACAGACATTCGGCAGCTTCCTTTTGTGTCTTTTTATAATTGCCTGCGGGCTTACATGCCTCGAGACTGCTGCAAACCCATATACAACGGTTCTTGGTCCTCCGGAATTCGGCGAAAGGAGGATCAACTTCTCCCAGTCATTTAATGGTCTGGGCTGGATAGCAGGTCCGCTTGTCGGAGGGATGCTTATTTTTTCAGCAAACGGAAACAGCGCGAACAGGTTTTCTTCAATAGCGCTTCCTTACATGCTTATCGGGACTCTTGTACTTGTCGTGGCCATTCTGTTCTGGAGGATTAAATTCCCCGAGCTTAAGGACGAATCGGAAGAAGATGAAAAGACATCGGCGGGCAGGCTTAAGGACCTTTTTAAATATCCTCATTTCGTCCTCGCCGTTGTTGCCCAGTTCCTTTATGTTGCGGCCCAGACCGGAATAAACAGTTTCTTTATTAATTATGTCACCGAGGAGATCCCTTCGCTCACAAATCAGCAGGCGGCTCAGATACTTGGATTCGGAGGAATGGGATTGTTCTGGCTCGGAAGGTTTACAGGAAGTACAATTTTTATGCGCGTTGTCCGTCCAAACAGGCTTCTGGCATTTTATGCAACGGCAAACGTTATAACGATGGCGCTTGTGGTGGCCGGACTGGGATGGACATCCGTAGTGGCACTTTTCTCAACTTATTTCTTCATGTCGGTAATGTTCCCGACGATTTTTGCGCTTGGAATAAAAGGATTGGGTCCGCTTACCAAAAAGGGATCATCACTCCTTGTTATGTCGATAGTGGGCGGTGCGCTGTTCCCTGTTCTGATGGGTTATATAGCCGACATCTCAACGATGGCGCTGGGATTCATAATTCCGCTTGTATGTTTTGCCTTCATTGTTTATTACGGTATATCAGGATACAAGGCAAAGACAGCCTGACAACCATATGGTTATTCGGGTTGATTGGAATTTTCCATCGCCGGAGGGTTAATTGAGAATCCCAGCTGCACAAGCCACTGGAGGTTGTTGTTACTGCGCCATTCATCCCTGACCTTCCCTTCGGAAAAGTGAAGCACCGACATCCCCTTTCCGTTTATGGTACGGCCGGTTGCCGGAATATCACCGGTTCCGAGGTGGGTTCCGGTAACTGTCCAGATATATGCGATCCTCTCATTGTCAAAAATCACTTCATTGACAGTGATTTTAAAATCAGGATATGTAACCCTTGTATTTTCGATATATTTCCTGAAAAAATCGAGGCCCTGCCGTGGTTCGTATCCCGGACTTTCCATCAATTCGTAATCGCGTGAAACATATTGGGCAATATCTTCAAACTGGGCCGTATTCCAGTAACCAATGTATTTTTCGAAAGCTGTCTGCATCTGCGACGATATTTTTTTATCGTTGCATCCTGATAACAGAACCAAAGCGGGTATTATAATCAGAAGAGCAGCACTTATCTTCCCTTTTGTTTTCATCATAATATATGTTATTTACCTGTTAAAGCTTAATAATGACAAAGATAAGCCATAGTGGTCAGCTGTTCCGGGTGAGAATTGCAATATCTTTTATTATTTCGGAAAATTTATCAGTGTCCATTCTTGCCCCGACAATTTCAATAACCTTTCCGGCCATCAGCGAGCCTATTGTGCCGCACACCTCGAGGCTCATTCCTTTTGAAAGCCCGTAAAGGAATCCTGAAGCATAAAGATCGCCGGCACCTGTTGTATCGACGCATTTTACAGGGAATGCACTTATTTTGATTGTCTCATCGCCTCGTTTTATCCATGAGCCTTCGGCGCCGGTTTTCAGGATCACGATATCGCAGAGCTGCGACATCACAGGTAATGCTTTTTCAGGTTCAAGTTGGGTAAATGCCCTTGCCTCCTGTTCATTGGCAAAAAGTATGTCGACAAATCCTTCAACGATCTTCATGAATGAATCAAGGTGAGCCTCCACCACATTATAGCTTGCAAGGTCGAGGGCGATCTGCATACCGTATGCCCGGGCATATCTGCAGGCAGTCTCTACAAACTGAAAATCATTTATAAGGTAGCCTTCCAGATAGAGGATGTCATATCCTTCAAACAGCATAGGCTTGAGATCGGAAGAAGCCAGCTCTATTGCAGCTCCGAGATGGGTGGCGAATGTTCTCTCGGTGTCGTTTGTAATAAGGGCCACTGCTG
>Ga0116171_10002820_pt1 | contig 16322 bp, 19 predicted proteins | sample AD_JPNHW2_MetaG_FD_89798 | JGI IMG/M metagenome (GOLD analysis project Ga0116171, IMG submission 89798) | Active sludge microbial communities of municipal wastewater-treating anaerobic digesters from Japan - AD_JPNHW2_MetaG | ecosystem: Engineered > Bioreactor > Anaerobic > Digestate | place... | reverse complement strand
ATCCAGTCATCCTGAGAAAGGACTTTCTGAATTTTTTTACAGATTTCAAGAGATCTGACCATGGGCATCACAAATATGGGAGTTGTTGAGTTTATCTGAATTTGACTGAAATATTTAATAAAAGTATCTATGTATTATTCCTAAAAATTCTTTGTATTTGTGTATTATCGACAAAATTTACGGTCATTTTGGCGAAATCACCGAAATTTTTGAAGTTCTCCCTTAAAAACGGGTAATTTGGAAAGAACCCAATGGTGTTGAAACATACCGTGTGTTCATGGTCCACGCAACAATCATTTTTTTATGAAAGTTGGGAAATATGATTGTTGATCTCTTTCTGAAGTTCACAAGCTTCATCATAACTGTCAGAATCGATAATAATCCTGACAATCGGTTCTGTCCCGGAAGCTCTGATCAGAATCCATGAATTGTGCTTGTGGATTTTCACGCCATCTGTTTCATCAAGGAGGTCCTGAGAATATCTTGTTTTGACAAAATCGATCATCCGGTTTCCGTCAGGGGTTGTGATTTTATCTTTGAGAATAATACGGGGGGTAGTTCGGCAATCAATTCTGAAAGCGGTTTTCCCGAAGTAGCGAGGATACTCACCATCATTGCCGCAGTCATCCCGCCATCCCGGCAGAACTGATGTTCCGGGTAAATTAACCCGCCATTTCCTTCGCCACCGAAAATGACCGGTTTTCCGCGTGCCAGAAGTGCTCTCATAGTACGGGCAACGTAGATGCTTCCGACGGGCGTATACTCTATCGAACAATTCTCATTTGTTACTACCGTCTCGACATTGTATCCTGTACTGACTGGTGTCACAACCACACCTTTTTTGGTACGGCATATATGGCGGGCAATGAGGGCAAATTGCTGGTTCTCTTCAACAAACTGCCCCTTTTCATCAATGAATACCGCTCGATCCGCGTCCCCGTCATGGGCGACTCCGAATGCTGCGCCACTGCTGGTGACCAGTGCTGCACAATTCTTCAGGCCATCTACCGAGGGTTCCGGCAACCTCCCGGGAAATGTTCCATCCATGATTCCATTGATGGTCAGCACCCGGCAACCCAGAGAGGTAAGAATTCGTGGTGTTGTAAGGCATGCCGGGCCGGAGCCCGGATCAGCGACAACGGTCATATTTTTTCCCGGGGTGTTGGGGAACTGGCGGGTGATTCCTTCAATATACTGCTCAATGAGTTCCGGTGACTGGATCTCCGACCCTGCCTGATCCCATGTAACCGGTGAGAATGAACGATCAAAGATTCGTTGTTCCAGCAGAATGGTCTCTTCATCGCCCATCTCGGTCCCATCCGGCTCAATAATTTTCACCCCATTGTATTCCGGAGGATTGTGCGATGCCGTGATCATGGCCCCGCCATCGAAGGTGTCTTTAATAATGTACTGGAGTGCCGGTGTGGGAAGAATGCCACAGTCAACAACCGTACAATCCATGGACATAAGCCCTGCTTTCAGAGCTTTTACCAGCATCTCCCCGGAGGTGCGGGTATCCCGCCCGACTGCAATGCGCCCTTTTCGCATGGACCCCAGTGCCGCACCGATGGTAAGCACGAGTTCCGGTGTGAGATCTTTTCCGGCAATCCCCCGGACACCGTTCGTTCCAAACAACCGCTTCTGCATTTTTTTAACTGTCATATTCTGACCACGCACTGCACTCTAGAGGGGATACTCATCAAACTGGTCGAGGGATTGAATAACTTCCTCGATGCTGGGATTGGAGAGAATACATCGATCGATTTCCAGATTCCCGATGACAATCTTTGCAAAGGATCTCTGTTTATATCCTTCGATGACCGCAAAATGGATCCCGGTTACTACATAATAATCCAGAATTTTGTCGAGATTGGTAGTATGTAGTGCAGACACCGTTTTGTGTGCATCGATTCCTGTAGAAATATCGGCACCAGCCTCATAAAAAAGGGTGGTATCTTTCCCTTCATCCAGATGGAATTCATGATCCCCAAGGTGCTTAATCACGCCAACAGGACCAATTTTTTTGAGTTCTGGAATGAGTTTTCTGATAAATGTTGTTTTTCCCGAGTTCGACCGGCCTGACACCTGGATTATTTTCATAGAATTGGTTCACCTTCATGGGTTTTTTTGTTAGGTCTCTGATCCCGGGGGGAGATCTCATCTGGTACGTTCAAAGGAGTGGTGATTACGGGCGCTATGTCTGATAATTCCCTTCCCTGAGACGGTTCTGACGCAATAATTGTTGCAGTACCTGGTGGTAGCGAGGAATCCTGACGGAATTCATCGGATTCCGGTTGTGCTTCCCTTGAGACACGTGGCTGATCCATCTCTTCAATACGGGATTGAAGAATTGTTTTGGCAGCTTCGCCAACACTTCGCATAACCGTGGTGATGCGATCTTCGATATCGATCTCTTCATCGATGTCAAGCGTGGTTCCTTCGACTTCAAGAAGAAATCTTGAGACTTCGCTGGCTTCAAAAAGAAGATCATCAAGTTCATCAGTTGTAAAAAACCCGCACATGGCGCCATAAAAAAATGTTGCACTGGCTTTACGGACTTTTCGTTTGAACGAGTTTCGTGCCTGGTTGACTGCCTGGGGTGAGTATGTCTCTTCCATAAACGGAACGAGCTCCGGAAGGTGTTTCCCGATAAATGTCATCTCAGCACCCCCGGATGTACGGAAATCCGTGCAGAGGCGGGCCAGTGCCCATTCGCGAGCCGTGATGTAAGTCCTTTTTCGCAGGAACTGGTTCACTTTTCTGTAGGTGGCCCCATCAACTTTTTTGAATTTTTTATACTTGTTGATCTCCAGTTGGATGTCTGCATCGTCCACGGGTATTCCTCCGATTACTCAGGTATTGGTGATTGATCTTGGTATCGGGCATAATTCATTTTCGATTTACGTATAGCAGTATGTGGTTTATTATTTAAAAAATAACGATGAATCTCGTTGATTTGGGATTATAACGTGAGAATTTTTGGATATTATCCAGATGAGTTACCGATCAATAGGAAAAAAACCCGCAAATGAAAATTTATCAGGTCCATGGGTTCATTCCCCAGATGTGCGTTCACCCATAATGTCGCGGATATAATGTTTCATACGGGATTGTGGGGAACATGGTTGTGGGGGAGTATCGCCACTATATTCTGGAGTTTTTTGTTCTTTGGTGGATTCGTTGGGTGCTGTGTTCTGTTTTTTTTGGGGTCCTTTTTTTTGCGGGGCAGAACACGAGTTGCTGTTATTGGTAATAAATGAATCAAGTGCAGTGCGAGGAATTCTCCAGGCACGGTAGGAAATTTTTGTTCCCTGTAATCTGCCCGTTCGAAGCCAGAGATGGACCGTTTTCTGGTGCACTCCCAGTATTTCAGCAACCTGCCGTGGGTTCAGCATCTGGGCATTTTCGTCCATGTTCTAATATTACCAATGATTCCCTTTGCTTATATCTTTCGCCTCGTAGTGCTCGCCGTTTTTCAGGACCGATCTTTGATTTGCCTGATAAGGGGGAGTCTCCCATGTATTCGAATAATCTCTGTTTTGGCACTCTTAACGATGGTTTTCCTTTATCAACATATTGGGTTCGCCGTGGATTCAGGATACCCGATGCTTGAGTGTTGATTTGATTTCCGTTGATTGTGTCGTAAAAGACCTTTGTTTTGTATAGCATCATATGGTTTATTTCGACAGGGGTGTAAAAATCGATTATCCAAGCATCTCACTAAATTGCAGATTATTTCTAAAAAATCGCCTGGATTAGCGTTATTCGCTTCGGGATTTTTGAATTTGATATAATGAAAAAAACTGATGATGATTCATCTGAAGCACTTTACATCATACTATTGGTGTAATTTTATGATAATTTTTTCAATCCTAATCGATAATTGCGTATCTTTCGGAGATTTATTTGGGATAAATCAGACATACAAAAGGACCGGCATTCAATCGGAATCGCGTGTACCCTTCTCGTGGTGTATCCGTATTGCATAACCTCAAAACTTCCCATAATCTGCCATTATCTCAGGATTTCCATTCTTCTGAGTCTGTTGAAATCCTTGAATTAAAACCTCTAAACGTGACTATTCCCGCAATATGGGCAAAATATGGGGGTATTCTGAAAGGTTTAAACAGAACCGAACCACCAGACTTTCCCTTCAAATTCCGTTTTTTTCGGGGGTGATTCAATTCGATTGGCGGGAATCGTATCGGTTTTAATCGAATAGCCAGGGAATCAGGTATCTTGAATATTCCTTTAACGGTTTGGTGTCATGGGTGTTCCAATGAAGAATAAAAAAATTGTTCGATAATAAGGGGTTGTTTCAGATCAATTTCTTTTGGTATCGATCCCATGGATTGAGTGTGGTCTCTCTAAAAATCTCCGACGTAAAGAGGCAATAGCGGGCTCCGGTTCAACGTTTCTGTTGAATGGGGGGAATTCTTCGCAATCTTTGAAAAAATGCCTGTTTTGGACCCGCTGATGAATGTTGATCGATTCGCTGCATATTTCTCATCGTAATCATTGAGGTCTCAATTTCCCACGGAAGATGCCTCAAATGACGAGAGTGAACTGGATCTTCACGTACTTCTCTGGTAAGAATCCAGATAGCGGCGATTATATCGTAAAACGTAAGAAATTGGAATGAATTGGCAATCTGGCGCAGATCCTTGATTTATTCGCTTACATTTTTCACGTTTAATTCGAGTTGTAACGGGGTATCCTTCAGAGTTCTCATGTAAATTACCTGATCCGAGCGGTCTCATTCAGCAATATTTGACGAAAATTTTGCCCTGAATTACAATTTCGTCAAAAATTTTTCGAATCAGTTTCAATTTTTGATGGTGTTTGGTCACTCCGGTTACAAAAGCACAGCTTGTAGCGCGTCGGAGGTTTCCCTGAGATGAGGGAGATCTGCTCTCTCTCGTGGAATCGTCGCAAGGATCAGTTCTGATGTTTTGGGGGGGTTGTCTGTGCTGAAATCCCACGGATGGTGTTTTTCGATCGCGCCGTTTTCCGTGCCCAGATCGAAAATCGGAGACTTCGCAGAATATGTATTCTACGAAAACCTTTATTTATTTGAGATATGATAGAATAGAGCATGGAAAGCGGGTATTTCTCGGAGTGGCTGAAAAGTTACCGGACGTACCTTCGTATGCGCAACTATTCGCCTCTGACGCTCGACAGCTACGAGCAGGTGATCAAGCATTTTGGGTATTATGTCTGGTTGAGGCGTAATACTGATATCACAAAACTGGTCTTTTACTGGAAGGATTTTGAGAAAGCCCGTCTCGACACTTCCGTTGAGGTAACACCGGTCATCATCAATGATTTTCTCTCGTTTGTATCAACGACGCAGACCTACAAACCCAAGACATTTCATCGCATCATCTCGACGCTTAGCTCGTTTTACAGGTACCTCTATTCGCAAGGAACGGTGAGTGCGAATCCCGTGATGGGTATCGATCGCCCGCGGATCAAACAGCAGGAGATAAAATACTTAAAGCATAACCAGGTGCTCCGTCTCATCGATTCCATCGAGGAGCCGCGGGACAAACTCATTGTCAGGACCATTTATTCAACCGGTGTACGGGTCTCCGAGCTCTGCAACATGAACCTGGAAGATATCGATTTTGACGAGCACACGATAAAAATACGGGGCAAAGGAGACAAGACGCGCCTCGTTTTTGTCGATGAGGAAACCCTGGCCGATATCCTGAAATTTGTCGGCAATCGCATTGTCGGGCCGCTCTTTATCGGGCAGCAGGGCAAGCATATCTCGCCGCGGGCAATCCAGCATATCTTTAAACATTATGCGCCGGCGGGCATCACTCCGCATAAGATCCGCCACAGCTACGCCAGCGAGTTATACCGTCGGTCGAAGAACCTGCGGGTGGTCCAGGAAAATCTCGGTCATACCTCCATCAAGACCACGGAGATCTACCTCCATACGGATATTGACGAACGGCGGCAGGTGTACCAGCAGTTTTTCCCCTTGTCCGAGTCTCACGACGGAGGATAATTTTTTTGGACCATGGAATAAACCATATGATGCTATATCTAAAACACACTATTCGGATCCTTTTTTTTCACATGATGGGAGCAGATACGGGGCGTGTTGGCTGTCCCGGTCTTCTCGGAGAATGGCCCGTGACTCCGTGAAGGATTCAATTTCCATTGCCCGTCCACCAATAATTATTTCCGTGAGTATTCCGGGACGATGATCCCGATCTGGTACACTCCCTGTGAATCCCCCCATCGATACGGGGGGAACGCCCCGGGGAACTTTTTTCGGCGGCATATGGTCGCATCATTCCCTTTGGGGCGTTCCTTCTTCGATGAGTGGTGAGTCATGGGAAGGATGGATTTCAGCCGGTTGGGAATTGAAAAGTCGTGGGTTTTCGCGTGAACGTTCCGAAAAATCTCCTGGCACATGGGTTTTTTTGAAATTTTTTCATTCTGTGAAAATTTACGAATGAAAAATTATTGATTGGATCTTTTTTGATTTCAAATTTCAGTCTCAAATTTGTAATGTTGTTTTTTTTTCAATTTTGAATTTGGTAATAATCTGCAGGTTCTGTACATTGCTGCACCAATCCAGATATTTTTAATTTTTAACATATTACGAATGAGAATTTTTTTTTAATAATTTCTCTTTTTCCAGATTTATCTCATAATGTTAAAAAATCAAATTAATTTGAAATTATTGATAGCAGATTCTGCTGGCGTGTATCTGAATTCTCAACTGGTATTCCATTCTCAATTTTTACACATTTTTTCAATTTTTATGCCGTATTTTCTCTGAATTTTGTCCTTGGTGAAAATTGTGGGTCTCCAATCTTTCATCAGTAAGTGAGTATTCCATTTTGACCTCAATCTTCTCCCAATTGCTGAAATTCGAATCATCACCATCGTTTCCTTCGTGCCAGCCTCTGGTTTCAGCACGCATTGTTCTTCCTGCCGGGTGACCGATCCAATTCTCTTCGTTGCATTGTTTTCCCGTCGATCGGAAGTTCCTGATTTGGTGCAGTAATCCAATTTCAGGATGGAACTGGGTTCTGGCCCCGCTGTTCAGGGTCAGATTATCTCTGTATTTCTTAAGCAAAACTTAATTATGAAATCAATTTTTTTTAAATTTATGAATGAAAAAATTGTGCGTGAAATAAATGGATATCCAATCTCTGAAGTAAATTTTTAAAAAAAAAAATTTTAAAAACGATACCCTCTTCCGAAATGATCCCCACGGGGTAATTTAATAATTCCCTGCATATTCTCACATTGGATTTGAAACATTTGCGATCACCACAATTCTTTTTTGTTTGCCCCGCTGACATACTCCGGGATTACCATGCCCCGGGTTCAGAAACGCAAATACGAAAAGATCGACGAGGCAGAGATCGATCTCGTCATCCAGTGCAATGACAGCCATGAATTCTATGAAAAATACCGCGAGGCATTCCCTACCCGGAAGAAAGGCATCGACAGTATCAGCAAGATCTGGAAACGGAGGAGCGAGTTCATCAAGAAGCAGCAGGGGACGCAGCCCGACCTGGAACCGGGTACCGTCTCAAACCAGGAACTGGTGGCACTGCTCTCTTCCCAGAACAAGATCCTGTCTGACATGTCCGGGCTCATGAAGGAACAGCTCAAAGTGAGTAAAGAGATCTTAACAAGTCTGCAGCGACCGGATGCAAAACCCGCATCCCCCCACACGCCCGAATCCAGACACGAACCGGCAAAGCACGAGCCGCCCAAGACACCGGATCAGAAAGAACCGGTGAAAAAATCTCATGACAAACCCCCGGCCGACATTATGATCGGATCGTAATACGGCCAGATACCAATCCGGTCTCTTTTTTTACCAGTAAGGGTCCGTGACAGAACTCCTGCGGTAAAACGATGGCACAATTTTTTTCAGGGAACGTGCGATCGTCTGGTATAATATTCTGCAATCTGGCGATACACCCAGAGGATCGCAAGTCCGATGATCAGGATCCCGAAGAAGAACCCGATGTAATCGCTGACAACATTCCACCGGATAATCTCGAAACATGCAGCGAAAACGGTCAGGATCACGGATATTCCCGCCACGAAATATATCCCGTTCATAATGAAAAGATGGATTGAACCCTCAAATCTTTTTTGGATGTTTCGGGCCCTTCAGGCTCTTCGCGATAATACTCCATACCGCACAACTTGAGCACCACATCACTGTCATAAAAATGAATTGTGCCCGGCCCCTCCCAGAATTCAGATCATCAATGCTTTTTTGAGTTCAGAGATCGAAATGAATGAGATACGGTCACGCTGATCTGGCAATCAGATTCGTGGTCTGATCAAAAAGAACCCCCGTAGTGTAGCGGTCAATCATGCCGGATTTTGGATCCGGCGACACCAGTCCGAATCTGGTCGGGGGTATACGGTTCAACCGGGCACTCTCTTCTTCTTTTAATATGTGTACACACCTGAATTTTACCTGGTGTCCATGATCGGGAGACATTCCGGTTTTAAAAACAGCAATCGGTGCCCGCGATAATGCCGGGTGTTGATTTCCGGGACATTCGGAAGAAAAGAGAGGGTATAATATTTGGAGTATGGGGCGGTTTTAAGCATCTGATATCTGGGCTCGGGGATAATACGTGCATCCGTTCCGGATCACGCCCCTTATCGCCCGTTCCCCTGAGATCCGGCTGAGCTTGGTACCGTTTCGTGAGGATCAGATGATGATCGTTGCCGCCTTCTTATCCTTCTCATCATCGAAATCCGTGATCACGACTTCTGTTGAGAGAACCAGCCCGGCAATCGAGCCGGCATTCTGGAGTCCGACCCGGACCACCTTGGCAGGATCGATCACGCCGTTCTCGATCATGTTCTGGTAGACTCCGGTCTTGGCATTATACCCGAAGTTCTTGTCATGGGAAGCCCTGATGCTGGCGATGACCTCGGCGCCTTCAACCCCGGCGTTCCGTGCGATCTGCCGGAGCGGTTCCTCCAGTGCCCGTTTCACAATGGATACGCCGATCTTCCGGTCATCGGAAAACTTCAGCGAATCCAGCGCCTCGATTGCCCTGAAGAGGGTGATGCCTCCCCCGGCAACCACGCCCTCTTCCACCGCTGCCTTGGTGGCATTGAGCGCGTCATCGATCCGCATCTTCTTCTCCTTCAGCTCGGTCTCGGTGGCCGCACCCACCTTGATGACCGCAACGCCGCCGCTCAGCCGGGCAAGCCGCTTCTTCAGGTCTTCTTTTTTGTATTCCGAGTCCGCGATGTTGATCTGGGACTGGATGAGGTTCATCCGCTCGTCAACAGCCTTACGGTCCCCTTTTCCTCCGACAATGAGGGTCTTCTCCCCGTCAATCCTGACGGTATGGGCAGATCCGAAGACCTGTTTGGAGGCATTCTCCAGTTTCGTGCCCCGCTCTTCTGCGATCACCGTTGCACCGGTCAGGACCGCGATGTCGTCAAGGAGCGCCTTCTTCTCGTCACCAAAGCCGGGGGCCTTGACTGCACAGACCTTGAGGGTGCCACGGATCACGTTCAGGATCAGCGCCGCCTGCGCCTCCCCGTCAACATCTTCGGCAATGATCACGAGCGGTTTTCCTTCCTGGGCAACCAGTTCAAGGACCGGGACGATCTGTTTGATGGACGAGATCCGCTTGTCGGTGACAAGGATATAGGGGTCCTCGTATTCACAGACCATCTTCTCGTTGTCGGTGACTATGTACGGCGAGATATAGCCCCGGTCGAACTGCATCCCTCTGACCACGTCGAGACTGGTATCCAGGCTTTTTGCATCCTCGACACTGATCAGCCCGCCGTACCCGACCTTCTCCATGGCATCCGAGATCAGCTGCCCGATCTCTTCGTCATTGTTTGCCGATATCGTGGCAACCTGGACGATCTTCTCCCGGTCCTTGACCGGCGTACTCAGGGAGCCGATGTGTGCAACCACCGCGCCGACCGAGGCATCGATCCCGCGTTTGATCTCGATGGGATTTGCGCCTGACGTGATGTTCTTCAATCCCTCCGTGATGATCGCCTGTGCAAGGAGCGTTGCGGTCGTGGTGCCATCACCGGTCTTGTCCTGCGTCTTCTGCGCCACTTCCTTGACGAGTTTCGCGCCCATGTTCTCGAACTTGTCATGGAGCGCGATCTCCCTGGCAATGGTGACGCCGTCATTGGTCACGATGGGACTCGAGACCTTGTCGATGACCACATACCTGCCTTTGGGCCCAAGCGTGATTTTGACGGTGTCTGCCACCTTGTTCACGCAGGTTAAGAGCGCCTTTCGCGCCTCTTCGTCAAACATCAGCTGTTTTGATGATGCCATATCGTTCTCACCTCACTCAATTTTTGCCAGTACGTCCTTGAAGGGGACTACAACGTAATCCTCGTTCTCGATCTCAACCTTGTCGGCACTGTAGCCGCCATAAATCACATGATCGCCGGCTTTTAACGGAAGGGCCTTGCCGTCATCGCGGGTTCCCACGGATACGACCGTTCCCTCCTTCTTCTTCTCCTGGGCGGTCTCTGGAATATAGATCCCGCTCTTGGTCTTCTCTTCTGCCTGTGCCGGCCTGATCAGCACGCGTTCTCCAACGGGAATGATTGCCATAGTGGGTTGATTCCTCCGTTTTATGGTTGATTTGTACTATGAATTTCCCGGAAAAATATTTAAATTTTTTCAAAATTGTTGATTTTGTTTCAACATTATGCAATAATTTTAAAACAAATCGATACCATATTACTATTGTTGGTTGTGTCCGGCATGCAGCGACAGATTATCCTCAGGCAGATCGAACGCCCCTCCACGATCCAGAAAGATGACGATCTTTACTGGTTCTGTGACAGCCTTGGTGTTGACAATGGAAGGGACGTCAACCATATCGCGACGAAAGTCATCCTGTCGCTCCTGGGAAACCTGCCGGGTACCCGTGGGATCCCGGTGGAACAGATCGCAGAAGAGCTCGTGGTTTCCAGTCCAAGGGTGAACCACCATATCCGCAACCTCATCGAGACCGGGCTCGTGTACCGGCACAATCAGAAGATCTATATCCGGGGGAGCAGCCTCCGCTCCATGGTACAGGAGATCCGGAAGGATACGCTCCGGATCCTTGACGATCTTGAAGAGGCAGCAGCGGAGATTGACGAGGCATACGGCATCACGAACCGGTAATCTGCGAATCAGTTCGGTAAGTCCGCCGATGTACCCGATCCATCATACGATTGTGAAGAAGATTACCCCTGGAAGGAGGGATGAACTATGGGTATGGAAATCCTTTACACCAAAGTCCATGAGATCTTCCGAAGGCTTTTAGAGAATATCCAGGATGTCATCATCATCGGGATCTGTATCGTTCTTTTCCTGCTGATGATCAAAGCGATTATCGGGCTTTTGTTCGCCCTTATCCAGCCCTTTGATTTCCGGATCATTGCGGCTGAATTGATCTATGTGCTCGTCCTGATCGAGATCTACCGCCTGCTCATCATCTACCTGCGTGAACACCGGATCGCGGTTGACATCATGATAGAGGTGGGTATCGTCTCAGCTCTGCGGGAGATCATCCTGCATGGCGTCCTTGAGATTGATCCGCTGAAGATCATCGCAGTCTCCTTCCTGTTCGTTACGCTCCTGCTTTTACTCCGGTATGGCGCTGTCAGGAAAGAGGAGACGGAGACTGATGCACGGGACGGGATCGTCACCGAGATGCGAAAGACTGTTGACAAGTACCGGCGGCACCTGTTATAGGGGCCAGCTCCTCGTTCACTTCCTTTTTAGACCCATAATGCAGGTCAGACGTGAGCGATGAAACCGGGAATGTACCTGCGTCACTGTTCCGGTAAGGAAAGGCGACCGTTACGATTCCCTGGATCTTTTCTGGACAAGCGTGACCCCGTTTGGAATGAATCCTGCCGGGGGTTATTGCCGGGTTTGAAACGCTGATAAAAAAAGGTTGTGATGTGGAAGAAGAGTTACTTCAAGTCTATCTTCCGTGGTCTCACTTCAGGCTTGGGTTCTTTCTTGGGTACTTTGAGTTCCAAGACACCTTCCTTCATCTTCCCCTCGGCTTTTGCCGGGTCAACCTCTTCCGGGAATGAGATTGCACGTTCGAATGCAGAGTAGGCTCGCTCCCGGTGGAGAAAGTTCTGCTTTTTGTCTTCCTTCTCTACCTCTTTCTTTGCCCGGATACTCAGGCCGTCCCGGTTGATCTGGACGTCCACATTGTCCTTGGTGAAGCCGGGGAGCTCGACATGTATCTTGTAGTGATCCCCCTCATCGATGAAATCGAGAGGGGCATACCGGACTGGAAGCACGCCGAGTTCCTGCATCCGCATCTCCATCGGGAAATACGGTCGCATCATGAGATCGAAGGAGCGACGGAAGTCATCGAAGATTGAGTCGAAGTCGCGTTCGATCAGGCTTGGCATCCTCCGGGTTGTCAGCGATGAACCCGGAGTGACTGGAACTACGTCAGTGGTTTTTCTCTCAGGTTTCTCTCGGTCCATAGGTATTCCTCCTATGTCTAACTTTAAGTTAGTCACATATTATTAATAAACATTGCGTTCATTGCAATGCTCCCATACTTTTATTGAGCTCTCTCCCTTGAATCCTGCCAGAAAGGTAAGAATGAGTGACCATGACTGCAGGTTCTCCTCTCCAGCTTGAATATTCCCACCTCTATTCCGCCGGGATGGTGCAGGGGCGCTGCAATCCGGAAGTCCGTACAACCGTGCGTCCCGGTCCCGGATTGTAAAAGATCCTACCGGATTTCCAAAAATCTGGTCGGGGGTATGCATACCCATTCACTGTCTATTTATAGCACCGGAAGAGAGATTCTGTGTATGACGGAAGGGATCGGGTTTCGTATCCGGATATATTTCGCAATTCTTGCAAGTGTTGTGGTCTGCGGGACCCTCGGGCTTGTCCTTTTTGAAGATCTCCCCCCGTTCGATGCGTTTTATTTTGTGATCGTGACGATTGCCACCGTGGGATTTGGTGACATCTCCCCCCAGACGATCCCCGGGAAACTGATCACGCTTGTCATCATCCTGGCCGGTGTCGGGTGTTTTGTTGCGGTTGCGGCAACGCTCGTTGAATCCTTTATTGAACGGCGCGAACGCACCGAGCGCCTGCGCAAGATCAATATGTTGATCGGGGTCTTTTATTCCGAGGTCGGCACGGCCCTGCTCCGGAAATTCTCCGCGGTCGACCCGGCCTGCAGCCATATCTGCAATGCGCTGATTGTATCCGGTTCATGGACGGATCGGGATTTTCTCCAGGCCGAAGCGATCCTTGAAGAGTATACCCCGGCGATCCACAGCCGGGATCTCGATCTGCCGGAACTCAACCGGTTCTTATCGCAGAACAAATCGATCATGCTCACCCTGCTGGAGAATCCGTACCTGTTCGAGTATGACACCTTCACGGAACTGATGCAGGCACTCTTCCATACAACCGAGGAACTCCGGGCCCGGGAAACGTTAGCGAATCTTCCTGATACGGATTATGCGCATTTATCCGGGGATATGAACCGGGTTTACGGGCTGCTCATGCGCGGATGGCTGAGTTATATGCAGCACCTGAAGAACAACTTCCCGTACCTGTTCTCGCTTGCCATGCGGACCAACCCGTTCGATGCCAAGGCCTCGCCGGTTGTACGGTGAGGGGGATTGGGGAATTTTTTTTGAGAGAGGTTGGGCCGGTTTTTTTTTGAAAAACTCCGGTCCGGCAAAATCTGCGGGTTTTTTTTGCCATCGTATCCTCTCATTACCAAACTTTCCATGATCCCCATCTCGCACCCTCATCGGTATTACCCCTAAACCCCCCGTACGGGAACATCTCTCCCAACGTTCCCCTTCTCCGTCGGAGACCCGGGTATCGGAGCCCCTGCCCGGAACCAATTATATGCAAAAATGAGGGAATTTCAGTTCAAATTTTCCAGAAATCCTCAAAATGGCCCTCATTTTGCCTTAAATGCAAGATATTGCCTTGAAAATGATCCTTAATGGAACCTTTTGGATGGCCGATCTCGTGATGGATCGACCAATATTCCTAGCAAATGAAAAGAACCCCTGTTTTCCGGATCGATTTTAGGGCTCCCGAAGTTGCGGGTCACCAGACCCGTGACGGGTATGATCCCCGTGACGGGTTTTTTGTGGACGCCCGGATCTGCACTACTATAGAGGGGGATTCCGGGGCGGGAGAATACCCCGGATACTGTCGGTGATCCGCCGAAAATAGGAATGAGATCTCTGACGCTCTCGTGGGGGCTCATCCTCATAGTCCTGATAAACCATTCGGACTTCGCCCCTGCCGTGTGGGCACCCCCCGGTGTGCGATTCCTCTGAAGTACAGGAATAATTATTTCGATACGATTGGATGTGGTGATCAGTTTTTCTGTGAAGGCATCGCATTGCGCCCCGTCCCCCATTGGGGGACTGGTGGCGCAAGTGGGGGAGAAGATTTGGAAAAAAAAATTTCTGATCCAACATTTTTCAAATCCACCCGCCCGGAAAAATTTCCGGTTAACGCAATCATTTCTGCCCGGAAAAAAATTCCAACGCGAAAAAAAAAGAAAAAATTTCTGCTTGGTTCGTCCACATCAGCGGCACGGATCCGGTTGGCCCGGTTAATGCCGGATTCGCTCCCAAAAAATTCCCGGAAAAAAATCTGCTAAAAATTCTCCGGAATTAAAAAAGGTTTCAAAAAAATTCCAGCGCGAAGTCGTGGTGTTGCCGCTCTTTGGATTTCCGAGGGTTAATCGAACTCCCGGGCCAGCGGCTGGATCTGTTCTTTCAACAGGGGAAGTTCTTCCCGGATGCTTGTCCAGAGCAGGTGCCAGTCAACACGGAAATACCGGTGCGTGATGATGTCACGCATGCCGGCGATACCGCTCCAGTCGATATCCGGGTGCCGGGCAATAAGTTCCCGCGGAATGTGTTTGGATGCTTCACCAATGATCTGGATATTGCGGAGGATCGCATCTTTGGTCAGTTCATCCTTCATGAGCTGCTCGTACGTCCTGTCCCTTGTGTAATTCTCGATCTTCTCGATTGATTCGATGATATCAAAAAGAAGGAGCCGGGCAGGGCGTTTTTCAGACATAGATCGCCTCACGAAGAACCTGATCGCGGATAAGCGGATGAAGTCCGTCAGGCGTGACGAGATCAACGGGAAGTCCGAGACCTTCGGCTATCCGGTTCCTGAGGTGGACAAACGCCATCATGCCGATGGGACGATCGAACTCCACAACCAAATCCACATCGCTCGTTGTGGTCTGCCGGCCTGAAGAATAGGACCCGAAGATACCGATCTTCTTGACATGATACTGCCCGCTCAGTTCAGCCATCATGTCGCGCAACTGGATCGAGATCTCGCGTTTATCCCGCATTGTCTTATCGGAAATATTGGCAGTCCTGATATATGAGGAATGTGCAAAAAACTGACAAGGCCCGGGGAACATGAGGGCTCACTTCTTCCGGAGGGGGAAGGGCCCGGTCTTTTCCGGACCGGAAATTTCCGCGAAAAAAAATCAGAAAAAAATACCAGCCCGGTCCCACAAAAAAATTACAGCAGCACCGCCAGCATGTTCTCGTCCGCCACCACGCCCGTGATCGCGGGCAACGGTGCCGGAGCCCGGGTCTTCATCGCCCGGTTCATTCTCCGGAGCTGCTTCCTGGTGAATTGCATCTCTTCAGTTGTAAGACCGTTGAGCGGTTCCGTTACGGAATACCGGAGCGGGGTTGTTGCAATGTTGAACGCCGCGTTCACATCCGCGTGGGCCACGTACCCGCAGTGCGGGCACTCGAAATGTTTCCGCGACCGGCGCCCGAAGTGGCCGCACCGGCTGCACCGCTTGGACGTGTACGCCGGGTTCACGTAGATCACCTCAATCCCGCGATCGTGCGCCTTCTTCTCCACGAGCCGCTGGAGGCTGAAGAACGATCCGTTCTCGAACGAGAACGTGAACGGGTTGGAAGCAGTACGGGGGCGCGAATACCGGGCCGAGAAGAGACGTTCGAATTTGATGCCGGTACCCATATGTTCTGCAAACGATACGATCTGCCGGCAGATCGCGTGCAGGGCGGATTTGAACTCTTTCTGTTCGCGGGTCTTGGTCTTTTTCAGTTTCCAGAGTTTTCCTTCCCTGAATAATTTCGTGCAGTTTTTGATCGAATGCGCGTGAAGATGGTGGATGTTCTTTCCCAGTTTCAGTACTTTTCCGCTCTCCGGGTCGGCGGCAACGGCCACATGGCCGGTCGTGTTCAAGTCAACGCCGATCCAGCGGGTTGTCAGGATTATGGACGGATGAAATCTGATCACCTGT
>Ga0116171_10002817_pt1 | contig 16337 bp, 13 predicted proteins | sample AD_JPNHW2_MetaG_FD_89798 | JGI IMG/M metagenome (GOLD analysis project Ga0116171, IMG submission 89798) | Active sludge microbial communities of municipal wastewater-treating anaerobic digesters from Japan - AD_JPNHW2_MetaG | ecosystem: Engineered > Bioreactor > Anaerobic > Digestate | place... | reverse complement strand
TCCTCGGCGTTGACAGAAATCGCGCGGGCTTTGAGCCTTAATGACACATTCACCCCGCCTGTCAGGATCACCAGCGACAGGAACAGCAGCTCTCTGCCAGGCTCAGCTCCATGATTAAAGAAAATTAAATAAACCAGCTCAGCAAGAATCACCAGCCCGTTACATACCATCAACGTCGTGCCGGAGCGCTTGATACGCTCCACGGTAAGCTCGGCCTGGTCGCGCCGCAGATGCGCGGTCTCACGCGGCAGCCGCAGAACGCCCGCGCTCAGGTACACCAGCGGGAAAAAGCACAGGACGTACGGGACGGCGATGTACATCTGATACATGCCGCGGTTGGCAACGAAACCCGCTCCAATCTGCAAGGCAATCATCACAGGGATGAGCGCCCAGGCGAGCGTCCGAAAGCGCTTGTAGTCCGCGGCATCCACCCCAAAATAGAAATAGCTGCCTTTGTATTCAGCGCTTCGTTTCTCGCGGCCTTTTTCGTCGACCGTGGTCACGAGTTCGAAATCTTTGGTAAATCGTCTCACTTGCGCTCCATTGCGTTCGTATTACTCGCGGAACTAATCCGCATTAAAGTTCTCCAACTGGCTCCAAAGCAGGTTTTCACTGGAGGCCAACCCGGGGCGGCTCACCCACAGGCTGAGGTGCGGCAGCAGCGCGGCAGCCGGGTAGGCAGGCGCCAGCCCATCGCCCTGCTGCGCGTCCGCGCAGGCGGCCTCGAAAGCCGGGTCGGAAAAGCCCGCCAGGTTGGTTCCCACCCAAAAGTTCGCCTCCGAGGGGACTGCTTTGGCGCGGTACAGGCTGCAAAGCGGCTCGGAGCCTGTCTGCCAGGAGACAAGCGCCAAATCAAACTTGCGCCCGAAGAGCACGCCCTCTGGGCCCGGTTGGTAAAGCTCCTCCAGCGGCAGCGCCCGCCATTCCACCCCCACGCCGCAGGCGCCCAGTTTCTGCACGATCAGGGCGGCAGCTTTTTGGTGCAGCCATCTCTGACCGGTGGTGAGCCTGAGGCTGAGCGGGGTGCCCTCACTCACGCCCGGTACGCCTTGCGCCGCGCGCGGCGTAGCAGGGTCCGCGTCCAGGTCTTTCCAGCCGACTTCGTCCAGCAGCGCGGCGGGGTCCGCTTCCACAGCCGGCAGCTGCAGGCGCGTCAGGTCGCTGCCCTCCGGCAGCCAATCCGCCAACACCTGTTCGGCCAGGGCTTGCGGGTCCAGGCAGGCCAGCAGCGCGGTGCGCGTGCGCGCGTCGGAGAAGAAATCCGGCCGGTCGTCCGACCAATAAGCGTAGCCGTCGTCGTAACTGGCGGGCTGGATGCCAAACACGAGCTGTTCCACCGGCGCCCAATCCTCCCAGTGCAGGTCGGCGGTGGCGGCAAGCGCGTTGAGCCGCTCTTTGGGCAGGGCCTCCAGGTGATAGGACTTATCGAGCACGTCGCACGTGCCGTTGGCAAGCCCCGCAAGCGCTTCTTCGCGGTCGGGGATGAACCGGAAAATCAGCTGGTCAAAGGCAGCCTGGCTTTCCGTCCTGCCAAAGTAATGCGGATTGCGCTCAAGCGCGAGGCTCCGGCTGCTGTCCCAATGAACCAGACGGTAGGCGCCCCAGCCCAAAGGCTCGCGCGCGGCCTGCGGATCCTGGGCCAGCGCCGCCGGGTCCGCGCTGGCAAGTTGGTGCGCGGGCAGCGGCAGCCAGAAGAACGGCGCAAGCTCTCGCGGGGAGAAGCCGGGTACGCCCTGCCAAATTACTGTGTGCTCGTTTTCCGCGATAAAAGAATCAGTGCGGTCCAGAGCCCAGGCTCCCGCGGGCAGGGCTGCGGCTTTGGCAAGCTGGTAAGACAATACGGCGTCCCCGGCAGTGAGCGGCTCGCCGTCTGACCAAAGCGCGTCCGGCCGCAGATTGAACTCCACGCGGGTCAGATCCATCTGGAATTCACCGCTCTCCCAGGTCACGGCGCAGGTGCTGTTCCCGCAGCCGGCGGGCCGAGCGAAAATACCCGCCTTGAACACGCTCAGTTCGCCGTACGCGTCCACCACCATGTCGCCGGGCTGTACTGCAGTCGGAACAAGGCTGATGCCGCCGTTTTCAATGCTGGGATAGGCGCTCAGGATGGATTCCGAATAAGCCCCATCGGCGCCCGGTTCAAACGGGCCGTCATAAAGCGCCGCGAAAATGCTTGCTTTCGCGCTGCCCGAATGTCCGTCGTAACGATACAGGCCCACGGGTTCCTCTGCCAGGCAAACCGTCAGCACCTTTGGCGGCACAGCCGTCGCGGTAGGCGTCGGGGGCAGCGGCGTAGGGGGTGTTTGCTGTGTGGAAGTTGCCGCCGGTGTCTTTCCGCAGCCAGCCGCCAGGCCTAAAATCAACAACGCGAGCAGAGCTTTCGCCCCAAAGCCCGCAGACGCGCGTTCAGTCAAAGGTTTCAAAATCAATCTCCTCGTCTTCAGCCTGCACCAGTTTCCCGCCAAAGCGCAGGCGCAGGTAAGAGTCGTAACGGCGCGGGTCAATCCGGCCGCTTTCCGCCGCGCTGCGCACGGCGCAGCCGGGTTCGCGGCTGTGGGTGCAGTCGTTGAATTGACATTCAGGCACCAGCGGGGCAATCTCGCGGAAATAAGCGTCCAGTTCCTCGCCCTGGACATCCCACAGCGCCAGGGTGCGCAGCCCCGGGACGTCTGCCAGGTAACCGCCCCCGTCCAACGGAAATAGCTGCTTGACCTGGGTGGTATGCATGCCTTTCCCTTGCAGGCCGCGGCTGACGGAGCCCACCTGCAGCGCCAGGCCGGGCTGCACGCTGTTGAGCAGGCTGGTTTTCCCTACGCCCGAAGGACCCGCCAGGGAATTGAGCTTGCCCTGCAGGCGGCTTTTCAGTTCAGGGATGCCTTCACCGGTCAGAGTGGATGTGTAAATCAGGTCGTAGCCGATGCGGCGATAGACCTCAAAGAGCTCCCGGGCTCGTTCGGGCGGCACCAGGTCGAGCTTATTGGCTACGACCACTGCCGGGATTTTCTGTTTTTCTGATACGACCAAAAAGCGGTCCAGCATGCGCAGGCTCGGGTCCGGCTGCGCGCAGGCAAACACCAGCACCACCTGGTCGGGGTTCGCCAGCAGGATTTGCTGATACTCGTAATTTACGCCGGAAAGCCGGCGCGAGAGCACAGATTTGCGCGGAAGCACCTGCGCGATGCTGCCGCTGCCGTCCGCGTGGATTTCAATCAGCACCTGGTCCCCGACGGCTACCAAATCCCCCTCCGCGCGCCCGCGCCGCAGCCTGCCGCGCACGCGGCAGAGCACATCGCTCTCAGCGGTGCGCACGCTCATGAAGCCAGCCTGAGAACGGATCACCAGCCCTTGCAGCAGGTTCGTGGCATTCCTGGATGGGGTCTGGTCAGACGCCATACGCTTGGTTACGGCTCCGGGGTTTCGGTGGCAGGGATATACGGGGATTCTTCCCAGGGCATGGTGCCGCCGGCATTGGTGTAATTGGAGAAGTACAACTGCACAACGCGGCGGAAAAGCGGCGCCGCCATGTCCGAGCCCTCGCCCGCGTTCTCGAGGATAATCGCCACCGCGATATCCGGGCGGTTGGGGTCCTCGTTGAAGGTATAGCCCGCGAACCAGGCGTGCGAGTCTCCGGCCGGGTTCTCGGCGGTGCCGGTCTTTCCGGCGATATTCACGCTGAGCCCGCGGAACTGATAAGTCGCCGTCCCGCGCGTATTGCGCACCACCATTACCATGGCTTCCTGGATGGCCTTCAAGTTCTCCGCGGTCACCGGCAGTTGGCCGTTAACCACCGGCGCGAATTCGTACACCGAGTCGGTTCCATCAACCGGTACAATCTTTTCCACCACGGTCGGCTTGTAAAGCGTACCGCCGTTGCCGACGGCAGCCACAAACGCGGCGACCTGCAAGGGGCTGACCTGCAGCGTGCCCTGCCCGATTGCCAGCTGTACGTTGGCGGATACAGAATCGGGCTGCTCCAATCTGCCCTCAAATTCCGGTATCTCGATGCCGGTTTTCTTGCCAAGCCCAAAGCCCGCGGCCACGTCCGCGATAGCGCTTTCGTAGCCGTCATTCCAGAGCGTCAATCCGATGTGCCAGAACCAGGGGTTGCAGGAGCGCATCAAGCCCTCTTTCAGGCTGAGCAAGCCCGAAGCTCCAAAGCCGCGTTCATAGGTCCAGTCGTAGAGCACGGTACCTGCCAGTTCCGTCCACTTGTCATCACAGTAATACGGATAGTCAGGGGTAAAGACGCCTGTCTCCAGCCCCGCGGCCATCGTGATAATCTTGAACACAGACCCGAGTGGGTATACCCCCTGGGAAGCGCGGTTATATAAAGGAAGCTTGGCATCTGTGAGCACATCATTGAGCGCCATGCTGTTGTAGTTCACTGGCTCGAACAGATTAGGGTTAAAGCCGGGGTTGGACACCATGGAAAGCACTTTGCCGGTATCCCGCTCCACCACCACAATAGCGCCAAGGTTGTCGCCCAACGAACGCTGCAGGTAGTACTGCAGGGTGCTGTCGATGGTGGTGTAAATCGACGCGGCTGGTTTGGGCTCGGCTGAAGCGAGCTTGGTTACCACTTGCCCCTGGGGGTCTTTGACGTAGAGTGACGCGCCGTGCGTGCCAGCCAGGTAGGGTTCGCCCCAGGCCTCCAGCCCGCTGGCGCCGATTTTTTCATCCCCGCGGTATCCGAGACGTTGGTACTTTTCCAGCTCTTCCGCTGAAATGGAAAGGACATAGCCGATGACGTGTGGAGCGATGCCGCCGTCGTAATAGTAGCGTGAACGGAATGAGCTTAGAATCAAGCCCGGGTAGGAAGAAAGCTTTTCTTCATACTTTTGCGCTGTAACAGCAGATACATCTCCAATAGCCACATACCAATCCGGTCCTGCGTATTGGTATTTTTTATAGATGGAGTCTGAACTGACATCCAGAATATTGGCAAGCAAGCTGAGCATGCTGGCTTCTTTTTCCGGGTCAATCTGCCCGGGGATAACCCCCAGCGCGACCGCGTCGTCCTGGGCGACCAGAGGATACCCGTAAATATCGTAAAGGTTTCCGCGGGCCGGGATTTCATAGGTCAGTTCCAGTTTGTTCCCGCCGGCAAGTTCAGGCAAAATCATGCTGACGTCCCACTGGACCTGCCAGGCGCCATCCTCCAGGGTCAGGTTCATAATCGTACCACGCTCAATCGTCCCCAGCAGCGTGGTGGTGTAGCTGACGTCGTAGGCTACCTGGGCCGTGGAAGGGCGCACCATGGCAGAAAGAATGTTGTAATTCATCTCCTGCATTGTCATCGCAACGGCAGCGTTTTTGTGCTGCGTCGTAAAGTCCTCCAGCGTAAGCGCGTCGCGGGTCAGTTTGCTCAAGCGGCCGTACATGCCCTCGTAATCCTCGGATTTCCAGGCTTCCAGATAAGCCTTGGCCTCACTTTCCACGTCCGGGGCCTGGGTAAGCGCCAGCACAGGCGTGGGCAGTCCGGATACCGGCGTGGGAGTTGATGTACCGGATGCAGGCAATTTCGCGCAGGCACCCAGTAAGAGCGTAAATACCAGAAACAGCAGAAGTGTTCTTTTCATTTCCATATCAGACCGCATCCCGATTATCCGCATCGCAGCGGGCGAGGATGCCGGGGAACACCTCGCATTGAATGTCCAGGTGCCGCTGGCAGAGAGCGGGAATATCCGCTTCTATCCGCAGCCCCGCCCGCCTGAGTAGGCACAGCAAGTGGCATAAGGGCAAGCCCATCACGTTCGCGTAACAGCCGTCCAGGCTTTCCACCGGGTGAAAAACTTTATGTTGGATGGCGTATCCACCGGCTTTGTCGCGATAGTCGCCGCTGGCGATATAAGCGTCCATCTCCGCGCGGGTGTAGGGGCGCATGCGTACGCTTGTTTCACAGCAATCCGCCAGCGCCCGGCCGTCTCCGCGCAAGCACAGAGCTGTATATACGTTGTGCGTTTTTTCGCGCAGTTCCGTCAGCATGCGTTCAGCTTCGCGCGCGTCGGCCGGCTTTCCGAATATGCTGCCGTTGTGCGCGACAATCGTATCCGCGGAAAGCACCAGCGCGTGCGCCCGCACCACTTCGTTTTTTTCCCGCGCCAGCCGCTGCACATACATCCCCGGGGTTTCACCATCCCGGATGTTTTCGTCAATGCCAGCAGCCTGGCAGGTATACTGAAGCCCAAACAGACCCAGGAGTTCTCTGCGCCGCGGAGATGCTGACGCCAGAACTAATTTTAATTCTTTCATAGCGAAAAAGATTCTAACATAGATAGCCGGGGAGTATTCCGCTCATTCGGGCTGCGCGAAGGCATGGCTTTCGCCCGAGAGCGCGGATTTTATTCCTCGTGCCGTATCGTAAAGGCGTCAAAATCGTGCGCGAGCTTGGTGTTGGGGAAAACCGCGCTGGCTTCGGCCAGGATTTCTTCATCGCTGTAGCGCCGGGAGACGTGCGTGAGAATCAGCTGCCCCACCCCGCCCTGTTTTGCCAGTTCCGCCACGGCGCCAGCGGTGGTGTGCCCGAATTCCTGCGCCATCGCGGCTTCTTCCTGCAGGTAGGTCGCTTCAATCACCAGCGCATCTGCGCCCCGAACCTGCTCCCGAAGCTTTTCCGGCTTGCCCACATCCCCGACCACCACAAGGCTCGTGCCGGCTTTTTCCTCGCCCAGCACCTGGTCGGGTTCGATTACCCTGCCGTCGGGTAAAGTGATGGATTTGTCTGCCACCAAATCTTTGCGCCAGGGCCCGGGCGCGATGCCGAGCGCTTCAGCCTTTTCCGGCAGGAAGGGTCGGCGCGGAAATTCCTCAAAACGGAAGCCCAGGGAGGACGAACCGCGGTGTTCCACCTGGAAAGCGTGCAGCGTGAAGTCTTCGGTCTCAAAAATCAAGCCGGGCTTGATATCCAAAAGCCGGATGGGCATGGGGGTTTGCGCCCCGCGCAGCACCACGCCGTTGATCAGGTCGTCCACGCGTTCCATGGTGTGCCGGCTGCCATAGATGTTGATTTCCTCGATGGCTTCCCAACGCATGAATGTGGAAATGAGCCCGGCCAGCCCCAGGATATGGTCCAGATGCCCGTGTGTGAGCAGAATGTGGTTCAGGCGTTTAAAACCGATGCCGGATTTCAGGATTTGGCGTTGGGTGCCTTCCCCGCAGTCAATCATAAAGCGGTGTTCGCCGTGCTTGACGACCAACGAAGAAAGCCCTCTTTTAATAGAGGGAGCGGAAGCGGAGGTGCCGAGAAAGACAAGCTCGAACAAGGGTTACTTGGTTTCCTGTCAGCTTCTGACTTACTTCCCGCCGCCCGAAATCTGACGCAGCAGCCCCAACGCGCCCAGGCCCACCTGCAGCGCCTGGGAAGCGCTCACCGGGGAGCTTTTCCCCGCGGCCTCCGACTGCCTGATCAGAATTCTGGCTGCCCCATACCCCAATAAGGCGCCTAAGGCTGTACCGACGATCAAGGTAATTGTTTTTGTCGAGGTTTTCATCTTACTTTTCCTTTGGTAAGGCGCGAACGCACTCCAGCGATGATTTGGTGAATTTCGGCTGATTTTTGCCCGATGCTCAGCAACGGCGCGGCCACCGCGCGGCTGCCGTTTTGCACCGACGCGTTAATGGAACGAAAGACCCGCAGCACTTCTCCGCCCGCCTCCGGCAGCTTCGCCAGGGCTTTGGCAGCGCCGCTGATCAGAGCTGCCAGAACCAGCAGCAAAATCAGAAAAATCAGCATGAGCGGGAGCGCGATAGCCACCAGCGCCGCAGCAGCCATGCCTTCCGTGCTGCTGCCCAGCTCACCTGCAGAAATGAGGAGCAGGGCAAAGCCGGCGGTGAGCAAGCCGCAGACTACGAACAGGGGGAACAGGATTTGCCAGAAGCGTTCCTTTTTGTGAATCCTTTCTGGCGCGCGGGGTTCGAGGGCGGACTGGGCGGTTTCCTTCATGGGGATATTGTAGCATGAGAACGTATGGAATTGCGCTCGCCGTGTACGCATCAGGAGATTTATATTTCGCCTTGACACGGGCCTGGTAAGCACCCGGAAGTGGAAAAGCGCATTTTTGAAAAATAATGTATAATCTTCTTACAAAACATGAATTGCCCGTGAGTTCTGCGCGAGCTTGCTCATGGAGATCATGGCTTTAAGACCAGACGCCTGCGCGCCGGTCTTGCCTGGATAGTAAACCGCCGGAAAATCCGGCTTATAAATTGGTACAAAATGCGCATTGATTGGCTTGGAAACAACAAAATGATGCGGGGTTCGTGTGAACGATTTCAGCCTCCCCCGGGCAGGCTGCCCGCGGAACGAACGCACCTTTAACGCTGCTAAAGCCGGACGTGTTCATACGAGAAAACGTACCAAAATATAATCTTAGCCTGAACGACAGCGCCGCGCCCAACCCCGGGCAGAGCGTGTGATTCCGGATAAGTTGCTGTCCTCAAAGCCGTGGCCTCCCCCAGACCATGGCTTTGTGGGATTAAATGGAAAAGGTAATTACCGCAATCGAAGCCCAAAAGCGCAACCGTCAGCGCGTGAATATCAGCCTGGACGGTGAATTTGCTTTCTCGCTCGACCGTCTGACTGCCGCCTGGCTGCTGCCAGGCCGCCAGCTTTCGGCAGAGGAAATTACGCGGCTTCAGGAGCAGGACGAGGCGGAAAGCGCGCACACCCGGGCGCTGCACTTCCTCAGCTTCCGTTCCCGTTCCGCGGAAGAAATGCGGGATTATCTGAAGCGCAAAGGCTGCGATCCCGAGCTTGCCGCCGGCGTGCTCGCCCGCCTGGAGGAAGAAGGCTATCTGGACGATGCCCGCTTCTGCCGGGAATGGGTCGAGAACCGCAGCGCTTTCCGTCCGCGCGGCGTCAGCCTGATTAAGGTGGAACTGCGCCGCAAAGGAATCCCCAACGAGACCATCGACTCTGCGCTCGCGCAGGCTGATTTGCAGGAAAGCGAACTGGCATTGAAGGCTGCCCGGCGCATTGTCGGGCGCTACGCCGCGCTCCCGCAGGAAACCTTTCGCCTCAGGCTGGGCGCGTACTTACGGCGCCGGGGGTTCTCCTACGCGGTCGCATCTTCCGTGCTCAACCGCTTATGGAAAGAATCGCAAAACTCCGCGCATGGGCAGGACCTAAGTTAAGAATATGGAGTATTGGAAAAAATGGAACACCTAAATCTTTACGCACAGGGACCGGTTTTTCGGGACCCGCAAGGAATTCTCTTCCTGGTGCTTGCTCTCGCGCTCGGATTCGCGCTTGGTTTCGTGCTGTTCTCCGCGCTGCGCAAGCAAAAAGAGGAAAAATTGCATCAAACTGCCAAGGACATCCTCACGGCAGCCGAAGAGCGCGCCAAGCAAACCGAATTGGATGCCAAAGACTCAGCCCTCAAAATCATCCGGGATGCCGAAGTCGATTTGCAGCACCGCCGAAGCGAGCTAAGCAAAGAAGACGACCGCCTGGTCAAGCGCCGCGAAGAACTGGACCACCGCTTTGACCAGATGCAGCAGCGCGAAGCCGCCCTGAACAAACGCCAGAGCACCATGGACCGCCGCGCGAATGAAATTGAGGGGTTGGCCGCCCAGCGCATGGAAGAACTGCAGCGCGTCTCGCAGATGTCCATCGATGAAGCCCGGGCTCTGCTGCTCGAGGAAGTCACGCAGACATCGCGCGGGGATATGATGCGCATCATCCGCCAATATGAAACCGAAGCGCGCGAAATGGGGCAGGAAAAAGCCCGTGAACTCATCGCCGATGCCATCCAGCGCGTCGCCTCGGACCGCGTCGCGGAAGTGACCACCTCTCTGGTGACGCTCCCCAATGAAGAGATGAAGGGGCGCATCGTCGGCCGGAACGGGCGCAATATCCGCTCCTTTGAACAAGCGGCCGGCGTGGACGTGATTGTAGACGACACCCCCGAAGCCGTAACCATCTCCTGCTTCGATTCGGTGCGCAGGGAAATTGCCAAACGCACGCTCAGCCGCCTGGTGGTGGACGGGCGCATTCATCCGGCTTACATCGAAAAAATCCTGAACGAAGAACGCCAGAAGATGGACGAAGACATCCTGAAAGCAGGCAACGAAGCCGCCTACGAAGCCGGCGTGCACGGACTTCACCCGGAAATCATCAAGAAACTCGGCCGGCTCAAGTACCGCACCTCTTACGGTCAGAACCAGCTTGCCCACGCGGTGGAAACTTCCAAGATTGCCAGCGTGCTCGCCTCCGAACTCGGAGCCAACGTGGAAATTTGTAAAGCCGGCGCCTTACTGCACGACCTGGGCAAAGCCATGGACCACAACACCGAAGGCACCCACGCCATAATTGGCGCGGAATTCGCCAAACGCCACGGCGTGAACGCCGCGATTGTGAACGTCATCGCCTCCCACCATCACGAAGTCGACCAGGGCTCGGTGGAAGCGGTCATCGTGGAGGCTTCGGATGCCATTTCCGGAGCGCGCCCCGGCGCCCGGCGCGAAGACCTGGAACAGTACATCAAACGCCTCAAGTCGCTGGAAGCGGTTGCCAACGCCCACAAGGGTGTCGAATCCAGTTTCGCAATCCAGGCAGGCCGGGAAGTGCGCATCATCGTCCGCCCGGATGAGATTGACGACCTCGCCGCGCACGAGATGGCCAGGGAAATCGCGACGGAGATCGAAGAAACGATGCAGTATCCGGGACAGATTCAAGTGACGGTCATCCGCGAGACCCGCGCGGTAACCTTCGCCAAGTAGTTGGATCTAAACATCAAAAGCCCCCGCAACCCCGGGGGCTTTTTTGTTTAACGACCGGGCGGCACATGCCAGAGTCAAGATGTGTCATCGCGACTGCTTGCGCGCCAATAGTCGTAGGTTGCGTGCAGCGGCGCAGCCGCAGGTTAGGTGCAGCAGCGCAGGAGCGAAACCTATTAGCGCTGCAATTCCCATCAGGTCTGGATTATGACCAAGACTTGGTTGGGGCATCTCTCTACGCAGCAAATTCTGCAGGCCTCAAGACTAAATCGTAATTTTGACCAGAAGCCTTTATATCTGATTTCACTGTTTTGAGCGCTAGCTGCTCACCATACGCGTCAATTCTTTTCTTTTGTTTCAGCAGATTCGCGCTTTGAGAATCCGGATCCTCTCCAGTATTTATCTTCTTTTGTTTTTTTAGCATTATTGCAGACAATAACAAAATAATATCGGGAATCGTGAATAGAACCGTGGGAATCAATAGAAAACTACAAACCATCAAAGTTTTTTGCTGATTTCAACGCTGGCTTTAACAGGTATGGGTAGAAGATAAACACATCCCAAGGAAATGGATTGAAAATAGCCTTAGACTCCACTTGGAAAGTGTCTCCATACATGTGTGTTGTACTCTGATCAACTATTCTGCCAAGATAAATCGGAAATGATAAACCATCAGTCGTTTCATTTTTACACACAGCGCATTGCGGGCTCATTTCATTACCTCTAAGTAAATCTCATTTATATTGGCGTGAGGACAAGCAGGAAGATGGTTATTTGTATAATTTATTATACGCATTCTCACTACCTATGTTCCGCAGGAAAAGCATCGACTCAGCGAAGTAAACTCTTCCGCAGGCGCTCAGTTTGCCAAGCTTCCAGTTCGCGGTGGCAATAAGCAGTCTGGACTTTGCTTATGGAGAATTTGTCATTGCGAACCGTTTTGCCATTCATTCTTGAGCCTGTGATTTCCTGTGCTCAAGGCAAAACGGTGCGGCAATCTGCCTTTTACTTTTTTTTGTTGGTTCTGCGTTTGATTGTTACAAAATTCTCTCTGAAACGTTACCTTCTTAATCGTATGCCAAAGAATGGACCTCAAAAAATACAAGGCGGACTCCGCAAGGGATGCTTCGCAGTGCCACGACACTTTGCCATCAAACCTCAAAACGATAAATCCCCTCCGTCTGGCAAAGGGTCTCGCAGCAACTGAGTGGGGACCGTCACTGCGTACCGTTTTGTCTCCATCCATTTCTTAAGCCAAGCCAGGTAATCAGGCAAAACGATGCGCCATAACGCGGAACTGCTTGCGTAAACTACTTGGTCTGTCTGTTAACCTGCTTGCCGATTGGGAGACATCATCCCTCAGCGTATCCCCTCGCTGAAGCCTGTACCTTTTAAGGCATGTAAGTGGCGAAAAAAGACAAAATTAATCCAAATACGGGTTATTGTCCTTCTCGTACCCCACGCTGGTGGCCGGCCCGTGACCCGGCAGCAGCGCGGTCTCATCCGGCAGCGTGAAAATCTGCGCGCGGATCGCCGCGACCAGTGCGGGGTAATCGCCGCCCGCCAGGTCCGTCCTGCCGATACTCTCACGAAAAATCGCGTCCCCCACAAACGCTGCGCCGAGTTCCGCGCAATAAAAAATAACCGAACCCGGGCTGTGACCCGGCACCTCCCGCACCTCGACTGTCGACATCCCTTCATCCGGGTCAAGCCCAAGCTGCTGCCCCTGGAAAAACCGGATATCAACATCCGGCAAGGGAGCCGTTTGGTAACCAAAAGTTAACTTTCCGCCGTTGGCCTGTGCCGAGGCTTGCGCCTCAGGGTGCATCCCCACCAGCGGCCTCGGCGTAAACAGCTTCTGTAAATCCGCCGCGCCCTGGGTATGGTCAAAGTGCCCATGCGTCAGCCAGATTTGACGCAGATTCCACCCCCACCGCCTGATTTCCTCCGCCTGCCGTTCCGGCTCAAAAGACGGGTCGATCACCACTGCGGTCTTGCTTTCCTCATCCGCCAGGATGTACACATTATTTTGCAGCGGCCCCAGCACCATGCGCACAATCGCGAGAGACATCAGCGCACCTACCTTTGCAACCGGTGGATAACTGCCCGGGCAGCCTGCCTGCCCGCGCCGCGCAACCACACTGTCAGCCCCAGGCACAGCGCAAGCACCCCCGCGCTCACCTTGAAGACCATGGCGGGGCTCCGGTCGTACAGAAGTCCCGCAAAAACTGGCGTCATGATTAGCGCCAGGTTGTTAATTGTTTCCACAAAGCCAAACGCCAGCCCCACCTGGTTCTTAGCGACCAAAGGCTGCACAAACGCGAGGCTAAGCGTTCGCGAGAGACGGTAACCGCCCATCAGGAAGAAGGCCAGCCCAAAGAACCCCATCCCGCTGCCTCTCCACAGCAGCAGGCTGACTGCCAGCAAGGCTGCTTCGCCTGCCAGAAATGCCGTCAGGGCGGGCAAGTGCCCCAACGCGAGCGCGAAAGCAGCGTTGCCCAGGTTCTGCAGCGAGCCGAGCTGCCCGATGGACGCCAGGCTCAGTCCGCGTTCGTTCTGCAGAAAGTTGGCCGCCAGCGGTATCGGCAGGTACATGGAAAACATCATCATCAAAATCAAACCGAGGGACATCAGGAAGCGCGGGTTGCGCAGCAAGCCCGGTTGGGATTCTGTCTCGCTGTGCGCTTCCACCGGCTGCTCCCGAATGAACAGGATGACAACCGTGGAGACCAGGAACAGAACTGCCGCCAGCCAATACACCTCGCGCAGCCCAAAGCGTTCGCCAAGCGCGCCGCCAACCAGCGGGCCGAGAATCGCGCCGATGCTGAACGCCGCCGACGCAAAGGTCACCGCCCGCCCTACCGACCAATCCCCGCGCGCGTGGGAAATGTAGCTGTTCATCGGCGCGAGCACGGCCGAAGTCAGCCCGTACATCAGCATTCCCACCACAAAGCCGCTCAGGTTTCTGGCAGAGGCCATCACCAGCGCGGAAATCACGCCCATCATCCAGGTGAACCACATCACCGGCCGTCTGCCCACGCGGTCTGCCAGGTAACCGGCTGGGATTTGGGAGAGGGTCATCCCCACCGCGTTAATCCCGAGCACGGTGCCAATCAAAATCGGGTCCGCGCCCAGCTTCTGGATATAGAGCGGCTGGAAGATATAAAACAGCCCCTCGCCCATCCCCCAGATGAGCAGGGAAAGCGCAACCAGGTAAAGGTCGCGGCGCTCCTTCACGTCAATCCCGCTGGTAATTAAGCAGCAGCAGGTCGCGCGGCAGGTTGGTAAGGCTGTATGCGCCATCCTGGCTGATGACCATGTCATCTTCAATCCGCACGCCGCCCAACCCTGGCAAATAAATCCCCGGTTCCACCGTAAAGACCATCCCGGGGTCTAGCAAGATAGTGTTATCCCCGCGGATATATGGCGCCTCATGCGCTTCCATGCCCAGCCCGTGCCCGGTGCGGTGGGTGAAATACTCTCCGAACCCGGCATCAGTGATGACGCCGCGGGCGGCCGTATCCACCGCGCTGGCTGGCACGCCCGGACGGGCTGCCGCGCGTCCGGCGGCGTTGGCGTCCCGTACGACGGCGCCGATGCGTTCCAACTCCGCGTCCACTTTGCCTACCATGAAGGTGCGGGTGATATCCGAGAAGTAGCCGTCCACGCTGGCGCCCCAGTCAAACAGGAGCAGGTCGCCTTCCCGCAGCGTTCGCTCCCCGGGAGAGGCGTGTGGATTAGCGCTGTTCTCCCCGGAGCTGACAATCGGCTGGAAGGGCAGTTCAATATCCGAGCCGGCGCGGTACAGCGCGATAACCAGTTCCGCGGCGATTTGCTTTTCGGTCTGCCCGGGCCGCACCGTTTTCAGCGTCTCCAGAAGCGCCTTCTGGGCTATTTGGGCAGCTTGCTGCATTTTGTCCAGCTCGCTTTGATCCTTAAGCAGGCGCAGGTTTTCGAACACCAGGCTGCCGTCCACAAGCTCGCACCCCGGCGCGGCGCTCTGCAGGAAGGTCAGTTCCAGGTAGCGCATGCCTCTTGGTTCCAGCGCGAGGCGTCCCTTCCGCAGACCAAGCCCCCGAAAGGCATCCGAGAAAGCTTCCTGCCAGGTGGCGGGGTTATCCGGATACAGGCAGGGCTTCAGCTCCAGGCGCGCGCCCGCTAATTTTAATTGTTCCAACTGCGGGAGAACCAGCGCGGCTGCGCCGGACCGCGCAACCAGCAGCACAGTCGGGCGCTCCATCAGGTGCATCTGCATGCCGGTCAAGTACCTAAAGGTCGGGCCAGGGTTAATCGCGGCCGCGTCTATGTTGTGCTGCCGCATCAGGTCAAGGAATCGCTGTAGTCTGTCTGTCATTGGCTGCTCCGGAAGATTGTTGGAGATGATTATAATGCAGCGCTGATACCCCAGGCGGCCGCCGCGCTTCGGGCGGGTGCTTGCACAAAGTTCGGTTTGACGCGCGTTTTGCGGCAGTTATAATCATCGTATGCAACCATCTGAAAGCAAAGATTTCGTATTTTTCACGCGGTTTGCGTGCATGTGTCCGGGGCGGGGAAGCTAAACCGCCTCGTCTCTCGCGTTTTTTCCAGCCAGTTGAGAGCAGGGCGGCCCTCCCCCACAATTCTCTGCTCATGGTGATGCCCGGCATCACTCCAAGCTGGCTGTTTTTATTTAAGCATTCTCTGGAGACTTACAATGACAATCTATCAAGACCTAACCCAACTTACCGGCCGCACCCCGCTCGTGCGCCTGAACCGGCTCGTTCCAGCTGGCGGCGCGGAAGTGCTCGCCAAGCTGGAATTCTTCAACCCCACCCACAGCGTCAAAGACCGCATCGCGGTGGCAATGGTGGACACCGCCGAGAACCAGGGGCTGCTCTCCCCGGAATCCATCATCCTGGAAGCCACATCCGGCAACACCGGCATCGGGCTGGCTTGCACCGCCTCCGCGCGCGGCTACAAAAGCGCCATCGTGATGCCGGATACCGTCAGCATGGAGCGCAAACTGCTCCTGCGCGCGCTTGGAGCTGAACTAATTCTGACCCCCGGCGCGGAAGGCATGGCCGGCGCCATGGAAGAGGCTCTGAACTTGCGCGCGAAGGACAGCCGCTATTGGCTGGCAGACCAATTCAACAATCCCGCCAACGTGGAGGCGCACCGCCGCACCACCGCCGAGGAAATCTGGCGCGATACCGACGGCAATATCGATATCCTGGTGGCCGGTGTCGGCACAGGCGGCACCATCACCGGCACGGGCAGCAAACTGCGCGAATACAACCCGGCGCTGCGCATTATCGCGGTGGAACCAGCCGCCTCGCCCGTGCTTTCCGGAGGCAAAAAGGGGCCGCATCCCTTGCAGGGTATCGGCGCGGGCTTCGTCCCTTCCATCCTGGACCTGCGTCTGCTGGATGAAATTATCCAGGCGGAAGCGGAAGACGCTTTTTTCACCGCCAGGAGCATGGCAACGGTCGAAGGTATCCCGGTCGGCATCTCCTCCGGGGCAGCAGTCTGGGCAGCGCTGCAAGTTGCCAACAGAGCGGAAAACGCGGGCAAACGCATCGCGGTCATCATTCCCAGCTTTGCCGAGCGCTACCTGAGCACCAACCTGTTCGCGTCCATCCGGG
>Ga0116171_10002814_pt1 | contig 16344 bp, 14 predicted proteins | sample AD_JPNHW2_MetaG_FD_89798 | JGI IMG/M metagenome (GOLD analysis project Ga0116171, IMG submission 89798) | Active sludge microbial communities of municipal wastewater-treating anaerobic digesters from Japan - AD_JPNHW2_MetaG | ecosystem: Engineered > Bioreactor > Anaerobic > Digestate | place... | reverse complement strand
CGTGCCTGCACTATATCACGTTTGCGGGTTTTTGAGTTGATTGAATCAACCGGGATGCCGAAATAATCGCAAACTATTTTCTGGATGAAGTCGATAGAGATTTCACGGGCGGTGTTCTTTACGAACTTGTCGATCATCTGCTTGGCCAGCTCAATGGTGATCGACTTTTTGTTGAGCGACGACTGAGCCATGAGCGAGATGAGTGCTCCTTCGAGTTCCCTTACGTTGGTTGTGATGCTATAAGCAAGGTATTCGAGCACGTCTTCGGGCATTTCAATGCCATCCTTGTAGATTCTTTTTTTAAGGATGGCAATACGTGTTTCGAGGTCGGGAACCTGCAGGTCTGCGGCGAGGCCCCATTTGAAGCGCGATAATAACCTGGGCTCCAATCCTTTGAGTTCAACAGGTGCTTTGTCGCTGGTTATTACAAGCTGTTTGCCTTTCTGGTGCAGGTGGTTGAAAATGTGGAAGAAAACGTCCTGAGTTTTTTCCTTTCCTGAAAGCCATTGTATATCATCGATGATCAGTACGTCGATCATCTGGTAAAAATGGAGGAAATCGTTCTGATTGTTATTCCTTACCGCGTCAACAAACTGTTGTATAAACTGTTCGGTTGCGACATAAAGGACGGTTTTTTCAGGGAAGCTGTTTTTTACCTGCAGCCCAATGGCATGGGAGAGGTGTGTTTTGCCCAACCCGACTGCACTATAGATAAAGAGTGGGTTAAAGGCGGTTTTGCCAGGATTGCAGGCAACGGCATATCCGGCCGAGCGGGCAAGACGGTTGCAGTCGCCTTCGATGAAATTGTCGAACGAGTACGATTCATTCAACTGCGAATGCACCTGGATTTTCTTTAACCCGGGGATGATAAAAGGATTGGGTATTTCTTTTGCGTTTCCGCTTTTCAGGTCAATTGGCATGGCTACAGCTGGATTATTCGTAGCTTTCCGGTTGCTGGCCGGCATTTTAATGGTGTAAGGATCATTGGCATACGACCCTTCCATCACAATGCTGTATTCGAGTCGGCCGGTAGGTCCCAGTTCATTGCGGATAGTTTTCTTGAGCAGGGTAATATAATGTTCTTCGAGCCATTCGTAAAAAAACTGGCTTGGCACCTGTATGGTGAGTATGTTGTTTTCGAGTTTTATCGGTTTTATTGGTGCAAACCATGTTTTGAAACTTTGATAATTCAGGTTATCCCTGATAACTTTCAGACAGTTTTCCCAAACTTCGCTGTACAATTCTTTCATTACTGATGTTAAGTTACTCGGTTTACTGGATTTTTGGCTCCTTGGTTATTAGCCTAAAAATCAATGTGCTGAAATCAAGAAATAAAAGCTTACGAGATATTGTTTTTCAGTGTTCAAAAATCAACCGTTTAAAGTGAAAAAAAAAAAAATATCAATCTTGATTTTTAAGAATTTTCTCCGTATATGGGAGAATACCCAAAATGGTAAAGGAGTTGGCAAGTAAAAGAGCTAGATTGTCTTTAAGTGGTTAACGCTTAGGCCATTTTGCCTCTCAAATCTAACAAGAACCCTGTTAACATCGTTGCGCCGGATGGCAAATTCGACAACACAAGTCATGCCAAAGTCGGTCGAAATTACCGTAGTACCTTCATCTTTCAGGATTTTCATCACTTCATTCATTCGTTCGTAAGGATATTCCACCCTGTAAACCTCACACACGGTGCGGGTTACTACCGGCGCCCCGGAAATGGCTTCTTTGGCTGCAGTCCGGTACGCATTGATAAGCCCCGGAACGCCCAGTTTCACACCGCCGTAATACCTGATTACCACGATCAGGATGTTGGTAAGGTCGGCTGACTGTATGGCTCCGTATATCGGCCGGCCTGCGGTGCCTGATGGTTCCCCGTCGTCATTGGCACGCCAGGCTGATTTTTCGCTGCCCAGCACAAAGGCATAACAATGATGCGTAGCATCGTAGTATTTTTTTCTGAGAATTTCGAGCTGATCTTTCACTTCGGTCTCACTGGTCACAGGAATCGCGTAACTGATGAACCTGCTTCCTTTGTCGCGAAAGAGCCCTTCGGCAATTTTTTCGATGGTCCGGTACTGATCGTCGAAGAGCATGAGTAATGATGAGATGCGGAGATTAGTTTCACAAATATAGTGATTACCGGATGCTATGTGCGGCAAATGACCCATATTTCCGGTATTTAGAATGAATTTATAGTATGAAGGTTTCCAGAGGGTTATACATTGGAGTTGCCGGTGTTATTATCTTTTTCGGCGGCGTTTGTGATATTTGAGTACGTTTGAACTCAATTTCCGGTATTATTTCACACCGACCCGCCCAATGAACAATCACCTTGGAGAATTTGCCGCGCTGCTTACCACTGTTTTCTGGACAATTACCGCCCTTTCGTTCGAAACAGCGAGCCGGCGTATCGGTTCTTTAAACCTTAACCTGCTGAGGCTTTCGGTGGCAACCATTTTGCTGGCAGTATTTTCATATTTCCACAGGGGATTATTCTTTCCTGTAGATGCGAGCATTCATAACTGGTTCTGGCTCATACTTTCGGGAATTGTAGGATTTGTGATCGGTGATTTCCTGCTTTTTCAGGCATTTATAGTAATTGGAGCCCGTATTGCCATGTTGCTGATGACCCTGGCGCCTCCTGCAGCCGCACTTGCAAGCTGGCTTATTCTCGGAGAAAATATGTCACTTATGTCGCTGGGTGGAATGCTGCTGACCATTGCCGGCATTGCCCTGGTCATTTTTGTCCGTAATCCTGATTCGTCAGAAAAGAGCAGAACAGCTAAACTTGCACACCCGCTCAAAGGGGTATTGCTGGCATTGGGTGCGGCAGTAGGGCAGGGTGTAGGCCTGGTACTCAGTAAGCTGGGTATGGGAAGCTACGATCCATTTGCAGCATCGCAAATCAGGGTTTTGGCCGGCGTAGCCGGTTTTGCAATGGTTTTTACCTTCTTTCGAAAATGGAATGGTTTGCCAGCGGTTATTAAAGACAGGAAAGCAATGAAGTGGCTGATCGTAGGGTCAATATTCGGGCCGTTTTTAGGAGTTTCCTTCTCGTTGATGGCAGTTCAGCATACAAAAGCCGGCATCGCCCAAACCATCATGTCGCTGGTGCCGGTGCTGATCATTCCGCCATCGCTCCTTATTAATAAAGAAAAGCCAAAAGTGCGCGAGATCATCGGTGCGCTGATAGCAGTTGCCGGGGTGACAGTATTCTTTCTGTAATCACTTTTGTGCATCGCACAAAGTCCGCAGGTAACCGCTAATCCTGTTGTATTCTGCATCCGACAGTTGTTTGCGGTCGAAACTGTCAAGTAATGTATTATCTGCTTTTTCAACTTTCGGGTACCAATCGCCGGGGCTGGAAAGATCATTGTCCTTCCTTATTATAATATGCAGATGAAGGTGATCAACGGTTTGTCCTGCTGACTTGCCATCCTGCAACGACCAGTCGAAGCCGTTTCCGCCAAAGGCTTTCATGAGCAATGTTGTAACCTGCCTTGAAAACAGGAACAGCCCGGAAATTTCTCCGGCCGTCAGATCCAACAGGCTCCTGGCATGGCGGCGAGGCACAACAAGCGAATGACCCGGCAATACCGGCGCAATATTATAAACAGCCAGGAACTGGTCGTTGCTCATAAATGATTTAGTAGCAAGATCGGTCCTGCAAAACGGGCAATTACCTGAAAATGAGGCAGTCACTGTCATTTCCCGAATGTGCCGAACAGCCTGGCAAAGAATCGGTGGAAGCTATGAAATGAGTCGACCGGCTCGGCATACATAAGCAGGCATTTTCCACTGACCAGGTTAATGTCTGAATTGCTGAATGCTTTCAGAACTTCATCGTTTTCAGCGCCTTGCTGGAGCCATATTTGCCTGATGCCGTGATTTACAGCGTCGGTAATGAGGCCTTTGGATACAGCCGGCGGTGTACAAATCACAAGTCCGCTCACCTCAGGTGGTAGTTTATCCACGCTGCTGTAACATGGCTCGCCATCAAAATCCTGCATATTGGGATTGACGGGGATGACTTTTCGGCCTCTTTTTTTCAGTGTTGTAAACAGGTAGCTGCCGAACTTCTTTTTGTCGCGCGACACGCCTGCCACAGCCCATACCGGTTGCGACAGGAACTCGTTAATTGCTGGTAATGAACTCATTTTGGCGGTTATTCAAATACGATTTTCATTTCAACTCTGCGGTTATGCTGGCGGCCTTCAGGCGTGCTGTTGGTATCGACCGGCTTGTTGGGACCGAACCATTCCGTGCGGATACGGGAAGATTCAACACCCCTGTCCTGCAGGAATTTGCTCACAGCCAGCGTCCTGTTTTTTGAGAGCGCCATGTTCGTTTCGGCTTTGCCCACATTGTCAGTGTGCCCGGCCAGAGAGAGTTTCCACTCAGGATGTTTCACAAGAAGCCTGGCAAGTTCGTTGAGCGAGGCGTATGATACCTTGCTGATGATTGATTTGCCGGTTTCGAATTCGAGGTTTGCAAAAGCAGTATTGATGATTTCCTGTTCTTCCTTCTTTATTTCGGGGCAACCATTGTTTTGGGCTACTCCGGGGATTGTCGGGCAGATGTCATACTTATCAGAGATACCGTCGCCATCGGTGTCGGGGCAGCCACGGAATACTGCCGTGCCGGCAATGGTCGGGCATTCGTCATCTTTATCAGGAATACCGTCTTCATCTGTATCAACATAGGGGCATCCATGGTTTTCAATGGAGCCTTTTATGCCCGGGCATTGGTCGTCTTCATCCTTCACGCCATCGTCATCGCTGTCAATAAAGGGGCATCCGCGGTTTTCACGGGTACCGAAAACTGTCGGGCAGTTGTCTTCGCGGTCTATTATGCCGTCGCCATCCTGATCGGGGCAACCTTTAAGCTCGGGCAAGCCGGCATTGAAGGGGCAGTCGTCTTTCGAGTCAATAATTCCGTCGCCATCGCTGTCGGGACAGCCGTTAAACTGCGGCAGGCCTTTTACATCGGGACAATCGTCCTTACTGTCGGTTATTCCGTCACCGTCGCGATCGGGGCAGCCATTAAGTTCTTTTAACCCGGCTTCATTCGGGCATTGATCTTCAGCATCAGTTACCCCATCGAGGTCGGCATCAGGACAACCGGAGAGCTCCACAACGCCGGCAAGATCAGGACACTTGTCCTTGCGGTCAGAAACCTTGTCCTGGTCACGGTCTCGAACTTTTCTGTAAGGGATCGGGAATTTGAACAGGAAATATCCGTTCGTTCCGGTCATATCCTTTTTCCCGGCAACCAGGCTCATGATATTGTTGGAACCAAACCACAAAGGGCCGAAACGCAGCGCTGCACCCACACTGGTTTGTTTGTAACTGTTGTACTGAAAAGGTATTGAGATGCCGAAATATTTTCCTTCGTAACGGGGGATAAAGTTCCAGCTGCTTAAGTAGTGTACCTTGTTCACATCTTCAGAACCACGGTTCAGGGCGAGGTAAGGGGTGAAGTTCAGGTAAAATCCTTTGGCAACGCGCACATCAGCCTGCAGGCTGATAGCCGTTGGAAGGTTCATTTTGTACATATCCGAAAGCGAATTGTCAAAGGTGAATTTCAGGGAATCTTTCAGCGTAGTCATAAAACCTTCATAACCAGCGCCGAACTCCTGGTCCTGGTAATTCCAGTCGGCAATATCGGCTGTGAAGTCATTGCTCAGCGGACCTCTTTTATATTTTACACTGCCGATGTCGAGCACTGAAAAACCGATTCTCAGAAGGTACTTGTTCTGGTCGTTCCGCCACAGGTTGGTCTCTCCATCCAGGTCGTATTTGTGACTTTCCCATGATGGGCGGTATTCGTAAACAAATCCCAGGTCAAACCCAAGGGAAGGATTAGCGGCAAATTTGTAATTCAGCTTTTCAACTGAAAAGTCTTCATTGTCGAAAATTACATCGATATTATCAGAGGCTCCATAGTTGACCTTTGAGTGAAAGATCGAGACCGAATCACGCTCCAGGAAGTTGTAATTCAGCTCTTTGGCGAAACCATACACTGAGCCGATCCCTTGCAGAAACTTAATTGTAGCTCCCGCCTTCAGGAAATGTTCGCCTTTGTCAAAAAGCACCCGCGAATAGGTGAATCCGACTTCAGACCAAAGATTGGCCTGCATGCTGGCATTGGCATCAATGAGATTCTGTCTCAGGTAGTCACTGTAATCGTTGCTTTCATAAATGATTTTAGCCAGAGCAGGGCTCACATTGTCAACATTGATAATCCCTCTCGTGCCAAATGTTAATCCAAATGCTGCTTTATCAGAAACATTCAGCATGAAGCTCAGGCCTTCCAGTTGTATATTCCCAATGAGGCTTCGATCTTCGGTTGTGGTGTTTTCGTGCAAATAGTTGTTTTTGAGATCCTCGTTATCCTGAGGGTCAAGTTTCGAAGGATGCATGAAGTAATAAGGATCTATTCCGAGGTAATTGTTGTTGAAAGTGCTTTCAAATCCAAACATCGTCATGTCGAATTTGTATCGGCTATCCGCTATTGAAGCCGGCTGCAGGTATATTCCCGTAACACCTGCGTAATTGCTCGTTGCAAAAGGAAGGTAATGTTGTGAATAACTGGTTAGGTAACCTGTGAGAAGGCAGGCAAGTATCAGTGTGAGTTTTTTCATAAGATTGAGAATCTGGTTGGTCAAATATACGCAAAGCTAGTCCTTGCTTTCGTAATGCAGTGAAAAAAATATTTTTATTGTTTAAATATTTGTCAATAAATTGCGGCCTGGGTTGGCAATCCGTTAAAACATCGTGACTGCTGATACGTTTAAACATTAATTAAACAGTGTTTCATCAAGAATTTTATTCATGAAAGCATTCATTTCGCTCTTTTTTTCAGTCATCATTACAATTACAGCCTGTGCACAGGTTCAAACGGACTGGCGCAGTGGTGGCGAAAATATTTTCTCGTGGGGAAATGCCGGTGATCCAGGCCTAAAGGCTGATAATGTAGTGCGGTTTTCTGCTTTTCTTAATCAGCAACTGCAATACCATGTTGACTTTGGAGATCATGCCGGCGTATATACCGGCCTGGGGATCAGGAATATAGGTTTTATTCACCAGTTTGGTGATACCCTTAAGATTAAACAACGAGTTTATGCCCTGGGAGTGCCGCTGGCCTTCAAAATCGGCAACATGGCCAAAGGCCTTTATCTTGCTTTCGGACCCGAAATAGAATTGTTCTTCCATTTCAAAGAAAAAACTTTCCTGCACGGACAGAAATTTAAAGACAGCGAATGGTTCAGCAGCCGCACTGATCTTATACACCCGTCACTGTTTGCCGAATTAGGGCTCGGGCATGGAATATACCTTCGCTACCGTTACTATCTCACCGACTTTCTCAGGAAAAAGGATGTGGTTTTTCCCGGTAATATTCAAATACCTTACAATAATAGCCCTAGCCAGCTTATGTATATTTCGATAGGTACGATGATATCGAAGAAGAAGGTGAAACAAAGTCTGCCGGAGATCAGGAATACAAGCAATACTATGGCTTCAGGCGATTTAATTTCCGGTATAAAGTCTCTCTGATGACGATTTTTATTGACAGCAACCGTGGTACCACTGTCGGAGAGTTATTGGAAACACTCCGGTTAATGCTGCTTCCCGTGCATGGGAAAGAGGAGTCAACAGCATTGATATACAGGTTGCTGGAATATTTTCTGAAACTAAATCATGCCGGCGTCATTCTTGAACGAAAACATGTGGTTGGCGTTCGCAAGCAGGTTGCCATAATCAAAGCTGCCAGGAAACTTGTTGAGAATATGCCGCTTCAGTATGTTACAGGTGAAGCCTATTTTGGCGGGTTAACGCTGAATGTCAACCGGTTTACGCTTATTCCACGTCCCGAAACCGAGGAAATGACTATGATGGTCATGAACCTTCTCAAGAACAAACCACCCCGGCGAATTATTGATATCGGGACCGGAAGTGGCTGTATTGCCATAACACTGAAGAAGCAATTCGCTGATAGCCAGACGTATGCCATTGATATTTCGAAAAACGCACTTAAACTTGCCGGGATGAATGCTGAGCATAATAATACCCGCGTTGAGTTTTTCTGCGGCGATATCCTCGATGTGTCGTCTTTGCCTGCAATGCCTGCTTTTGACCTCATTATAAGCAACCCGCCGTATGTAAGGAATTCAGAAAAGATTGATATGAAGCCGAATGTACTGAATTTTGAGCCCCATAAGGCATTATTTGTTCCTGACCGTATTCCGTTGAAGTTTTACAGGGCAATCGGGAAATTTGCCAGGCAAAACCTGGCGCCCGGGGGCATGCTCGTATTCGAAGTGAATGAAAGGCTGGGGCAGGAAACGGCGGCGCTGCTGAGGTCACAGGGATTTGTGAATACCGATGTCAGGCGCGATTTCAGGGGTAAGGAAAGGTTTGTTATTGCACAATAACATTCTGTGGCAATTATCGTTAAATTGCTAACAGTTTCCACTGTAAATTTTGTGATTAATTAATTCGCCTTACATTTGGCTTCTGAAATCCTCAAAAAAACAATAAAAAAATGACAGAAGTTATTCGCAAAACCTTACGCGACTCAAAAACAGCGCGTTGGACGGCCCTCGGAGTTGTAGCATTCACCATGCTATGCGGTTATTACCTCGCCGATGTCATGGCTCCACTCAAGCCTTTGCTCGAAAGCCAGAAAGGCTGGTCAAGTACAGAATATGGTTTCTTTACCAGCGCTTACGGCTGGTTCAATGTCTTTTTGCTGATGCTGATCCTTGGCGGGATCATCCTCGACAAAATGGGTGTGAGGTTTACCGGCCTTATGGCAGCCAGCATCATGGTGGCAGGTACAGCTGTAAAGTATTGGGCTATTTCAACCAACTCATTAGAGGGAGTAATGCTTTTTGGATGGAAAGCGCAGGTAATGGTTGCCGCACTCGGGTATGCAACTTTTGGCGTTGGTGTTGAAATTGCAGGTATCACGGTATCAAAAATCATCGTGAAATGGTTCAAGGGAAAGGAGATGGCGCTGGCCATGGGCCTCGAAATGGCCACGGCACGTATGGGAACGGCTCTGGCGCTTTCAACCTCAGCTCCTATTGCCGAAGCAATGAAGGATGTATCGGTTCCTATCCTTATCTGCCTCATTATGCTTTGTATCGGCCTGGTTTCATTCTTCCTGTACACATTCATGGACAAGAAACTTGACGCCTCAATAGCTGCTGATAATGAAGGCAAAGAAGTTGAGCCTGAAGAAGAATTCAAGCTGTCGGATATCAAATTCATCTTTACCAATAAAGGATGGTGGTACATTGCAATCCTGTGTGTGCTTTTCTATTCAGCAGTTTTCCCATTCCTGAAATATGCTTCAGACCTGATGGTCAATAAGTTTGGCGTTAAGGAATCACTGGCAGGATTAATTCCCAGCCTACTTCCTTTCGGAACGATGATCCTCACACCTACTTTTGGCAACCTTTACGACAGAAAAGGAAAAGGAGCTACCATTATGATTCTGGGAGCTGTTCTGCTCATTTTTGTTCATGCTATGTTTGCCATTCCTATTTTCAACAATTATCTTTTCGCTATTTTCCTGGTAATTGTCTTAGGAATAGGGTTTTCGCTGGTTCCTTCAGCCATGTGGCCTTCAGTACCCAAAATCATCCCCGAAAAACAACTCGGAACAGCTTATGCGATGATCTTCTGGGTTCAGAACTGGGGACTGATGGGCATTCCCGCCCTCATCGGTTGGGTGCTTGATAAATATTGTATCATCGGTACCAAAGTTGATGGCACACCGGCTTATAATTACACCATTCCAATGATCATCTTCATGTCCCTTGGCATACTAGCACTTATTTTTGCTTTCCTCCTCAAAGCCGAAGACCGCAAAAAAGGCTATGGCCTGGAATTGCCGAATATCAAACAGTGATAATTCACTTTCCAAATGATTAATACATCCGGGCGGGAACATTTCTTCCGCCCGGACGTTTTTTATCATGACATTTCGTTGTTTAAGCTTCAAAAAGTACCTTTGCAATTACCAACATTAATACAATGAAAACTAAAACTCTGTTACTCTTAGCGTTAGTAATGTTAACGCAAATTGCCCTGCCTGCCGGAAATGCGGGAGCTGAAAAATCAAAAAAAACAAAAGGTCCCAAAAATATCATCCTTATGATTGGTGACGGTATGGGTGCGGCTCAGTTGTACGCCGGTATTACCGCCCTTCGCGACAATACCAATATTTACCGTTGCCCGGTTTCTGGATTTGTGAAAACATTGTCAGCCGATGAATATATAACCGATTCGGCTGCCGGAGCAACAGCTTATTCAACCGGTTATAAAACCAATAACGGCTATCTGGGCGTTACACCCGATGGCGCGCCGAAGAAAACAATCCTTGAAATGGCTGAGACCAAAGGGCTCTCGACCGGCCTGGTAGTAACTGCGGCTATCACTCATGCCACACCTGCTGCATTTTATGCCCACCTGAATGTTCGCGATAATTATGAAGAAATTGCCAGGCATATTCTGAACTCAGGTGTCGATGTTTTCATAGGTGGTGGATGGAACCATTTTACAAAGCGTTCTGACGGTAAAAATTTCGCTGATAGTCTTGTGAAACGTAATTATGTGCTTGCCAGGAATATCGGTGACATTGAAAAAGCCACCAGCACTAAACTTGCTGGCTTCCTGAGCGATGAACAGTTGCCCCGCTATTCTGAAGGCAGGGGTGATATGCTGCCGGTTTCAACAGCAAAAGCAATTGAACTGCTTTCAGAGAACGACAAAGGCTTTTTCCTCATGGTCGAAGGCTCGCAGATTGACTGGGGCGGACATGCCAATGACCTGAATTATATAGTTGAAGAAGTAGTGGATTTCGACAAGGCGATCGGCAAAGCACTTGATTTCGCTATGAAAGACGGTGAAACGCTCGTAATAATCACCGCTGACCACGAAACCGGCGGTATGGCAATAACCGGTGGTGATATGAAACAAGGGAAGGTTGAAGCACGTTTCACCTATGGTGACCATTCGGCAGTGATGGTCCCGCTCTTTGCTTTCGGACCCGGCGCTGAGAAATTCTCGGGACTGCAGGATAATACCGACATCTTTTGGAAATGTGTTGAACTACAGAAACTTGGAGATAAATAACACATTACTTTTTTCATGAATTACCAGGCCTGCCAGCGATGAAAATATTGATTGTTTCGGCAACAGCAAAAGAGATACAGCCATTGCTTTCATCGTTTGGCAATACACTTGTCAATGCAGGAAAATGTGAAGTTTTCGGTAACCATTTGCACGAAATACATATTTTGGTTACCGGTGCAGGAATGGTTGCAACGGCCTATCATTTGGGGAAACAGTTTGTAAATCAACAGTATAACCTTGCAGTGAATGCCGGTATTTGTGGAAGTTTTAACAGGGAGATTCCGGTAGGAGAGGTGGTTAATGTTACAACTGATTCTTTTGCCGACATGGGCGCCGAAAATCATGATTCCTGGTTAACTATGGCTGATCTCGGCTTGCTAGCCGACCAGAATGAGGTGTTTTCAGAAGGCGGAACACTAAGGGCAACCTCGGGATTGGAATGCAATTTACTGGCCGTTACCGGCGTTACAGTAAATACGGTGCATGGAAATTCGCTGAGCATAAGCCGGTTTACCAACCGCAGCAAAGCTGATACCGAAAGTATGGAAGGGGCAGCGTTTTTGTACGCTTGCGCATTGGCTGGTTGTAAAAGCCTGCAAATCAGATCAGTCTCAAATTATGTTGAACCCCGTGACGTCTCGAAATGGAATATCGGCAAAGCAATCAGCAATTTGAACCAGGAACTCTTGCAATTACTGTCAAACGAGATAAGAATCTGAGAGCCATTCAGGTATAAATGCTCAATTGAAAATTAGCCTTTAGCCTTTAGCTCTTTGCTGTTAGCCATCAAACCTCAAACCTCTAACATCAAAACATCAATCCTCAAACATCAAACTTCATACCTCACCCATGCTCCTTACCCTCGGATTCTCACCATGCCCCAACGACACCTTCATCTTTGATGCTATGGTTCATGGCAAAATTGATACCGAAGGACTGGAGTTCAGCTATGTGCTCGCCGATGTGGAGGAACTGAATAAAAGGGCTTTCAACAGCGAACTGGATGTTACAAAGGTGAGTTTCAATGCATTTCTTTCACTCACTGATAAGTATCTGTTACTTGACTCCGGTTCGGCTTTGGGATTCGGGGTTGGCCCGTTGGTGGTCAGCAGGAAGCAATTGAAACCGGATGATTTGAAGCATAGCAGCATAGCAATTCCGGGGATCAATACCACGGCAAACCTGCTTCTGACATTGGCGGTTCCCGAAGCACATGATAAAAAAGAGGTACTGTTTTCCTCCATTGAGCAAGCCGTTCTGGATGGCGATTTTGATGCAGGCCTCATCATACACGAAAGCCGGTTTACATACGCTGCCAAAGGATTGAAAAAGGTTGCCGACCTTGGTGAATATTGGGAAGAACTCACCGGCAGCCCCATTCCACTGGGAGGAATCACGGCACGCCGCGGTTTAACGGCTGAGGTCTGTTCAAAGCTGGACCGCGTCATACGAAGAAGTGTTGAGTATTCATTTGCCCATCTGCCTTCGCTCAGCGAATTTGTCAGCTGCAATGCGCAGGAAATGAGTACGGAAGTGATGCGTCAGCACATCGATTTGTATGTTAACCGTTTTACGCTGAGCCTGGGTGAGGATGGCAGAAAGGCAGTGAAGGTATTATTTGACCAGGCCCTGCAGGCCGGGGTTATAAATAATATGCCTGAAACGATTTTTGCCTGATGTTTGGGGCTTATGGTTACTTTTGCGACTTAATACTTACTTGTGAAACCATTCATCAGCAGAACACTCAGAGGATTTCTAACGGCCTTTTTATGCTGGCCGCTGTTGATGTTTGCCCAGATTGAACAAGGAGGAATACCGAGAAGTTTTACGCTGAAGAGTTCCCCGGCTGCCAGTTCTGTTGTTGACATTTCACCTCCGAATGCTGACTCAATTGCTATTCAGGATTACAGGGATGCCATGCTCGAAAAGCCATACAGGATGGGGGTGGTTGTGCCTGTCTCTTTTTCAATGGATAACAACGGGGTGTGGAGCAATGTAGCCGGCGGCCGTCTATGGATACTGCACCTCAGGTGTAAAGGAGCACGGGCACTCACCCTGTATTACGACAGGTTCTTTCTGCCTGAAGGGTCTGACTTATTCATTTATTCTCCTGGTGGCAAAGATGTGGCAGGCGCATTCACGCCGGTTAATAATACCGGGAACAATAGCTTTGCTACGAGGCTTATTCCCGGCGAAGAAACTGTTCTTGAGTATTTTGAACCTTATGGTTGCGATTCGAGAGCCGAAATCAGCATCTCAGGAGTACTTTATGTATATCGTTCGGCTGAAGTGCCTGAATTGAAAAATGGCGACGATTACGGTGGCTCCGGCTCCTGTGAGGTAAATGTTAACTGTACTGAAGGTGATTCGTGGAAAGATCAGAAGCAGGGCATAGCCCGGGTGCTCACACGTATCGGCAGCAGCGCATTCTGGTGTTCAGGCTCGCTGCTCAACAACACACAACAGGATTTCAGCCCTGTTTTTATTACTGCAAGTCACTGTGCACTAAACGAATACAATGCCCAGGTTGCAACAATTTCCGATCTGCAGCAATGGATATTTTATTTCAATTACGAATCGGGAGGTTGCCCTGACCCCGTGTCGGAACCGGCCCGCCAGACCATTGTTGGAGCTGTAAAGCTGGCTTCATCCTACAACCGCAATACGGGAGAACTTGGCTCTGATTTTTTCCTGGTCAGGCTGAACAACAATATTCCTGCCGGCTACAACGCTTTTTACAACGGCTGGGATTGCAGCAACACTCCTGCATCGTCAGGAGTATGCATACATCATCCGCAGGGCGATATTAAGAAGATATCGACATACACCAGAAGCCTGGTTTCTGCTTCATGGGAGACTGAACCCGATACACACTGGGAAACTTTCTGGACTGAAACAGACAATGGATGGGGCGTAACCGAAGGCGGCTCATCAGGTTCACCGCTGTTTAATCCCGGCGGGTTGGTAATTGGCACACTCACGGGTGGCGGTTCATACTGCAGCTCCCCTGAACTCAGCGATTACTTTGGCAAAATCTCTTATGGCTGGCAGTCAAACGGCACAGCCGACAGCAACCAGCTCAGGCCATGGCTCGACCCCTTGGGAACCGGCGTTACACGCATTGGTGGTTCTTATAATTCTGTTCTGCCTGTAGCCCGTTTTAATGCAGACACTACTGCTATTCCTGTCGGAACTTCGTTGTCATTCTACGATCTGTCGGTCAACAATCCTACTTCCTGGCACTGGTTTTTTGAAGGAGGTATCCCGTCGGAGTCAGATCAGCAATTTCCGCCTGCAATTCAGTATAATCTCTATGGATTGTACAGTGTGAAACTGGTAGTTACTAATTCCTTCGGTGCCGATTCTCTCATGAAGGAGGATTATCTGAATGTGAGCGCCTCAGCATTCCCAAACCCAACCACCGGAAATCTCACCATTCTGCTCGGTTCGGGTGAGCATCCGGGACTCACTATTACAGTCTCAAACCTTGCCGGGCAGAGTGTAAGGGAATTCAGCTACAGCAATAATGCTATCGCATCTGTCACTATCGATCTCAGCGGCCTGCCTGCTGCATTATACCTGGTTAAAATCCGGACAGACAACTCCGTGCAGGTACAGAAAATCATCAAAAACTGACATCCGTCAATAATAAGTTAAGCCTCACAAGTATGATTGAACTTATTGATAAAGCTGAAATTTCAGCCTCTCTCAGAAATATTGCCGTAAAAATTCTTAACAATACCCGTATTTCACCCATCGAAGCGATTGAACTGTACAATGAAGGTGAACTTGGATTTATTGGCGCCCTGGCCGATCATGTGAGAAAGCAGAAAAATGATGACCTGGTTTATTATAATCGCAACATTCACATAGAACCTACCAATATCTGCGTTTATAACTGCAATTTCTGTTCTTATTCACACCACAGCAGCGGAACTTCGTGGGAATATACCTTTGACGAAATGCTTGACAAGATACGCGGGGTAGGAGATCCTATTACAGAGGTGCACATTGTTGGTGCAGTGCATCCGGCGCGTGATATACATTATTACGGAGAACTTATTGCCCGGGTTCGTGCCGAAAAACCTGACGTCCATATCAAAGCATTCACTGCCATCGAGATTGAATACATGGCACAACGGGCGGGCATGAACCTGAGAGAAGGGTTGCAATACCTGAAAGACTGCGGGCTTAACTCCATTCCCGGCGGAGGTGCCGAGATATTTAATGAAGAGATACGGGAGAAGATCTGCGGGAAAAAGTCGACCGCCAAAGCATGGCTTGAAGTTCACGAAACGGCTCATTCACTTGGAATTCCTTCTAATGCAACGATCCTCTACGGCCATATCGAGACCATAAAAGACCGTATTGATCACCTGGAACTTCTGAGGCAACTGCAGGACCGCACTGGTGGTTTCAATGCATTCATCCCCCTGAAATACAGGAATAAGAACAATGAAATGTCCTGGATCGAGGAGGTGACAGTGATGGAGGATATGCGCAACTTCGCTATATCAAGGATCTATCTTGATAACTTTCCTCATATTAAAGCATACTGGCCAATGCTTGGCAAACAAATGGCAGCGATGGCGCTTTCGTTCGGTGTTGATGACCTGGACGGAACGATCAACGACTCAACAAAAATATATTCAATGGCCGGAGCCGATGATCAGAGTCCATCCATGAGTGTTGACGAAATAAAGGAAATGTGCCGGAAGAATGGCCGCACAGCCGTTGAAAGGGATTCGTTATATAACATGCTGGACTGATTCTCTGCAATCCTTCTCTGTTCAACCGAACAATTCCCGTATTATTTTGTTCCAGAATATCAATTGCAGCAGCAGTGTGATGTTCCGGTTGTTTTAAAAATCATCAGAGTTCCGCAAAAATATTATTAAAAAAAATTGTAATTGGATTCATACCAACTTATATTTGCAGACTAAACTTAATTATTAACCTAAAACAATTTAATTATGAAAATGAAAAACTTACTGGTAATCTTTCTTATCCTGGGCAGCTTCGCTGCACTCAACGCACAGCCTGTTGAAAAGGGAGACAAAATTCTTAACCTTGGAATAGGCCTGGGATCAACGCTGTATTCAGGATCGTATTACAAGTCAACCATTCCTCCCGTATCTGCTTCTCTTGAAGTGATAATAAAGGATGATTTATTCAATGATAAAGGTGCCCTGGGACTTGG